>Ga0208019_1000665_pt1 | contig 18667 bp, 22 predicted proteins | sample CB_VirMetaG_5_FD_184540 | JGI IMG/M metagenome (GOLD analysis project Ga0208019, IMG submission 184540) | Freshwater to marine saline gradient viral communities from Chesapeake Bay - CB_1508_1D Viral MetaG (SPAdes) (version 4) | ecosystem: Environmental > Aquatic > Marine > Coastal | place: USA...
GGGCCTTGTTAAACTCCTTGATTCAATCGTTGAGGCGAACAACCTTTCCTACATGGAGAGGGTTGAGTTTATTGAGCAATTGGGTGATGTGGTGGCGGCTGATGGTGCGAACATTCTCCCTATGCTATCTGAAAATTATGGTGTGGGTTGGCGTAATCAAGAAAACGGTCTTGGAAGCCGCACAAGAAGGAAAATCAGATGGTTGTTGGGGGGGTATGGACCGTTGAACTCGTTTAGCAATTGGAATGAAACCACCGCACTCAAACTGTTCCCGAAGGAAATTGATGATGAATTAAGAGATTACCTCATCAATAAAACTCTCCTGTATTGTCATGAGGTGATTACCTATGGGAACTCAGATAACGCCACCCACTCAAGCCTCAGGACCCTTCTCGCCAAATCAATTTATGCTGAAGATGAATGGTCAAATGGATTCATCGGTGAAATGATGGCCTTAGATGAAAGCGACACCACATACACTTTTGCAGAAGTTATTGAAAAACTGAAACGGAGGTTCCGACCATACCTCAGGACCCTCGACAAAGACAGGTCTAAATACTACAGATTCCTGAGTGGTAGGTCCCGAGATGCAGATATTCTGAAATTGAACAAGGAACAACAAGAACAGGTTTTGATGTATGCCGTGATTCTGTTCTTCTTCCCTGCACTCTTGAAGGGATACATCTCATACCTGCAAGAAGAAGACTACTTGGATGCTTCTGATTTGATGCTTGCAGTTCGGTTTATCAACTTCCAAATCCCTGCTGACCTAACCTCAGTTGATTACCCTATCGGAAGGCTCGTAAGCAATATGTGGGGTTCATCAACGAACAGTCAAGTCAGAAATCTGCTCACCCCCGTTGAGGGAGATAGTTCTATCACTACGCTGAAGGATTTCAGGAACAAGAACTACCTTTCTTTCATCGAGGCTTTGGATTTGGTTCGAGGAAACCCACTCGGTTAGGGCAACTCTTAAGTATATGAACTGCAAAAGGTGTTAATATGGTGTCAAGATGGGAGTGTGCAGACTGTGGACTCGTTTATCAGAGTAAAACCCAATTGAAAAAGCACCAAAGAAAACAAAGGCCAAGACACTCGGGCGGCATTCCTGTGAAGGACAAGGCAACGCCTCCTGCCGTTGCACAGAAACAAAGAAAAACCACCACCACGACCACCGCAGGAACGACAACGGTAGGGAACCGAGCGAAAGGAACCTATAGGCCCGCATCAAACAAAAAGGATGGCCCGATTGAGCCTGAATATGAATCGGGTGTGATTCGAGTATCTGATGAGGCGTGGGAAAAAATTGCCTCCCTTATCCCTGAAAACATTGTTCATCGAAAAGTCGAAGCAACAGGACACCACCTTTTGTTCTTTGATGGCAAAGGTTATTCCGACCTTGATTTCATGATGTATGAACACAACTTCTGTGAACAGGAGATGTTCTATGAGGATTTGTTGGTGGCTCTCAATAACTTCCCGAATGATGAGAAAATCAAGATTCAAGACATGGGTGAACTTGGGATTTCAACCGTTGAAAGTGTGATGGGTCAAATCATCAATTGCACCCCTGAATCTGAATCGGATATGCAAACACTTTCAGTTCAAGAACTTTCGGGACTCATTTCGCCACTCCGAGGCTTGGCGATTGCCTATGGGAGATTCAAACCAAAGCCAAGGGTCAGCACCTATGGTGCAAATCGAACACAAAACAGTTTCAGCAAGAAACGCCAACCTATCAGAAAACCTGTTTCAAAGGCCACCCCATTGAATCAATCAAAGACGGCTCTTCCTGCCCCCAAGGGTCAGAAAAAAATGACCGACTTTATGAATGAAAAATGGGAGATGAAAAAGCCACTTGAAGAAGACGATGAACAGGACGACTTCGGCGTTGGAGATGATTTCGTTTGGGACCAAGTTACTGATTGGGACTACTCCTTCGGCGCAGAAGGATACACATCAAGAGGTTGGGGTGGCGGCGGTTGGGGCGGCGGAGGATATTCAACTGCTTCAAGAACTGCCGTGGCTCTTGAGCCGAAGTATCACCCAATTTACGGAATCAAAGGCATGAAAATCCAAGTGGACCGATATGTGGATTTGACTCCAATGATTGAGGCTGATGAGGGAGAAGTGAAGGAGGCTGAAGAAACAAAGTGTTCTTCTTGTGGTGAGATGAAGGTTAATCCTTTCGGAGATTTTCCCCATTGTGTCAATCTAAACTGCCCCGACTATGTGGTTGAAGAATCAGAATGGTGGGGGAGTGCTGAAACTTTTGAGGCATCCGAAGGTGGATTCAAACTGAATGTTGCTACTTTGCCTGTGGATGAAGCCTATGAGTGGAGCCTAAAGCAGTTTGAGCAAGCAGGATTAAACATGGAGGAATACATTCCACACTTCAAAGAAAACTACGCTTCGCTCCAAGAGGAATGTCAAGGCGCACTCGATGTTCCAAGGATTGAAATGCCTGTGATTGACCCTGAACAGTTGGAAGAGTTCGCCACCTCTCTCATGACGGGACAACTTGATGTTTTCGAGCCGTTTGCAGAAGGTCGAAAGGAAGTTTATTCTCCAAAGGACCTTTATGGTGATACGAACCGAGCATGGAAGTTCCTGTTCCTCGGATTGCAGGATGGAATGCTACAAGACGATGTAGTTACGGCAAGGATTCAAAGAACGGTAGTGGGTTTGATGAGGCCGACCCAATCACAGATTTGGCTTGAGAAACTTATTGGAAACATCATTCAATTCGGTGAGCCTCAAGAGGATGGTTCAGGGTGCTACAGTCAAGACTCCATCATCCTGAGGAAAACAATCGCTATCAGCCAAGAAGGTTTCATTCTTGACGGACACCACCGATATGCTCAAATTGCTTTGGTTAATCCTGCTCTCCGAATGAGGACACTCTATATCGCCCTACCGATGAGAAGACTCTTGGATATTTCTCGACCTTATGGGAATGCAATCGGTAATGAGCAGAGAGGTTGATTGCGATGATTGCGGCGACACCCGCAGAGCGATACCGAGGGATGGTGAACTCGCTCACCACTCATGCTGAAATTGATGAATACCTGACCGATGGTTATGGAAGTAATCAATGGTGTTTGTTGTTTTTCAATGGTCGGGTTCAAGTCGTCCTTGAGGCTGATGATTTCGACCCATACATGAACCTTTACTCGATTCTCACACTTCCACAGTTCAGAAAAAAAGGATACGCAAACCAAGTCATGAATTGGATTTGTGAGGCGGCTGACAAATGGGGAGTTCGCATTGAACTTGATGTGAATCCGTTTGAACACATAGATGTGATGAAGGAGGCAGGGATGGTTGAAGTGAACTTGTCTCCTGAACTGATTGAGAAGTTCGGAATCATGGACTCACGAAAATTGGAGAACTACTATAGAAAGTTCGGATTCAAAATGAAGAACATGGACGGTATCGAGTATTTTCTTCGGTATCCCTCGACGCATTAAATACCCCCCTATGACGCTCACCGATTCCCTTAAGTAGTTGATTGCCTCAACGAAAAAATCAGGTGAACTACATGAGTGAAACATACGAACCCGAAGGATTTGCTGAGACAATTTTCAAGCAGAGATACGCCATCAACGAGAATGAAACTTACCTCCAAGCCTGTGAACGGGTGGCCTCTCATGTGGCTCAGGCAGAGAATGGAAAGCGAGAAAAATGGACTGAAAGGTTCGTTGAAGTGATGAGTGAAAACCGATTCATTCCCGGCGGCAGGATTTGGTATGGTTCAGGACGAGCCAAGGGGCAACTTTTGAACTGTTTCGTGGTTCCCACGGCAGATAGCAGAGAAGGGTGGGCCAAGGCAGTTTCCGATATGCTCATCATTTCAGGGACAGGTGGTGGAGTCGGCATGAACTTCAGCCCTATTCGACCAAGAGGTTCACCAATTCGAGGGACGGGTGGCGAGGCGACAGGCGCAGTATCCTTGATGGAGGTTATCAATCAAACAGGCGAGGTAATCAAGGCAGGTGGAGGTCGGAGGACGGCACTCATGATGTGCCTTCGGTATGACCACGCTGACATTTTGGAGTTCATGAATCGAAAGTTCAACCGATTGGAGTTGAATGCTGATTCTGTGAAGGAAGCAATTCAGGACGCTTTCCCGAACCTCCCCTATGCAGAACTTGAGGAATTGGTTAGTCTTTTTTCAGCAGATAACGAGTCAATTTTCAAGCACCTCATCAAGCATGAACTTGATATGAGGCTTAAGAACGCCAATGTATCGGTTCTCGTTGATGATGAGTTCTTTGAAAAGGTCAGGAATGACGAAAACATTGAGTTCAATTGGAGGAATCAAGAAGTTGGTTCCATCCCTGCTAAGGAGATTTGGGACCTTATCGTTCATAACTCCTACACCTCGGGAGAACCCGGTATTCTGAATATCGGTTTGGCGAATGAGATGAACAACATTTACTACCATAAGCCTCTCATCAGCACGAATCCCTGCGGTGAGATTTGGCTTGAAGAATACGGTTGTTGCGACCTCGGTGCAATCAACCTTGCGAGCCACATTCTCCCTGACGGTTCAGACTATGATTGGGACAAGTTGGCGGATACATCACTTGTGGGAGTTCGGTTCCTTGACGATGTTCTCGATGTGAACACCTACCCAACCCCTGAAATCGAAGCCAACTGTCGGGAGGTGCGAAGGATTGGTCTTGGAGTTATGGGCCTCGGACATAGCCTCATTATGTTGGGCTTGAAGTATGATTCTTCCGAAGGGCGAAGAAAGGTTGAGCAACTTTTCAACTTCCTCAAGAAGAAGTCGTATGAAGCCTCCACTTATCTCGCCGTGGAGCGAGGTCCTTTCGAGGCCTTTGATGCTGATAAGTTCCTTGAATCAGGGTTCTGTAAAACGCTGACGAAGAGCCTTCGAGCGAAAATCCGAGAATATGGGATGAGGAATTGCGCCGTTCTCACGATTGCGCCAACGGGAACTACCTCAATTGTTGCAGGAACCTCAAGCGGCATTGAGCCTGTTTTTGCCGCAGGATATAAGCGACGATACTACGCCAACTCGGAGAACTCCAATGAGCGAGTCCTCAAGGAAGAAGTTGTGATTGACCCCATGTTTGAGCGACTATACAACGAAGGCGTTGATGTTTCAGCGTTTGTTTCGGCTCATGAAATCTCAGTTGAAGGACACCTAAGGATTCAAAGCATCGTTCAAAAGCACATTGACAATGCGGTTTCAAAGACCATCAACATTCCCAACGATTACGACATTGAGAAGTATTCTGAACTGCTCTTGAAGTATGCACCCCAACTCAAGGGAACGACGGTTTATCGGTCAGGCTCCCGAGGTAATGAGCCTTTGGTTCCTATGTCGGGTGCTGAAGCATCGGCTTACATGGTTGAGAATGAAGTTCTGATTGGGGCGGCTCAGAGTGATTGTCCGAGTGGAATCTGTGATATTTCAGATGCACCAATCCCTGATGAGCCTGAAGTTATTGCTGAATAACGACAGAATTAAATATCAGAGTTCAGGATTCTGATTTAATGGCTCGATATTTGAATCAAAACCTTACCATGAGTAAGGCGGTTCGCCGTATGGAGTTTGCACACGGAGAAGGTTGGAGGCCCGACCCACCTGAGTCAGAAAAGGATGAAGAAAAGCAAGCCCTCGATTGGGTCAATGGGCGAGGTGGAAAATATCCGTTCCTCCCTCTGAGACTCAAGGGGCAACCTCAGTTTCGGAGGCCGAGGAAAGCCTTTCACATTGACCCTAAATCCTTCAAGGAGTTCAGACTTATTGATGATTATGAATCGGCACAACTCATCAACTTATCAAAGGAACCTCAGTTTTTGCTTTTGGTTGCCGGCCGCCAAGATTCTGCTTGGTTGATTGGTGTTTCATCACCAAAGGACTTCCTCACTACCGAAAGGCAGAACTTCACAAACAAGGGGAGAGTAAGCGGTATTCTTTCCTCATCAGCAACCGTAAAATCAAAAACCTACGATGTGGAGCAGATTTTCAAAAGGTATGTCGAGGGTGGTGAAACCATGCAGACTCTCTATCATTATGAAGGCAAAGGTGGTTTGATTTATTCTCTCAACCACTCATCAGGATTCGAGGTGTCGTCATGAGCATTACTTTGGCCGATATTGGTTGGAAAGTTTTGGAGGACTTTAGATGGACGAATAGAGTTCAGGGTGGTTATGAACCTGAAATGACCGCAGGACCTTATCGAGAAAGTTTTGAATGGATTCGAGGACAAGTCAATGATGGACGCTTCATTCATTTTCCTGAGTTGAGGACAGAAAATGATGGAGCCATTCTCTTTGCTCTCAATCCTGAAAACCTTAAAAATTGGAAACTCATTGAAACGACAGACCAAGCAAAAGAGATAGATGCAAATTATGACCTCACCAATGTTTTCCTTTTGAATGGAGACTTGGATGCAAACGGGAATCTTGTTGAATGGCCTGACACACATTTCAGGAGGGGGGCTTGGATTGCATCCATGAGCAAAAGAAAAAACAACAAACCGAATCCATATTTCATACAATATCGGACTCTTTTAAGTGAGAAAAGTTGGCAAAACGAGAATAGGATTAACCGAAATGGTAAATCATCGCTACTGCACAATTATGAAGATTGGGTAGGCCTCAATAATGAGCGTGGTAGGTTGCTTTTCATATACCAAGAAGAAAAAATACACTCATTGAATCATAGTCGAGGATTCCCAATAAGGAATTGATGGAGAAACATTTTTATACTGCCGACCTCTGCTCATGGCATGGACGGGTGGAGTTCAGAACAAAAGGTGAGGTTTTATCAAACACAAGTGAAGCATTGGGCAGAGATGGCGAAGGAACTTTTGCTTCTTGAGCCTGAACTTTGCACTTGTGAAGAGCCTGACCCTTCGGTGGGTATTTTTGGAGGCCTTTGTTTGTTTCATGACCTCACAAGAGAGGCAAACATTGATAAGGCGTGAAGAGATAGGAGTTTCATGGCTGAGATGTTTGGTGCCTTGGTGGTGTTTCTTTTTGTTGGGATTCTCACCCTCGTCGCCATCCATGTTGCCGACAAAGTTTGTGGAGAGTGAATAAATGACAAAGAACATGGTGCTTGTGTATCAAATTGAGAATGAAGAGGAAGGGTGGGTCTTTGAGCAATATGCCGAAGAATGAATCGGAGGATGAGACTATGAAAATGACAATTGACCCTCACGCTTTTGACCGAATGGCTTTGCGACTTGAAGAGGCTGAAAAGCAACAAGTGGTTTCTGCAATCGAAGGAAAGTGGAACCGACTTGAGAACAACTCTTACCGAGACTTCGCTATCATCGCTATGGAACTGAAAAATCTGCGAATGATGGATGATACAGGATGGGAATCAAACGGTGATGCAGTAGTTGGAATCGTGAGGCGAGGCCAACTGAAAACGGTGATGCTCCGAAGAATGACTCAACCAATGACGAATGAGGCTCTTCGAGTTGATTCTGTGAAGTGGGCCATCACGCCACCCCGAGATGCAAACTTTGGGAACAATCGAAACGGACGAAAGCGAAACCGAAGGGGGCGAAGGTATTGATTGAGCGAAAAAAGTATCAAGGCAATTATCCGATTCATTATCGAATGGGCTATGAATCAGGAAAAGCCATCGCTTCTCTGCTATCAAGAGGCAACCTGAAGGACCTTTTCGATAATGCAGAAACGGAACAGGATTTGCTTACTTCATTGGGAGAAACTTGGAACCGTGTGGAGGCGAATATGGTTGAAATGTTCAAATCCATTTCACTCGACTTTGAAGGATACTCCTTTGAGGCGGCGAGAGAGGGATGGGCAGACGGATTCATTGATTTCGTTTTCCCTTATCGGCATTTGGCGTAGGCAACCTTTAACACATAGAGCAACTGAGCGAGTCCTATGAGGGTCAAGAATCGGGGCAATCCCATTTATCATCGGGGACCTCAAGGTTATGACACCAAAAGAGTGTTCAAACCTATGGTGATTGGGAGGTGGGAAGGAAACTTCAACATCACCACAAAAGACGGCTTGAAAATATCATTTTCTGCACACACCTTTGAACAAGCACGAAGAAGGGCAACCAACATCGAAAAGCCTGTGGGTGTCGAGGTTTCGGAGTATCCGAGTATTCCTCCAAGTCAGATTATGAAGTTGGCCCAATTTTGTGATGAGGCCACGGAACGAAGGAATGCACGATATGTTGATGATAAGCGGCCTTATGGTTCAGGCCCTTTGAATCTGCTCCTTGAAATCGCTCAGAGAATTGCAGAGGTTCATAGTTCAATGGTTTCTGCTTATGCTTCCTTGACCCCTGATGAGATTTACGCAATCAAGTATGCGGCCTATGAGAATCAGAAAAAATACAGAGGCCATGATTATCAACTTATGTCCGTGGATGAGGCAGTTGGGATGCAGAAGGTTAAGTTCAGTTCAAGAACCTCGTCAGGCTATCCAATTATCATTTCATTCATGAACTCCAATCCAAATGTCGTGATTGTGAATACCGTGTATCAAGAGGGTGATGCTATGCCTATCAACACCATAGTAATAGAGTGATAGGAACATTTAAGTGGGTAGTCGCAACAATTCGACATTAAGTGATAGAATGGCCTTGAGTAGTGAACAAATTGCATTTATTGTGGCTTTGGCCGCAACATTGATTTTGCCTCTGTGGATGAAGTATAGAAGTTCCCTGTTAGGGAAGGTTGAAGAAGTCTTGGATGATGTGGAAGACCTCATCGAAGAGAAAACAGGAATTGATGTTGAACTCTCTGAAGTGGTTGAAGAAGTCATGGAAAAGGTTGCCGATTCTGCAACCGAGGCCCTTGAAGATGTGGCCGAGGACGGAGTTTTGGATTCAAAGGACGAGTTGGTTGATGAAATCAAGGAAACAGTTGATGAGGCCATTGATGATGTTTCGGAAAAACTCAAGGCTATGACCGTCAATGAACTTAAGAATCTGCTGAAGGAACAGGGAATGCCCATCTCAGGAAAGAAGGCTGAACTGATTGAAAGATTGCTTGAGGCAGGAGTTGATTTGGAATGAATTGGAGACTACTTGGTTTGATTGCATCTATCGCCTCCATTCTTGGAAGTATTTTCATTTACATCAACCATGATGAGAACTTGGGTATTTTCGTAGGACTTTGGGCTTCGGCCTTGATTCTGATTTCCGAAAGGCTACCTGAAGTCATTTCTGAATTGACCGACAAGCAATCATAGAATGGAAACCATTAAATCACGGTAAGTTCAAACGATTTACCGACCATCATGCCTGAGGGTGAATTAGACGAACTGACTGAGAGGGCGAGAATCCTTTCTGATGCAACGGGACGAAGTGTTGAAGATGTTTTGGCTGATTTGCTCGATGACGGGAAATTAAACCAATCAAACCGAGCAGACGGGCGGGACTTGGTTTCGCAACTGAAAGAAGCCGCAGAACTCATCAGCACCGTCCAAAACATCTCGAAAGAGGTTTCGAGCAATAGCGTTCTCAATGGTGGAGAAAACAAAACTGAAATCAAAGTTGATACCACCCTTGAAGGAGACATTGTGGATAGGGCCATTGAATCGGTGCAAAGAAAGGCCGACAATCTGAAAAAACTCTTTGCCTCCCTCGTCCCATTCTTCCTGCTTTTGACAGGAGGTAGTCTTGAGGCGGCGGGTGTGATTGATTTTGTCGGCTCGGAGAATGACGATTGGAATCCTCGCTACTCTTGTGAACCTTTTTGGATTTTCGATGATTTTTCATACCTCGAAAATGGAACCATATTCGTTGATGTTGATTTTTATGATTTAGAATCGTGTGGTCTTGAATTGGAAGGGCATTTCGTAGTTGGGTTGTATCATGGCGAATCCGAAGTTGATAGCGCAACTGCCTTTGTCGGTTTTTTCGTTGATTCAACCTCATTTAGCCTCCAATTCAGAGATTTGGAATCAGGCCCATATAGGCTTGAAACCGAGTTTCACACCATTGAATGCGAGGATGGAACTTGTGAACATGGGGCTGAATGGAACTCACCTCACCACCCAACATTCACCATTGATGATGAAGTTTGTGAGTCGGATTGGTGGTGGAAGAACGAAGCCATTTTTGACCATGACCATGACGGCCAAGGATACAACAATGATTTGAGAATCCAAGTTGATTTTCAAGACCTGAACTCTTGTGGGGAACACATGAACAACGGATACTTTGAAATCGTGGTGGGCAACGAATCAAGAATCATTGAACAGAACTTCCACAACCAATTTTCAATCAACGAACACTACCTCAACTTACCTGAGGGAGAGTATTTCGTTTCGGTGGACTACTACACCTATGATGGGGGTTCATGGAATGGCCCTGAGGCTTGGGTTTCAATGGAGGGAGAGGGAGTTCACGATACTGAATGTGAGCCTTTCGTTTATTCTCTCAACTTGAATGTCGAACAAACAAACGAAGAAACAAAGGTTTCTGCTGAATCTGACATGGATTGTTCAGGGAACAGAGTTGAAAACATCACGGCGGTATTCTTCGTTCATGTATCGGGAGCAAACATGACAGATGAGCCTTTGTCCTTTGTGATGCGAAACTACACCATCCAAGGAGCAGACTATGATGTTCAAGTTATGACGCTTCAGGACTTTGAAGTATCCAATCAAACTGATTACGACTTCTATTGGGTTGCTTTTTGGAAGGATGACACAGGCTCAGAATATGATGTAACTTACGAGTGGATTCGTGTGAAATTGGAGTGATTTTCCGAAATCCTTAAGTGTCAGTATTGCGAAAACCCCAATAGGGGACGAGATGGGTGATTGAAATGGTGAAGAGAAACAGAACAAATAATGATTGGTTGATGCAAAGAACGGGCCTTCTCATTGTGTATTCGTGGGTCCTTCTCGCCGTAGGTTTCTTCATCCTTACTGCTTGGGAGCCGATGTATCTCGAATCCTCGGAGGATTATGTCACGATTCTCGGCATCATCGGAGGTCCTGCTTTGCTCGTAGTAACGAAAATCATTGAAACTTGGAACCAAGAAAAGCAAAACCAAATTAGCGACTATGAGGCACAAGCCGCACACGAAAGGGCGATGGATGAAATCATGGTTCGGCACAATGCTGACATGGAAAGGAACCCCCATTGTGAGGCCCAAGCAGAAACAGATTCAGACCAAGACGAAAGGATTCAAGAATTGGAGAGAAGGCTCAACGATTCTATGGATAAAGTCGCAGAATTGGAATCAGAAGTAATTTCTCTGAACTCTTCTCAAAAATCCAAGTGATTCGTAGCAACCTTTAACACGCAAAAGTCCTGAGGGATACACATGAATCGAATCATCGTCGGAACTGTATTCGTCTTCGGTGCTTCAGGAGCCTATTTGCTCAAGAACATGGCGAGTATCAGAGAATACTTGGATGAAAAGTATGGTCGAAAGGTCATGGACGGAGTAGGATACTTCGGTGGCGCACTTCAACTTGGAGCCGTAGTTGCCGTTTCGAGAGGTTGGTTGGCGAACACCGACCCACTCTATCACGGCATCAGCCTCGTTGGTTCGGCGGGTCTTCTTGCTACGGCTTACTATCACAATGCTCTCGCACCTGTTCTTGTGAACCTCATTTGGATGGGTATGAACACCATCGGCATTGTTGAGGGAGTCTCCAACATGGAGGCAGTTCGGGATTTGACTGATGCCTCAACTTATGTTCCCTCAGGCATTGTTCCGAGCATTTGAGGACGATTTCATGCCGAACAATCAATTGATGGAGCATCATTTTACCCAAGAATACAATCCTAAATCATCCTTGTGGGGTGGGGAGACTGTGTGTGGTGAAGGTTCCGTATTGGATAACAATCTCTCATTCATTGAATGGTTGGGTCGAAAAACGCAAGAACTCGGAATCGAGAGCATCATTGATGTTGGTTGTGGAGATATGAACTACATGAAGCATTTTTTGAATCGTTTTGAGGGATTGAGATACTGCGGAGTGGATATTTCAAAGCCTCTGATTGAATCAAACTCTGAAACCTACTCTCTCCTTGATTTTCAACATCTCAACATCTGTGATTCAACTCCTGTGGGCCATCATCAACTTTGCATAGTCAAAGAGGTTTTCATCCACATATCGAAGGAACAAGTCTTGAATGCAATTTCAAACATTCGTAAAATTGATGGTTTGGAATACCTTTTGGTTTCGGGACATATTGAAGGCTTCTCAATCATCGAAAGCGGAGATGAATATGGGCATTTTGCCTATCATTTTCAAGGCCTTGAGAATTATGAGTTGGTGGATTCATTCGTTGATAATGAAGTGAGAATGTTCAGACTATACTCTCTGAGGCCTAACGCTTAAATAGGTGCCTCACAAAATCTTCAGAATATGAGGGAGATTCACAGGATTCAAATGGATGCTTGTGAGGCTCGAATCTTCATGGGAGATTCCAAACGGTCTGAAACCCACTATTGTCCTCTGTGTGGTTCAACCATGCAGGAACTAAAATTGGGTGTTCGGTATGTTTGTCATAGCCACAAACAAAGGATTGTCCTTGAACTTCTCAATTCTGTGAAGACGATTGATGGAGTGAGCGAGGCTCACCTATTTTGCATCCAATGTGGTTCAAAACGAGGCGAGTGTTTGCACTACTACATGGAAGAGGAATAGGAGTCCTGAATATGATTGATACTTCACAATTAAGGGTCGAGAGGATTGAAAGGAACCTCGCCATTGAATACACCAAAAAATATCACTACTTGCACAGAGTATCGCCCTGTTCAATGGCCTTTGGATTGTTTCAAGGAGATGAAATCAAAGGTGTGATTATTTATGGAGTCCCCCCATCCTCAACTTTGCTCAAGGGTATTTGTGGTGAAGACGAGGCCAAAAATGTGTATGAGTTGAATCGGCTTTGGACCTCGGATGATATGCCGAAAAATACTGAGAGTTTCTTCATCGCACAAACCTTCAAAATGTTGGATAGAGACATAATCGTTTCCTATGCGGATTCATCTCAGAATCACATCGGTTATGTGTATCAAGCAACAAATTGGATTTACACAGGAACTTCGAGGCCTTTCAAAGACCCAATGGTGAAGGGCTTAGAACACCAACATCACGCCACCTATGCTCACGGAATGACAAAAAAACAATTAGAAGAAAAGTATGGGGACAGGCTCTATTGGAAAAACAGACCTTTGAAGCACAGATACATCATTTTTTTGGGAGATAAGCGACGGAAAAGAGAACTTAAGAAGAAGTTGAAATACGAGGTTCTGCCTTATCCGAAACTACCTGCAACCGAAATGCCTAAATAGGTAGGGGGGGTATGGAGTATCATGATTGGAATGAACGGTCAGACGCAAATTGAGATGCTAATCCAACACTTTGAGAGTGTGGATTCGATTACGAACATGGAAGCACAAACGGTCTATAAAATCCGAGCGTTGCCTCGGAGAATTGCTGACTTGAAAGAACGAGGTTATGAGTTTTCTTCAGAGTGGAAGACTGATATGATGGGTCAGCGATACAAGCGGTATTTCATGACTTCTCGGCCTGAGGCACTTAACGAAAAGGTGGTGTGAGTCAGGGCGAAGTATCCACATGGGCGTGTGGTGTAATGGATAGCATCTTGGCCTTCTAAGCCGAGGATAGGGGTTCGATTCCTCTCACGCCCGCCATTCACAGAGGGTAGGAAGCCTTAAGTAGTCTGCCTACCTTCGATAAACATGGGCGAGTAGTTCAGGGGAAGAACGCCTGATTGCGGGTCAGGAGGCCGGGGGTTCAAATCCCCCCTCGTCCACCAATTCATACAATCGGAAGAAGGAATGGGTTTTGGCGGTAGTTCAACACCATGATACTGTTATGGCCTTTTCCGAAGGGGTGGAGGAATACATTTTTATCGGAGTTGATTTGCCTGAAAGTTCCGACACTCCATCCTTTACACCGCCACAGGAATCTCAGAGCATGAGGCTTGATTGCATCCGACACCCCCGTTAAGATGGCGAGGCTCTTTGTTGATTGGCTCGATTCCGACCATTCACCTTGCGTTTCCATGTCCCAAACATACTTCAAGAGAATTAACACGAATATAGGTTCGACACTCGAAAACTCGCCCCCGTTTTCGGCTTCAGGGATTCCTGATGAAGTCTTTCCCCAAGGGCTTGCTCCGCCCTTCCAACTTTCGAGAAGCATTCTTCGAGTTTTGAAAAGGGCGGCTATTTTGTCCCTTTCTTCCATCGTAAATGCTGGCAATTCCCTGAACAGGTTTTCCTCTTCCTGAATCGGAATCAACCAAGGTGCAGGGGGCAACTCTCGGGTTTTTGATTGATATTGTCTCCAAAAATGAGTATTTTTGAAGTTTTTTCCGGGTATTGTGGGTCCTACTACAAGACCTGAGGCATAGTATCCATTGAGAAGGTGAATAAACAACCAACATGAAAGGAGCCTTCGTTCATTTTCACTCCTTTGCGGGTCCAAAACCCAATGATACAACTGTCCGAGAAGAGTTTGAGTTCCCCAACTCAAATACTTTCTGTCTTCTTCGCTACTTCGTTCTGAAATGTCCCAATCATTGTTCAGACTCCAAAACTCAACTTCTTGGAGGCTTACAGGAGGGACAAACCGAATCCACGGAACCGAAGGAATAATCGGGGTTCCTCGTTTCGCCATATTTTTTGATTTTCCTTCTGATAGATAATGGTTTGGGGGCTATCATTATTTTTGTGAATGAGGAACATAGAATGGTTTTTGGCGATAGTTCCATGTCTTGATGGTTCTTTTTCCACCGCTTCCGAAGGGGCTAAGGAACACATTTTTGTTGGAGTTGATTTCAGGAAGCGTATCAACTCTCCAATCATCGCTTCTCGTATAAAATCGTTCTGAAACCGTCATTTCAGAATGACCATGTGTTTCCATATCCCAAACATACTGCAAAAGAGTGCTTACGAATCGAGGTCGAATGCCTGTAAAACTTCCCCCCACGGCGGCATTAGGGACTCCCGATGCGAGGTTGGACCCTCCCGCAACCCTCACCATGCTTTCTCGTAATCGGAAAAGATTGTTAATTTTTTCTCGTTCTTCCTCTGTGAACCCGTCCCCCCACCAACCATCCCCCATCACACTACCTCCGTTAAACATGGTGCTTTTTTCCTCAAGTGGAATCTGCCAAGGCTTTTTTCCGAAAATACTTGATGGATTTCGCATGAGATAAGAACTCGAAAATGTTGAGCCTGAGCCAACCCGAGGAAGACCTTCAGGATAGTATCCATTGAGAAGGTGAATAAACAACCAACATGAAAGGAGCCTTCGTTCATTTTCACTCCTTCTCGGGTCTAAAGCCTCGAAATAAAATGCTCTGAGGATGGCTTGAGTTCCCCAACTCAAATACTTTCTTTCTTCCTTATTTGTTGTTGTAATGTCCCAATCATCATTCACAATCCAAAAATCAATTGCGTTCACCATGCTTGGGAATGATTTGGTGAGAACTTTATCGAAGTAGGACTCACGGCCCACACTTAAGATTGGGGTGTTTCGCCTCGCCATGCTTTTCAACTTCAGTTCCGATAGATAATGTTTTGGGGTCCGATAAGTTCAAATAGGAAGCGAAGTGATGGATTGTCGGGCATATGGTGTAGTGGATAACATGGAGGCCTCCTAAGCCTTTGCTCTCGGTTCGATTCCGAGTATGCCCGCCACCCACCCTCAAAGGAACAGTTAAGTAGTTTCAAGGGTTGCTTTTCATCATGTTTGAGGTCTGTTGCCTTTTTTTCATTCTTGTTTTTCTTTCGTGGGTTGTTAAAATCCGTTGGGAACGAGGCGAAGATTTTGATTATCACAAGTGGTGAGTCCATGAGAAAGGATTTTTTGTTTGATGATGATTTGGATAATTTCGTCTTTTCATTCAGCATCATGTTTGTTGTTGGATTTCTCCTTACTACGATGCTTTTCTAAGCGACAAGTTTAAGTATCAGAGTTTCGAGTTCGGCACTATGGATGACTTCATGAAGCGAATTGCCGTGGTCGCCACAGGAGCCATCGGAGTTTTTGCGGCCTTCAAGGGCATGGATTACCTCACAGGAAGGCGAGGATTCGATGCTGAAGAGTGGGGCGGCAATCCTGAGGTCATCCCTGTTGCCGTTGATTATTTTTGTGCGAGTGAAGTTTTGAAGTCGAATGGAGTTCCAAACAAAAACGCAGTTGGTGAAATCAGAGCCGTTTTGATGAACAAAGAATCTCCATTTATTCTGTTCAACAGAAAGCAGACCAAGATTCTCATTGACATGATTCAGAAACGGTTGGGACACTACCGCAACCTATACTATGAACGAGGTGAACTCGCCCTTTACCGAGCCATTGAAAGCCTTGAAGTTGAACTAAGGATTGTCTCTTCAGATGAGTTCTCTGAATACCTCATCAAAAAGGCCTTTGCCGCAAAATTGAGAGGATTGCCTGAACTTCCTGAAACCAACAAGGACAGGGTGAGGGTTCGGTTCGCTCCCAACCCCAACGGACCTCTCAGCATGGGACACTCTTTCGGCATCATCATCAACGACATTTACGCAAAAGCCTATGGTGGCGATTATGTTTTGAGGTTTGATGATACTGACCCTGACATTAAGCGACCTTTGGCTCACCTCTATCCCCAAATCGAAGATGAGTTCCAATTCTTGACTGACAGAACACCCGACGAGTATGAACTTCATGTCGCATCCGATAACCGAGGACGATACATCGCACTTGCACGACAGTTGATTGCTGACGGGAAGGCCTATGTATCCTACATTCCGCATAGCACATTCTCTGAAAAGTATCAGCGAACTATGGAGAAGAAGGGTGTTGCATCGCCTGACAGGGATAAATCTGTTGAGTTGAACTTGAGGCAGTTCGATGAGATGGTTTCGAGAGGCTACTACACCGAAGAGGATGGAACTCTGAGGAAGCCTACGGACAATCACTTGACCAATAGTGGCCCTACCACAGTTCCTACGGTTTGGTTGAAGACTCCACTTGACTCCTACGGGAAGTTCCGAGACATTAAAATCATGAGGGCCACTTTCCGAGAACACCCGAATGTTGATGGCTATGTTTGGCCTTTCTTGGCTTTCCAAGGAGCCGTTGATGACCATGATTTGAAAATCAGCCACATGATTCGAGGTTGCGACCTTTGGGAAACTGAGATTGCATACTCTCTGATTTGGAAAGAACTTGGTTGGGACCTGAATGAGTTGCCGATTTTCATGTATTGGCCTCGGCTTTTCTTCGCCAACTTCGGTATCCCATACACAGACCCCGAAACGGGTGAGAAAAAGTTGCTCAGGGCTATTGGAACATCAAAGATGGCAAAACTTGTGCAACTTCCTGAGTTCGGAGGTAATTGGTGCAACCGATACTTCCCAACCGTTTGCTCCTACATGGCGAAGGGATACCCTGCCTCATACCTCAGAGACTTTTGGATGGGTGAGGTTTGGAACAAAAACCTCCCGTTCTTCAACGAGAAGCCGATTGGTGTGAAGGGCGAAAAGGGCTATCACGCACCACTCACCAAGAAGGAGAGAACTGCTCCAATTCGCATGAGGGTGGGTGAAAAGGCATTGGGCTACTACAAGACCCAACAGGCTCAAGTTCCATACCCCCTTGATTCCGAAGGCAACCTCCGAGATGCCCCCTCCATCACCCTTGTTGATTTGGAGGTAGGCCAAACCACGCCCAACATGAGAGTCATGAATGCGGAAGATTGATAAAGGGAGCCACCATCCCCACATCATGCACCCAATGTTTTTAGCCGATGAGCCTTGCCCCGTTTGTGGCTTGATGAAGTGGTATCATGTTCCCGTAGCAGGATATTTTCGATGCGTTTTTTGCTTCCATCACAAGAAGGATGAGTTTTTCATTCGGGAAGCGTATGATGGTCAAATGGAGATTTGTGATGTTTGCGATGATTTCAAAAATGAGGGACACCTCTGCGGAACTGATGAAGAATATCAATCTGAGTCTGAAGTATCAAACCCAAATCCTTAAGTAGTTGAATAGTCATTTTTTTCATCAGAGGGAACAGAGGGTTCCCTATGAATGAAAAGAGATTGATGACATATGGAAACAAAAAATAGATTCAAAACGATGATGATTACGGTTTTGACGGCATTTATGCTCGTTGCGAGTGCAGGTGTTGTTGGAGCAGACGGAAGCGACCCTCTCGACCCCTCGGACGGTGGAGCAGATTGGGACGGCGACGGCCTGACAAACTCTGAAGAGCAGAGCCAAGGAACCAATATGAACAACCCTGATTCGGATAGCGATGGCTTACCTGACGGTTGGGAAGTGAACAACGGCCTAAACCCTACTTCGGGTGGCGATGCAAATGCTGACCCTGACGGCGACGGCCTCACCAACTCCCAAGAGTATGCAAAGGGGACCAACCCCAACAACGCTGACACCGACGGTGATGGGAAGCCTGACAATGCCGACCAATTCCCCAACGACCCCAATGATGGAGAATACTCCGACTCTGACGGCGACGGCATCCCCGACGCTTACGACCCTGACTTCCAAGAATCACAAGCAGGTTCAGGTGATGGTGGCACCGAAGGCGGTGGCGAGTCCGAAGCGGGTGGTCAAGGTCAGGGTCAAGGTCAGGGCCAAGGTCAGGGCCAAGGTCAGGGCCAAGGTCAGGGCCAAGGTCAGGGCCAAG
>Ga0208019_1000666_pt1 | contig 18647 bp, 23 predicted proteins | sample CB_VirMetaG_5_FD_184540 | JGI IMG/M metagenome (GOLD analysis project Ga0208019, IMG submission 184540) | Freshwater to marine saline gradient viral communities from Chesapeake Bay - CB_1508_1D Viral MetaG (SPAdes) (version 4) | ecosystem: Environmental > Aquatic > Marine > Coastal | place: USA...
GTCGCCCCCCGCTGCCGCCCGAGCAGAGGCGGTCGAAGCGGATCTCACCCGCGTTCACCGTGAAGGAGCTGGAACTGCTGGAGGCCCGCGCCGAGTTCGCTGGCGTGCCGGTCGCGGAGTTCGTGCGCTTGTCGGCGCTCGGGACCTTGTGGGACGGCGTGGGCGGGGGCGCGAAGTGATCGGCGCCGACCCGGCCGAGGTCTTGCTCGCCCGCATCGCCGCCCTGGAGGCCGAGCGCGACCGGCTGCGCCGCGAGATCGCCTGCGAACGCCTGGACGCCAGCGCGGCGCCTCCGGGCTGGATGCGGGACCCCGAGGGCTTCGCCACCCGGCTCGGGGCGCTCGTGCGGCTGGAGGGCCTGCGCGACGGCGACGGCGGGCTGCTCTGGTGCTGGTACATCGACGCCTGCGACGACGGCGACCCGTCACAGGTCGCGCCGACTGCGCTGGCGGCGATGGAGGCGGCAGATGCGGCTCGCGGCACGAGGGGAGCGGGCGATGAGTGACTGCAACCACGGCCTGCGCTTCGGGCCGAACGGCGCGTGCCCGGTGTGCGAGCGCGACCGCCTGCGCGCTGCCCTGGAGATCGAGGCGGCGTGGTGGGAGGACGTCCCCTGCGGCGTCGAGCAGGACCCAGACCCGGGCGGCAACGTCGAGTCCGACGACGTGGCATGGATGGCCGGGGTGGCGATCAGGCGAATCCGCGCGGTGCTCGACGGGGACCCGTCAGCGATGCAGCGCGATCCACAGCATCACGCCGCGGTGGACGGCGACGACCAGCAGTAGCCCGACAGGCCGCGCGCCGATTACGGACCGCCCCAGGGCATCCCTAATCGCGGCGGTCTAGGAGCTTCTTCACGTCGGCGCGGATCTCGCTGAGCAGCCGGCTGATCGACTCCCGCTGCTCCGATGCGCGCGTCTGCTCCAGTTCGAGTTGCCGCACCCTTGCGTCCTGCGCCTCGATCAGCGTCACAGCACTCGCCGCGTCGCGCTCCGATTGCGACAGGCGCCGCTCCGCGTTCTGCGCCCACAGGCACACAGCGAGCGTCAGGCCGGCTGCGACCTTGACGCCGAGGTCCCAGGCCTTGTCGGTGGCGCGGGAGTGGGGGTGCGTGTCGGAGGCGGGCATCAGGGCGCCGGGTAGTAGGACCAGTTGAGGGCGTACATACGCCACGTCTCGGTCTTCAAATTCTCGCCGCTGAACGCGACGCCGATGTGTCGGACCGCACCCGCGCGATCCCACCGCTTCGGCGCGGAGTCGTTGTACGTCGGAGCGCCGGCAGCGGAGTCCTGCGAGAAAACGACGTCCTGCCCTGTCACCGTGAGCTTGAGCCAGTGCTTGAGGTTCGCCCACGTCTCGGCAGAGCCGAGCGACACCGGCGTCGGACCCGTGCTGTTGTTGCCTCTGGAGTACCCCTTCAACGAGCCGGTGATCGTGCTACCGGAGCCCTTCTTCGTGTGGATCAGGCCCGTCTCGCTCGACGTGTCGCCGCTCCAGAACGCGGGGCCGATGCCGGCCCACGCATGAGCGACATTCGCAGGGGTGTCGATCTGCGTCTCGATGTACCCAGGTCCAATGACATCGACCGGGAGGAGCATGGCTGGGCCTGCGTTCGGGGCCGATGCGGACTCACCCCACCGAATCTGCCCGGTCACGGTGTAATCGACCACGAACTCGATCCACCCGCCCGCCTTCTCTTCGATCGAAGTGAACGCGCCGGGGATCTGGAGCCGGAAGCCGTTGAGCACGCCGCCGCTCAGGGTCGCCCCGACGGCGTGGGAGTAGTCGCTGGTCGGCGCGGTGATGCCGCCCGTGATCAGGGAGATCCCGCCGCCGCCACCGCCGCCGCCCGCCTCCGGTACGGGGCTCCAGCCGATGCCGTCCAGCGTGGTCGGTCCCCAGCCCATCAGGATGCCCAGCCTTCGACGATCAGGATCCCCGTCGCGATCGTGTTGTCCGTACCAGCGTCCACCGTCGAGCGGCCGTAAAGCGTCCCGCTCGGGAGGTAGCAGCGGAGGATGGTCTGGTCGTTGATGTGCACCGCGGTCGTCGAGTTGGTGGCGATATGCGCCTGTGTGCTGGCAGTGAACGAAGCCTCTTCACCGAGGATCGGATTGATCGTCGTCCCAGTGCCGGCCGTCAGCGTGGCCCGGTAGGAGAAGATCGTCACCCGTTGGGGGAGCCCCGAGACGGACCACTCCGAGCCGGAAGCTGCCTCCGTCTCAATGATGGTCACGGCGTAGTGATTGCGCCCGCCGTCCGCGCCCTTGCTGGCGATCGTTGCCGTTCCTGCGTAAGCCATCTCACGTCTCCTAGCGGGTCAGCCCGCAGAATGGTTGCACCTTACAACGGTCAGCCGCCCTCGTAGATCCGAACTCGCACCTTGACCGTACCTGATCGCTCCGGGGTCGCCACCGTGACCAGCGCCACGCGGTCCGACAGCCGCAGCCCCGCATCCTTGATCGTCACCACGTCGCCCGGCCGCAGGTACGCCAGATCCGGCCGACACTCGTAACTGACCGCGTAGGTAGGCAGCGACCATCGCCGCTCCAGCCACGCAGCCGCCATGTCGGCGGTCGTGTCGTCCCACACGGCGGGGAGGTCGATCTTCGGCGCCACACGACGCCCGAAGCGCTGCTGTGACCGCTGCGCCCACAGCCCGAGCCGCACCGTCCCCGACTCCGCGGCGATCTCAGGGTCGCCCACGATCCGCCGCTCCTTCGTCGGCTTGCCGCTCTTGGCGTCGAAGCCGTACCTCACCGTGATGTCGTTGGCGATGTCGCTGAGGTCCGAGGACTCGACGTCAGAGATCCGCGCCGCGTTCCCGCCGGTGGCCGTGTTCAGCGTGGCGACAGCATCGTGAGAGGTCGCGTCGGGGTCCCACACCGAGTACGACAGCCCACCAGGGCCGGCGACGGCTGAGACAGGGAGCATCGGGATCAAGTACTCGTTGACCCACTCCAGCGGCCTGACGTGCTCGCCGTCCACGCCCCACACGGCGACGTCGATCTTGAAGGCGTTGAGCCGGTCACGGATGGATTCGATCCGGGGCAGGTCCATCTTGACCCCGCGCGCCCGAGTCGCCATCCAGTGCAGCACGTCCCCGGCTCCGCGCAGGAGAGCGCCGCCAGAACCGGCCAGCCCGCCCTCGCTGGCGCCCCAGTCGATCCACATCTCATCCCCGATCTCCCACTGGGCGGCCGGTGGGTTGATGTCGGCGTAGGAGATCGTTTCGCCTCGGAGCGTGTCCAGGTGGTAGACGTCAACGAGCCCTGAAGCGTCCTTAGTCTTGTTCCAGAAGAAGACCTGTCCCGCGGCGGCCGTACCAACGGCGGTCGGGTGCGCGCTGATCGTGGCGATGTCGTAGGGAGCAACGAGCTGCGTAGCTCCGAAGGCCGGCGACCCGTACATGTGATCTTCGGGGTCGGTCGATGCCGAACCGTTCCCCGGAGCGCCGAACACGACAGGAAGCCATGTGTCCTGCTGCTCGTCGTCCCGCACAAGGTCGATGTGCCGTTGCTTGTCCCAGGGACCGTGGACCGTACCCACGTCGTCCCCGATCGAACTCGACGCCGTGAGGGAGATCGGGTCGGCCTTCGTCTGGAACTCAAACGCGGTGATCACGCCGCGAAAGACCTCCTCACGCCGCTGCGTCCCGAGCGGGTGCAGGTACACGCGGACCTCGGCGCCGAGGAACGTGTGTCCCGCAAGCACCATCTTCGGGGCGTCCACTCGGGCGGTCGCGTCCAGCGTGGCGTTCAGCGTGCGGGAGGAAGGCACGTCTTCGAACAGGTCGATCTCGCGCCCGACGCTCCCGCCGACGTCCAGCCCGCCGATGAAGTCCACGGCTGCGCCGAGCGGGCCGAATGTCACACTTTCTACGGCGACCTCCCCGAAGCGGAGCGTGCTCCCCTCAAGGTCGATCTCCATCAGGTGCGCCCAGGTGCCCGAGCGCAGATCGGACGCGCGTAGGGTCACACCTCCCCCTCAATCGTCACCCGGTTTAGACGCTGGGCCTCGTCCTTCGACTCGGTGCCCGTGACCTGCTCGGTGCGGAGCGTGTCCGTCATGACCCGGCCGTACAAGTACGACCCCGGCATGGTCAGCGCCTGCACGTACGTGCCCGAGAGGCTGTCCACCCGCCCGAGGTACACAACCGTCCGCAGCGCCCCGCCGATCTGCTCAACCGCTCCGATCACGTCCTCGGTCGTGCCGCGGTGGGACGCGACGGGAAGCCCGTTGTTCCCCACCCAGTCGGGGGCGGGGCTGCTCCGCTGAAGGTCGGACAGGTCATCGAAGCCCTCGGTCCACGCGACCTCCAGCGCCCGGCGCACCGGGCCGATCTGCTGCGCGCGCCGCACGCCATCGCGGCGGGTCGAGACCTCGACGTTGGTACGGACCTCGCGCGCGTACCCCCGATCGGTCGGCTTGCCGAACAGGACCAGCGGCCCGAGGATCAGCGCGCCGATCTGGTAGTACCCGTCCGCGGTGGTGTGCGCCGGGATGCGGATCCTGATCTGGTCAACGCCAGCGGGAGACGCCGCCGCGTAGATCACGCCGAAGTCACGCCGCCAGATCCGCGCCGTCCCGCTACTCGGCTCGGAGCCAGTAGCGCCGGTGAACTGGATCTCGGGGCGCACCGTGGTCGAATCCGTCCACGCGCCCGAGCTGTTCGCCGTGATCTTGCGGAGCGTGGTCCCGCTGTCGAGGTCGAGCGTGTCCCCTGCGTGAGCGGCGCGGAACAGGTAGCGGGCGGCCTTCTGCGTCGAGCCGGTGTCCACGCTGACCACGCGGCCGGTCCGCACGAAGTCGAGCCCGTCGAAGTCGGCGTAGGCATAGGCGGTGGCGCGAGTTGTCCACACCCCTGCCGCCCCGGTTTCCACAGCGAACTCCCGCACGTTCGCGTTGAACGCCATCGCCGCGAGGTTCTGTCCCAGGAACTGCTCGGTGGCGAAGTCGGGCTCGACGTCCCAGGTGAGCAGGATCTCCACGTTGTCGGCGGTGGAGCGCCAGGGCTCGGACGGGGACGGCGACTCGACGGACAGGGCGTGCGTGATCGGGTAGTCGTACCCGGCGACGATGCTCCACGAGTCGCCCTTCCACGCCGGGCCACCAGCAGCACTCACGCGCACGCCGTCCGCGACGAGGGCCGGGCGAGCACTGAACTCACGCCCGCGTAGGTCGTCGGGGTTGGTCCAGCCTGCCGCCACGCTGTCGCCGCTGGAGGGCGTGTACTTGCCGATGGACCCACGGCTCACGGTCGCCATGTACCAGTCAGAATCGGCCGAGCAGGACGCGCGGTGTCCGAACCGCAGCCGGTTGCCGTGAGCCGCCGCGGTGTTCGTGAGCCCGCTGGCGCTGACGTTCTCTGCCCACTTGCGGAGGTAGCCATCCGTCGCAGTCCAGACGCGGACGTTGCCGCTGTCGTCCATCGCTACCCGGAAGTGCAGCTTCGACGTGAGCGCCTTGCTCACGCCGCTGCCGACGTTCGCGCCCGCGTTGACGTCGTAGAGCTGCCACCCGGTCGTACTCATTCGCACGGACACGATGTAGGTGTACGTCCCAGCGCCGCCGCTGGTTCCGTCGCTGATGGCGACCTCCACCGAAACATCGTCCGCGCCGGTGGACCCGCCCGAGTTGACCGCAACGGCGAACTCCGCGACCTGCGACGAGTGCGTGTGTTCCCAGTCCTGGAGGTAGACCAGCGTGCCAGCGGTGGTGCTGATGTTGCCGGCGACGGACGTGTCTGCGTAGGCCGCCGTCCCGCTCGTGGTCGAGGTCCAGCCGGTCAGGTTGCTCGGCTCGGTGAATGGTAGCCACAGGGACGCCGCTGCGCCGCTGGAGCCCTCGCCCCACGCCAGCCAATCGGTCGGCCCGAACTGGTCTGCTGTCGTCGCAGCGGGGACGGTGTGGCGCGTATGCCCGCCGAGCTTGACGCAGACGGTGCTGTTGTTTTGGCTGCTGTTCCCGGTGCCGGCGAACTTGCCGAACAGCAGCACGCGGCCACCAGCGGCGGCGGCGCAGTAGCTCTTGAACTCCGCGGCCCCGCCGACGTTCGACAGCGCCACAGGGCGAGTCCCCGGGTAGTGGATTCCCTCGAAGGTGTATCCGTTGTCCACCGAGCGGTGCAGCGTCAAGTCGCCGTGCCCGCTTGTAGCGTCCTGGCACAGCGCCCACACTTCGCCGTCGTTGCCTTCCCACACGGTTAGCGAGGGCGAGTCCGCAATCGCGTAGATCCCGCAGTTCGCTTCGGGCGAGGCCGCCACGTTGCGGGCTGCGTCCCCGACCCGGGCGACGTAATGCGCGCTCAACGTAACGGTGTCCGTGTAGGCCACAAGGAACCCGCCGCCGCGGAGCGAGATCACCGAGGCGTTCGACGGCTCGTGCGCGCTCGTGTGCTTTGTGCGGAAGTCGTCCTCGATCTGCCGGAACGTGGCCCCGCGGTCGTAGCTGGCGTACTGCGCCGCGGTGTAGTTCGCGCCGTCGTGGTAGCTGATCACCAGCAGGATCTGCCCCGCCGAGTGCGCCGCGCCAATCCGCCTGATGTCCGCGACCGCAACCGCCACGTCCAGGACTCGCTCGGCTGCCGTCGCCCAGGTGGTCCCGCCATCGGTCGAGCGCAGTACGTCGATCTGATCCCCGCCGAGCGCCACGATGAAGCACAGCACCGAGCCATCGGGCAACTCCACCAGCGCCGAACCGCTCTGCTGGCTGGCGCCGTCGTGCGAGTGCGTAACGGTCGTGAAGCCGCTGGCAGGGTCGTACTGCCGGAAGTTGAGGAACGGCGCGCCCACGCCCGATTCGATGTTCTCGATCACCGCCAGCACGGTCCCGTCCGCGAGGGTGATCGCGTGCGGCGTCATCTGGCTGACGGTCGGAGATCCGGTGTTCTCGATCAGCGACTCGTACCCCGTGACGGTCGCCCACGACTCCTGCCCGTACTGCTGGGATGCAGTCTCCTTCGCGCCGACGTCCCGCAACACGAACGTCGCGCCCCCGGCGACCGGCAGCCCCGCCCGCTGGACGGTCAGGAGAAGCGAGCCGTTCTCCGACTGCGAGCCCGACGCGGACAGCTCCATTGCCTCGGAGCCGGATGCCTCGGGGACGCCAGGACGTGCGCCCGCTTGCGTGTACGAAGAATCGACGGACGTGCCACCGAGCGCGGCGAGGTTGCCGAGGTCGAACCGCGTGTCAGGCAGCAGGAGGGCTTGGTAGTGGTCGGCGCTGCGGTCTGCCATCGGTCAACCACTCCAGGGGTTGTGGCGCCCGAGCTTGCGGGGCTGGGACGCGCGCAGGGCCGATGATAGCGGGGAGTCGGGACGCTGTAGCGCCGCGCGCTGCTGGAGGTCCACGGTCCTGTTGTTGAGCTGAACCGCGACCACCATCGGGCCACCGCTGCCGCCGTCGCCGCGGTTGAGCGCCTGCACGCCGTCAGCGCCGCCGACCCGCTGCACGGCTGCCGGGGTGAGCACGCCTTCGCCACGGCGCAGGACCGCGGAAAACTCGTCAGGGCCGAGCCCACCGACGTCGCCGGCAGTCGCCACGCCGCCGCTATGGAACGTCGGCCCCGCCGCCGCCTTGGCGATGACTCCAGCGAGGCCGGCAGCAGACGCCACGCCCGCGGCGACCATGAAGCCGATAGCGGCGGGCCACGGACCCGCGGCGGCCTGCGAGATCGAGAGCGGGATGTTGATCGCGGCCTGTGCGATGGCAAGCGCGGTCTGCGCCTCCCACGCCGCCTTCATCGCCTTCCTCCGCTCGGCGCTGGTCTTGCCGCTTGCCGCGATGTCGATCTCAGCGACGGACTGCACAAGGGAGCCGATCGAGCCGAAGACCGAGGATGCAGCGCCGAGGGAGGACGAGAGCGCCTGCTCACGCGCCACCGCGGCGTCGTTGATTCGCTGAAGTTCGGCGTCGTGCTGCGCCTGGGACAGCGACTCGATCTCAGCCAGCACTTCCGCGAACTCGCCCAGGTACGTCTGCGCGGCCTCGCCCGACTTCTCAAACGCGACCACAGCGGGCGGGGTGACGTTCGCGGAGTCGCCGCCGCTGTCCCCACCGCCGCTGCTGCCGCCCGGCATCGAGATGTCACCGAGGACAATCGGGGACTTCGCGGACTCCTTCGCGGCCGCAACCACGCGGTCGATAGCGTCTGCCACAGAGTCCGACGCCGAACCGAAGTTCATCACGTCGCTGGTCAGGTCCACGAACTCGCCGCCGACCTTCTTGGCCTCGGCAGCCGCCTCGCGGAAGTTGCCGGTGGCGAGCGCCGACATTGCCGCCGCGGCGTGGCGGGTCGCCTCCGTGAAGGCGTTGATCGTCTTGAACTGCAAGACGAACGCCTCGACCACGCGCCCGCCGATGCGGACGATTCCCGACAGCCCGGGGAGCAGTTGATCCACGATCACCGCGGCCATCTTCTGAAGCGCGCCGGTGTCCTTCGCCCGCTGGAGCAGCGCCTTTGCCTCGTCGGCCACCGCCGTGAACACCGGGATCAGCGGGACCAAAATGTCGCGCTTGAGCGCGTCGAAGGTACGCGACAGGAGTTCGATCGAGTCCTGCAACTTCTCGGACTGCTCGGCGGCCTCGTTGCTGATGATGCCCGCGGCTTCGATCTGCTCGACCGCCTGCCGCACCGCGTCGCCGCCAGCCGCCAGTGCAGGGACGAGTTCGCGGCCAGAGCGCCCGAAGATGTCGAGCGCGACCTGGGACTGCTCCGCGGAATCCTTGAGCCCGCCGAATCGGTCTGCGATCAACGCCACTTGCTCGCTGATCGGCAAGTTCACGATGTCGGCGGCTTCGATGCCGAGCTTCGCAAACGCAGCGCCCGCCTCGCCCGTACCGTCGCGCATGTCCGCGAGGTTGCGGCCCAGGTCCTGGATCACCCGGCTCGCGTCGATGTTCGCATCGGTCAGCAGGGCGAACGCGCCCTCAAGCCGTTGGATGTCCTCGGCCGTGCTGCCGACCTTCTTCGCTGCCTTCGCGTAGCTGTTCGCCTTCGCGGACAGGTCCACGGTCGCCTTCGCCACCGCGGCGATCGCAGCCGCCGCAGCCGCCGCCGCGGCAGCCGCAGCCGTGAGCCCGACCTTCGCCGCCTTAGCGAAGTTGTCCGAAGACTTCTCCGCGGTGCCGAGCGCCCCGCTGGCCTCGTCGGTCGCCCTTACGAGGTCGTCGGCGTTGCCGAGGAAGTCGAAGCGGATCTCAGCCACGCGCGCCCCCGTCCTGCGTGAACCAGAAGTCCGCGGCCGACTCCGACGCCCCGCCCTTGATGGCCTGCCGCCGCGCCACGGAAGCGGGCTTCACGCCCGGCCTCGGCTTGCCGCCGCCGCGGATCATGGCCTCAAGCGCCGCCCGCTGGCCGAGCGTCATCGGAGCCAGAAGCGCGAACCGGCCGCTAAACTCCGGGTCCATGATGATCGAGTGGTACGCCAACACGTCGGCCTGTCCTTCCTGGTCCAGCTTGTAGAAGCCCCGGGGGTCGCCGCCCAGGAGGTGAAGCCCGCACTCCAGCGCGACTAGGCTGTCCCAGCCTCCGGGGCTGCGGAAAAATCCGCGCGGTCGGCTACCTCCTTCGCTCCCGTCTTCATCCCACCCATCCCGGCGAGCACCGGGAGGGCAAGTGCGTTCTGGTCCTGCGGCGAGTACCCAGCGGCGTGCAGTTCGTCGGACACCGCCTCGCCGTACTCCAGCAGCGTCGAGTAGTCGGACTCGGCCGACTCCAGCACCAGGGACTCGTGAGCCCAACAGCGTCCGATGGCTGCCCCGAAGTACGCCCACTGCTCCACCGCGGCCCCGAGCGGGTCGGCGGCGGCGTCGATCTTGCCGGTGCCCCCTGTCAACTCGCGCACGAAGCGCATGTTCTTGATCGGGCTCATGCCCTTGAAGTGGTGGACGCCCTTGCCCGGCACGTCCACCGCGAACCAGGGGTACTCGATCGGGTCAGGCGCTGGCGCGCTTTCGCTTCGGCTTCGCATCTTCGTTCTCCGCTGGGGGGTAGGTCGGCTCGGGGACGGGGCCGATCAGGCGCTCGACCTCGGCCATCATGGAGTCACACGCACGCAGGTTGCGGAGCAGGTCCGTCCGACTGACGCCCGAAGGCGGGACGGTCGGACCCGCAGCCGCCTCCAGGTCTGCCATCGCGGCGGTGATCCGCCCGCGCAATTCGGTGATCCGCCCGCCGAACATCAGGTCACCGTGGGCCGCACCATGTACGACGTGCCGCTGATGTTGATCGTGTTCGGGTCGCCCTCGGTGAACGAGCCGCGGAACGTGCAGTAGTTCAGCGTGAGGGTGTGGTCGGCCGCGTCTCCGTGGTCCGTGCCCTCGATGGTCCACTTGAGGTCGAGCGTGAAGACCTCGCCGGTGGCGCCCATCGTGCTGACCCAGTTCGCGCCGACGTCGCCGCCGAGCGTGACGATCTCCTCCAGCGTGGCGTAGGTCGCGTCCGACAGGTCGCGCAGGTACGCGGTGAAGCTGAACGTGATCGGCTGGTCGTCGCCGTACCGCAGCGAGGGCGTGGCGCCGATGCGGCCCCGGTCCAGGCTGTTGATGACCGACTCCTGCGGGATGTCGATCGTCAGGTCGCCGGCCTCAAACTCGACCGTAAGGCTGTTGCCCGCGGCGTTGTCGGAGATCAGCAGGGAGCCGTCGCGCTTGGTCTTGAGGATCGTGGAGATCGCCATTGTCTACCTCTGTCGTGAGCGGTCGCGGCGGGTCAGCGCGCGGCCGATGGGTTGATCGGGAAACCGGGCGCGGAGACGCTGACGCGCTCCCATGCCGGGACGCTCGTAGGAAGCCCGCAGCGCCACGAAGACGGCATTGCCGACGAAGGACGCGACCGAGGGCCGGGACACGCCGCGCGAGCCGAACAGCGCGGGCTGTGCGCCTTCCTCGCGCCGGGCCTGCACGAGCAGCCCCTGGAGGTCGTCCATTGCGGCGGCGGCGTAGGTTTCAGCCTGCGCTTGCAGGTACTCCCACACCGGGTTTTCCGGGCTGTCCCCTGCCTCGTGGACGTACTCCGCGTACTCGACCGCGTTGCGGAGCACCCACACGAGCCCGTCGATGTAGTTGTCCCACGCCTGGAGCGAGGTCCCGGTATCGACCGGCCACGACTCAAGAAGGTCTTCTTGAAGCGACAGCCGCGCATCCTCCAGCACGTCGCGCGCCTCGCCGGCGAACCGGCCGAAGTCAGCTAGCCGAGCGCCGAGGCGACGGCCGAAGTCGATCGTGAAGTCGACGCCGCTCATGGCATGAGCCCCAGCAGCGCGCGTTCGGCGCGGTCCTCAAGCTCCTTGCCGAACCGCTCCGCGAACGCCTGCGCCGCGTCGTCTGCGAACTGCCCCTCGGGAGCGCCGGCGAAGTGCGCGAACCCGGCGTAGGACTCGGCCCCGCGCTTGATCGAAACCCGATCGCCCTGCTCGGCGTTCGACGGGCTGTAGGGCCGCGCGTCGTTGATGTAGGAGAAGCGCACGCCGTCGAGGACTTCGCGCCCGCTCGACTGAAGGTTGCCGGTACGAAACGGCGTGACGCCCGCCCCCGGCGACGGCCCGCGCAGGTCCTCGCGGAACAACGCAGACGCCTCCGCGACCTCGGCCGCCAAGGTGTCGAGAATCCGCAGCGCCGCCGTCCGCAGGTCCGCAGCCACCGCGCTCGCGTTGCTCGTTACCTTCACGTCGGCCATGTCAGGCTCCGACCGTGAACAGGTAGCGGGCCTCAACGAAGCCCTTGATGATGATCCACTCGCCCGACGCCGACTCCGACTCGTCCTCGCCGGTCCAGCGTGTCTCGACGCCAGCGGCGTTGATCGTGGCCTCGTTATGCATCGCGTCCACGATCGCGTCCACGGCAGCCCGCCGCGTCTCCCGCTGCTTCGGCATGACCCTGTGCGCGTACTCGATCGGGTAGGTCGTAACCACCCGGCACGCCTCGCCGGCCTGCTCGCGCTCCGGTCCCTGAACCCGCGTCTTCCGCGCCCCGATGCAGAAGTAGGACGCGCGCCCGTTCGGGATCTGCCCCACGCTCATGCGCTCGTCGTAGGTCGCGCCGGTCGCGGCCTCGACGCGCGCCTTCACGATGTCGAAGACCGCGGCGCGTGTGGACGCCTTGACCGCCATCAGAGACGCCAGCCGCGGCCAGGGCCGCCCATGTAGACCGCGCCGACCGCCGAGTCCCCGCCCTCGCCCGACCCGGGCAGCCCGTCCTCGGACTCGTCGTAGGTCAGGCGGGCGGCGGCGAACTCGCGGTCAGTCGCCAACTCGTACTCGCGCGCCATCTCCAGGTACTTGCCGCTGCCCCCGACGCTTGCGTGTGCGTCGAGGTAGAGCAGGTGTAGCGTCTTCGCCAGATGCACGTCGAACAGCGCGAACGAGTCCAGGATCAGCCACGGCATCCGACCGCGCTGGAGCAGCCGCCGAAGCACCCACTCCCACGCCGCCGTGATGACGTCGGACAGGTCCTGCCCCGCAGCCAAAAGATCAGCCGCCTCGGAGTGCCGCGCCGTCACGTCGGACTCCACGACCGGGGCTTTGAGCGTCCAGCGAACGAGGTGCGCCGGCTGGACGAAACGGTACGCCGTGGACCCGATCGTGAGGTTCCACCCGATCTGCCAGTTGTCCGACAGCGGCTCCGTCACGGGCAGCACCGCGGCCAGCACGGTGTAGGTTGCGGGCGAGACAGACACCGCCGCCTCGTCCACGACCTTGACCCCGTTGCCGTCCCAGACGTCGATCGTGCCACTGGCGATGGTCGCGGCGTCGCCCGCCGAGTCCACCACAGTGATCCCGATCGCATTCGCGCGCCCCCGGGTCAGGAAGACCGGGAGGGACGCGCGCGCGCTGTAGACGGCATCGGCCACGGGCTACGCCTGCGCCTTGCGGACGGTGTAGTGGACCCGCAGATTGACGATCCCGTCACCCGCGGCGCTGTACCACTCGCCCGTGTTGATGTGCGCGACCACCTTGGCGTTGAGCACCGGGATCGCCGCCACGCCGATCGCGTAGGCATAGGCGTCGGCCGACGCCCCGCCGAAGGTGTCGCCCGCGATCGTGCTGGTGAGCGCCGCCCCGCTGCCGTCCGTGTACTTGAGCACGAGGGTGTCGCCCGACGCGGCGGCGTCGTAGTCCACGCCCTGGTGGTCCAGGAACGCCTCCATGAACTCGACCGTGTAGTACAGGCCGGCGCCGGGGGCAGCGAGGACCTCGACCGGCGTGGCGTTCAGCGTGGCGACGGCGGCGGCCGGGATCTGCACCGTGTCAACGCCGCTGTAGGACTCGCCCACGCCGAGCGCCGGGATGACCGGAGACCGGAGGGTCGGGGTGGAGTGGACGCCTGCGCCGTCCGTCTTAGCGATGCTCTGCCAGATCTTGGAAAGGGCCATGACTTGCGCTCCTGTGAGCGACGCTTGTGCGCCGCAAGTTCATGGGGCTAGCGGTTCCTGTTCGGGTCCCGCCTCCCCTGGTTGTGCTCGTGGTTCAGCGCAGCTCGCCGGGCGATCTCGCGCGCCTTCTCCCCGCTCATGCCGGGGCTGTGCTTCTGAACGTGCTCGGTCATCTTCTCGATGCGCTCGCGCACGCCCTGCTTCTCGCCGTCGCTGCTCATGCCTCGGCCCTCGCGCGGCTGCGCTTCGGCTTCGCCTCGTCGGTCGGTCCGTCAGCCGCCTCGGCGGCCTTGAACCACGCCTCGTAGGTGGCGAACTTCGCGTGGGCCGGGGAGCCGGGCATCGCAGCAGCAGCGCGCGCCGCCTTGCGGTTCAGCGTCTGTCGCATCTCGCCCAGCAGCTCCCGCTTCCACCGCGGGTCCAGCGGCGGGACCATGCCCGAGGCGACGAGGTGGCGGCGGAAGCGGTTGTACTCGGCCTCGTCGCGCTGAATGAACACCCGCCCGCCCGGCATGACCTCGGCGGCCTCAAACACGCTCAGGCAGTACGACCCGCCGCCCTGGTAGGGCAGGGTCTGGACGTAGTGCCGGAACTCACCGAGGCGCGCGTCCTCGGGCCGGATGACCGCGAATCCGCGCTGCTCCCGCTCGCTGTACGCCTGCGATGGGTTGCGGGACGCCGTGATCCCGTTGACGCCCGGGTCGATGTAATGCCGCTTGAGCACCGGCAGCCAACAGCCCTCCGACTCCACGAACTCCCAGCCGCGGGAGGCGATCATGAAGAAGAAGGGTGGGCGGGCCTTGACCGTGTGCGGGATCGAGCCGTTGCCGACCTGGGTCGGTGCCTGCTCCATCCTCTTGCCGATGACTGCTGCCATGATTCGTACTCCGCTGTGAGTGTCAGTTCAAGGAGGCGACCCGGGGGGCCGGAAGGCCAGCGGAGACACCGCCGACCCCCCGGGCACCCCACAGATCAGACCGCGGACAGGATCTCGACGGCGCGCAGGTCCTCGACCTCCGCGAAGCCCACCGCGTCCCGGGCGTAGACCTGGGACTGGGCCTTGCTCGCGTCGCGGGCGACCTCCACGCGGATCGAAGAACCGACCGGCACCGGGATCGCCCCGTCGCCGTTCAGCCTGCTCATGTCGGCCTCGGCGTACCCGAAGGCGCCGGGGAAGACCAGGGCGTTGCTGTAGTCGGTCGAGTCGTCCGTCACCGAGCCGACGCTGAAGACGTCGAGCCCCGCGAAGGAACCGGCCAGCATCTGACCCTTCACCCGCAGCATGTCGGCGGTGGCCGGCATGTACTGCGCGGCGCCGCCCTCGGACCGCAGCGACTCCTGGAGCTCGCCCAGGGCCTTCGGCTTGAGGACCAGCGCCCCGCCCATCGGGGAGTTCAGCGCGATCTGGCTGGCGTAGATCGCCTCCCACACCGCGTCCACGTCGAGGACCGCGCCCGAGGTGCCCTTGGTCGTCGCGAGGCCAGTGAACAGCGCGCAGAAGAGGTCCGTGCGGCGCTGGCTGATCGCGTCCACGCAGAGCTGCACGAGCAACGGGATGTCGAACATCTGCGCCTGGAGGACGCGGGCGAGGTCCGACTGGTCGAGCCGGTACTCCTGCACGGCGACGGCGACGGTGAAGTTGTCCACCGTGACGGTGCCGACGCTCGCGGCCGTGTTCTCGTTCGTGTTCGCGGCAGCCGCGGCGGCGCCCCGGGTCAGGGTCGGGGTCTGGAGGGACGCGGCGCCCGAGCCGCTCACGTCGCCCAGGCGGGTCGCGAGCTGCCAGATCGGCGCGTTCTCGTAGAGGTTCTCGTGGACGAGTCGGTTGATCGCCTCGTCGACGGCGTCGTTGGCGATGTGCGCCTTGTTGCCGGTCCAGGTGAAAAGGGCCATTTCAAGCTCCGTGACAGGGGGTGGCGGTTTCGATGGAGTCGATACCGCCCGTCACGGTGGGCTAAACCTGGAGGCTCCGGGGACGATGGTACTCACAGGCGCTTGCACGGCGCAAGCGGTTAGTTCCGATACCCCATCTGCGCCTTGAGCGCAGCCCACTCCGCATCAGACATCGAGGCGATCCCGCCGCGCTGCACGGCCGGGCCAGCGGGGGGCGCTCCACCGGCGCCGCCGTTGACCGCTGGGGCGGAAGGCGCGACCTGGGCGGGGGCTGCTCCGGGCTTCGGGGCGGGCGTGGCGTCGGCCTGCGGAGCGCCGAGCAGCGTCCCGAACAAGCCAGCGCGCTCGGCTGCCTGCGCCGCGGCCCACTCACCGAACGCGGGCGCGTCCTCGGCGGCGGCGTGCTTGCGGATCAGGACCTCGGCCACGTCGTCGTCGTACTTCTCGCCCAGGACCTTCATCAGCGCCTTCTCGCTGCCCCACCGCCCCTCACGCGCGGCGAGGTCTTCGCGGGCCTTCGCCAGCTCGGCCTCGGTCGCGTCGGCTCGCTCTGCACGGGTCTTGAGGCTGGCGGCGTCCTTCTCCAGCGCGGCGGCGGTCTTCTTGAGTTCCGCGGCATCGTCGCGGGCGGTGTCCCGCTGCGCCTTCATCTCGTTCAGGCGCTCGCGCACGATCTTGTCAACTTCGGCCTGACTGAACAGGCCCTCGTCGTTCGGCATGTGGTGATCTCCGCTGTTAGATCATCGGTTGAGGGGGGCGAAACCGGGCGCGCTCCTGCTGCACCCGCTCCAGAAACGCCGTCGCCTCGTCCCGCGTGAACTGCGGATTCTCGGCCATGACGGCATCGACCATCGACGCGGTGCCCTGCTCCAGCCGCGCTGCCACGTCGAGGCGGCGGGCCTCCCGCTCCGATGGGGTAAGGCCCAGGTCCTGATACTGAGGCGCCCATCCGTCCTCGGGCAGCCCTGCCGACCGGTAGCGATTCAGCAACGAGGCGCACAGCCCGAGCGTCACAGAGTCGGCCCGCTCAAAAGCAGGCCCCATCCGGCGCTGCTCGCGGCGCTTCGCCTCGGACTTGAGTGAGATGGCGTAACCGGATTCGGCTCCACCGGAGCGGACGAAGTCGTCGGGGGACAGCCCGGCAGCCTGGGCCGCGCCCTGCTCGTAGGCATCGATGGCGAGCTGTAGCCGCTCCGGGTCAACGGCCGGCCCCCACTCCAGCGCGTGTGCGGCGCCCTGGTTGAGACTGCGGACCATGTGCATCACGGTCGGGTCGGACAGCATCGAGGTCGCCGTGTGCGCCCCGCTGCCGGCGTTGGTGCCGCCGCCGACGAACTCACCGTCAGCCAGCGCGCGGACCGGGTGCGCTGCGTCGCGGACCGAGTACGCCCACATCGACCGGAGCGCGGAGCCGATCAGCGTGGCGTCCACGATCTCGCAGCCCTCGCGCCAGTCGTGCATCCCGGCGAACCCCGGGTCACGCTGATAGAGCACCAGCGGCACGATCGCCCGCCCGCCGTCGAGCCAGTGGTAGCCGGTCCCCGACAGGTCGCCCGACACGAACTGCGCCGTCACGTCCTCGGGGCGCTTGCCAGCGTCGGCGGGCTTCAGGATGCGGAACGTGGGGACAGCATCCCGCACGTCGAACTCATCGAAGAACCACTCGGCCTGCTCCTTGCCGGGGAGCGTGCGGCGGCGGGCGTGCAGCGCGTACACCGGCACCCGCGGGCGCTCGGGGTCGGCCTCGGCGTAGACCAGATCCGGCGTGACCACCGTGTGCATCAGCCCTTCGTCGGGCGTGCCGGGGGCTGTCCAGTCAGTGCGGAGGAAGCACGAGTTTAGCGCGACCACGAAGCGCTCGTTACGCGCAGCGACCGGCCACAGGGACGACGATTTGACGTACTCGGCCATCAAGTCCGAGGCAGCATCGTCCTCGTGCAGCCGACGCGGAGGCGACTGGTAGCGCACCGACAACTCCCGCGGGATCTGCCGTGCGAGGTTCCGAGTCAAGTCCACATGCCCGAGGCGCTGCGCCGTCTCGGCCTGGAAGAACTCCACGATCCGCTCAACGGCGTCCTGCCTCCACCCGCCCTCCATCAAGCGGCGGCGGCGGCGGGCTTCCTTCCGGCGCTCGATCTCTTCGGTGTCGCCGGGCAGCGGGGGGATCAGGGATTCAGCCATGCCTGCCGATTGTGGGCGGGATTCTTGCGGGGCGCAAGCGGTTAGGCGGGCAGGCAGAACGAGAAAGCCCCGCCGCGGTGATCCGGGGCGGGGCTGTCGGGGGCGGGGCTCGTCAGACAGCGCGGACGAGCGCCCTGCCGATGTGCCGCAGCACCTTGCACAGCTCGTCGTTGCTCATCGTCGCGAACAGGGCGTCGGACGGGGCGTTTCCGCGAACCCAGCGCTGCTGGATGCAGTCCCAGATCGTGATGTCGCCGTTGCGGTGGTAGGTCGTGCTGCCGGTGGCGGGGCGGGTCGTGCTGGTCATGGTGTCTGTCTCCCGGTGTCGCTCCCTGCGACTGAGGAAACAATACCGTGTGTCGCTAAACCTGTCCACAGTTATTTTGCGTGTTTCGAAAAATAGTTCGGCTTCACCGCAGCCGCACGCTGCTCACGCCGACCGTGCGGGTGTCGAGAATCGGGACGGCGAGGTACCGCGCGGCGTCCAGCGCGTCCTTGACCTCGGCGTTGCGCCCGGTCTTCTCGCCCCTCCAGTGCCTGCACCCGTCGATCAGCCGCGCGCACCGACGCGAGATCCGCAGCCGCTCCGACGCCAGGGCGAGGTTCAGCACACGCGCACCGAACATCACCGACCCGCCTCCCTTGCGCGCAGCCTCGATCCGCAGCGGGAGCCGGCCAGCGGCGATCGCGTGCTCGGGGACACCGGACGCGCGGGCGAGGGCTTCGGACATCAGCCGGTTCACTGTCGTGAGCTGGCTCTTGCCCGCGCTGTTGTGATCCCCGAACGCCACGTCAACGGCGGCGAGGGATAGCCCGTGCCGGTCCAGCATCGCGAGAATGGCGATCGCGTCCTGGTCCACCGTGGTCTTGCCTGCGGACTCGTACTCATCGAGGAACCAGACCTCGTGCGTGGAGCGATCGAAGGCGGCAAGCAGGCCCACCGTCCCCATGCTGCGCTCGGCCCAGTCGAAGCCGAGGCCGATGGATAGCTCCCGCTTCGGCAGCGTCGCGGCGTCGTCATCGAACAGGGCGTCGTCGGAATACGCGGAAAGCAGGCGCTCGGGGGTGACTCCTTCCCACGCACCTTCGATGCGCTGCGGGCGCTCTGCCTCCAGGGTCGCGGCCACCACCTCGTCGATCTGTGCCTGGGTCAGCCACGGGCAGTTCTCCGTGGACAGCGGTGCGGCGAAGTCCTCGA
>Ga0208019_1000667_pt1 | contig 18631 bp, 32 predicted proteins | sample CB_VirMetaG_5_FD_184540 | JGI IMG/M metagenome (GOLD analysis project Ga0208019, IMG submission 184540) | Freshwater to marine saline gradient viral communities from Chesapeake Bay - CB_1508_1D Viral MetaG (SPAdes) (version 4) | ecosystem: Environmental > Aquatic > Marine > Coastal | place: USA...
GAAGCCCGTGACAAAGCAATAGAAATATTCCGACACAACGGAGCAGAACAGGAACTAATAAACTTCTACAAATGATCTTAATCCTAACAACATTCATTGCGGCATTATTCGCAACGGCTTTCCTCGCAAAGTGGCAAGACAAGATCGGAGCCACACTAGGCTGTACGGGTGGAAGTATGGTAATTTTAATCATTTTAATATTTGTGTTATGAAACCAGAAGATTTCAAAGCAGTGCCAGTAGAAGACATAAGAAACGGATGTCTTGGTTGTTGTTTTAACGGAGAGGCTCTGTGTATCCTAGTGGAAAAAGATGAATTAAACGCATTGCTAGTAGAACGTGACGGAGATTGCTATGGCAACAAACGGTTTATATATGAATCGGTAAACAAGAAAACCACTCCTCTCGACCAAGCCAAGCGGATAGTGAAAGATGAAATAAACAGAGTAATGAATCGCAAAGCAGAGCCAGATTCCGATAAGCACGTTTGCAATGTTTTGAGGCTCGCACTCGAATCAATTCTCACAAAACTGGAGGAAATAAAATGAAAAATAAAGAATTAAAGCCAAGACTCAAAGATATTGAGGAATGGTACGCAAAGAAAACCAACCGAACTGTTGATGAATTTGATGAATACGATAAATTCCATTGTCATATTACCTTTGATTATGTAGCTGAAGCATGGTAATTTTAATCATTTTGATATTTGTGTTATGAAAGCAGAAGATTTCAAAGCAGTACCAGAGGTAAACGGGTGTGATGGTTGCCATTTTACTCCGGGGTTGAAATGTGGAAATGATAATTTACGCAAAGACTTAGATCAGCATTATGGAGATTGTCATTTTAAGGATCACATCTACGTTCTCAAAGCGACCCCTCTCGACCAAGCCAAGAAGATAGTGAGGGATAGAATAGAGGAGTTAAAGGATACAGTTCCGAATGGCAGTATTAAAGCAGTTAAGAACTTAGGAGCTATTCAGGAACTCGAATCAATTCTCACAAAATTGGAGAAAATCAAATGAAACGAAAAATAATAACAGAATACGATGTTAAGCCAATACCAATCAGAAGTTATGATTGGTCTGCGACTAGAGAAGATTGGGACGAAGGTGAACCAATTGGTTACGGTGTAAGCGAGGAGGAGGCTATTAATGATTTAATTGAAAAGGAGGAGGAAATAAAATGAAACAAGAACTAAACCCACACCGAGGATCAAAGTTTTTACACGATCACCCAATCAAAGCCATGAGCCTTGGATTAGATGAAGGTCATGTAATAGTAGATCGGGCAGATTGGGAGGAAGCACAGAGATTATGGAACACCCGACAGTCACAAAGCGAGCTGATCAAGCCAACTCCAGAAGATGTCAAACGATGGTTTGCTATACTGACAGGAATGGGAGAAGATGCGTTTTATACTGCAATAAACGAATGGGCCAGAGATCAACAACCACAAAGCGAATGCAGCCAGGAGTTTTTCAACAAGATGGTTGATATTCTGGAAGATAAACCCATAGAGCAAGCCGATGAGGGGGGTGAGAGGTTCCCAGAGGAGTTCAATGCGAGGAATACTACGCATTAAGCGGCAAAAACGGGGTTAATGTATGGTCTTTAAGGCTACAACCTAAAAATGAAAGCAAAAAATAAGGCTACAACTTTAAAAAAATAACATGAAAAACCCAACTTTACACTTTAGGATTGGATGGCTTTACAGATTTGTACTTTTACCGTACACTCGCAAGAATCCGCTACTTTGGAAAGACAAGTTCGGGTTTCCCAGATGCGAAAGGGAGCCATACTTTGAACTTGAATGGCTGTGGTTTTACTTCTCAATCACTTGGGGAGATCAGGACTATTGGGAACAACGCCTTTGGATAGAGGAATACCATGACGGTAACATTGAGCAGGCCCGAAAAGAATGGGGCTGGACTGACATGGATACAGAGGAGAGTACTTGGAACGATAAATATTTGAAATAATGAAGTTAAAACACATAAAAGCAAATGGGAAATACTACAGACCACAGAAGGCTGGAGTGAAAAACCCTGTGATGAGGTTCAGTAATTATCATGTGTGCAAAATAAAGAAACTACCTTTTGGCAGGTGGCGCATTGACTACTTTGACGAAGCTGTACAGTTCTATAACAAAGGGGGTTATACATGGGGAGATGAGGATACCCCAAATCAACGAGTAATACTTTACCCGTCTGGGATAGATGAAATTAGGTATGAATTATAAATATTTGAAATAATGCCAGACATAGCACTTTGCGAAAACCACGCCTGCCCGATCAAGCTCAAATGCTATCGGTTTATAGCTCAACCCAGTTCTTGGCAGGCATACAGTAATTTTAAGCACGAGAACTGTAAATACTACGAGCCAGCAATTCCAGTTCACAAACTAGACGCTACGATATGCGTTCATTGCAGGGGAGTAGTTTCGGTACTCCATACGAAAGATTTATTATGTGACCAATGTAAAACAAAACTAACAAAATGAAACAAATCAGGAAAATATATTATGCAATAGACTGGTATATCTATTTACTGCTCAAGAGGGTTAATCCGCCACTAACCGCAGAGAAAGCACTCAAAAAGATGTGCAAGATAGCCAAGGTCAGGTACAGCGCATGTACTTATTACCGTGATGGCAAGCCTCAGTGGAATTACGACATCACATGGACGCCAAAAATGGAGGCGAAGTTCAAAAAGTGGTTCTTGCGTAAGCTACCAAGGCGTTACACTGACAAGTACAATAAGAACACTTATAGTATGTTCAGCCTTGAGTTTGGCTTTAGAGACGAGAACTCAGGTAAGGAGATAAATTAGTATCTTTGTGTTATGAAGGTTGACTTAAATATGTCTGTGTTTGACTACGGTAGCTATTTGGCGACTGAAAGACACGATAAGAAAAAAGGCTATAAGTCTCATAACCAGATGTCAACAGACTATGAGCTTGTTGGCATACTTGGTGAAATGGCATTTGGTTACATGACGCATCAGTTACCAAAAACCAGATATAGTGTCGGCGGTGACGGCGGGGTTGATTTCAGGGGAGGTGTTCAGGTTAAATCATCTTTGGTTGGGAAAGGAAATCACCTCATAGAATTTATCGACAAGGATTTTACTAAGTTTGGATGGTATGTATATGTTCTGGTTGACTTAAAAAAGAAGAAAGCCGATGTTTTTGGGTACATATCAGTTAAGGACTTTTTGGCTCAAGCAAAGAAGAGAAACTTTGGTTATGGCATCAGACTGGCCTTAGACAAGTCTAAACTAAATAAATTTTAGCCGAATGGAAGCAGCCCTTACTGAACGCCAAGCAGAGGCGATGGATGTGTTGACGGATCACGAGAATGGCATTACAGAGGTGTTGTTTGGTGGTTCGGCTGGAGGTGGAAAAAGTTATATCGCATGTGCTTGGATCATAACGTGTTGTCTGCAGTACCCTGGGACTAGATACCTTATGGGTCGAGCAGTCCTTAAAGCACTGAAAGAGACTACGTTGAATACGTTCTTTGATGTGTGTCGTATGTGGGGACTCAAGCGGGATACGCACTGGACATTCAACACCAAGGACAATATTATTCGGTTCGACGAGAAGTATGGTGGCTCCGAGATACTACTGAAAGACCTGTTCCAGTACCCATCTGACCCTGAGTTCGATTCACTTGGCTCACTGGAGATTACGGCGGCTATCATTGATGAGGTATCTCAGATTACCCAGAAAGCGAAAGACATTGTGATGTCACGTATTCGGTACAAGTTAGATGACTACGGCCTGATTCCGAAGATGCTATTGGTGACCAATCCAGCAAAGAACTGGGCATATTCTCAGTTCTATAAGCCGTTCAAGGAAGGTACATTAAAGGAATACAGGGCGTTTATTCCTGCACTACCTGGGGACAATGAGTTCTTGTCTGATCACTACGTACATAATCTAGAGAAGCTAGAAGACGCTGAGAAACAACGTCTTCTGTACGGAAACTGGGAGTACGATGACGACTCGGCTACCATGATTAAGTACGCTAAGATCGTGGAGTGTTTCAGGCCAAAGAACTTAGGTGGGCGAAGATATATCTCGGCTGACATTGCCCGTATGGGACGAGACAAGACTGTTGTTGGAGTTTGGGAAGGAATGATGCTGATTAGGATAGAGACGATGGCTAAGAATAAGATACCAGAGGCGGCTGATCTAATCAAACGTCTTCGGTTCGAGCATAAAGTACACTCGGAGAATATTGTTATAGATCAAGATGGGCTGGGTTCTGGAGTTTTAGACCTGATCGATGGAGCTGTAGGAATAGTCAATAATGCTGCGCCAATAAGGGTTGAGGGCCAGAAAGAGAATTTTTCTAACTTAAAGAGCCAGTTATATTTCTATCTGGCGAATTACGTAAATAACGAGAAGATATATATCAGGTGTTCGGCTGACGAGAGGGAGTTGATCACGGCAGAACTAGAGACAGTGAAGAAGAAGAATGTGGATAACGACGGGAAGTTCAGCGTGTTACCAAAGCAGGAAGTGAAGGAGTTGATCGGCCGTTCACCTGATTATTCTGATATGTTAGCGTACAGGATGTGGTTTGAAATAACTAATCAAAGTAGATACATATGAGCATAGATGTGCTGGCTATTATGGAGGGCTGGATGAACGTGATCAAGAAGGACACGCCAGAGATTAAGGAGATGGCAACTCACCGCACGAGTATCTGTATTGAGTGCGAACACTTGAGAAGGGACGGACTCAGACCCGCTAGATGCGGTAAATGTGGCTGTCCGATAATCGCCAAGGCCCGATCAAAACGAAGCAAATGTCCTGCAAGGAAATGGGAAAAATAAAGGCGTCTCGCAAGGGTTCTCGTGAGGCTGGGTTTGAACTGGACTTACGGGATAAGACGTTTCGCAACAAAAAGAAGTATTCTCGTAAAGAAAAGTACAGAAAAGATTTGTCAGAACTAGAATAATTCATATCTTAGCATTGTAAAACTTAGAGTACTGTACTGGCCCAGACTGACCAGAGCGTTCTTTAAACGACCCAGGATAGATTTATTAACACATTAAAAAGACCTTCTTATAATGGTTAGACAAAGGGGATTGACCTGGGCCATGACGAGGTGTGAACGGATTCTCCTGACCTCCCCAAGGTTTAGTACAGTTCGGCTGGCTATTTATGGCAAACAGGCCCCGCAGGTTCGACTCCTGCCCTCGTCGCAAATATTTGCCAACAAAGGGTTTTTAGTGGAAAGAAATTGACAATCGAACAGATATGAAAGACATGGAAAAAACACTTGTGCTAATTATAACAATATGCATGTTTCTCTTTATGATTTTCGGTATGCTATTTAGCGAGACAAAGAAAAAACTAAACACCGCACTGGAATATCACCAAGAGATTGTCGCACCAAAACATTCCCCAGGAGACATTATTGAGTACGGAAGCAGAGCGTACAGAAAAAATGCGTACATCCTTGAACGTAAATGTGTTGTGTTTGGAGACGTGATCACATACAGATATAAGGTGATGGTGGCTGGTGATAGCAAGAAAGAACTTGTATTTGAATGGGATATCCAAACTAGCCAAAATATTATCCAAACAGACAAAAACTAGATGGAACTAGCCAATATAATAACCAAGTCAGAGTTCTCAACCGAGGAAATGCTGTTCGTCATTGAGCAGTACATCAAGGAGCGGAAAGGTAAAGATGTTCAGATCAGACCGCCCAATACCCAGATGAGAGCGATTCTGCTCTGGCAGGCTTTCAACAAGGCGATGGATTGGTTTCAATCAAAGCCTTAACACCCTCCTTATTTAGACCCATTCCACACAACAAAAATTTTTAGTAGCTTTGCCATTGGACTTTTTGCTAAAAATTGTAAATTATGGCTGATATTATTTGTTCTACGGAATGCGCTGGTGGAGTATCCATGAGTTCATTTCCAAACAGTTGTACTCAGACTGATTTCGGTTTTCCCAAGATGGTTATAGTTGCCGCTGTTGGAACTGATATTTCTCCTGCAGGAGATGTGCCAACCGTAGCTGAGTTTCAGGATGCTATTTCAACTGGAGGTAGTGATGTTATTGTAATCAATGATATCGCAAACGGCCAGAAACTAGCTGGGGAAAGACAGGAAATCGGTGATGCTGATACTTCTGATAATCTGCCATTTGTAATTAGCGAGCGTGAGGGTATCCAGGGTAATCTTAAAACATTTAACCTGACCATTCTTAATGATCTCGAAGCTCTCAATTGCCATAAAAGGCTGAGAGTATGGTATGTAACCAACAAAAACTTCTGCTTCGGCGGAACTCGTGGTTATTTAGCATCTAATTACATTGGAGACTGGGTACATGATGGCTTCGGAAATCGGAGTTATATTCCTATTGAGTTCAAGTGGATGCGTGAGGACGCTACTACTGGAGCTGCTTATGAAGACGGGTATTTAGACTTAACTAACGCTTCATGATCTTAACCAATGTTGAGCAAGTTCTAGGCAGTCCTTTGCATGCTAACGACATTAAAGTTGGCATTAACATTCAGGACGACCACAAGGTACACGTTACCGGTGAGGGCTACAAAGATATCCTCTCGTCTATAATCGGGCCTGAACGGGCTATCAATTATGGTACGAGAGAACTCAAGGAGCCGTCAACTAAGTTTTTAACTAAGAAAGTTAGAGATGAACTGTCCAGGTGGAAAAACAACCAGGGTACTAGGAAAACCTATGATTTTGGTGACAGCAAGGAATTAGTTGCTGACTTTAGAAAGTTGCTTAACACGGTTTGGAAAAATGGAACGATAGATGAATTTGCTTACTTCTTAAACGACGCTTTATACACTGATTTTGGTGGTTTTGCCGTTGTCGAGCGTGGACGCATCGAAGGCGGTGTGGAAATACGTGACGGCATACCATCAAAACCAAGTGGAAATCCGTATATCATATTCAAGTCTCTTTCTGACGTGTATGATTTCAGGTTGACTGGACAGAAGGTTGAATACCTGATCCTGAAGTTCGGTGAGCGTGTTAAGAAGAACGAGAAGGGCGAGGACATTACAGTCAGGCTCTATCGTGTGATGGACGACGAAAAGGATGTTATTTACGAAATGGGGCCAGACAATGAGGCTGTTCCTGCAGAGGGGTTTGAGTTGATCAAGAACACCTTGGGTTATGTTCAGGCGTATCAGATATCAGATGTTAAGCAAACACCTCTGAATGACCACGTTAAGACATCTCACATCTTCCAGACTCTCCCATTGTTAGAAGACTACCTGACCAGGCATGCCGAACATGTCATCTCAGAACTGCTTCATGCAAGCCCACTTTTGGCGTTAAAAGGAACAAAGTGTACCTACGTTGATGGTGATGGTAATGCCTGTGCTAACGGTAAGATATGGGTAGGTGGAGTAGAGGGGGAGTGTCCTGTTTGTAAAGGAGTTGGTGCAACTGTACCAAAGAATGCCAGTGAGATCATTATTGTTCCTGAGTTAGATAAGAACGGTGATACGTACAATCCGAGTATGATCGGACAGTACATTACGCCACCTGTTGAGGTCTTGTCACACCAGAGCAAAGAACTGGATCAGCTAGAGCAGAGAGTGGTCTATTCGGGTACAGGTATCAAGGCGATGGTCAAGACGAATATTCAGACGGCCACCGAGACTATACTTAATTTAAAGCCACTAGAAGACAAGATATCGTCTCTACTGGACAATATTGAGGCTGTAGAGACTTTCGTTACTAACGTGATCGGCAAGTTGGTCTACAAGGACAAATACAAGGGCTGTCAGATACACTATGGTAGGAAGCTAAACGTTAGGGAAGAAAATACAATACTGGATGAGATTGAGCAGAGCAAGCGTTCTGGTCTTCCTCAGTCCGAGATAAGGTTACTGTTGCAAGAACTGGTTCTGACCAGGTACAGAAACTCTTATGCTGATCTGGAAAGAGCATTGATGCTGCTCGACCTTGAACCGTTGTCAACTGTGTCTCTGGCCGAAGTGCTTGAGTCTATGTATGTTGACGAAGACACGAAGCGGGTTAAGCAGAATTTTGATGATCTAATTGACTGGTTTGAAAACAAATACGGCCCAATCAACCTGTATAAATCAGGTGAAGATATGAGCAAGAGAATAGATTCTATAAAACGAAAAATTTGGAAACATGGTACGAGTAATGAAGATTGAGCGGAGTGGGACTAGGGTTATGACCTTTGAGGATCATGACTGGAAGAACATTCTCAAGTACAAAGAGGCAGGGGTGAGATGGCAACTGATGCCTGACGAAACAAAAGCACCTGAACCTGTAGTAAACCCAGTCGAGGTTGAGGCAGGGATTCAGATAAGTGCATTAGAGAAATTGGAGCAGGCCGTCGAGAGCGGTGCTGTAGAGAAACGAAGAGGTGGATGGTATTTCTATAAGGGCAAGAATATTGGCCGGTTAGACGATGCTGTCAAAAACTTTAACGAATTATGAAACGAGCATATCCAATAGATAGTAACGGAAACAAGAATGGACGCATGAAGTCCTTTACCGATGAGAAATGGGAAAAAATGGTTCGCACTTACGGTAAGGGGTTGAGGTGGGTTGTGAAAGAGAGAAAAAAATATGAAAGAAAATGATGTAGCGGCCTTGGCTTCGCTGTTAAACAAAAAGCCAGAGGATGTTAGTGCTGCCCTTGAAGGTGACGGCATTAGTGGTTTAATTGACGAGTTTAAAACTGGTCACGAGATTTTCACGTCAACGGAGTTGGATAGTTTAAAAACGAACTTGCAAAACTCTTTCGATGCGGAATTAGTGAACAGAAAAGAGCTGCCTAAGCCTGTCTACGACAGAATTAAAGGTGGGGTTTTAGAGATGACCGAAAAGGAACTTGCTGGTAAATTTGGCATTGATTCTTATAATGGTGTAACAGACTTGGTTAACAAAATTGTTGAATCAAAAGCAAAAAGTCCAAAAGATGTGGCCGAGCTGAAAGCACAGATAGATCAATTAGTCGAAGACCATGCGAGGGAGTTGGATGAGGTTAAATCAACCAACAACAATAGGTTTAAGTCTCTAAGGCTCAAAGAGTTTGTGGATAGTGTTCCGATTGATGCAGAAGGTGCATTGCTTGAAAATCAGCGTGAGATTTTACGCACGATGATCGAGAGTAAGTTTAAGTTCGACATTGCTGATGACAGTTTGGTTATCGCTGAGTCGCCTGTAGAACATCTACAGAAAAACTTAGACCCTCGGCCTATTCCAGAGGTTTTTAATGAGTTTGCGAAACTTTACGTAAACGTCAAGAGTCCCAATAGCGGAGGTAGGGGTGATAGTTCTTCCGCAAGTTCTTCTGGTATGAAATCTGTCAACTTAAAAGATCATATGCAAAAGCATGGTATTAGACCAAATTCGCTTGAGCTTTATGAGTTTGTTGAGAAATGTAAGACCGAAGGAATCGAAATAATCGAATAAAAAATGGCTAATTATGCTGATTCGGTATTGCTTGCAGCAGTTGGAAAACTAAACAAGCCGTACCAAGATAAAGAGTTTAGACGCAAACTCTATGGGGCGCACAACATGTTCCTCGATGGCGTCGAATATACGATACCCGACCTTGCTGCTATCAGAGAGGCTGAGACTCAGACGACTACTACTAAGTATTTGACTAAGTCTACTCCTACTGTTGGAAGCGCACGGTCTTGTTCTCCCTCTCCTACTGTTGGAGATAGTGGAACGGCTGATTTGAGCTGGACTACATATTCATTCCCTATTACTGTATCTTACAAGAGACATTCAGGGAATTTCTACAAAAGAGCTGAGGCTCTTGCCGCTGAACTAGAAGGTGGTTTCCAAGCTGCTCACGATGCAATTGAGACAGCTATGGTTGCTTACCTGGAGTCTAATAAAACTGGTGTAAACGCCGGTAGTGCCTTTATGGGTACATTCGATACTACCAATGATATCTTCCCAATCACTCAGGCGAATAAGGACAGGTTCTATAATTATATCATGACAGTAATGCGTGAGAATAAGTATAGTGGCCGTTTGTTAGCTGCTGAGAATGTTGGTGCTGGTGCAATCCACATGGAGCAAACTGCTCAGGGACAAGCCAACTCTAGCAACCTGGGTTACCAATATGGTAACATCGAATTTATGCCATCACACTCTATTACAGTCACTTCTGACTATAATATTAAGAGTTACGTTGCCGCTCCTGATTCAGTCGCTGTTCTTGACTGGATTCCACCTCTGAACCGTCAAGGTGAAGTTGCTGGTGAGCGTGAGTGGACAACTATGGCTGACCCATTTGGTTTCCCTTGGACATGGAGTGTATTGTACAAAAAGACTTGTGCGGATACTTCTGGTTCTGGTGGAGCTACACAAGATTTGACTGAAGTCTGGGAAATTTCGATTGACCTGGCTCTGACAAAAGCCCCATTGAGCGTTGCTGATGAGACACCAATCTTTAAATTCGGGTTGCAGAGTTCTTGATCTGTTGCTTTGGTTGCGTTTGTTTTCAGGAAGGGGAGTTTCGGCTCCCCTTTTTGCTGTTAAATAAATCCACAAAAACTTGTTTCTTATTTATATTCTTTCTAAATTAGAGGCATGAAAGACTTTTCCAAAATGACAACGGCGGAGTTCAAGCAGGCCCAGCACAGAGCATACCAGGCTATGTGGACACCAGCGGCTCAGTTTATGCTTGCGGCTTCAGGGTATAGGTTCATGAAGGGGTTGGTTCGTGTTGATAAGTGGGAAATTTTCGTGACTTTCAAGAACAGGCCAAGACAGTTAGGCATGATCCTGGCCGGCATCCATCCTACCTATAAAAGAATTATGAAAGATAACTTTGACGACATCAAATGCAAACAATTGGAGTTGGGATTACTACCCGCAACAGAGTAGATGTTCTTGAGGACACTATGAAGAAATTTAATGAATACTACGACGATAGTGTTCAGTACTTGGTTGTTGACGACAATTCAGACGATCCTGACGAGAACAGGAAATGGGCTGAACTGGTCGGAGATTACCATTACAACGAGAAGAGATTAGGTGTGGCCAAGTCTAAAAATAAGTGCATAGAACTACTCGATGTAGACCACCTGTTCTTGTTTGATGACGACTGTATTCCGATCAGGGAAGAATGGTGGAAACCTTGGGTAGAAGCAGGTATTCATCATATGGTGTATGCTTGTCAACCGAACATAAAAATCAAGTATATGACCAGTAATCTCGTGTTCTGGGAGGGTGGTTTCGGTTGCTGCCTGTACTTGTCTAGAAAATGTATAGAGACAGTTGGCGGTTTCGATCCTAGGTTTACTATGTGGGGTTTTGAACACGCCGAACTGACCTCAAGGATAGGCCGATCAGGTCTTGTTACGCACCAGAATATCTGTCCTAGAGTACCTGGTGTATGGTGTTTTGATGCTCAGGGGTCTTATAATGAGATCGTTTGGAAAAACAAGTCTAGTATTAGCCAAGAAGAAAAGGACGAGCAGATCAGGGAGAATGTGCCAATAATGCAGAAAGTTGTATCGGAGAAAAATATATATGTAGATATTTATGGAGGTAGTAATAGTAAGTGACGCAAGGAAGCCAGAGCTGAGACAGATGACAGTTAACGCCATTAATTCTAGTGGCGTTAATTGTATTGTCATCGAGGCTAATAGAGATGTGGTGTACAGTTGTCAGACGATACACTATGACTTTCCATTTAATTACAATAAGTGTCTTAATCTCGGGTACAGCCTGACCAAAGACGATGCAATCTGTTTCGCTAATAATGATGTTATTTTTGGGGAGAACTGGACAGAATGCGAGAAATATCTAAAGGAGTATGGTAGTATCAGTCTGCTCAACCCAGGATGGGGCTTTCATAAAGACTTCACGTCGGGTGTGTACCAGGGCAGTAATGTCGGTAGAGAGCTGTGTGGATGGGGGCTGATAGTATCAAGAGAGACTATGGAGAAGACTGGCGGCTTCGATGAGGGTGTTGAGTTCTGGTGTTCGGATAATATCTGGGCGCATCAGCTTGAGTATCATGGGATTAAACACGCTCTAGTAGCTGACTATACCATTAAGCATCTTACATCCAAGACTTTATGTAGTGGGATACCAAAGGCAGATTTCGCTCGGATGACGGGTGGACAAGTACCATTAATGAGCGAGGCGGTAAAGAAATATAAGAAATGAAATTCTATACAATAGATACAGTTTACGATCTATATTTGGCTGGGAGCGATTTAGAGGTGATTAGATTAGAGCCAACAAATTCACCAGCAAAATTATACAATGAAATACTCGACAGCGAATCAGGACTCATTGGTTTCATTCACTCAGACGTTACTACTTGTGGTCTACCAGAAGCAATTGAAAGAACCATTGAGGTTTATGGATTTCATGGTGCTATGGGTGTTGTGGGGAATGGTTCTAGGTGGGCAAGGAAAGGCAAATCGTTCCTAGCCGAGACTTGCGACTCGTGCTTTATCCTAGTAGATGCTGACCGACCAGAACGATTCGATGAGGTAACATTTGATAGCTTCCATCTCTATGTAGAAGACTATTGCTGTCAGGTAGGAGGTGTAAGGATAATTGACATAGATGGTTACGAACAGAGGGAGCCTGATAGGTGTGATTTCTTTACTCATTGGAGTCACACGCTAAGACAAAAAGGCTGTAACTGGGGTGACTATTCAAAATATAAGAAACGATTAAATCAAAAATGGGGCAGACCAGTTCACACAACGTAACCGAGATTTACGGGAAGCATAAGGGCGAGGATATTTATATTATTGGAAGCGGTTCAAGCATGGACTTTTTCAGTAAGAAGTTCTTTGAAAATAAGACCGTTATATGTTTAAACAACATGTATAAGTTTTTCCCGTGTAATTATATGTTGTCGCATCACCATGATATTGTTCAGGAAGCAATCGATTCAGGAGCAACTGTTATCACATCCAAGCATAACATATCCCATCCTGCACACAAGACACATAATTTCACAGGTGAGTATTATTTCTATGAGCATAACGACCAGGGTTTTTGCAAGGTAGATATGGAGAATTGGGGCAAGATGATAGTGACTGCCGGAACGCCCGTGGTAGCTGCACTTCAGATTGCTGCAAATATGGGAGCAAACAATGTGGTTTTATGCGGTGTAGACGGTGGAACTATTGACAAGAAGACCAACTACAGGGAGTATCCATTACCAACACAAGGCGGGCATCCTGGTAGGGTACAGAATGCGATCGAGCAGACAGCGAATATGATAAGGCAGGACGGCGTAGGAGTTTGCTGTGTGCTGCCATTTGTAAATTTAACATTAGAAGGACATGACTGGAATTATGATACACCATCTACACGGAAAGGGGTTTGATCCTGTACGTGGAAGTGTGGATATATCTGTACTTGAGAAAGTTATAGATACTTATGGTGACGGAGTTTTGTATACATTTGACGACGGAATACCTAGTCAGATATTGGGGGCTGAGATGCTGAAAAAGAAAGGAATACGTGGCTATTTCTTTGTTAACCATCATAACGAGATGGAGCAAGACAGGGCCACACGAGAGCGCCTAGGTGAGGGTTTCTATGCGTGGTTTTTCCGTCAGTTTGAAGTCATGATGCTACCACATATTGTTCCTGTAACTATGCCAGAAGATTTTTTGGCCGAGTTTAAGTTCTATTCATACGAAGACAGGTTGTATCGGTATTTCAGGGACATGACCTACCCAGATATTCACGACATAATAATGAAGCCACACAGAGAGCCAGTGGAGTCGCTGAAACTCGAAGACATTAAGGATCATGAGATTGGTCTTCATTCGTATTCGCACCCAAGGAGGATGAGTAGGCTAAGTTATGACCAGCAGTATTATGAATACTCAAAGAACTTAGAGATGATACCCGAAGCAACTACTATGGCTCATCCAATGGGAAGCTATAATGACGACACATTGAAGATTTTAAAAGAACTTGGTATCAAGCAGGGCTTCTTAGCTACTGCAGAATATTTATCAGACCTAGAGCAACCACGATTAGATATAACAATATGGAAATAAGACACTTGAAAGCAGAGGAGATACCAGAACTCAGAATGTTTATTCACAAATACTGGAAGCCAAATCACATCTTAGCCACTAGTCACGAGTTAATGAAATGGCAGTATTACGATGAGGTGAACAAGAGATACAACTGGATCATCTACAAAGATAGTGATGGAATACAGGTTATCTTAGGCTATATCCCGACTACTCATTTCGATGCTAGGATAGAGCGTGTTGATATATGGCTGGCTATTTGGAAAAGATCGGATAAGGTTCTTCCAAGGGGAACAGGGACTAAATTGCTGGATTACCTAGAGGACTTCCATAAGCCGGACACGGTTGCTGCCATTGGAATCAATGATCTGATCGAACAACTCTACCTTAAGAGGGGCTGGAGGTCTGGTATTATGAATCATTATTACTTCATCAATCCAGGTAAATTAATTAGTTACCCAGATGGAAGTGTTTTCGTTGAGAGCGAGTTACCGTCATTTTACCAATTCTCCCCAAGTAAGTCAATGGAGTATGCTAAAAATAGATACCTTAACCATCCATTCTACGACTACAGGGTATTTTCTATTGATGAAAAGCTATTCATCATTGGAAGGGTGGTAAAGGCCAAGGACGGCTCATGCTTCAGGATAGTAGATACGTACCATGCCAATGAGCTAAACAGGTGGATATCATCTGATTATAGCTGGCATAAGTTAGCCCAATATCTGGAAGTAGATTATATTGACTTAATGACGAACTTGTCGCCACTCCCAGGGTTGAATAATTCCAGTCGCATCAGGATACCAAACTGGTTCGAGCCATTTGATCCCGAGCCGAAACCAATAAAATACGCTTACAAGTGTGATACGCATTATACAATTCACAAAGGAGATTCTGATCAAGACAGGCCAAGTCAATTATGAAAATAGCAGTATTTGCTCCGAGAGAGTACGGTGGAACAGGGTTGTACAGACAATACCTTCCACACGAGAAGTTGGCAGAATGGGGACACAAGATACTGTTTACCGATTCTCTTGATGTCACTGCCTATGAGGGCTTTGACATCTTCATGGCCAGCAAGTCTTGGTTCGTTCATGCAAATGACTTGGTTCGTCAACTCAAGAAAAAAGGCATGATCACCATAATCGATTTTGACGATTACTGGGTTCTGCCACCTAGTCACTTGTTATATCATGACTACAGGAAAAATAACACTGTTAAGCTACTCACGGACGGCCTGAAGCTGTATGACTATGTGACATGCACTACGCCATTACTGCAATCAGAGATAAGCAAGTTGAACCCTAATGTGGAGATATTCGAGAACGCTATCGACCCTAAGAACCCGCAGTTCAGGGTGAGCGAAGAGAAAACACCTGGCGTAGATTTCGGCTGGATAGGTGGTCATTGTCACGAGGCTGATTTATCTATTCTTGGCAGTACTCCCAGAAGATTACATGGTGATTTTACGATCAGTCTATTCGGGTACGAATCAGAGTCAGGGGTATACGACCGGTTCGCTAATATTCTGTCCGGAAACAAATACCTTGTCCCTGATAAGTTTTTTCTATATGGCAAAGCTCCAGCCAGGAAATACACACAGTTTTACAACCAGATAGATGTTGCTCTGGCTCCGCTCGTGTCTGATCACTTCAACTCGATGAAATCAGAACTGAAGATGGTCGAAGCAGGCTTCATGAGAAGGGCTATAGTCGTTAGTAATTGTTATCCGTACAAATATATCATTAACGGGAAAAACTGCCTTGTAGCCGAGCATAAGCAGCACTGGGCGAAAAGAATGCAAAGACTTATAGATAACCCATCTCAGGTAGACGATTTAGCAGGTGAACTGTACGAGTCTGTCAGGGTCAAGTACGATATGGAGGTGGTCACTAGACGCAGAGAACAGTGGTATGAAACATTACGCCCGTTGTAAAGGCATGAGCTAATCGGTATCTTTGTGGTAAAGATATTTTAGACATGTTTACTTACAATGATATTGTTTCGGCTGGTTCTGATCTTGTTGGATGGAGACAATCAAATTCGGGAACTACATTAAGCGACCATTTACTTACTTCTGACTCTGGATTATACGTCAATGACCTACCTGGAGTTGACTTCGACGTGATCGAAGACGCACTGAGCGATGACTGGTCTAATGTAAACGCATACTTGGCTGCTGTTCACCAGAGCGAGATTGCCAACTTGATGTATGATTTTATCAGTAACTCCAAATCAAAACTAGGCGCAAGAGATGTTCTGAATAATTTTGACGTGTCTAATGGTGTGGCCGACTACACTGATCTGGCTACTAAGAACGCTCGGTTCTGTGGGTTACTTTTCAGGCCGCATTTCTCCAATAATATCAAGACAGTAATAAGTAAGGTTGGTCTTCAGCTATCTGAATCAGAGACAGTTAGGCTATTCTTGTACGAGACATCCCAACAGTCTGCAATCGCTACATTTGACTTTGAATACTCTAATCCGCTCAGTCTCCAATGGAAAGAGGTGACAGATTTTATTGCTAACTACAAAGGTGATTACGGTACGGGTCAACAGTATCTGTTAGGATATTACGAGTACGATCCAGATAACGCTCAGTCATACCAGCTTGTAGGTGAGGCGGTCGAATATGAGTTTGACTGTGGCTGCAGCTCGTCTCCTAAACGACATTTCGGTAAATACATTGATGTTCAGCCAATTGAGATTGAGAACGCTGACCTGAACTACAGTGGTGGCGAGTACAAGTTACCGAACATGAACGACATAACATCTTACTACACAGCCACAAGCAGAGGGGTGTTTGCCAAGATTAATGTGACCTGTGATATTACAGATGTTCTGGTTGACAATATCTTAACTTTCTCCAAGGCATTCCAGCTCAAGGTGGCTATTCGTGTACTTGAGGATTTCCTGGCAAGCAAGAAACTTAACTCGACTGTTGATGCTGCAGACAATAGAGAAGTGGTCAAATATAAGATGAACATATATTACAATATGCTACATGGCTGGAACGATGCGTCTGGGTTTAGACACAGGGGTATCATGGACGATTTGAGTGTGGACATGAGTTCAATGGATAATATCTGTTTACCGTGTGAAGATTATTTACCTAAAGCTGGATATATTAGTTACAGAGGATGACACCGAAAGATTTCACAATGAAAATGGCTGGCTTGACAGACTACTTAAACGGGTCTGTTATGCGTGGACTGGAAGACCTTGGTAGTACTGTGGTTGACATGAATGTTCATCAGATGGAGATCATGGGTGAAGACTCCAGGGGTGTTAAGTTCGGGGACTATGCTGTCAGATCATATGAGATCGGATACCCTCAGCTCAAGCAGGCTATGGGTAGGGAAGGACGGTTTATTAATTTACATAACGAAGGTAATTTTCACGAAGGGATAAACGCAAAGATCAGTGGAGCTTCAATAGAACTGGAGTCAACTGACAAGGCCAAGACAGATAAGTTTCTGGCTAGGTGGCCACATTTACTTGGACTAAACGAAGACAACATGGACGAGCTAGTTGATTTACTGGTCGACCACATAACAGACGAACTAACAACTTATTTTGTATGAAGGAGATGACGATAGGAGAGCAGACGTATTATCTGCTAGATAGTGTGAACGAGATCAATGACAAGCGGTTCACGTTCTTCAAGATGTACTTGTTACAGTCACTTGAAGGCATTGACCGACCGCTGTTTAAGGACACTATGGAGAGAGCGATGGGACACTTCAATAAGCAGAGGTGGGTACAGGCTTGGGGGGAGTTTGAGAATTATCACCACTCTATTGAGTATGAGAAGTATAACGAAGATGCGTTAACTAAATGTTTCGCTCTGATCTGCCTGGAGGAAGGTGAAGACCAGCTTAACTTGGATGAGGAGTTTTTAAATAAGAAGATCGCTAAAATGCACGAAAACGGGTTGACCAGAGGGACAGTGGAGGAGTCTGTAGAAAATTTTTCCAAAGCATCACCACGCAGCTTGGGCAATTATTCCCTGATGCTGGAGGAGGTGATAGCGAACTTCGACGAGATATTGTCGAGCGGATTAATAGACTCGCTAAACGAGCCGACACCGAAGTAGGAGTAGACAGACTAAGGATACTGACAAGGATCGATAGAGAAATAGATAGTTTATGGGAACTAAATAAGATGTATGATGAGAATGGAGAGATTACAGGATACGCAAGGAAAATCAAGAAGATGCTCAACGAGTATGAAGACTTGGTGTTCTGGCTGTCTCAAAATTCCAATGAATGCTTATCTGACATTAAAAAAATGAGTCATGGCGAAAGAGTTGGTTTCCAAACAAGGCTTATCAAACATATTGAAAACAAAAACAAAAGCAATCAAAGCAGCCGAGAAGATGATGGATAAGTACGGCGGGCAGTGGCATGTGGTTAAGATAGGAGACGGGTATGTAGAAGTACACAAGGAATATTTGAAAACGCACAAAGTCAAGTCGGTACATAAGGTCAAGGATGTTTATGCAGTGAAGGATGTATGGTACAAGCGAATGCTGATACCATTTATAAAAGCATTAACTAAGTTACTAAGATGGCTGACGGTAAAAAGGAAATAGTAGTAAGGGTTGTAA
>Ga0208019_1000668_pt1 | contig 18607 bp, 17 predicted proteins | sample CB_VirMetaG_5_FD_184540 | JGI IMG/M metagenome (GOLD analysis project Ga0208019, IMG submission 184540) | Freshwater to marine saline gradient viral communities from Chesapeake Bay - CB_1508_1D Viral MetaG (SPAdes) (version 4) | ecosystem: Environmental > Aquatic > Marine > Coastal | place: USA...
GATCAGGTCGCCGGCCTCGCACAGCACCGCGTCAAGGTCGGCCTCAAACTCGACTGTCTGCGTGAGCTTTTGCAGGTTCATGGCGAACCGGGCCTCGCGCACCGCCTGGCTGCGGCGCGTGATTCCGAATCGGTCGATTGTCGTCGTGCGCTGCGGCAGCCCCAGCTCGAGCGCGTCTTGATCGTCGACTCCCTCGACATCGACGAGGTAATCCATGTCTTTGTTGAGGTATCGCACCTCAGTGCGGGTGCTGCGCAGCTTGTTGGAAACCCACGCTTGACGCCACGAGTCGCGCTTTATGTTCGCCATCGTGAAGAGCTGAACCGGCTGCCGCGCCTTCTCGACTTTGACGCGGATCGTATCGCCGACAATGACGAACATGGCACGGCTCGTTGCCGCGATTTGCAGCAGCGTGTTCCAAGCGTTGCCGTCGCCGTCGATCACTGCGTCAAACGTGCAGCGAGCCTCAAGGTTTCCGGTGCCGTCATCGACCTGCTCGTCGCAGTAATCGGCCCAATCTTTGAACGATTGCAGGTCCACGTTGGTGTAATCGAACCAGCGGCCCATGCCATACCGCGCATTGAGCAGCAGATCGAGCGCGCACCACGCCGGGTTGTTGTAGGGGCTGGCGTCGACAAAGGTCGGATTATCGGCGTCAATCCCATCCCATTTCTGCACCTTACGACCACGGATCGTCTGCGTGATCGTCGGCAGCGCACCGCTGGCGCTGCGGTCGGCTTCAATGCGCAGCCGCGTATGCGCAACGTTGGGGTACTGCGCATCGGAGTCAATGACCTCGGTGATCGAGTCGAGGAACAGATCGTGGTGATAGGCCGATGACGTCGGTGACGCCTTCCAGTTTTGGATCTGCACGTCGTAGACGTCTCGAAACGGCAATTGCAGCTCCTCGACGGTCGTGAACGGTGCGATCTGATTGCCCGTGACAAAGCGGTTTTGCCACGATGACCAAACGCCAGTCGGGGCGCTGGCGAGCCGGTAGCGCACGCGGAATGCCGTCGTCTCAGGGTTGCTGTTGCCGTTCGTCGGGTTGAGGTAAATCAGACCACGAGGGTGCGTCACGTTGAACCGTACGCGGTCTACAGACTGATTCGTCTGGTAGTCGAGGATCGGGCCACCCTGCCACGTCGTTGTGTCGTTCGGGTCACCGTTGGGGTTGTTCACGAGCTCGAGGCCGACGCTGTAGAGCTGAAACTGACCGCCGCCGCCTAGCGGGCTCTGGTAGTTTGCGCCCAGGTTGTGCTCGATCGTGGCCCGAGCGCCGTAGGCTGACAGCTCGTTGCCGTTGATCCGCGTCTCGAGCACGGCGTCGATCTCGCCCTCACAGATTGCCAGCACCAGATCGAGCGCGTTGCCAAAGTTTTCCCCGGTGATGTACGGGTTGTTGCCTTCTAGGTTGATGCTGACGACGTTGCCACCGACGACGTGCGTCCCATACACGATCGGGATAGGCAAGCCCGACGACGCTGTGTTCTGAATGCCGTCGAAACTGTAGGTGCTGCTCGTTGCGCCCTCGAACGGGTTATCGACGTCAGGCTCACCGAACAGCGCGTTGATACCTAGACCGACAGCGTAAGCAACGACAGCGGTGACGAGAGCCTCGACGAGAAACACTCCGATGCTGACCGGATCGCCAGGAAGATGCACGAACGCGAGATCGTCGCTGTACTGGACCCGACGGTCTTGCCAGTCGCCGTGGTGGATGAGCTCCCCGTTAGCCACGCAGGCATAGTGCGGATCGGTTAGCGCCTCAGCCGGCGCGTAATCCGCGACAGTGGCGTCATCCCGGTATAGCCGCAGCTCAGTCTCTGTCACGCGGCAGTGCGGCCACGCCGTTACGCGATGCACGCGGATCATTCGTACACCCCGCTATAGCGAACGCAGGCGACGGCAAAATGCCGCAGCCGCGACCATCGAATGACATGCACCCCGTGCCGCTCCGTAGCCTCCAGCATGACATCACGACCGACCATGATTGCGCAGTGTTTCGCGATACCGTTGTGGTTCGGCTCGCCGGCACTCATCGGCCCACGGATCAGTGCCACGTCACCGATTTCTCGGCATGTTGGAACCCATGTCCAGATGTCGCCGTCCAGCTTGTCCGTCTCGATGTGTTTGTCTGGGAACTGCTCGCGGATCTGCACCGGAATCTGATATTTCCACCCAAGCCTGGCGAAGACTTCGGCCACGAGGGTGAAGCAATCGTAAGCGTGCCCTGATTCGCGCCACCCGTAAGGAAGGCCGATCAGGTCGCTGTAATCCAGCATCGTATCACGCTGCACGTCACTGCCTCCGGCGCGGGATTGTAGGGAAGCCACCGAATCGAGCCGGCCAGAGACTGGTCTGGCCTGCGTCGGTGTACTGCTGCCCGTGCCACTCGCAGCCACCTGTTCCGGTGCGCAGTTTAGTGCAGGCCGCGCTGTCGCCGACGCCGGCAGGCAACGATGGCAAGCTCCAGCCGCATTCGGGTGACTTGAACTCCCATCGGCACCGCGATCGACTGTATATCTGGTGCGGCATCTTGACCTCGACGAGCGGAAGTTGCGAAAGACGGAACGTCACGCGCTCGGCGTCAGCAAATGAGCTCGTGATCGTGAATTGTTGCGACACTGCGGCGCTGGCGTCGGACAAAAGCGCCGTGCTCACGATATAGAGCTTCACAGAACGGTCCAGAAGCCCGTTCCGCCGCTCCAGAAAGCTCTGCACCTCGCGGGTCGCATTGCTGACCGACACGTCCAGCACGGGCAGATCGCCGCGTGCGTTCTCCTCCAGCTCGCTGATGCTGATCGGGAATCGTTTGTAGGTGCGGCCGTTGAAGGTCACATCCTCCTCGTTATTGACCAGGAACACCCACTCAGCGTCACCGACCTGCACGTCAAACAACAGCACCCACGGCTGCTGGTTTTCCGGTTTGTTTTTTTCTTCGCGGCCGCTGGCGCTGATCTCGTGAACCATCAGTCGACCTCGTAATCCGTGTCGTAGTCGGGCAGCACTTGCCCGGCGTCCTGCATCAGATCGTCCAGGCGCTCGCCGGCCTCTGCAATCTCAGCCAGTGCGCGGTTGATCTGCTCGCGCATACGCTGGAGCTCCTCGCGTCGATTCACGGCAGCACCTCCTCGACAGTTGCCTCGAGGCGGTAGGCGTTTGGTGCCAGCTTGGTGTAGGTGATTGAGTCGTCGAGCAGGCTGACCGTGCGGATGATCTTTTCGTTAGGTGCCAGCCACGCAATCGACTGCGCTCCACCTCGTCTGTCCTCAAAGAACTGGTGCATGACGTCGTACTCTGCCGCCGTGAGGGTCCAGCGCAGCCGCCAGCGGTCCCGCGTGGCTGTCCCGATCAGTCGCCGGCGCGTGTATGGTGCCTCGGCTTCAAAGACGTTCTTGCGCCACGTCACGCTGTCTTCGATCGCGAATTCCGGCGTGTAGGGCAGACTGGCGACAGCCGTGCCCTCGCTGGCGAAAGTCAGCTCGACGAGCGGCGGCCCGGGCGGGGCAGGCGGGCTTGCGACCGTCTCCCAGATCGCCACCGCTTCAGGCAGCACGCCCGGCTGTCCTTGCAGGTAAGCGTTGGCTGCGTTCATGGGCCAAGCTGTCCCCGGCGTGAACGTTAGCTCGATTGCCAAGTACCGACCCTGCGCGTTGCCCAGGTCGTACTGCGGGCTGACCCCCGCGTACACGGTCTGGGGTCCCCCTGACATCAGCGCAGTGCTCGAGCCGACTGGCAGCGAGTTAGTCGCGACAAAGCGCAGGCCGACACTGGAGCCCGTCCCGACCGTAGTCCCACCACGAGTCAGGATGTTGGGCAGCGTCAGCGTTTTCCAATATGCGCCCGTGTCGCCGCTATCGAACCAGCCCGCGACAGTGCCGCCGTGAGACGCGAACGACTGCGCCGTGGTGCTGTAGACCTCGGGCGCAGTCCACCAGGTCGAGAACCCAAAGTCATAATCGGGCGGCTGCGTGTCGCTGCCTTGAGCTCTCCACCAAAGGAATCGGGTGCCCGGCTTGGCGACCGAGGTGTCGGTCGTCGGGTACCCAAGCTGAAACGGTCCAGTGCCGCCGGTGCTCAGACCCGTCGGTGCGAGGTAATCGAACTGCTGGTTGTAGGTCTGCCCGTTTTGCTCAACATGCAAATGCATGAACACGAGGGTCTGTGAGGACCCCTCGTAGAACACTTGCTTGGCGTTGCGCACGAATCGGTAGTACAGCGGATTCGGGAACGAAGGAGCCGCGTAGGTGGGCGCGATCGGCACGCTGTTGAATGTGATTGTGTATTCAGTAGCGCTGCCAGGCGGATCGCCGTACTCGTGAACGAACGTGCCGGTGCTGGCCCCCGCCGCGAACTCGATATAGCTGACACCCCGATTCGCACCGCTGCCGCCGTCGCAGCCGAGGTAGTGCCGGCCCTCGCCCGCATAGGCGTGAATCACGCCCTCTTCCCAATAGTGCCCGGTCCCGTAGGTCACCGGCGCACCCTCAAGGTATGACCCACCGTAAAGCCCTGCGCCCATCTCGCTCAGGTTTGCGATGTAGCTGGGGTACGTCGTGATGTCTTCGATGGAGGTGAACCACGGCACCGTGCTCGAGGTCAGGATCTGCTCGTTGGCGAACTCACACTCCACGCCGGCCACACCGCTCGTCGAAGGCATAGCATTAGGGGTGAAGCTGGCTCGAGCACCGTTGAGCTGCACCGGGATCGAGCGCACGATCCCGTCGCCATTGGCGTCCAGCAGCGACTGAAACGAGGTCAGCGTGACTTCGTTCACCGGCGGAAGTCCCTCCTGGTGACGGTCGCGTTGCGGAACGCAGCCTCGATCGACCGTTTGCCGGCGGGCGAGCTCAGGACGCGCTCGACGGATGGCCCGTCCATCGCTTGAATTGTGACGTTGTAGACGGCCGCGCTCGGCGTGCTGCCCACAGCGCCCGCTACAGCGCCCCCTGACGAGCTGACGCCAATGCTGCCACCGGGTAGGTATCCACCGTCAGCGAACGCCATGACGGGCACTCTGGGCGCCCTGACGCGGGCGGCACGCGGTCCAGCCGTCGTCGGCAGCTCTCGACCCTTGGGCAGATCGACCGTGACGCTGCCGTCACCGTGCACGGTGACCGGGACGCCCAGGGCGTTGGGTAGCGGGATCGCAGCCGTGTTGCTGCCGTCCGCCGGCATTTGCGTCAGCAGGGGCCGCCGCACGATCCCGCCGCGAATGCCGCCACTGACGGGATTGCTGCCACCACCGGCCAACATGCCCTCGAGCTGGGTCATGGCCTCGGCGTCGGTGATACCGTCCCCGCGCACGTTCGCAGCGATCTTGCGACCGCCAGGCAGCGCAACGACAGGACGACCCCCTGCGTCGAGTCTTAGGGGAACGGCATCACCGTCACCGAGGGGCACGATCGCCTCAGAAAGCCCGGCCTCTGCGAACAGTCCGAACATGCGCGAGCGTGTCGCGGACGACGATTTCGCTGCACCGAGGAACGGCCCGCCGTCTGCGAAAGCTCGCACCGTCGTCGCGCTCGAGCTCGACGCAGACCGGCTCATTCCGCCATGCGCAAACGCCGCCACAACGCCACCGTCTGCCGCAGCCGCAGTAGCTCCGCCGCCGTCGCCGCCCGGGCTTGCGTCTCCCACGATCGCATTCACGATTCGAGCGGCTAGTGCGTCAGCGGCAATCTGTGCCAGTCCACGCTGCAACGTCTGGAAGAAGCTGGCAGCCGCTTCTTCTGCCGATTGCGCACCGCTAATGAAGCCAGCAAACGCCCCGCTGAACGATTGCTCCAACGCGCTTCGGACAGCCGTGCCTTTATCGGGCAGATTGTCGAGCAGTTTTCCAAGAATCGTCAGGTTCTCGATTGCTGATTTTGTCGGCTTGTCGTCCCCTGGCACGGCCTGCTGACCTGCGCCCGCAGTCGGAGCGCCCACAGCCGGTTCCGCGTTCGGTAGCTCAGGCCCGATCGGCTGCGGGAACGGGGTCGGGACGATCTCGCCGGCCGTATCATTGAGGCGCTCGATTTCTTTGGTGACCTCAGCGATAGCTTCGGCCAGCTCGTCAGCTCGATCACGGCCTGATCCAATGGCCGGACCAATGGCCGCCCATGCATCCCGCACTCGTGTACCGATCTCCTCAAGAGTAGCGAGCTGGTCGGCGATCGGCTTTTGACGATCCACGAGCTGATCTAGCTCGGCAGTCAGCGCAATAAGGTCTGCACGGCGTTCTGCAAACGGGTCGGTCTCTGTTTTTAGCAGCGCGAGGCGTTTTTGCCTGACGGCTTCCAAGTCACTTTCAACAGTCTTCAGCCGCTCGCGCAATCGCGCGGCAAAGCGTAAGAGTCTCGCATCGCCGCTCGCCTCCCATTTTTCGATTGTGGCCTGCGCGTTGTCTTGCAGGTTTAGTAGAGATTGCTGCTGCCTCGCAAGCCCTCGCAGCGCCTCTCTCGTCTGCTTGGCCGTCATGCCGATCGGATCAAGCCCTGGCACCCGTTCGGCGATGAGGTTGTACAGATCCGTGAACTGCGTCTGCGCTTCTTCAATGAACGGGCGAAACTGCTCTCCGAAGGCGAGCACCGCAGTAGACCATGCCAGCCGGATCTTGGTGATGCCGACGATGAAGTTGTCAGAAAACGCTCTGGCTGCGATCTCAAACCCGGACGCGATTGTAACAATGCCAGCCTGAATGGTGGCAAAGAACGGGCGCAGCTCGGCCACCCATCTCTTGATCTGCAAAGCGACCCGCTCTGCTTCTAGTTTGAGCAGTGTGGTCCGGCTTGTAGCTTCTCCCAGCGATCTGTTCACGTCGTCGAGAAAGACTCCGCCGAAAGCGTCAGCCGCTGCGCGTGCAAGCTCGCCAAACGCATCGATCGCCGATTTCGTGGTGCTGTTCACCGTGTCGAAAGCCGCGTTAAACTCAGGCACCGACGCGCTGTTGAGCGTGTTCAACGTGTCGCGGAATCGCTCGCCTTCATCGCTGGCGATCGCTAGGAAGGCACTGACCGATCGGCCTCGGATGCCTAAGTCGCCGAGCCCGTTACCAACACGCTCCGCGCCGGCCGCGATCCGCGCAAAGACTTCCCCGAGGTTCTGGCCTGCGAGCGCGTTTTGCCCGGTCTGCACGCCCAGGTCACGGAACCGATCCGCAGCCGCGCCCGCCGGGCTCGTAAGCTGATCGAGGATCGAACGCAGCGCCGTGAAGGTCGTGCTGGTTCGGATACCCTGCGCCTCGGCCGTAGCAATCGCGGCCAGCAGATCGTCAAGCCCGAGGCCGGCCAGACGCGCCTGCGGTGCGATGTTGCCGAGCTGGGTGAGGATCTCACCCTGCGACTCGGGCAGCCGGCGCGTCGCCTCAAAGAGCTGGGCGGCAATCTGCTCGACTTCATTGATCGACCCGCCAAACGCTTCGATGACGGAATCCAGCCCGGTCACCGCCTCGGTGACGTCAGATCCAGACAGCGCAGCCAGCTTGTTGGCCGTTGTCACGAGCTCGAGCGCCTCGGCGTAGTCCTCGGCACGCCGAGCGGCCACGTTGAAAGCTGCGGCCAGCTCAGTGCGTTGGGTGCCCGTCGAGGTCGCTAGGTTGTCGATCGCATCCCGGATCTCGTCGACTTTTCCGACAAACGCATCGCCGGCAAGCGTGATGCGAATGATTGAGTCTTCAAATTGCGCCGGATCTATGACGAGCTTTTGGATACCGCCAAGTGTGGCGACTAGCGCGGCAAGTTGCCCCTTGGTCGATCTCGCGGCCCGGGTAATCCCTTGGAATGCTCGATCGCCAGCGGTGCGAATGCGGCGCAGACTCCGCTCGACCTGCGTGAACGCAGTGCGCGTCTCGTTCCGCGCTGTGAGTCGGGTCTCAAGCGTTCTGCGTTGCGTCTGCGCCATGCTGGCCTCCTGCTATTGTCTCGCTTCAGTCTGCGCCTCGGCCACGGTCGCCGTCACAATGTCGCGCACGTCCATGAACCAGGCCGACTGATCCAGAGCACCGCCTCGAGCTGGCAGTGGGCCGTCGTCTCGACTCCACAACGCCAGCCGCACGGCTTTCTCGATCTGCTCGTCACGCTCTGCTTTTGGACAGCGGTACATTGGCACCCAGCGTCTGTCGTCGCACAGAGCGCAGCCATAGGTGTCGTTGTCGCACCCATAGCACGGAAGCCGGTACTGCTCGTGCGGGGTCGGTTCATCGCAGCCCCACCGCTCCCGGTAACGCTCGCCATTCAGACCTCGACACTTGCCGCACTGCTGCTCGACGAGCCCGAGCGCGATCCGCGTGGCGACGACGACTTTCCCGCCTCTTCGACCCCCACCGTCGACAGCGCCATGATCTCTTCGTAAGCGCCGATCGCGATGTCGTCGGGCAAATGATCGAGGAGCTCGGTGGCAAACGGCACCGCATCGCCGGCCGAGTTGTTGACGTTGGTCCAGCCCACCACGTTCTGCTCGAGCACTTGCCAGATGCTGTCTGACAGCGCTGACTGATCGCCCGACGACAGGGTGGGATACAGCGCAAGCCGCTGCCTGACGGTCAGCGGCTTGAGGTGCAGCACGAGCGGCTGCTTTTTGCGTTTCTGCGACGGTGGCGTCCAGTAATGCACGCCTTCCGGGTCAATCTGAAGCACGTTTCTCCTTTGCCTGACGCGCAGCCCGACCTCTCTGCGCACCTGCTGCGTCCAAGCCGCAGCTCCCTGGAAGGAAGGTTTAGATGCAGGCAATCACGATGTCGTCGTCCTCGCCCGTCTCGCTCAGACGCAGGTCAATGTTGTCGGTAAGGATGGCGTTCCGATCGCCAGCGCTCACGTTGCCATATTGCAGCTTCGGCATATGGCACAGGAACTTGTTGCCGCTCGTCGAGCCGACAGTGAACGACGCATCGTACTGCGTGCCAGCGTACAGCTTGTTGTAGAAGTCTTGCGCGGTGCCAGCGCCGACGAGCATGGCCTCGGGGTCGAGGGTGCCACGAGGCGAGCGTGCGGTGATCTTCGTGCTAATGATGCCGGTGCTGTCGTTCGCATCTCGGCGCGGTGCCAGGTCGTTGGACATGTCCATTTCGAGCGTCTCGAAGACGGGGCTAAACGTGTCCAGCGCAAGTCCGACACCAAGGAACTGCGGCGGAATCGAGCTGGGGAACGAGATTCCACTCAACAGTGCCTCGTCAGTGGTGGATTGAATGGCACCGGTGAACTCGAACTCGAGCCCAACAACATCACCCACCGCACCGCGCATGACGACGTTACCACGGCAACCACGCAGCAGGTGACGCCGGCCGTCCTGATAGACACCGATCGTCAGGCTTGAGCCGCCCGTGCTGTCCGGGCGATACGCCACCGCATTGTCTGACGTATCTGACGCATAAGTGGCGGTCACACCGCTGACCGAGCCCGTGAGCGTGTCTCCAACAGTGAAAGCACCGATCACGAGGGATGTGTAGAGGGTTGTCGCGCTTTCGACGTTACCGACGACGACGGTAGTTGAACCCCCTCCACCGTTTGAGATTGACTCGCCAGGCAGAAACGTGCCACTGGCACTGCTAATCGTCATAGCGATGCTCGCCGTGGTTTCCTGAAACCCGCACCCTTTCATTAGGGTGGCAAACGGTGGGGTGTTGTCTGACCCGCTGCCGCTGCCCACGAGCTCGGTGCGGAACCGAACGCTGCCCAGGCGCACGCCGGCGATCGACGGCAGGTTGCCGATCGTCGAGCGGTTCGGGTTGCGCTCGATCTGCTGAATGTCCGGGGTGAACTGCACGTCAAAGGTGTTGAACGCAGCGTCGGCAGCGGCCAGCGTCTCAGCCGTGCCCTCAGTGCCCTCCACCTTGGCGGCAATCTGCTGCTTTCTCGAGAGAAGCGGCATCGTGAACTCCTATCTGACTTCCTCGATGGTGAAGGTCATCGCGACCGAGGTCGCCGTCACCAATCGCCACTCAAACGTATCCTCGACGAAGCGCACGACCGTCGCGGCCTCGTTTGGCGGGGTGTACTCCATGGACAGCACGCCGTTGTAGGTCTGATCCCACAGCGCCTTCACAGCGTCTTTCTCGGCCACGCTGGCGATTTCCCAGCCCATGACCCATTGTCTTAGCTGACCGCCCCAAGGCTCCCAGACCGATCGTCTGTGGATCATGCCTGACTCGGCTGGCGGCCGAATGGTTCGGTAAACCTGTCGTTCTTGGAGAGTCTCCGGGCGCACGTTCAGGATCATCAGGCCCCCGTTTCCGGGGCACCTCGAGCGTGCCGGTACTCTGCCATGACTTTCACGTTCACGCCGACGTAGGGCAGCCCGTCAATCAGGCCGAACGGACGCACCGTCTCGACGTAACAGTGCGTGGCGTAACCGCCCATCGTCGAGTCACTGCCGATCGCCTTCTCGACATCTTGCGCGAGCGAGTCGAGATAAGCTCCTGTCGATTCGCCCAGGTCGCCGGCGTCTACGGCGAACACCTCGACGGCGATTTCAGCCGTGCCCGTAATGATGTGCTCGCTGCGATTGTCTTTGACGTCTTGGATGAGCGAGACCACGACCGTTGGGGGATTGTTGAGCGCCGTGCCTTCACGCTGAAACCGCGACACGCCACCCGGGTAGTCGTTCTCATACCCTGCGGCTTGCGACATCGCCCCGAGCACGTTGGCGACCTGCTGCACAAGTAGCTCACGCCTCGAATCAGCCACGGGACGCCCTCGCCTTCGCCAGCTCGCGGATCTCTTTGTCGAGCTCCTGCATCATGCGCCGGCTAATCTGCTGATCGTAATCGTCCCACGTGCGGAAGAAGCGCAGCCGGTTGCCCACGTTGACGACCTCGGTCGTCAGGTAGAAGATCGGGAACGCACGCCCTGGACGGCGTTGCGGCTCGTCGGCAGCCGGGCGACCGCGCCCGCGTCTCGCCTTGGGCTGCGCAAAGACAGTCACGCCCCCGCCGGGCTTCTTGACGAACTTGAACTCGTACTGGTTTCGCTTGGTCCGGTAGACCTTCCCCAGATAACGCCACGACGGCTTCACGCCGCCACTAGCGCTCGCGTTGGGTGCCCCCGGCACTGCGATGGGGATCGCCAGCTTGCGGTTCTCTGTGGCTCGCACACGGGACGGGAGCTCGAGGCCGGCGGCCGCCTTCGATTCGGTGAACAGCTCCCCGACGATCGTATCGAGGTCGCCACGCACCTGCTGCTCGGTCGCCGGCGTCATCGTCCAGCGGAAGCCCTTGCCGATCGTGCGAGCTCGACCGCCCGGGCCTTGGTTTGCGGGTTGGTTGCCACGGCCGCGAATGTCGGCCGGCACTTGCTGTAGGAAGTCGCGGCGGAATGCCGCAATTGATCGGCGCACGCCCCGGTACATGCCCTCGGCAAACCGGTCAGGCGCATCGCGCCACAGTCTGCGGTAGGTCTCGTATCCGTCGATTCCAAAGCCGGCGGTGAAGTCGTCTCGTGCCATGATTCACCTATGCCGTGCAGTAGAGTCGAAACACTCCGGGGTCTGATTGCACCACGGAATTGACCAGGCACCGCGATGCCACTTCGCCTTCAACGAGCACGATGTCGATCAGGTCTTTGTTTTCGTTCACCGACGTCACGCCCAGCGTGGCGTCATTGGCAATCTCCACAATGACCGTAGTCCCTGCCGTGTATTCCGCGTACTCGAGCGGCGCGATCATTTCGCGCTCGGTCACAACGCGGATCGACTTGCCGCTGCCCAGATTGCCGTTCGGGTAGTACGTCGCGGCCTCAGTCATCGATGTCTGCGAAAAGATGAACTGGGTGCCATTGGTGACGAACTCGTTAGGCATCACGGCTCCAGCAGGTAAAGCGCGGGGGCACCGGACCCGCCATCACGGTGCCCCCGCTGAAAGAGGTAGAGTTAGGTGAAGGTGTACTGGACAGCGTTCTGCCAGCGGCCCGGCGCGACGGCACGGTCAATCGACACACCGTACTGGTGCGCATTGAAGTCGTGCTCGTAGTCGGACCCCTCCGCCTTCGCAGTAATCAGCGGGAGCGACTCCTGCTGACGAATCACCGCCGGCACCATGCCGTCAGTGCGGAAGACGTAGAACACATCGTCGCTGGTGAAACGGGCGGTGGCCGCGTAGCGGAAACCGAAGTTACCCATGACCGCCATCGTGTTGGTGACCGCGCCACCGGCCTCGACGATCACCGAGCTGCCGACAGCCGCAGCGGTCGCCGACAGCATGTTGGTCGGGACGAGCACCATGAACTGGCTCGCGTCCTCGTTGACCGGCTCGCCGGCGCTGTCCTTGAAGCCCACGATGCTGGACACGGCGTCCAGAATAGCGTCCTTCATGTCAGCCGCAGTCGGGTCGTTGGCCGTGGTGATGTTGCTGGTGCCCAGGTTGCTCTGGGTACCGCTGTCGAGCTCGCTGTGGCTGGCCGAGAAAAACGACTGCCCGTCGTAGGCGGTCGGGTTCGACTCGAGCATCTCGCAGACCAGCTTGGTCCAGTGAGTCTGGGCGCGGCGGGCCAGGTCGCCCACTTTGATCTCGAGCTGACCGGTCTTGTCACGGCGCATTTCGCGCTTTTTGACTTCGATCGTCGCCTCGTACGGGGTGTTGATGACGGTGATCCCGTAGTCGACGAAATCGTTGACCTGACGCTGGCCCTTCCACTCACGCAGCGCGGGAGTTTCCGAAAGCCACTTGTAGGTCTCGCTGTCCTGATCGCTCTGGAACAGCGTGGAAACCATCTCGACCCACGGGTCGGGAGTCGCAGAGACCATGCTCTGCTGGAGAAGCGCCCGGACGGCGCGGCTGGACAGGAATTCAGCACCCATTACAGGTCTCCTATTCTAGCGCCTAGACGCTGGTGAGGCCGGTGGCCTCAAAGTAGACGATAGCCACGCCAGCCGAGACGGCACGCACGAGCTTGCCGATCGACTTGTTCGACGTCGAAGTAGTGGTGAAGTCGTTGCCGCTGCTGGCGTAGATCGTGGTTCCGGGCGCGGTCGTCGTGGTGACGCCCGTGACCGCGAGCTCGACCATGCCGCGCTGACGCACGGTCACGTCGACCGCGCCGGCGATCCCGGCAGAGTTGTCCGCCTGCCGCTCGGCAAAGCCGATGAACACGGTGTCAGTGCCCGCGAGGATCTTGGCGTTGCCGCTGGCGTGACCCATCGCCGACCCTTGGTACGCTTTGACAGAGGCAGTCATCGGGAACTGCTCGAACATCGGCTCAACGCCGCCCTGGTACTTGCGGACGGTATCCGCGGTCAGGTTCGCCATTAGGCGCTCCCCTCAATGCTGCCCTCGACCTGGCACCACGAGAGGTACAGGTCGACGTTGTTCATGAACTCGTCTTGCAGCTCCGGGCTCGCGGCAAACTTTGCACGCGCCTTGCCTTCGTCGCTGCCGTCGTGATCGCTCGACTCGTCACTAAACTCGACCGACTCCGGCGCTTCCTCGGCGAGCTGCTCGAGCTTGCCCGCTTTGAAAGTCTTGGCGTCGTCGATCAGCGCCTCCAGCCCCTCGGTCAGCTCAACGCCCTTCTCGATCAGGTCAGACAGCAGCGCCGACTGGTGCGGCTCGCTGGCCTTCATAAGACGGGCGATACGCTGGCGCTCGGTGGCCACCGCGTCGGTGATCTGGTCGGAGAGCATCGCGGTGTCGGCGGTCGGATCGACCGACGCAGGCTCCACAGCCGCTCCCCCAGTGTCCTCGCCGAGACTCAGCTCGGCCTGCTCGACCTCGCTGATGTTGCGAGCGACCTCGCAAGTCTCAACGTCACTCGAAGCATCCGTGAGCTTTGCCACGATACGCTCCTTCCCTTCGCGGAACATTTCCGCGTCAGTATTCTCGTCGGCACCCAGCGAGGTAACCGTGACCTCGCGCAGCACCGACTTACGGAAGATGTGACCTGGACCGTCCAGGGTGAATCCGTTCACAGTTGCTGACTTGCCCGCCGGCACGCGCTCGACGGACAGCGGGGGGACGTAGACGCTGGCTTGCCACGGGAAGCCCTGCGCGGCTAGGTTGCTGACCTTACGCGCCGCAGCGAAGTCGTCGCCCTCGCCTGACAGAATCGTCCCCTCGGCGACGATACCGTCCTCAGTTTTCTCGATCGTGTGCGTGTAGCCGACGATCGCGCTGGCGTCGTGGTCCAGCAGGATCGGCTTGGCTTGCCGGCCCACCTCGAGCCCGTCTAGGTCGATCGCGAAGTTGCCCCAGTACCAATGGCCCTCAATCGGCTGGCCGCTGTTGGCAAACACGCGCAGGTTTCCGCCGGCTTCTTCATTGTCCGTCGTGTACTCAAAACGCACCGTGTCGGCCTCAGCGAATCGCGCTGCGCCGGCGGGCATGTCGAGCGTGTCGCGCTCGTCGCGATCAGGCATTCTGCTCCTCCTCGCTGTTGTTGGGCTCGACCCCGTTGGGGAACAAGCCGAGCTCAAGCCGGCGCTGCTTTTCGCGGGCCTGCTGCTCGAGCACCTCTTCCCAGTCGCGCCCCTGGGCAGCGGCTTCGTCTGACAGCGTGCTGACGCCGACCTCGATCGCCGATTGAGACGCGCTGATCTCTTTGACTGGATCGACCCAGCCGTAACCAGGCGGCACCCAGCGGGCCTTGCACCACGGCCCGAGGTCTGCGTCGGCCCCGGGCAGAGTCCCCAGATACCCGCGCAGATAGCCCTCCTCGAAAACGAGATTCCACATCGGCGTGAGCACCGAGCGCATGAGCGCGTGCTGCGTTTGCTGGAACACCCTGCGGGCCTCGATCATGGCTGCCCGTGCGGAGCTGTAGTTGGTCTGGCTGAAATCCTTCGCGAACAGTTCGAGCGGCAGCCCGAGAGCCGCGCCGACCTGACGCATGTTGTGATTCATGAAGCTGCTAAAATCTTGGCCGAGCCCGCCGAGGTTGGGGAACCGGATGTCCTCCCCGGGCAGGAGCTGCTCGATCGAGCCGGGCTCGAGGTCGAGCGCCCGCTGCTCGCTGCTGCCAGTAGCGTCGAGCGGGACGCCCATGTCGTGCTCCGGCTTCACAATGAACGCAGCGAAGCAGGCAGCGACACGCTCGCGCACGAGCGCGGCCTCTTGGAATCGGGCGAGGTGATCGAGGGTGCCCATGACTGGCGCGAGCCACGGCAGTCCTCGTGTCTGCCCCGGCCGGTCCTGGCGGTACAGGTGAATCACGTTCACGCGGCCGGCGCTATCTCGAGCACTGATCCTGCGCCACTCGTTGCTGCGCGTTGTGTCGTAGATCCCATCGCCAGGGTGGCCCAGACGCACATGGTACGCGACCGGAATACCCTTGCTGGTTAGCTCGACCCCGCTGCGGATCTGGTTCTTGCCGCTCGACGTATCGAGCCGATCCACGTTGTTGGGCGAGCTGATCCGGTCAGGATCAATCACGTCAAAGCAGGTCCAGAAAGACCGGCTGGGGTCGTTGCGCTTCATGTTGCGGATCAGGAAGACCTCACCGCACTCGATCCATTGGCGCGTCACCAACCGCATCAGGCTGTGCAGGTCGTGCCGGCCAGTGAACTCACACTCGTTGGACCAGACCTGCCATCGCTCTTCTGCTGCGGTGCGGCACGCGATGACCTGCTCGTCGCTGACGTTCAGCATTCGGCGATCCGGCGCTGACTGCGCCCGAATGCCAGTGCCGACCGTGTTGTCTACCAGTGTCTGCACGATCGAGGCGGCCATGCTGTCGTTGGAAACGAGCTCCCTCGAGCGGCCACGCACCCCCGGCAGGTCAGGGAGGATCTCAGCGTCGGCCGATCCCTGCACGCTGTACCAGTCGGCGCGGGTTCGATCGTGCGCTGACCTGGCGTAGTGGTTGAATTTCGTCGACTGCGCAGCCGCTCGGTACTGCTGGCGCTTGAGCGCAGTGGCCGGCGAGATGATCCCGATCACGCCGTCAGCCCAGCGCGTCAGTCTGTTGGCTTTGTCCTGCACTGCTCGGCGCTTCGCCATCACGGCCTCCTGAATCGCGCCAGCAAAGTACCCGTGCTATTGCTGCGGGCTTCGCGAGCGGCCACCTTCTCGTAGAGGGCGCGCAGGCGCATCAGCGCGTCGAGAGTCTCGTAACGCACGGTGCGCCCGTTGATGGTGAACTCTGTGACGAGCTCGCCAGTGGTCAAGCGCGTTTCGATGGCGGTGTCGATCGCTGCTAGCGTTTCTGCTGCTGTAGCCATGTCGGTCTTTTATCACCTATTGCCCTTCCATAACAATCGGCGCATTCCCCCGGGGCAGAAAAGGACACGGGCGCTGCGCTCGATCGACTTGAATGGCAGGTTGCAGTTTTCGTCACCGCACCGGTGATATCGCATTCCTGACTCCATGCGCTTCACCGTGCGGGCCGGGCTGTTACAGGCGGGACACTTCACGACGCTAAACTCGACGACGATCCAGCCGTCCCCTTCTTCCTTGTGCGATTTCTGCGCTGGCTTCGCGGGTCGTTTGCGCCTTCGATCGCCGAAGACCCACGAGTCGCCACTCACTTGACCCAGCCGCTCGGCCCGCGCCGATTCGGTGCTTTATTGACCCAGCTCCCTCCGTGCGTGCTTTTGCGCTTTGATTGCTTTGAGTCAAAGCTGCGATCCCGCGCGAGCTCCGTGTTGATCCGCGCCGTGTTCGGCGTCGGTGCCGGCGCAGGCTCGGTCACCTCGTCCTCGATTGCACCGTACAAATGCACGCCGAGCATATCGGCAGCCGCCAGCGCGTAGACCTCGCAGTCCAGCCAGTGGTTGGCACCGTGGCCGGGACGAACCGTCCAGGCGCTGTGGGTGCGCCCGGTCTTGCGGTCAATTCGCACTACCTTGTGCTCGCTCGTGACCTCCCGCAGGTATTCCTCAGCGGGGTCGGCGTGGAGCTGCCATGCGCCCGACTCCTCAAGCGGGGTCCGCATGAGCCGCACCAGCTTGTCCTTGAAATGCGACGTGTCGAGGTGCCACAGCTTCACACCCGTGCGTGCGGTCTGGCCTTGGTAGTTACGCTCGACCCTCGTCATGCGGATCGGGACACCACCGGCAATCTTCTGCTGGCCTTTGATCGGACGCAGGAGGTCGGGGAACCGCCGGCAAACCCCGTACACCTCGTCTGTGCGGTGGCCGCTGTCAATACAGGTCAGGCGCACGCGCAGGCTAGTGTCCGAGCTCCCAACGACCGGGAACGCCGATCTGGTTAGGATTGCCAGTAGCTGCTCCCACGACTCGACCCTATCGGCCTCGACGAGCCACGAGGTCTCGCCCGGCCCCCATGCCCTGATCGTGTAGTAGATATGATTTTGCTGCACGTCGACCCCGCCCGTGAGAACGACGGCTTCCTCGGGCACGGTCCCTCGGTGGTGGTGGCACGCTCGAGCTGCAACATGCGCCGGAGAGAGGGTCTCCCCGCGCTCCTCCCATTTTTCGCCCAGCCACGAGTTGACGAAGTTCAGCAGCCTGGGCGTGTCGTCTTTCGCCTCGAGGAACTTGGCCGCAATCTCAGACATTGTGAGCCACGGCGACAGCAGCGCAGAGAGGTGGAATCCGGCGTTGTTCACTTCCCTCGGCGATCCGAGCACGTCGCCGGCTTCGTCAATCCTGCAGCCGTCTGGGCACCAGACCCCGCGTCCCAGCATTCGGCGACGGTCGTCCTCGTCGAGCTCGCGCTCGCAGTGCTCGCAGACGTAGACGCAGAGCTGATCGCTGCGGATCGTGTTGGGGTCGCGCACGTCTTCCGGCCAGCGGATCGAGGGGAACTTCATGGTCTGGAAACCGTCGCATTTTGCGCACGGTAGATAGTAAAGCGCCTGCGTGCTCGTCTCCCATGCCCGGGAGATGTAACCGTCTGCCGTCGTCGGGGTGCTCGCCAGCACGCGCTTGCGGTTCCAGAATGTGCGCTGGCGCTCTTCTGCCAGGCTGATCGGGTCGGCTTCTTTGCCGCTGAACGCCGGGTACTTGTCCACCTCGTCGAGAAACAGATACCGCGCCGGAGTCGAGGCAAGCGCGGCCGGAGAGTTTGCCCAGGCAAATGAGACAAGCGACTGACCAAGCCGGTACTCAATCGTTTTGCGGTCAGACTTCGCCTCGCTGATATATCGCGCCAGCCTTGGCGAGCTCTCTAGCATCGGCCTGAACCGGCGGTGCGCCATCTTCTTGGCGTCGGCTTCGCGGGGCATTACGAACAGCGCCGGCCCGGGGTCTTGATCGATGAGGTACCCCAGCAGGTTGAGCATGGTTTCGGTCTTGGCGACCTGCGTCGACGCCATGATCGTGATCTGCTCGTATCGCGGATCGAGGAATGCGTCAAAGATCCCGCGCAGGTAAGGCGTGCGGTCGGTGCGCCACGGGCCGGGCTCTGCGCTCGTGATCGGATCGAGCACGCGGTATTTGTCAGCCCATTCAGCGACGGTGAGCTCCTCGGGTGGAGTCCATGCGGCAATCTCGGCTGGAAACAATGCGCACCGCTTCGCCATTACAGCGGCCTCGCTCGTGCGAAATGCTCCCGAATCGCCCGTGTTGCTGCGTTGATTTCCTTCTCGATCTCCCGCGCATGGAGACCGACAAGTCGAGGGGCTAGGCCACGGCCCAGCCCGTCGAGCTTGCTGGCGACCTCATGAACGCGATCGGCGAACATCTGCTCGACCTCGGCCCGCTTGACGAGCGACCCCTTGAGCTCGTCCGCCTGCAT
>Ga0208019_1000672_pt1 | contig 18560 bp, 29 predicted proteins | sample CB_VirMetaG_5_FD_184540 | JGI IMG/M metagenome (GOLD analysis project Ga0208019, IMG submission 184540) | Freshwater to marine saline gradient viral communities from Chesapeake Bay - CB_1508_1D Viral MetaG (SPAdes) (version 4) | ecosystem: Environmental > Aquatic > Marine > Coastal | place: USA...
CCACCGCGGCCGGAAGCGGCCGATCGCGTCGACGGTCCAGGGCCATCCGTTCCGCTCGTCGCTGGCCCCCTTCCGCTTGCCCGCTGTCGAGAACGCCTGGCACGGGAACGACGACCACAGCAGGTCCAGCGGCCCCGAGCCTGCGACCGCTTCGATCGCGTCGAGGTCGCGCACGTCGCCCTCGACCACAGGACCAAGCCCAGCGGCCCGCAGCGTTGCGCAGGCGTCCGCGTCCCACTCGCAGAGCGCGGCGTGTGCGAACCCTGCGGCCTCAATGCCGAGGGCCGCGCCGCCCGAGCCAGCGAACAGCTCGAGGCAGCGGGGGCTACCCTCGGCGAGCATCGCGCACCTCCGCCGCCCACCGCGCCACAACGTCCCCCAGCGTCTCGCCGGGGCGCTGGTCGGCCTCGACCGCCTCCCGCGTCTCGGGCGGCGTCCAGACCTGCCACCGGACGCGCGGCTTGTCGCCTCGCGTCGGGCGGCCTGCGGGGCGCCCGGTCACGCCCGCACCGCGAGCAGGTCGCCGCGGTGCTCGACGACGCGGTCACCCGGGCGGCACGCGGCGACCAGCTCCTCCGCGAGGGTGCGCAGGGTCGGCTCGACCGCGAGCTCCTCCTCCCACACGATCGCGGTGGCCCCGCTGGTGATGCGCTCGATGACGAGCGCCGCGTACTGGGTGGCGATGGTGTCGGTGGTCATGCTGTCCTCCTACCGCTGATGCCCCGTCCGGGCGGGCCGGTACGGGGCGGGGCGGGCGTCCGGCGTCGGGTCAGCCGAAGATGTAGTAGTACGCCACCGTGCGGCCGGCGCCGCCGGTCGGCAGCGGCACCGAGACGGACCCGGCGAACCGGGCGAGGCCGGCGTCCTCGCACCGGTACAGCGAGTCGAGAAGGCCCGCCGCGGCGACGTCGGCGACGCGGACGCGACCGACGAATCCGGCGTTGATGAGGGCGGCGTGGCTGTCGGTGGTCGACATGGTGCTCTCCTGTGGGTTCCGCCGGGGCTGTTCTCGCTCCCGACACACACATATTAACGCCGTCGCTAATGGGCGCAAGGGGGGTGAGCGAAAAAGATCACCGCCGCCCCACAACCCTCCCGGCCTGGTACGCCAGCCACATCAGCGCGGGGACCGCGAGCATCCGCGCGCACGGCAGCCGATGAGCGAGCAGCAGCGCATCCACCGCGGCGTGTAGCCGCGGGTCGGCGTGCGCGGCTGGTAGCCCGGCGAGCTGCTGAGACAGCCGGGCGAGCGCGCAACGGGTCGGCCACGAGTCCGGCATCGACACCCCCGCCCCGATCGTTGCACGCGATGTGCCACGCGGGGCGACGGTTGTAGGCCGGTTCTCGGGCAGGGGGATTCACGGATGGAAATCCGGGGCGGAAATCTTGCCGGGCGGAAATCAGACCAGCAGCAGCGCCAGCGCGAACGGCGCCGCGCCGAGCATCAGCAGCGGCAGCCCGCGGACGGCTGCGGCCCACTCACTCCGCGTCGGCATCGTCCACCCCCTCGAGCGCCGAGCAGATCCACCCGGTCGCCGAGCTGTACCACACACTGAGGCCGTAGCAGTCGCACGCCTCGGTCAGCCGCGCCTCGGTCATCGCGGTCGTGCCGGCGAGGTACTTGCGCGCCTGCACCGTGCCGACGTTCAGCGCGTCGGCGATGTGGGCGACCTGCTCGCCGCGGGCGGTGAGGCCCGTGTGCGCGACGAGCCATCGCGAGACGGCCTGGGCTGATGTTGCGTTTCGGTCGTTCATCCTGTCCTCCTACCACCTGAGCCCCGTCCGGGCGGGCCGGTACGGGGCGGGGCGGGCGGTGGCTGCGGGTCAGGCTGCGCGCAGCGCCATCCAGCCACCAGTGGTCACCCGCACCTTGTCAGCGTCGTGCCGGAACAGCCGCACCATGCGCTCGGCGTCGTCCAAGGCGGCGGACTCGGTGTCGTGGTACTCGCCGACCATCGTCCAGTGACCGTATCGGAGGATCTGCACCTGATAGCGGGCCACCTCAACCACATCCCAAGTGTACGCGCCGCGGGTGCGAGTAGCGATGCGGGTGGGGTTGACGGCGGCGAGGGTAGCGGCGCGAGTGGTCATGGTGTCTCTCCTGGTTCGTCGCCGGTCCGTCCGGCTGACACTCATAGTGTAACAGCCCGCGGAACCGACGCCACAAAAAAGATCACACGACCCTGAATCAGTCGATCCGCATCGGCATCACGATCGCCCCGACGTCCGACCGGCCCGGCCACCGCAGCACGATCGGATCCAGCGGCTCGCCCATCTCGAGCACGACCGCGGACGACTCGACCGAGCCGAGCGCGTCGAGCAGCATCCGGGCGTTCACCCCGATCTGCATCGACTCGCCCTCGACCTCGGCGGGCACGGACTCCGCCATATCGCCCGTGTCGTGCGAGCGCGTCGTCACATCGAGCGATGCGGACGCGACCGACATCGTGATCGTGTGGTGCTTGTCCGAGGCGACGATGCTGGCCCGCTTGAGCGCGCCGGCCAGATCGACCGGGCGCACCTCGACCGATCGCGCCCACGACTTCGGCATCACCTGCCGGTAGTCCGGGAACTCGCCCTCGATCAGCCGCATCGACAGCCGCGTACCCCCGGGGCTCGTCCAGCTCACCGCGCTGTCGGCCGCCTCGACGGTCCACGCCCCACACTCGGCGGCGGCCAGCTTCGCGAGCAGGCGCAGCCCGGGGGCGGGCATCAGGCGCCGGCCGACGACGATGTCCCCGTCGCCCTCGCGGCTGCACTCCGACCAGGCCAGCCGCGACCCGTCCGTCGAGGCGAGCCGCACGACGCCGTCGGTCGTCTCGCAGTGGATGCCGTTCAGGCCGTATCGGTTCTCGTCGGTCGAGGCGGCGTAGGTCACCTCACCGATGACCCGGGCGAGTGCGTCGCCCTCGATGCTGCCGGCCGGGCGCCACGTGTGCGACTGCGGCGGCGGGTAGTCCTCGCCGTCGGTCGTCGGGAGGCGGAACTCCGACCCGCCGGCCGACACGATCAGCCGGCCGGGCGTGCCGGTGTCGAGCGTCACGTCACCGGCCGCCAGCGACCGCACGACGTTGACGAGGTCGGCAGCGTCGACCGTCAGGACCTCGCCCTGACGCCGCGCGGGGCCGGTCCGCATCGCCAGTCGGATCGCCGTGTCGGTCGCCTCGACGGCGATCCCGGCCGGGTCGAGGTCGAGCAGGACATGCCCGAGGACGGGGTTGGAGGGCTTGCGCGGGGCGATGCTCGCCGCGGGGATGAGCAGGTCGAGCAGGGTCGAGCGGGGGATGGTCAGGGTCATCGGTCGTCTCCGTCCGCGTCAAGCGCGGCTGTGATGGCGGCGTGCGCCTTGTCGTTGGCTTTGGCCGCGCTGAGGTAGCTGGCGCGGTAGTCGATCGCGGCGAGGCGCACGATCGACGGGTTGGGGTCGTGCGCGTCGAATCCGTCCGGCTCGCGGACCGCCTCGATCGCGTCGAGGGCGGCGAGCAGGAGCGCGCGGGTTCGTTCGGTCATCGGTCCTCCTACCGCCGAAGCCCCGTGCCGGTGAGGGCTACGGGGCGGGCGAGCGTGGGTCGTCACCTTCCATGACCGCCGTAGTCATCCCACTCGGTCGGATGGGCGGTACTGTATCGGGTGAACCACGGCTCATCCCTGACGACGTGCGGAGCGTACTTGCAGAGCAGGCGACGAAGCCGCGCCGACTCCTGGGCGCAAGCGACGGCATCTGCTGTGGATGCGTTCTCGTCCCGTGCAAGGCGATCGACGTCGAGCATCAACTGATCGCGCTCCGCCTTGATCTGCTTCAGAGCCTCGGTGGTCGCGCGGTGAAGGTTCATCAGTACCGAAAACTCATCACTGAGACGCTTCGGGCACTCGCCCATGCCGTCCCGGTCCGACGCTGGCAGCCATCCGTAGATAGTCAGCCCGCAGTCCTGACACACCTGTGATTGGTTGACGTTGAGGAACGAGCCCCACCGATGCGGAAGCGGCCGCCTCACGACGCCATCCACTTCGCAATCGCCCGCTCGGCGCCGCGCTGGGTCTTGTAGGTCTTGGACCCGTCGAAGAACCGGACCACGAACCGATCGCCCTCCCAGCGGCCGAACGTCACCATCCCGGGGTTCCCGGGGTGGTTCGAGATCGCGCCCTTGTCGGTGGCGCTGGAGTAGTGCTCGGTCCGGGCGTGGGCGGTGCGGGTCTGAATGGTCATGGTGTCTCTCCTGTTTGCGCCCGGCTTCCCTGCCCGGCGACACTTACAGTTTAACAGGTCGCCGAACCCGCGCAACAAAAAAGATCACGCCACGCCCGGACGCGATCGCCCCGGGCAGTCCGACCCGCGCAGGACGAGCACGCGACCCGTATCGGGATCGCGCATCGTCACGGCGTCTCGGTCGGCGAGCCAGTCCAGGATGAAACACCCCGCCCGCGTCGGCGGCTCGCCCTCGAACGGCGCGACGGCGGGGTGGCCGCAGTCGCCGTCGGGGCGGGCGTGGATGCAGGCGGGGCAGCGGGTCACTCGACGTACTCCCCGCCGTCGGCGCTGCCGCCGCCCTGCTCGGCGGCCCACGCGGCGATGTCCGGCAACGCGCGGAACAGGCCGCGCAGGTCGTCGACGGTCATCGCGTCGAGGTCCGGGCCGCCCTGCTCGGCGAGCCACGCGCGGACGGTCGCCTCGTCGGTGCCGTGCTTGTCGCGCGCGGCCTCGAGCAGCTTCGCGCGGGCGGCGGACGGGTCGACCTTGGCGGCGGCGGCGAGGACGCCCACGTCGTACGTCGTCGTGCCCTTCTTCGAGGTCCGCATCACGTACCGCATGGGCGAGTCGATGCCGGAGATGGCCGAGACGCGGATCCCCCCGACCGCCTCGCCGCCCCACGTCGCCGACGCATCGCGGAACAGCGTGACGCGACCGCCGGGCCAGGTGTCGGTGTTCGTGCCCCACACCTGAGCGAGCAGGCGGCGCATCCCCTTGCACGGCTTCCAGGGCTTCAGTTCGTCGCCGATGTCGACGATCACCGGCTGGTCGTCGCGCGTGACGCGGACGCCCCGGACGGTGACGGTGATGGACTGGGCGAGGTCGGCGGCGTTGAGCTGGTCGCTCTTCGCGGTGATCGTGTGGCTGATGTCGGGCATGGTTCAGTCCTCCGTGGAGCTGGTGAAGTCGTCCTCGAACGCCAGCGCGGCGTCGATCGCGTAGTTCGGCGGGCTATCCGCCTCGATGATCTGCCCGTCCGCGTGGTGGTCGGGCCACACACCGGACGCGACGCACTCGGCGTAGCGCGCGGCGAGGCGGTCACGCAGCGCGCGGCCGAGCTGCATCCACGCATCGCCGAGGCGCATGACGGTCACGCGGTACGTCGCGCTGTTCGAGCACTTCGCGACCGCGATGATCCCGAAGCCGAAGCCGTTGCTGCGCGTGTAGTGCGCGCCCTGGCCGTGGTAGCGCATCCGGCCGATCTCCCGCTCGACGTCGCGAGGGTGGGCGGACCGCATCGACTTAAGATCCCACACCATGCGGTCGTCGGGTGCGTAGATGTCCTGCCGACCCTTGCACGGCAGGCCGGTATCCGGGTCGGTGTAGCGGACGACCTGCTCGTACTGGTTGCGCGGGTTGGTCACGATCGGCCCGGCGATGGGGTGCGACCGGACGGCCTCGGCAGCCGCGGCGGCCTCGTCGTACTGGCGCTGCGTCACGCGGGTCCGGCCGGCGCGGGCGGCGAGGATGTCGTGGACGATGTCGTCGGCGATGGGCTCGGAGGACACGATCTCGCCCGGGCGGGCGATGACGCGGCCCTCGTTGGCCGCCTTGCACTCAGTCCACGCCTTGCCTCGGCGGTCACCGTCGAACGTCACGATCGTCGGGCCGTCCTCGCCGAGCAGTGCTGCGACGATTGCTGACAGCACGTCGTGCTCGCTCTCGCCCCGCAGTCGCTTCTCGACGCTCTCGACGGTCGACGGGTGGGCGCGCGGGATGTAGTAGTCCCGCGCGAAGTGCTGCGGCTCCAGCGCCAGCGTGTGCACGAGACGCAGACCGCGCCGGCTGTGCGTGTCCGTATCGGTCGGGTGGTCGATGGCGTCGCGCAGGTCCGCCGGGCAGCCGCCCGCCTGCTCGTCGAGGAGCTTGAGCAGCGACCAGTTGACGCCGGCGCTGCTGCGGTACGCGGTGTCGTCGGTGCTCACGCCGCACCCCCGACCGCCGACAGGTCGATGACGTCGCCCCGCCGGTACAGCACCCCGCCGGGCAGGTCGAGGATGACCAGCACCTGGGCGCCCGCGAGCGAGTGCGTCAGGTGGTAGCGGGCGCCCGTGTTGGTGGTGACGGTCCAGTGGTTGCCGATCCTCCGCGCCGTGCTGGCGTCGCCCGCGACGTGGATCACCGCGAGGTCCCCGTTCAGGTGCACGCTGATGATATCGATCCCGTGCACGTCGAGGATCTGCGCGGCGTCGATGGCCGGCGTGAATTTGTCGAGCAGGTCGCTGTTCGTGTCGCTGTTCATCCGTGTCTCCTGTGGCCGGACGTCGCTGCCCGGTGCCGTCAAGCTACACCCGTCGAGCCGAACACGCAAGCGCGACGCGCACAAAAAAAGCTATTGCGATTCGCGCGCGTGTCCGATACCCTGCGTGCAGGAGGTCGAGATGACCGCACTCGGACAGATGATCAAGGACGCGCGGGAGGCGAAGGGCTGGACCCGCGCCCGCCTCGCCGTCGAGATGGAGACGAGCGAAGCGACGGTGCGCAACTGGGAGGGGGGCCGCAACACGCCCCCGATGCCACGCGCGGCGCGGTTGTGCCGACTGCTTCGCCTCACGGCCGCGGCGATGCTCCACGCAGCCGCCGAGCAGTAGCCTACGCCCGCCCGGACCGGAAGGCGCGGCGTGTCGCATCCCACACAGCGGGAGCGGAGGAGCACGCGAGCGGGCCGGAACGCAGGACATCAAGACCTGCACCGGGCGGGCATCTCCTCACACGAGACAGGATAGCGAGATGAGCGACACCGAACGAGCCCTCGATCTGCTGCGACAGGCCGCGCGCGCCGCGGACGACTGCGCACAGGCGGCCCACGCCGGCACCCTGACATCGGGCGAGGCCGCGGCACTGGTCAGCATCACGCGGCACCTCCTGACCGCCCTACACGACCTCCGCGCCGTGCTGCCGGTCTCTGGATTGTCAGCGTTCGCCGACTACGACTACGACGAGGACACCGACGATCCGCCGACCGTGGTTGCGCCGATCGTCCGCGTCTACACGAACCCGATCCCGGTGGGGGAGCGCCGGACGAACACCGACAGGGCGCAGCTCGCGTCGCTGCGGAGGGAAGACCGATGATCGTCCTCGCCATCGACCCCGGGAGCAAGGAGCACGGCTGCGTCCTCGCCGACTGCTCGGGTGACCTGCCCGTGCCCGAGGTCGTACACTCCGCGGCGTCGACCCGGCAGGCGATCGAGCTGATGCGGCTCGCGGATCGCGTGTTCGTGGAGAGGTTCTCGCCGGGCAAGACGACGGGCTGGTCCTCGGTCCTGACGGCTGAGGCGGTCGGCGGATTCGCCGTCGCCGCAAGCCTGCTCGGCAAGGACTGCCACCTGTTCACCCGCTCGGAGTGGCTCAAGCTGCTGCGGATCAAGTACGGGGCCGGCGCGGACGGTCGCGTGCGACGCTACGTCATCGCGGCCCACGGCGGCGACCCGAGGTCCAGGAGCCGGAAAGACATCCCCGCAACACTTCGCGGCGTGACGAGCCATGCGTGGCAGGCTATGGGGTTGATTCACGCCGGGCTGGTCAGCCTGCGCGGGCGATAGCCGGATGCACCGGCGACACAGGAGGACAGGATGAGCGAGGACAAGAGGACTGCCGAAGAGTGGGGCCGCCTTGCGGTCAGCCTGCCGGGGTGGCGGTGGATGCCGGGGATGCTCCAGTGGAGGACGGGGCCGTGGATGGGTTCTCGGCGCAGCGTGGACAGCGACTACTTCGACACGGGGCACGAGGCCCGTGTGATGGGTGGCGACACGTGGCCCGACCCCGACGACCCCGCGACCGAGGGGTGCCTGCTGGCGCTGCTGGGGCGATCCCATCATGGGCTGCTTCAACCTCGGGGAACCTCCCTCGGGCGAGCCTGCATCGCCGCCGCCGAAGCCCTCGGGCGGTGGCCGGGAGGTGAGGAGTGAGTGCCAGAGGTTGTGACGTTTGCCATCTTCGAGGCACCGCGTGCCGCTGCGGTGCCGCGCCGATGACCGACGATCGCTGGGTCTATGGCGGCACTCCCGACGCTGGCAGGCATCCTGCCGTGCCCGAATACCGCTTGGAGTACCGTGGTTGGTACTGGTTCGTGGTGGATGAGCGGACCAATCAAGATGTGTCCCGACACACTCTCGCAAGGGACGCTGCGAAAGAAGCCGTGAGGCTGGCCCGAGAAAGGATGGTGGTGCGATGAGTGAGAAGACTGCTGAGGACTGGGGCCGCGTCGCGGTGTCGCTGCCGGGCTGGCGGTGGATGCCGGGGATGCGCACGATTCACGACATCATCATCCTCGATGTCTACCCAGAATCCGGGTGCGAGACTGGCGTTTTCGCCTCTCGCGGCGGGACCGTCATCGTGGCGGGATTCGAGGATGACGACGTGCCCGACCCCGACGACCCCGCGACCGCCGGGTGTTTGATGGCGCTGCTGGGGGCACTCGGGCCCATCATGGACGGTCTGAGCCTCGCCGGACGCATGGACGTGTGGTCGCGGCTGATGCGCGCGCTCATGCACGACCCGAAGGACATCGGCCGCGCCTGCATCGCCGCCGCAGAAGCCCTCGGGCGGTGGCCGGGAGGTGAGGGATGAGTGCCAGAGGTTGTGACGTTTGCCATCTTCGAGGCACCGCGTGCCGCTGCGGTGCCGCGCCGATGACCGACGATCGCTGGGTCTATGGCGGCACTCCCGACGCTGGCAGGCATCCTGCCGTGCCCGAATACCGCTTGGAGTACCGTGGTTGGTACTGGTTCGTGGTGGATGAGCGGACCAATCAAGATGTGTCCCGACACACTCTCGCAAGGGACGCTGCGAAAGAAGCCGTGAGGCTGGCCCGAGAAAGGATGGTGGTGCGATGAGTGAGAAGACTGCTGAGGACTGGGGCCGCGTCGCGGTGTCGCTGCCGGGCTGGCGGTGGATGCCGGGGATGCGCACGATTCACGACATCATCATCCTCGATGTCTACCCAGAATCCGGGTGCGAGACTGGCGTTTTCGCCTCTCGCGGCGGGACCGTCATCGTGGCGGGATTCGAGGATGACGACGTGCCCGACCCCGACGACCCCGCGACCGCCGGGTGTTTGATGGCGCTGCTGGGGGCACTCGGGCCCATCATGGACGGTCTGAGCCTCGCCGGACGCATGGACGTGTGGTCGCGGCTGATGCGCGCGCTCATGCACGACCCGAAGGACATCGGCCGCGCCTGCATCGCCGCCGCCGCTGCTCTCGGGCGGTGGCCGGGAGGTGGCGAGTGATCGACCTCGACATCCACGCCCTACGGCTCGTCGGCGACGTGACCGCGGCGGGCGTGTACGACGCCGACACGGGCGTCGGCCGCGCGCTGATGCGGCTGGCCTGCTACGACGAGCGCCTCGCTGGCGCGTGGCCCTGCGGCGTGCTGCTGCGCGCCGAGTACGAGCCGGAGATCATCGACAGCGCGGGCAAGCGGACGAAGATGAGCCGCAAGAAGGCGTCGCGGCGCTGGGCGGACGGTGCCGCGCCCGACGCGGAGACGATGCGCGCGGTGACCTACCGTTGCGCCTTGCAGCACGTCATCAAGCGCGCCCGCGTCGCGTCGAGCCTGTCCGGCGAGCGTAACGGGTGGGTCCGGTACGGCCGACCGGACTTCCGCGGGCTGGTCGAGGCGTGGGAGGACGAGGTCGGGCCGGAGTGGCACGAGCGCGACGGTGAGGAGTACCTCGGCAACGCGGACAGCCTCCGCGAGTACGTCGAGTTGCACGGCCGGCCCGAGGTCATCGTCATCCGGCGCGACGTCCGGTCTGAGGACGCCGAGGCGGTCCCGGTCGTGCGGCGGCCGATGCGGCGGCGGACTGCGTGATCTTTTTTGTGGCGCTGGTCTGGTGTGGTGTTACACTATGAGTGTCAGCCGGATAGACCGGCGGCAACAAAGGAGAACAGGATGCTTCGCAACAACTACAACGGCGTCCGCCTCAAGCATCGGCCCGAACTGTTCCGGTCGGAGTCGCTCGCTGTCATCTGCGCCGAGCAGATGAAGAAGCCGCATCGCGCCGTCAAGGTCGACCGCGGCTACCTGGTCGTCTGCAACTCCGACGCCATGCGCCTCGTCCGCGCTGGCTACACCCTCGTCGCGTAGGTCGAGATGTCTGACTACAGCACATTCCTGGAGCGGAAGATCCGCTCTCACATCCCGGCGGGATTCGACACCGACTGCTCTGGGCTGGGCCTGTTCCCATTTCAGGCGGCCACGGTCGAATGGGCGCTGCGTCTCGGTCGCGCGGCGATCTTCGCTGACACCGGCCTCGGGAAGACGTTCATGCAGCTCGTCTGGGCGCTGAAGGTCGCCGACCACACCGGGCGCCCCGTGATCCTGCTCGCGCCGCTGGCAGTCGTCCGGCAGACCGAGAGGGAAGCATCGAAGTTCAACATCGGCGGCGTGCGCGTCGTCGAGTCGATGGACGACGTCAACGGCCCGGGAGTCTACGTCATCAACTACGACTCGATGCACAAGATCGACGCGGGCGCGTTCGGCGGCGTCGTGCTCGATGAGTCGAGCATCCTCAAGAACGTGCAGGGAAGGACCCGGAACAGGCTGATCGATATGTTCAGCGCGACACCGTACCGGCTCGCGTGTACCGCTACGCCGTCGCCGAACGACCATACGGAGTTGGGCAACCATTCCGAGTTTCTCGGCGTCATGGACGAATCCATCATGCGGGCGCGGTGGTTCATCAACGACCTCGGCGACACCGTGCAGCCGTGGCGACTCAAGCGGCACGCTGAGGACGACTTCTGGCGCTGGGTCGCGTCTTGGGCCCGGTGCATTGGCAAGCCGTCCGACATGGGCAACTACTCCGACGAGGGCTACAACCTCCCCGGGCTGGACATCATCCGGCACTCTGTCGGCGTCGATATCGCAGAGGGCCGCGCAGACGGCATGCTGTTCCGCGTCCCAGACCTAAGCGCGACCGCCATCCACAACGAGAAGCGCCGGACGGCCAGCGAGCGAGCGGCAAAGGTCGCCGACATCATCGCCATCCAGCCGGGCGAGTCGTGGGCGGTGTGGGCCGACACCGACTATGACCAGGACGCCGTTGTCGAAGTGCTCGGGGACTGCATCGACGTCCGGGGTAGCGACAGCCCCCGAGACAAGGCAGACGGGTTGCTCCGGTTCGTCGACGATGGCGGGGTGATCGTCACCAAGCCGAAGATCGCTGGTATGGGCCTGAACTGGCAGCACGCCGCGCGAATGGTGTTCGTCGGCGGGTCGTACAGCTACGAAGCGTTCTACCAGACGGTCCGCCGGATGTACCGATTCGGGCAGACACGAAACGTCGAGGCCCATGTCGTGATGGCATCGACCGAGATGGCGATGTGGCACGCCATCCACCGCAAGAGCGCCCAACACGAGCAGATGAAGACCAAGATGTACGCCGCAAGCCGGAAGGCCGCACTGCGGTTCAGCAATCGAGACGCATACAACCCGCAGCACGTCGCGCCGATTCCGGCGTGGCTCCACACCCACTAAGGACACCAACATGATCAAGTGCATCAACCACGACAGCGGAACCAACTGGACCATGTACCGTGGCGACTGCGTCGAGGTCGTCGCCCAGATGCCCGATGCGTCTGTCGACCTGGCCGTCTACTCGCCACCGTTCTCGGACCTGTTCGTCTACTCCGAGAGCGAGCGTGACATGGGCAACTGCGTCGATGACGACGAGTTCACCGAGCACTACCTGCATCTGCTCCAGTCGATGTTCCGCGTCATCCGCCCGGGGCGCATGGCCGCCGTCCACGTCTCGGACCTGCCAGCACGCAAGAGCAAGGAGGGTTTCATCGGTCTGCGCGACTTCTCCGGCGACGTGGTGCGCGCCCATCAGCGCGCGGGGTTCCACTACCACAGCCGGATCACGATCTGGAAGGATCCCGTGCGCGAGATGCAGCGGACCAAGTCGCACGGGCTGCTCTACAAGAACATCCGCGAGGACAGCACGCGGAATCGGGTAGGCTTCCCAGACTACATCCTCGTGTTCAAGCGCCCGCCGATGAGCAATGCAGAGGAGGCCATGGCCGCACCCGTCACCCACACGCGCGCGACGTTCCCGCTCGACCAGTGGCAGGAGTGGGCATCGCCCGTGTGGGCCACCGAGGGCGACATCGGCGCCGAGCCGTTCGGGGCCGATCCGCACGGGGTGTGGATGGACATCGACCAGTCCAACACGCTGAACGCCCGCGCAGCGCGCGACAGCAAGGACGAGAAGCATATGTGCCCGCTTCAGCTCGACGTCATCGAGCGGCTGTGTGGGCTCTACTCCAACCCGGGCGATGTGGTCCTGTCGCCGTTCGGTGGCGTCGGGTCCGAGGGCGTCGGCGCACTCAAGTTGGGCCGGAAGTACGTCGGCGTCGAACTCAAGGAGAGCTACTGGCAGCGCGCGTGCTACAACCTGCGCGCCGAGGAATCGGTCGACCAGATGTCTCTGTTCGGTGCGAAGTGAGCCGCAAGGAATGGACGAAGCCCGAACTGCGTCGCGCCGCCGAGATGTTCGCGGCTGGCGCGAAGTGGGCCGACGTCGGCGAGCGGTTCGGCGTCACCGGCAACGCGGTCCGGCGCACGCTGCACGCGCACGGGATGAAGCCCGAGCGGTCGCGCGAACGGCCGCCCGTGCTCGAGGACCTCGTCCTCCGCGCCATCGTCCACCGCAACCGGACGGGTGAGAGCTGGTCGCTGACGCGCGATGCGGTCGGATACCCGTCCTCGCCCGAGTCGCTGCGGCAGGCGGTACGGCGGTACACTGAGCGGTACGGCGGGCGGGTCATGCAGGGCTCGCCCGCTGTCCGCCGCACCAAACACGGCGTCATCTCACGACGCGACAACGACTGACACAGCCGGGCGACCGGCGCAACACAGGAGGCGGGATGTCCGCTGCAATCATCACGATCACCGCGCGGCTGGCGCGCGACCCCGAGATCAAGACGAGCGGCAAGGGTACGCAGATGTGTACGCTCGTGCTGCCCGTCGACACCGGGTGGGGCGACGGCAAGACGACGACCTGGTGGCGCGCGACCATCTTCGGCCGCCGCGCCGAGGCCGCGGCGCAGTACCTGCGCAAGGGGTCGTGGGTCTGCGTGTCCGGCCCCGCGTCGGTCCGCGAGTACGACGGCAAGAACGGCAAGGGCTACAGCCCGGAGCTGACGTGCTCCGAGTTCCAGTTCGTCGGCCCGAAGCAGGACGACGGCGGGTCCGGGGGCGGCGGCTACGGTGGGGGCGGCGGGGCGGACGACGGGTCGATCCCGTTCTGAGAGCATGACCGCCGCTGCGCCGTGTCTCGCGGTTCGGCGGCGGTCTTGAGTGCGTGATTCGCGAGCTTGCTTTGCGACTTGCGCGCGCGGGTGGTACGATTCGCTCCACTTAGAGGCAGGAGTAGCAACATGCCGGCTCGCGTAGAGTGGCGCCGCATTCGGCGAGGGCATTGCGCGCCGGACAACGCAGGCGCTATCGCCCTCTGGACCGACAGAGGGCGCGAGTGCGTCGGGCTCGGCGTCCTCGGGATCGTCGAGCTGCTCGGCTGCTCGCATCCACAGGCGCAGTTTCTGCGGTACGTGGTCAACGACCTCGGGCTGACTGAGCCCCCGGATGCGTGGCCGCGCGGGTATGCCGAGCCGGGACCGTACTGCTCTGACCCTATCGCGACCGGGGCCGATTCGCGATACAAGGTCGAGAGGAAGGGCGACGAAGACGTCTGCCACATCAACGTCCAGGCGCAAGAGCTGATCACGAATCTCGACGACCTTGTTAGGGTCGCGGGGATCGACCTGCTCGACTGGCGAATCGACAGGCACAAGGTCAACACCTGGCCCACGTCGATGAAGGGCGCGGACGGGCAGCCGAAGATCGTGCGAAACTGGCAGGTGACCGCGCATCTGGAGCGGCGCATGGTCGCGCGCGAGGACGGGCCCATCGTCGTCGCTGCGACCGAGTACGCGGCACCCGAGCCGGTCGACCACACAGCCGGTACCGTGCTCGTCGTGCCGGACTCGCAGCACGGGTTCAGGTGGTCCGAGCGCCGCGACAGGCTCACGCCGATGCACGACCGGCGCGCGTGTGATGTCGTGCTCCAGCTCGCGCGAGAGGTTCAGCCCGAGGTCATCCTTCTACTCGGCGATATGCTCGATCTCGCGGAATGGTCTACCAAGTTCCCGCGGCCGAGCGATCTGCGGGACACGACGCAGATCAGCCTTGCTGCTCTTCATTGGTGGATCGCGCAGATGCGGATCGCCTCGCCGCTGTCGCGCATCGTCTACCTGGAGGGCAACCACGAGGCCCGGATCGACCGGCTGCTCATCGAGAAGGCCGGGCACGCCGCGACGCTGCGCGCTGTCGGCGACGACCTCCCCGCGCTGTCGGTGCGTCGCCTGCTCGCCCTCGACTCGCTCGGCGTCGAGTACGTCCAGCCCTACGGCGAGTGGTGGTACCTCGGCGGCGACGGGTTGACGCTGGGGTGGACGCACGGCGACAAGGTGCGCAGCGGCGGCGGGGCGACCGTCCAGGCCGTCGTCAAGGAGGCGCACCACTCCGTAGGGTTCGGCCACATCCACCGCGTCGAGATGGCACATCGGGCGGTCTACGGGCGGCACGGGCGCCGGGACGTGGTCGCGTACTCGCCCGGATGTCTGTGCGACCCCGAGCAGACCCCGGGCGCGACGCACCGCAAGGACTGGCAGCAGGGCGTCGCGCTGCATCACTACGACCTCGACGCCGGGCGCGAGGCGGTCGAGCTGCTCACGATCCGCGACGGCTGGACCGTGTACGGCGGTCGGCAGATCGTCGGCCGGGACTACGGCGCGCAGGTCGCCGAGGCTACGGGGTGGGGGCAGGTCGGATGACGGCGCCGGGGCGAGTGGATGCGCGGCGATAGCCTACGCCCGCACACTCCGACGCGACGTCCACAGCCGCATCAGGACGGCCCACAATCGACGCAGAGGCCCGGAGCGCGGCACGGTGGGCTCGACACGCGGCGGGGTCGTCTCGCGCGTCTGTGCGCCGTCCTCGGGGCCGTAGCGGTCCACCAGCGACCCGACCGCGTAGCCGCTGAGGATCATGTCCCGCCGGTAGCGAGCGGCCTCGAGCTTGCGCCGGGCCGTCTGCCGCTCGGCGATCGTCGCGCCGCTGTCGGGCTGGAGCAGCGCGCGGTAGTGATCGATCCGCCGCAGGTCGCGCAGCAGGTCGCGCCGGACTCGCGGAGTCAGCGGGCGGCGACCGTGGGCGGGTGGGCGCGGCGGCATGGGTTGAGTGTAGCCGGTGGGAGGGGTTGACGGGGCGGGTGTGTCGGTGTAGGCATTGGAGGCCGACACGCGGGGCGAACATGAGCAGTACGGGCGCCGATGTCGACCTGTGGGACGGCTGCCCGTACCCCCCGCGGGCGTGGCAGGCCGACGCGCTCCCGGTCGTCCTCGACGCGCTCAGAGCCGGCGTGCGGGGCATCGTCTCGGCTGTCATGGGCGCGGGAAAGAGCGTGCTACAGGCTCGGTTGTGTCGGCTGGCGCTGCCGAGGCTGGGCGGCCGGGCGATCATCGTCTGCGCGCCACGGACCGCGCTCGTTCGGCAACTCAGAGAAACGATCGCTGCACAGTGCGGAGAGGAGCGCGTCGGCGTCTACTACGGCGCCCGGAAGCAGGCCGACCGGGACGTGATCGTCGTCTGCGCGGCGTCGCTCGGGCGGCTCACCGACGAGCTCGCCGAGGCTGGACGCCGGGTCGCGTTCCTGCTGCTCGACGAGGCGCACGGGTCCGAGGCGGCTGGCGTGCGTGATGCAGTCGAGAGGATGCGCCCGGTCTCGCTTGTCGGGTTCACCGCGACGCCGTTTCGGTCGGTGCCGTCCGAGTCGCTCGGGCTGTTCGACCGGGTGCTCTACCGCTACACGATGCAGGACGCGATCCGAGACGGCGTGCTCGTCCCGATGCGGTACGTCCGGTGCGAGGGCGAGGTGGAGAAGGCGCTGGATTCCGTGTGCCTGGTGATGATGCGGCTACACGGTCGCGGGCCGGGCATCGTGTCCGCTCGCGACTGCGCCGACGCGGACGCCTATGCGGAGTGGCTGACCGCGCACGGATTCGCCGCCGAGTCGATACACAGCGGCCACACCGACGCCGAGCGCGAGGACAAGATCGCCCGGTTGCGGCGCGGTGATCTGCGGGTGCTCGTCCACGTCTCCCTGCTCGCCGAGGGGGTCGACTTCCCGTGGTTGCGGTGGCTCTGTCTGCGGCGCGCGGTCCAGGCGCGCGTGCGGTTCCTGCAGGAGATCGGGCGCCCGATGCGCACGATGGCCGAACCGGACCAGTGGGGGCCGAAAACGGAGGCGGTCGTCATGGACCCGCTGCTGCTGCTCGGGCGGCACGGGCTGACGACGAGCGAGGCGATCGGGCAGGCGCTCGAGGAGGCCGCCGAGGCTGTCGGGCGCGAGGCTGCCGTGTCCCGACGCGAGCCGACCGACGAGGAGGCCCTGTCCCTCGACGTGCTCCTGGCGCATCTCGGGCGCATTCGGGACGGGCTCGGCGCGGCCGGCATGTGCAAGGACGCGCAGGAGGGCGGGTGGCGGCTCGCGGACGTGTCCGAGAGACAGGTCGAGGCCCTGAAGCGCGCAAGCAAGCTCACCCGACACGCGCCGCCGACGCACCGTGAGACGCTGAGGACGCTGCTGTCGGTGCCGTGGGTGCTGACCCGAGGCGATGCGTCCGACCTGCTCGACGTGCTCTATGGGGCCGCGGATTGGGCGCGCGAGTTCGTCGACGTCGAGAGGGGCGTCTACCCGAATCAGGTCCAGTGGTCGCCCGAGCTGATCGCCGCGCTGGCGCCGTCGCACGCGGAGTGCCTCGCGGCGGGGCGGGCGGGGCGGAAGATGGGGGTTGACGCTGGTGGGGCGTCGGGGTAGGGTCTTCGCACCGGCAACGGCCGGCATCGTGTTCTCGCTCGGTTCCGCCGCCCCACTCGGGGCAACCCTGGATCAGCCGCCGGCCAGCGGCCCCAGGGTGCGGACCGGGGCGGGGACGAACCCTAAGCGAGAAAAAGCGATGACTCAAAACAACCGCGGAAGCGGGGGCGCTGGCGTGCGCGAAGAGTGGCGCCGAATCCCTGGATTCAAGCACTACGAGGTGAGCAATCTCGGCAGGGCGCGGTCGCTGGACCGCGAGATCCCGGCCGCCAGAGGGGTCGGGACATGCCTGATCCGGGGCCGAATCCTGAAGACAAACGGATCCGCGCGTCCCGGCATCAACACCAGCGAGGACGGAATCCAGCAGCACGTAGGGCTCGCACGCGCAGTCGCTGCGGCATTCCTGGACCTCGACCTCAACGACAACAGCAAAGTCGCGCGGTGCCTGGACGGCGATCCGCACAACTGCCGGCTCGACAACATCGCCGTCGGGACAATGCTCGACGTCGTCGGTGACAAGGATCAGCGCGGCACGCTGTTCGAGGGCGTGGACATCCACCACGCCAGCCTGACACCGCAAACGGCAGTCGAGGCCCTCGAGATGCTGGACAAGGGGCACACAACCGGCGAGGTCGCCCGACGACTCGGGGTCACCGTCGGCGTGATCTACAACCTGGGAGCGAACAACACCTACAAGGACATCGAATACGGCAACCGGCGGGCTGAGGTTGCCGCAAAGATCGCCGCGTGCGCCCCAGAGGTGGTGGCGGAGCCCGAGGAGTGGCGCAAGATCCCCGGGTTCACGCTGTATGAGGTCAGCGACCTGGGGCGGGTGCGGTCACTCGGCAGGATGGTGGACAACGGCCACGGTCCGAAGTGGCGCCCCGGGCGCGTGCTGACTCCGGGGCGGGCACCCAACGCGCTGTTCATTACGGTGTGTGAAAACGGCAAGAAGGAGCGGATCACGGTCGCCAGGGCAGTAGCTGCCGCGTTCCTCGGTTTGAGCATGTACGACCGCCTACAGGTTGCGCGGCGCATCGACGGCGACAAGTGGAACGTCAGGCTGGACAACCTCTACGTGACCCGCCCAGGGCGCAGCGGGCAGCCGCTGAGTGCAGGCGAGGAACCCCTCGGGCGGAAGTGATGCGGTTCGCCGCATACCGCAAGCTGACCGACCCGTCTGCGCGCGTTGCGGATTGGTCATGGCCTCGGCTGCGTGACTGGCTGTCGCAGGTCCGGCCCTACCACGGCAGCAAGGAGGACCGCAAGGCGTCGTGCCCTCTGTGGTCACCCGTGGACCTCGTCGTGCCGAAACGCGCGAACGCGAACGTTCGGGCTATCTCGGCTCTCGTGCTGGACTACGACGACGACGTCGACCCGGGCGAGGCGCTCGAAGAGTGGGACGGGTTCGAGCGGCTGGTGCAT
>Ga0208019_1000674_pt1 | contig 18490 bp, 20 predicted proteins | sample CB_VirMetaG_5_FD_184540 | JGI IMG/M metagenome (GOLD analysis project Ga0208019, IMG submission 184540) | Freshwater to marine saline gradient viral communities from Chesapeake Bay - CB_1508_1D Viral MetaG (SPAdes) (version 4) | ecosystem: Environmental > Aquatic > Marine > Coastal | place: USA...
CTACAAGAAAATAAAATTGAGTATGAATGGTTTAATTTTGTCCACAATAAGAACCATGTGAATGGGTTGGATCCTGTTTATAACAATAATAAATTTTTACAGACTTATAGAGTAGGCGATGCTGTGTATCTGGGCGGATACCGGCAATCCAGAATATGGCACTACTATGAAAAAGACACAATGGAGCAATTAGATGCCAGGGTTTTTTGAAGCATTAGATAATTTTAAAAACAAAGAAACAAAAAAACATTTTGTTACTGTGGAAGGACAGACTATTGAAGTATCTTTAGAAAAAAAATTAGAAATAATGAAATCAGGCATAGGTGCATGGACCATACAAAAAGTATCAGATGGCATAGTTTTTGTTAAGAAACCTGTTATACCTAAAGAACAAAGACAAACAGAGTTAACACAGGCTGAAAACGGAATAACATTTTATGAACACAATCCGTTTTGGCCTATGGGCACAGGTAACAAAGGATACACATGGCAGATCAAGTAAAGATTTTAGATCTAGATTTTGTTTTTATCAGTTATCGAGAGCCCAACTGTGAAGAAAATTATGCTGATTTGTTAAACAAAGTGCCTTGGGCAAAACGAGTACACGGTGTGGTGGGATTCGATTCCGCACACAAAGCCGCGGCAGAACTGGCAGAAACAGATTTTTTTATTTCTGTGGATGGAGATAATATTATTGATGAATCATTTTTACTACAAACACTGGATTGGAGTCGAACAGATCCTAAAGCAGTACACAGATGGCGAGCAGAAAACGTTGTTAACGGATTAATCTATGGTAATGGTGGATTGGTTGGGTGGCACAAAGAAACCTGTCTTGGTATGAAGACTCATGAGAATGCAGACTCAGATGAAAATGAAATTGATTTTTGTTGGGGAGTACCACACGCAAACCTACACAATGTTTACAGTCGTACTGTGATTAACTCATCACAGGAACAGGCTTTCACAGCAGGATTTCGTGAAGGTGTTAAGATGAGTTTGGACCGAGGCAAAGTTATACTGCCTACAGAATTCATGCAAAAAGTTTATATACCCAATTTAAGATGTCTTACCACGTGGATGAGTGTGGGTGCAGATGTAGAACACGGACGATATGCGATGTTGGGTGCTCGTGCCGGCTGTTGGCATACTCTAATAAAAGGCTTTCAACCCGCCATCACAAGAAATCTTGATCATATCTTAGAATTATTTTATAGAATGGATGGTGACGTAGATGAATTAATTAGAACCTACGGAAATTCTTTAAGGCAAAGATTGGGTATACCCATAGCAGATTATGATGCAGAAGCCAGTCGCTTCTTTAAATTTTGCCAACCACAGTGGAAGAATAGAGGAGTACAAGATCTTGAAAACAAGTGATTATCAGCAAGATGCTAACCATGCTAAAACAAAATTAGATTCAGTTTCACCTTCCTTTTGTCTTGCCAAATGGAATCAAGTATCACTGCACCTAACCACAGGATTAACCAATTCCTGTTATCATCCACCACTGCATCCAATTGATCCCCGTGCCATTGAACAGAACCCAGCACGACTGCACAACACAGATCAAAAACTGGCAGAACGACAGGAGATGCTGGCAGGACAAAGACCCCCAGGCTGTTCCTACTGTTGGAAGATTGAAGATGCTGGAGGCGTATCAGACAGAATTTATCGTTCAGGTGAACCCTGGGCGATCCAAGATTTTGAGTCAATTGTTGGAAAACCTATAGACTCAGAATGGACACCGAGATATGTGGAAGTAAACTTTAACCATGCTTGTAATTTCAAGTGTAGTTATTGTTCACCACAATTCTCGACCACGTGGGCTCAGGAGATTGACAGGTATGGCCAATATCCCACATCTCCGGCCCACAATGCTCCAGAACATTTCCAAGGCCATCGTAAACCCATACCCAACAGAGAGGACAATCCTTATGTGAAGGCTTTTTGGCGTTGGTGGCCCACACTGTACAAAAATCTAAAACATTTCCGTATGACCGGTGGTGAACCCATGATGGATCACAATACCTATCGAGTGTTGGATTATGTGATAGATAATCCTAAAAAAGATCTACATCTGAACGTGACCAGTAATATGTGTCCACCTGATCCAAAACTTAAGGCCAAGTATTTTGATAAGGTCAAAAGAATCTGCCTAGATGAACACGTAGAACATTTCATGCAGTTTGTGTCTGTGGATGCATTTGGACCACGGGCAGAATACATCAGACATGGACTAGATTGGAACTACTTTGCTGACACAGTGGAAGAGTTTCTATATCGTATACCAGTGCGTAATTCTGTTACATTTATTATTACCTACAATAATCTAAGTGTTACTAGCCTAGATCGATTATTAGAATACATAAGAGATTTAAGAAGAAAATATTCTACAACCTATCAGAGAGTATGGTTTGATATACCTCTACTGAGACAGCCTCTATGGCAACAGATTACTCTACTACCGGAGAGTTATCAACAGATTCATCAGGACAATATAGATTTAATGCGACAGTACGTAGAACAGGATGCCTCGAAGTTTGATATCTACAAAGACTTTGAGATTCAAAAAATGCAACGCAATCTTGCCTACTGGCATAAAAATTATAGTGCTGACACACAGCAAAAAAAGAACTTTTACGCATTTTTTACGGAACACGATCGCAGACGAGGCACCAGTTTCTTAAAAACGTTTCCTGAAATGGAAGAATTTTGGCAGGAGTGTAAATCCATATGAAAATAATAACAGCAGGTTGCTCATTTACTAGATACAAATGGTCATGTTGGCCAAACTTTGTTAAATGGTTTGAACCTGAACATGAAATTATTAATGTGGGTAATTCTGCCAGTTCAAATGAAACTATTGCAAGATCAGTATACAATGCAGTGTTCAAATATGCAGATATTAAAAAAATTTATATCATGTGGTCAGGAGCGAACAGATATGAGGTAGTAGTAGATAAAAAACCAGACAAATCCAAAGAAGATGCCACATGGAGTCGTTATGACCCAGATTGGCGATGGTTTCAATACCACGGTGGACACGTGGAAAAAGACAAACACCAATACTATCAAAGATATTTTTTAAATGAACAGCAGAATGAAATTCGACTGCTAGAACGTATACTTTTCACTCAAATGTTTTTGGAACGGAAAGAAATAGATTATACCATGATGTGTTATATGGGTAACATCCTATCACATGATAAGACTAGGATGAGTAATGGACATTTTGCATTATACAATCAAATTGATTGGAACAAATTTATTTTTTACAAAGAATTTGGTGGATTGAATGAGTATGCTGAAGAAAATTATCCAGATGAATTTTTCAAACCGGAAGATCAGCACCCTCTACCACTAACTCATTACAAATGGGTCAAAGACATAATGTATCGATCAAACCTAGAATGTCCACTGGATGAAATGGACAAGTTAATTAACTTTAAAAGAGATTTTATTCGATGAATGATATAGATTTTAAAAAACAAGTATTAGATTCAATTTCTCCATCATTCTGTGGAGCCAAATGGTACAATGCTACTATATGGTTAGGATCTGGCATGACCACAAGTTGCCACCACCCACCAGCACACCAAGTTGATGTTAATAAAGTTCGAGACAATCCAAAATTACTACACAACACTCCTCAAAAGAAGCAGGATCGTGCTAAAATGATTGCAGGTGAAAGACCTGTAGGGTGTGAATACTGTTGGAAAATTGAAGATATGGGCAGAGACGCTGTAAGTGATAGAGTATACAAAAGTAAAATTTATTCAACAGATGATCTAAACATAGCAAGTCAAACACCAATCACAGAAGATATTAATTTAAAAACTCTTGAGATTGCGTTTGATAGAACCTGTAACTTTGGTTGTTCGTACTGTAATCCTGCTTTTAGTTCTACCTGGGTAAGAGATATCAAACAGAATGGTGCATATAAAAATTTAGTATCAGATGGACGTAATCATTTTACTCACACACACGATGGTGCTCAATTGTACAAAGACACAGAAGAAAATCCTTATGTGGAGGCATTTTTTCGTTGGTGGGAATCTGATCTACACAAAACACTAGAAGAATTAAGAATTACAGGTGGTGAACCTATGATGTCGCCGTCTCTGTGGAGACTGTTGGATTGGTTTGAAACAGAAAAACACAGAGTAAACCCTTATATGAGATTAGCAATTAATTCTAATCTAGTTCCCAAAAGAGAATTGTTTACAAAATTTTTGAATAAAGTTAAGAGTGTGCCTAACCTACACATTTATACTTCTAATGAATCTACCTATGCTCACGCTGACTACATTAGAGATGGTATGAACTATACCACTTGGTACACACATCTTGTTAATCTACCTGACATAAGACCTGCAGGTATTCACAATATGTGTACCATAAATGCTCTGTGTCTTGAAAGCCTGCCTGAATTTTTAGATATGATTGTTAAAAACAAAAAAGATTTTCGTAGGGTATATGGAGTTGATTTAAACTTTACTCTTAACATCTTAAGGTTTCCTTCGTTTCAATCACCATTAGTGTTGCCAGATGATCTAAGAACTCTATTCAAAAACAATTTAAAAGAGTGGTTGAATAAAAATATAGAAGAATTAGAACCAATGGAAGTAGCACACACTCAAAGATTAGTAGACTATCTAGATGTGGTTAAAACTCCGCACTCTGAAGCATTTGATTTATCAAAATTAAGATCAGATTTTAAAAATTTTTACAAACAATATGATGAGCGTAGAGGCAAAGACTTTGTCAAAACGTTTCCAATAATAGGAGAATGGTACCGTGGCATATGAGTATGGGGCCAAAGAGCCTGAAAAATTAAAAATAAAAGATATGACTCCAAAGCAAAAGGAGTTGTTGATAGATTCAGATACGTTCTGTATATTACCATGGATGCATCTTCATGCATATCCAGATGGTAGAGCTTATCCTTGTTGTTTTGCTTTTGATCCGTATCCAGTAGGAGATTTGAATAAACACAGTCTCGAAGAAGTGTTTAATGGTGAAAAAATGAAAGAAATGAGATTAAAAATGTTGAATAATAAACCCTCAAAAGAATGCGGCAAATGTTATGAACAAGAACGAGCAGGGTTTTTTTCTTTAAGGTTAAGTTCCAATAAACATTTTGGACATAATATACCTTTAGTAGATTCTACTCAGTCAGATGGCACAGCAGACTTTATAATCAAATATTGGGATATACGTTTTTCCAATCTCTGTAATATGGCTTGTAGAAGTTGCGGTACATGGTTCTCATCTAATTGGTATGAAGACCATAAAAAATTAACAGGAAGTCCACCTCCTCACGCAAAGATTATGCGAGTAGGACGAACAGCAGATGATATGTGGGAACAGATGTTAGCACAGTTTGATCATGTGGAACAATTTTATTTTGCTGGCGGTGAGCCTCTTATTATGGAAGAACACTACCGAATATTAAAAGAGTTAGATAAACGTAAGATGTATCATGTACGATTAATTTATAATACTAATTTTTCTAAATTAAAATTTAAAGATATGGATGTGTTAGAACTATGGAATAAGTTTGATTCAGTTTCAGTGGGAGCAAGTCTTGATGCAGAAGGTCCGCGAGCAGAACTAATGAGGAAAGGTACAGTGTGGGAAGATGCAATAGCAAATAGAAGAAGAATGATGGAAATTAGCCCAAAAACTGATTTCTATATCAGTGCCACGGTAGGAATGATTAATGCATTTCACGTGCCAGATTTTCATCGTAGTTGGATTGAACAGGATTTAATTAAACCACAAGATTTTAATTTTAATCTCCTACAGTATCCAATATGGCAAAGAATGGATATATTTCCTAAACATATTAAAGAGCAAGTTGAGAAAAAATACAGAGAGCACATAGAATGGTTGAAAGGCAAAGATCCGCTTACCAGAGCCACTAAAGGTTTTGAAAGTGCAATTAAATGGATGTGGGCAAAAGATAATGAATCCAAACTGGCTTTATTCTGGGAAAATACTTTACGGTATGATGCTATAAGAAATGAACGCACATTAGACGTATTTCCAGAATTACAAGAACTTTATAATTATTATGAAAAGAATAAAACCCAGTCAAGGTAATTCTACATTCTGTATGGCTCCATGGACTCATACCTATCTTTCTCCACAAACAGAAAGAAGAATGTGTTGTGCTTCTCGCGAGCCTGCACAAAGTTTTAAACAGTATATCGATACAGGTAATGCGGCACAAGAGTATAAACCTTTAACTCTAGAACAACATTGGAATTCAGAACATATGCGTTCAGTGAGAAGGAGAATGTTAGCAGGTGAAGAATTGTCAGAATGCGAGGTGTGTGATCACAAACTTTTGAATACAGATGTGTATAGATCTTATTGGAACAAACTTTTTGCTAATAAAATAAATGAAGCATTTGAATCCACAGATGACACAGGCGCAACCACTATGAAAACAATCAGTTTTGACTACCGTTTCAATAATCTTTGTAACTTTAAATGCCGTATGTGTGGAGATATGCTTAGTTCTAGTTGGGAGGCAGAGTCAAGAAAAAACAATACTTGGAACACAAACAACCAACCTTGGATGGCGTCACCGTTGAGAGAACAAATAAAACATTTTCAAGATACTCAAGTTTTTAAAGAATTTATGGATGCTGTAGAAACTAAAAGAATTAAAGAAATATACTGGTGTGGTGGAGAACCATTGATGTGGGATATACATTGGGACTCAATGAAAAGAATAATAGATTTAGGATTTGCTCGAGAGGTTTATGTAAGGTATAACACAAATTTAAGTAGGACCGCGTTTAAAAATATTGAACTGTTTGACCTATTGCCACAATTTCAAGACTGGCAAATATGTGCTTCAATTGATGGCACAGGCGAAACGGGTGAGTATATCAGAGACGGTTTAAACTATCAAGAATGGTTAGATAATTTTAAAAAAGGTTTAGCAGTGGCTAAAACTACAAGAGAGATGAGACTGGATTATACCATAACAATGCCTGGGTTATTAGAACTTAAAAATATGTTTGATCTTAGTCAAGAACTAGATGTAGAAATACTAACCAAAGTTATGTTTACTTTTTCAGATGACGAAATATTAAGTCCTCTGTCTCTGCCTAAAGAATTATTACACACTATTATTGATGAAGCACTTGATTACATAGAACCTCGTGCCACAAGAAAGCAAAAGAGTTTGATTGATACTCTTAAAAATTTAAAAACTAGAGCAGTATTTGTACCAACACAGAAAGGCAAACAGAGACAAGAACGTATAGATCTCATAAGAAATAAAGATATTAAAAAAATTTTAGAGAGAGACAAAAGGATATTAGCATGGTGGAACGTTATATAAAATCAAATGTTTGTCCTTTACCATGGACACACCTAGAAGTGGATGTAAATGGTGGAGCATCGCCTTGCTGTCTATACAAAGGGTCTGTACCTGATGTTAAAGTTTATGAAACAGGATTAAAAAGTATTCAACAGACTGAATATATGGAAGGACTTAGACAGCAGTTCCGTAATGGCGAAAGACCCGCAGGTTGTCAGAGTTGTTGGCAAGAGGAAGATGCTGGCAAAACTTCTAAACGTATGAACTCTTTATATAAAATGAAGAATTCATTAACTGATTGGACTCCCGACAGTAAACCCACTCTAAAATTTATAGATTTTAAACTAGGTAATGTGTGTAATTTAAAATGTAGAATATGTGGCTCATGGTCTTCATCTAAGTGGGCACAGGAAGAACTAGATTATGGAGAAAATCCTGTTGCTAGAAAGAATCTCACAGAAGGCGGATGGCCCAAACGAAATCCTCAATTTTTTGATGATATACGAGACGATTTAAAAGACGCAGAATATTTTGAATTTACAGGTGGAGAACCTTTCATGATACGGGATCATTTTAAAATATTGATGCATTGTGTGGAAAAAGGTTATGCTAAAAATCAAGACATACATTATAATACAAACGGTACACAGTTACCACCACCTGAAATATTTGATCTTTGGAGTTATTTTAAAAGAGTTGAAATCGCATTTTCTATAGATGACATAGGTCCACAGTTTGAATATCAAAGACATCCGGCTAACTGGAGAGAAGTAAATGCTAATCTAGTTAAGTTCAAAGAGCGTAAAACTCCTAATATGGATTTTCAAATCTGTACCACTGTGAGTATTTTTAATGTGTTTAATCTTGCTAAAATTGCTTTTTGGGTAGCACAGTATCAACCCAAATTCTTTTATGTGAACACACTGTTTGACCCTGATTACTTTAATGTTCAAACTCTACCGCAACAGGTCAAAGACATTGTGAATCAAAGATACTCTATGTTGACAGATTTTCAACCCACACTGAGGTTTATGAATGCGGCAGACAGAGACACACCAGAAATACGTCAGCAAAGATTGGATAGAATACTACAAGCAGATGCTTATCGCCACGAAAATTTTGGTGAAACATTTCCACTTTTAAATAAAGTTTTAAAGATTTATGACTAAAAAAATATTATCAGTAGGGTGTTCTTTTACATATGGGCATGAGTTGAGTGATTGTAATCATGCGAAATCATTACCTTCAAACAAAACTTGGGCTAAGGGGTTAGCAGATTCAGTGCAGGGTGATTACCATTGTATTGCTCAAGGTGGAATTGGTAATTCTGCCATTGCTAGAAAAACATTTCAGTACATTTCTAACCATCCTGTTGATTGTGTGCTTATCATGTGGAGTTTTCCTTCAAGATACGATTGGGCTATGCCCCGAAATCAACATTTAGAAGACACTCGTTGGGCATCTATTACTCCATGGGACACAGATGACAAACAGTCAGAAGTTTTTAAAAATTTATCTAGTTCAGAACCACAACAAGAAATTTGGAAAAAAAGGAGAGAAGAATTAGCCACAACTGGAGTCCGTGAGTTTGCGAATAGTTTATACCGTTATGCGGCCAATGAGTATCATGAAGTATATCAGAGTTGGAAATCAATCATATGGCTTCAAAATATACTAGAAAAGAAACACAAACCATATCTGTTTACTCTAGCAGATAACTCTTTATTTTACCAAGAGTTTACTCCACACGCAGAGCAGGACTCACTAATGAAATCTTTATATAATGAAATAGATTTTACCAAATGGTATGCATTTGGTGAAAGGATGATGGGATTTAACCAATGGGCATTATTAAATGATTATCCTCGAGGCACCACACATCCACTTGATTCTGCACACCAAGATGCTGTACAATTAATGAAAGATAAGTTTTTACAAATTTATAACCAAAAGGAGACGCAATGATCAAATGGATAAAATCTTTAATAAACAAGGTCAAACAAGAACTTGCTTATAGAAAAAGATTGAAAGAATTAAAGAAAAAAGATCCTTTCATCTACAAGTAAAATGAGAATATTAGGTATTAACTGCATGAACCACGATGCCGCAATGGCAGTGGTAGACGGCTCTGAGATATTATGGGCCGCTCATGCAGAACGTTATTCAAAGATAAAAAATGATCACTATCTTAACCAACAGATAGTAGATGAAGCCATGACCTATGGACCGTTTGATAAAGTGGTTTATTATGAACGACCATTACTGAAAAAAATGAGACAATGGTCAGCAGGACAGTATCGACTGGCTCTGGATCCTCGAGAGTTACCTCGTCAGCATTTGAAAAAGTTTGGAATCAATCGAATAGATGAGTATGTGTTACATCATGAATCACACGCGGCCACTGGCTATTACACATCTCCTTTCCGAGATTGTGTAATCCTAACAGTAGATGCTATAGGTGAATGGGACACAATCTCTATATGGACTGCACAAAATGGCCAAATGAAATTACGAGAACGAAACAAGTATCCGCACTCGTTAGGCATACTCTATTCTGCATTCACTCAACGATGCGGATTGAAACCTGCTGAGGAAGAATATATTCTAATGGGTATGGCGGCGTATGGACGACCTATTTACAAAGACAAAATTTACAGAGACTTTATTGATTCAGCAATGCCTTTCCGATTGTCTCAAAACTTACACAGAGGCATAGGCAATTGGGCACCAGGCGCAGACACAATGGATATTGCGGCATCTGTACAAGCAGTTACAGAAGAGATACTGGCAGGATTATGGAGCAGAGCGGCTTCGTATCTACCGGCTAGTTGCCTAATGGAAGGTCAACGTAATCTGGTGTTTGGCGGTGGTGTTGCACTCAATTGTGCGGCCAATTCTAAACTGGCAGACCTAGGCATATTTGATAACATTTGGATCATGCCCAATCCAGGTGATGCAGGATCATCACTGGGCTGTATTGCGGCCGCAGAAAAGAAACATCTCAATTGGCGACATCCTTTCCTAGGGTATAATATTGAAGGTGAATATCCTGTAGATGCAATTATACGAGAATTAGAGTCAAACAAGATGTGCGGAGTAGCCAACGGCCGAGCAGAGTTTGGTCCTAGAGCACTGGGTAATAGATCATTCCTAGCAGATCCCAGAGGACCAGAAGTTAAAAATTTGGTAAACAAAATTAAAAGAAGACAGCAGTTTAGACCGTTCGCTCCAGCCATACTAGAAGAGGATGTAAACGACTATTTTACCCTACCTAAAGCCGTCAAAAACACCCCCTATATGCAATTTACAGCGGCGTGTGTGCGTGGTAAAGACTTTCCTGCCATAATACACTACGATGGCACTTCTAGGGTGCAAACCGTCAGAAAAACGGATAATCCAGGGTTTCATGAGTTGCTTTCCAAATGGAAAGAAAAGACTGGTTGTCCTATACTGTTGAATACTAGTCTAAACATTAAAGGGCAACCTATTGTGAATGACCGAACAGATGCTCAGGCATTTGAAACCAGGTACGGAGTCAGAGTATTCTGATGAAAATATTGATAACAGGTGGCAACGGTTTTATAGGATCTAAACTGGTTGAGATATTATCTCAAGAACATAGAGTTTCTATAGTAGACAATGATCTAACTTATGGTTTAGTTTCTTCAACAGAATTAGAAAAATACTATGAGTATAGACAACAGAAGTGGAAAAATGTTGGAAAGGTATTAAAAGGTGATGTTCGTGATGCCGATGTAGGATTAAGAGCATTTCGTTCTCGACCAGATATTGTGATACATCTTGCCGCTTATCCTAGAGCTAAATTAGTTCAGACAAATCCATTGGAAGGTATCAGTCAGATTGTGGATGGTACCACTAATATGCTATGGCACGCAGAAAAGTTTGGAGTTAAAAAATTTGTTTATGTGAGTTCATCTATGGTGTATGGCAATTACCGAGACGGTACTTCAGAAGATGATGATACCAAACCCACTAACATTTACGGCGAAGCCAAACTGATGGGAGAACGTTTGACCAAACATTTTGCTCAAAGATCAGGATTAAAATATAATATTATCCGACCCAGTGGAGTGTATGGTCCAGGTGACCTACCTGATCGAGTGTTATCTAAATTCTTTGAAGCCGCTATGAGCAATAAGCCTCTTCATGTACACAATGGGAAGAACAAAGTAGACTTTACTTACATAGACGACACAGTCGTAGGTATAGCCAAGGTAACCCTAAGTGAAGTGTACAATACCAGTTTTAATATCACAGCAGGAAAAGCAATATCTTTACAAATGGCCGCTAAAGAAGTTATTAGAATTACAAAAAGTAAAAGTAAGATAATAGATACAGGACGAAACCAATTATATCCAGACAGAGGAATGTTAGATATCAATAGAGCAAAAAAATTAATCAAATATGCTCCGCAGTACGATTTTAAAACAGGATTAAAAAAATATTATGAGTGGCTACAAAATTAGATTTAACGGATTAGATAGATTGTATAATGCTTATTGGTGGAGACTTACTCGTAGAGCCAAACAGGCTTGGCAAACAGGTATAGTAGTGGAAGGTGAATATTTAAAACAATTTGAAGTAAAGGTAGCAAACAGAGCATTACGTAAATTTGGAATTGGTGTTGGCAGTGCTACCGATGGATTATATTTTGCTATGCGAGCAGTTGGATTAGATAATACAAGCACAATTGCCTGTCCAGTTTTAAGTTTTAAAGCCACTGCTGGAGCAATCAAAAGATTAGGAGCAAAAATTGTGTATGTGGATGTTGACGAATTTGGCAGTCTAGGATCACTCAAAGATGTAGGTAAAATAGATGCAGTGGTATATGTTCATCTTTATGGAAATCCCGCTGATTATCGTAGAATAAAAGAATTCTGTATCAGTCAAAATATACCTTTAATTGAGGATGCCGCTCAATCACAAGGCAGTTGGTATCATGGATTACCTAGTGGAAAATTGGGAGACATAAGTGTTTATAGTTTTGCTCCATCAAAAAATTTGCCGTGTTTCGGAACGGGCGGAATGGTATTAACTGACTCTTTAAAATTTTATGAAAAAGTCAAAGATTTAAGAAAACATGGGGGTAATAATTTAAGTTATGGCTATAACAGTTTTATCAGTGAGGACCATGCTAATCAAATGCTATTATTATTAGATAAATTTGACAAGTTTCAAACAATGAGAGAAAAAATATACAAAAGATATCAAAAAAAATTGACAAAGTTAAATTTTTTACATAAACAAGAACAGAGTGTTTTTAACAGTTATCATAAATGTGTATTTTTGTGTAGTGATCGAGATAAATTACAAATTTTTTTAAAAAATGCTGGTATAGAAACTGCAACACATTATTCATACCTTTTAGATAATGAAGTAACTAATCACTATCCAGTGGCTGAAACAATTCAAGCACAATGTCTCAGTCTGCCAATTTATCCTTTTTTAAAGGACGAAGAAGTAGACTACATTTGTGATAAAATAAATTATTTTTATGGCTTTTGATTGTGTCTGTATAGATTTTAAAAATGAAAATAGTAAAAGGAATATAGAAAATATTAAAAGTTCTTTTCCTTATGCTAAAGTAATACCTTTTGTAACAAGTTATAAAGAAATAATTAACAATTTCATTGAATCAAGTCAAACAGAGTATCTATGGATTTTAACTAGTTTGTGTGATTATTCAAAATTTGATTTTGATTATATTCCAGAACAATATGAAAAAACACAGATTCATACTTGGGCAGTTGAAGGACAAAAAGAAGGCGACACTTTTTTAATACATAAAAGTTTTACAGATCAAAAAATTAAATTTCTACGAGATTATAAAGACGTAAATTATCATGTTACTAATTGTGAATATAATTTTAATTACGATATAAAAACATACGATCTTACGAACAACTTTGATCTAAAAATTGAAAGACAACCTAATGGAAAATATTTTCAATATAGCGAAACAGAGACACAGCAGAAGTTTTTTGTTAGTTATTGGGAAGATCAAAAAATTTATATTGTAGGTAAAACTTTTTTTATTCCGTATAGTGCTCTACCAGATATAAAAGAACAAGTATACGACTATTCAAACTTGTATGAAGTTAGTAAAAACAATGAACCAGATACGTTTGATATTGCCTATATCTCTAATGGTGAGCCTTTTGAAGAATCTATGTTTAAAAAATTACAACAGCACATTCAAGAAAACAATTTAAAAAATAGGTTGTTTTGGTCAAGAAATGTGCTTGGTAGAAGTCAAGCATATAAAAAAGCCGCTGAACAATCTAATACAGAATACTTTTACGCTGTGTTTGCTAAAAGCACACCGGTTGATGATTTTAAATTTAATTACACTGTTGATCGAGGAAAAAGTAAAAGACATTATATTTTCCATGCTCGATTAAAGGAACTTGGGTTAGAATATGGAACATTTAATATAAACCTTTATAATCGCTCTTTGTGTTTAGAAACTCCAGACGATGTATTAGATTTTACACTGCATAAAAAACACGAAGTTGTTCCAATTGTAATCAATGAGGCATTGTTATCGCCGGATGCCTATACAGGATGGAAAAATGCTTTCAGAGAAGTTAGTAAATTAATCTATTGGAACAGAGAAAAACCTACGGTAGAAAATACTTATAGGATTAAAAAATGGAAAAGTACAAATATAGAATGGCTAGCACGTGGAGCCAAAGATGCTGAAGATTTTGTATATGAAATTAATTTTTCTTATGAGAAATTAAAACAGACTTATACTTGGGATTTTTGTAGATCTAGATTTAAATCTTTGTATCCAAATGAAACTTTTTATTAATATTTAAATTTTCAAAATAAAAAGATTGTTTCAAAAACCAATTAATGTAATTAGGTATGCCTTCTTCAATATCAATAGTTGGAGCAAAGTTAAACATAGTTTTTGCTTTATCACTGTTTAAAGTATCTCTGTTAGGATAAAAATCGTCATGAGGTTTACAGATTATTTCTCCTTGACCTAATTTTTCTTTTATTAATTCAGCCGCCTCAATAATTCTTCTACCATGTCCTCTGGTACAATTAAAAGTTTCGTTTACAATTTCGCTAGTGGTGGCTTTACAAAAGTACTGAGCAACATCTAAAACATTACTAAAATCTAATTTATTATCAGGTCCTTGTACAATCATTTTGCCAGTGGTTAGATTGCTTTTTGTTAGTTGAGAGATAACTCGAGTAACCATATCAACAGAACCATACAAGGCACTAGGTCTCAGGATTACATAGTTTAATCCTTTTTCTCTTCTCCAAATCTTACACATCATTTCTCCTTGCTTTTTGTATGATCCGTATAGAGTGTTTGGGTTTGGAACGACTGTTTCGTCAGGAATTTGATTATTAAATTCTCCATATACCATACTGCTTGAAGCAAATGTTATTTTTTCTACAGAATGTTTTACACAGAGATCTAGAATGTAAGCAGTAGCAGTAACCATATTTGTTGTTGCGTCTGTTACATTTCTATGAACCATTTTAGCATTAGGATAAGTTGCAACGTGTATAACTCTATCAGGTTTAAATTCGTTAAAAACATTTTCCATAAAATGTACATCTTCAATTCTTCCAATGTATTCATGGTCAGGATTAGCCATTTTTTTTCTTTGTGCTAGTACAGGAGTATACTCCCAATTGGGAAAAGTATAGTATTGATGAAAACAATCTACGACGCCAACTATATGGTTTTCGTTTTTTAATTGAGCTGAAATGTGACTACCAATAAATCCGTAACCACCTAAAATTAAAATTTTCATTGTTTACTATATATTAAGTTAAATGTTTCAGCAAAATTTTCACTTTGCAGGAATGAACCATTGTAAAGATTATAATTTATTATATCATTAATATCTGAGTCTGTAAAATATGAATCATAGCATTTTAAACAATCTTTTTTAATATCAATATAAGGACTTATGTCAACATAGATATTTTTTGTAAAAGTTTTATAAAATCTATTATACAAAGGTTGATCAAAACATAAAAATTGTTTAAAATTTTTTCTTGCTAGTATTTCAGCAATAGAATAACAGGTTTTATGATCTTGATGATAATCTTCATGCCAGTGACTAATAATTGTATCAAAATTTTTACATTTACTTTCTAACTCTGTTATTAGATTACTTGTTAGTTGTAGATTAGGACGACCATTACTATGGCATTCTGTAGTATAAATTTCCGATGTATGTCCGAGAATATTATTGCTTTTTAATAGTTCTGATAATACTTTTTTTTCTGATCTATTTGGTCTTACGTCTACAACTGGTTTAACCATAATCCAGTTGGTAACTGTTCCTCCTTCGGCTAATATTTTTTTTACTGTGCCAGCACAAGTTATTTCCAAGTCGTCTGGATGTGCAGTTATAATTAAAAAGTTTTTTTTAAGATCTATCATTTTTGAATGTTTTGCCTAGTATGTTGGCTGTTTTGTTTTCCATATCCTCTTTCAACTGTGTAATATTAAATTTTAAATCCACAGTTTTAATATTAGCGAAGTTTTTGTTAATATAATTTTTTAACATAGCCGCAGTTTGTTCTCGAGTCGTTTTTTTAAGACTGGCTTTTATATCTACAGTAATTGTAACATTATTTTTGAGTATAATATTCACAGCATCCACATAGGTGATAGGCATCCTAGTTAATTCAATGCCTTCCAGCACTTCAGGCCATTGAGCCACAAAGTGTTGAGCCAGTTGTACCCAGTTCTGTTTATTTCTTGGCTGTTTTCTTTTTGCTGGCATCAGCAGTTTGTTTTGGAGTTGGATCTGCTACCGCTAATTCAGAAACTTTTACACCACGCTCTTCAGCGATCAGTTTGTTCAACTCGTCCAAAGAAACCTGTCCATCTGTGCCTGATCCCATTGTAACCACAATGTTCTTGGTTGGCATTTTTTTGATGTAATTGCCTTGGTGTAAGAAAGCGAGCATATTGGTACCATCTGGAAAAGAAACTCTATTAAGATAAGTGCCTAATTCAAAAGATGCTTGTCCTTCTGTGCTTTCCAGTGCTTTCATAAAAGCATTGTGGTTGGTATCATCTAAAAATTTTGGTCCAATCACTAGGCAGTTTTCAGGTTCTTCTGGTACTGTTCTAAAAATTATTGCCACGTTGGCACCATCGTCTTTTAATTTTCCTATGTGTTTGAATTGTCTTCTGTTAGAAGCCACTGTTTGTGCTGTGCCTTCTACGTCCATTGGCATCATTTGTTGTACCATTTCATTCTCCTATTTTCCTGCAGGAGCCGCGGCTTCTGCTGTTTTTGCTTCAGGCTTTGATTCTGGAGCCACTCGGGCTAAGAATGCTTGAAGTTTGTTATACATTGCTCCCACGGTGGCCATTTCATTTGCTCTGAATGCTCCACGAGTAGATGCCACATCAATAATTGTTCCTAAATTTTTTAAATCTGCAATTGATAAATCTGTACCTGGTTGTTGTGGTGCTGTACCTGTGGGCTGAGCAGTGGCAGTTGGTTGTGCTGTTGCTGTGGCCTTAGGCTCAACTTCTTTTTTTAATTTTTTTGTTTTTGTTGCCATTTTTGTTTGTCTCCTTATACACCAATTATACTAGAATTAATTAGCAGAGTCAATCTTTTGGTAGAAACAATGTGGCAGTATTTTGGTAATTTAAAATGGATATTTGTCGTTGGCCATACCACTCAGAGCAAACAGAGTCATATCTGCAGGCTCTTCAAATCCAATTGTGGTTACTGCTCGCCAGGCATCATGATCCCATCTAACCGATTTGACCAAACAGTATCGGCCTGAGCAATTTTCATGTATCCAACGATTAATACGTTCTTCTTGATAGTCTGTTAGGAATCGTACATGAGTGGTAAAATGAGGCATCAACCGGTCCACTCGTCTGCCGTAAAAATTAAGTGGATTAATCCTCATACTGTACTGTCATTCCAAATGGTGCTTCAATATTTCTTTCGTATGTGTTGTTAATTAGGAATATGGTATCGCAGTAGTCTGGATCGCCCCAAGAATCAAATGGCCAACCATCTGTGAACATGATAAACTTCTTAGGTTCGATACCTTCTGCTTTCATATAATCCCAATTGCATTCAAACTCTGTACCACCACCGTTACCAAATTTATAATCTAATAACTCATCAGCATTGTCTGGTGTGAACACTTTGGGATTGAAAACTTCTGTGTCAAATGACCAAAGATGTATTCGGAAATCTTGATATTGATCCATTATGTTTTTAACTTCTGTAAGAAACTCTTTACACTGTTTGTCTGTGATAGAACCTGAAGCGTCCAGTGCCAGACAAATGTCAATCATTTGATCATTGTTCTGTCCTGGCAGTATAGCAGATGTGTGCCAAGATTTACGTGAAGGTCTCATCCAAGTATAATCAGACTTGATAGTGCTCATGATCTGTTGTTGGATAATCTCTCTCCAGTCCATTTTGGGTTCTGTTAATTCTCGAACCATTCTCTGTATAGCACCTGGTAGATTGCCTGCTCCTGTGCTCTGTGCCGCAGATATCATTGCCTCTTTGATCTCGTCTCTGATTTTTTTTAATTCTTCTTTGGAGTAGGTTGGTTTGCCTGAGCCTTTGCCGTCTTTGTTTTCTTGTTTGTCTTTGGCAGTGCCTTGTCCGTCATCACCCCAGTCCACGTGCTCGTCCATTAATTCACCCAATTTACTGATATCTATTTTTTTAGCATTTTTGTATAGATCATCATAGATTCTTTCTGCAGGCCAATCTTTGTATTTGTCATCTTGGAAGCCTTTGTCTTTGCCTTTGGCATCTTTGGGCATTTCGCCTATGCTGGCATCTTTAAGAATTTGATTCACTGCATAGTCAGCCGCCACGTTCCACAATCTGGGATCTCTGTTACCAATACGCACCATCATGTGTTCAAATACATTGTGTAGCACTTCATGACCAAATAAGAACTCTGCTTCTCTGGGTGTTAATGAATCTATGAATTTGGTATTGTAATAGAAGTGTCTGCCATCTGTACCTGCTGTGGGGCACCAATCGTCTGCATTAACCAATTTTAATCTGGTAGCAAGGTTGCCAAAGAAAGGATGTTTCAATAATAGTGCAATCCTTGCCGTAACCAGTTTGTCTATGATTTTTTGTT
>Ga0208019_1000678_pt1 | contig 18457 bp, 12 predicted proteins | sample CB_VirMetaG_5_FD_184540 | JGI IMG/M metagenome (GOLD analysis project Ga0208019, IMG submission 184540) | Freshwater to marine saline gradient viral communities from Chesapeake Bay - CB_1508_1D Viral MetaG (SPAdes) (version 4) | ecosystem: Environmental > Aquatic > Marine > Coastal | place: USA...
AATTTTACATTGAAGTAGCTTCTGCTCCTGTCCAGCAGTTGTACATTGCCGATGGTGCTATCGTTCCTGTCACAGATAACGACATCGACTTAGGTACAAGCTCACTAGAGTTTAAGAATCTTTACCTAGATGGTACAGCTAAAATAGATACATTGACTGTTGATGAAGCTGCAACGATTGGAACTACACTAGGCGTAACAGGTGCAACCACACTATCAAGCACATTAGGCGTAACAGGTGCCACAACTTTATCAAGCACTTTAGCAGTTACTGGAGCAACTACACTTAGCTCTACCCTAGCTGTTACAGGCACATCAACACTTACTGGTAACGTCACAACTACTAACAATCTTTCTGTTGGTGGCAACCTAACCGTTACAGGCAACGCTACTATCTCTGGAAACTTAACATTCGGTGATGCAGATACAGATACTATTACCATTGGAGCAGATGTTGCTTCAAACATTACACCGGATGTAGACGATACTTATGACTTAGGAACCTCTACAAAGGAATGGAGAAACCTTTACATAGATGGCACAGCAAACATTGATAGCCTTGTAGCCGATACAGCTGACATCAATGCAGGTACGATTGATAATACCGTGATAGGTGGAACTACCGCAGTAGCTGGTAGCTTTACAACCGCTACAGCCACCACAGGTAATATTACAACAGTTAATGCTACTACCGTAGATACAACCAACATTGAAGTTACTAATCTCAAAGCTAAAGATGGAACTTCAGCAGGTTCTATAGCAGACTCTACAGGTGTTGTAACACTTGCAAGTTCTGTATTGACTACCACAGATATTAATGGTGGAACTATTGATGGTGTTACTATTGGTGGTACAACTGCCGGTGCTGTAACCTTTACAGACTTATCCGATGGCACTATAACCATTACAGCTTTTGTTGATGAAGACAACATGGCATCAAATAGTGCAACGCTTGTACCAACTCAACAATCTGTCAAGGCTTATGTAGATGCACAAGTCACAGCACAAGATTTAGACTTTCAAGGCGACAGTGGTGGAGCATTATCTATAGACTTAGATAGTGAGACATTAACTATTGCCGGTGGTACAGGTATTGATACTAGTGGGTCTTTAAACACTTTAACAGTTGCAATAGACTCAACAGTTGCTACACTTACCGGTACACAGACTTTAACGAACAAAACACTTACAAGCCCTGTAATTAATACAGGCGTATCAGGTACCGCAGTACTTGATGATGATACCTTTGCTACAGCTTCAGCAACTACTTTAGCAACTTCAGAATCTATTAAAGCTTATGTGGATACTACTGTTGCTGCAACTAATGAAGTTGTTGAAGATACAACTCCACAGCTAGGTGGTGATTTAGACACTAACGGTAATGACATATTGTTTGCTGATAACGATAAAGCTATCTTTGGAGCAGGTTCAGATTTACAGATTTATCATAATGCATCTAATAGTATTATTGAAGATGTTGGTCAAGGAAGTTTGCTTATTAGGTCTGATGGAACTGCTGTAGCTTTACAAGTTAGTTCATTAAATCAAGTATACGCTACAAGCACTGAAACACAGCTTCGTTATGCAGGTTCTACCAAACTAGCCACAACCAATACAGGTGTAGATGTAACAGGTACAGTAACTGCTGATGGTTTGACTGTTGATGGGCAGAGTGTACTTAATAAAAACTACGTATTCCAAACAGCGAACTACCATGTAAAACTTGGTGAAGATAGTGGCGATAGTTACATCGGCAGCTTTGGCAATGGTCATTTTGTCGCCTCTGGTTATTACTATGGTAGCAGTCAATACCAGCTTACTGGAGGCACTACTAATTTAACAGGTTACTCAGCTACATCTGATTTTAGAATATTTGCAGAAGACGGCTTAACAGCAAACTCTTTAGCCACTCCGAAAACTCGCATATTAGTTGATGGTGCTACAGGAGACATCTCCTTCTACGAAGACACAGGCACAACTGCAAAACTATTTTGGGATGCAAGTGCTGAGAGTCTTGGTATTGGTACTACTAGTCCTATTTCAGAAATTCATGTAGTTGATGCAGTAGCAAGTGCAGGCATAAGATTAGAATCTTCAGATACAGGAAATAGTTTTATTGCATTTGATGACCAATCTGCATCCAATCAATCAAGAATATACTACAACCACTCAACAGATTCTCTGCAATTTACTGTTAATGGTGATTCAGAAAAACTTCGCATCGACTCATCAGGTAATGTCGGCATTGGTACGAGTAGTCCTGCACAAAAATTAGATATATCGGGTGGTCACCTTAGGCTGGACGATGCTCGGAGAATTAGGTTTGGCGGCGGAACAGCAGCTATCGAAGGTAGTGGCTCGTCTAACATCTTGAGCCTTATTACAAACAACACAGAACGCATGAGAATAGACTCTTCAGGCAACGTTGGAATTGGTACGAGTAGTCCTGATGAAAAGTTAGAAATAGAAGATGGCAACATAAAGATTACTAACACGGTAAGTAATGAAAGCCGAATTTATTTTACCCACACTACGACTGCTGATAGAAGGGCATATATTGGAGCATTAGAAACTGACGGAAATGGCAGCTCTTTAATCTTTGCACCTAACCCGAATGGTTTTGATGGCACTGAAGCAATGCGTATCGACTCATCAGGCAACGTTGGTATAGGTACGAGTAGTCCTATTAGCTTGCTTCACATTTCTAGCGAAGACTCTACAACCTTACTAGTAGATGCTACAGGAGCAAACGATAGTCGTGTAAGAATAAGAGCAGGTACTAGCAATATATCTTATCTTGAATTTGCTGACCCTGATGATTCTGATACTGGTGAAATACGTTACGAACACGCTACAAATAATATGCAATTCCGTGTTAACGGCAACTCAGAAGCCATGCGTATCGATTCATCAGGCAACGTTGGTATAAATACAAGTTCGCCTAGTGCAATTCTTGAGGTTAGAGCAACTGCACCTACTTACACAAATAATGGTACTGTTTTTTGGGGAGGAACAACTAATAATGATGCTCATAATGGAATTATGTTGTCTTCTTATGGAGATGCTTTAGGAGGTTCAATAGGCTCTAACTTAAATCATTCAAATGGTACAACATCTCAAAGTAATACAAACAGGTCATCTGGAGAAATTCAGTTTGGAAATACTACTACTTCTAGTGTTACAAGTGACATTATGTTTGGTGGCTATATAAAAGGTAGTACAACTTTTACAGAACGCATGAGGATAGACACATCAGGCAACTTGTTGGTGGGGACTACTGAAAGCAATCCTACAAGTTCAGCAGTCAATGTTGCAGGTCAGGCATTTAGTACAACTGGTGGGGTTAGAAGTACAGTAGCTTCAAATCCAGCAGGTACATTTAACAGAAAAACAGACGATGGTGATGTTGTAATATTCCGCAAAGACGGCACAACAGTTGGAAGTATCCAATCTCGCTCAAGCCTTGTATCGACTATCATACTCGACCCTAGAGCTGGCGGTGTTGGTCTAGGTGCTACAACAGGCAAACTTATTCCTACGGATAATGCAGGCACATTGTCGAATGGGGCGATTGATATAGGTGGAAGTGCTAACCTCTTCAAAGACCTCTACCTTTCAGGCGGTGTGTATGTAGGCGGTACAACTTCAGCAAACTATCTTGACGATTACGAGGAAGGTACTTGGACTCCTACTATAGGTGGTACATCTCAAAGTGGTCAAACTTATAATTGGCAACAAGGCGTTTATACCAAAGTAGGTAATTTAGTAACTGCTAATTTTAGATTAGTTCTTACTGCGGTAGGAACTATCAGTGGCTTTTTAAGAGTCAACGGATTGCCTTTTATTGGTACTGCTTCGCCAGCAATTAATACAGCAGCTTTTATGTCAGGGAATGTAACCTTAGATGCAGACCAACAGTTAATGGCATTTCAATATGCTGGAAATGATTTTCTTTACTTATATATTCAAGAGCCTAGTCAAACTTTGGTGCAACCAACTAGTAGTATTTTAAATAGTAATACAGAACTTTATGGCTCAGTAAGTTATATTACAAATTCATAATAAATTTATACCTAGTGGATTCTAGGTAAGGAGAAAAAAATAAAATGGCAATAACAAAAGAAATAATAGAAGATAAAATAGAAATCGTAGGCGATTACAAGTTTGTACAGGTAAGAACTGCTACAGTCATTAAAGAAGATGGCGTAGAACTTAACAGGTCTTTCCACAGGCATGTGCTTCACCCTACAGACGATATTACTGGTGAATCTTCTGAAGTCCAAGCAATCTGCAACGCAGTATGGACTGACGAACTGAAAGCAGCTTATCAAGCATTTTTAGATAGCCAAAACACAGGAGAATAACAAATGAGCATATCTTATGAATGGAATGTAAACACAGTTGATGTGTACCCATCCGAAGAAGGTCACAGCAATGTGATTTACAATGTACACTGGCGTTTGAACGCTACCGATACTGAAGTCGATGCAGAAGGCAATCCTTATGTTGCTTCAGTCTATGGTACTCAAAGCCTTGATACTTCAGACCTATCTAACTTCACAGACTTTGACAGCGTGACAAGTTCACAAGTACAAGGTTGGGTTGAAGCTGCTATGGGTGAAGAAGCTGTACAAGGTTTGAAAGATGGATTAGATGCTAATATCGCAGACCAAAAGAATCCAACTTCTGTTACCAAAACTTTGGTAGCGTAACATGGAACTGTCAGCGTATATCGTTTGGAACGTTTTTATAACGCTTGTTCTTGCTCCACTGCTTTATAGCATTAGACAGAACAGTAACGAGATACAAAGAATCGGTATACTGCTGAACAGGACCCGTGAAGAACTTGCAAAAGAATATGTAACTAAACAAGAGCTTAAAGACGATTTTGAAATGCTTATGGAGCGTGTAACAAAAATCGATGAAAAGCTTGACAAATTGTTTGAAAGACAGTAAAATAAATTAGTAGATATATAATAAATGGCAATACTTGATACATTAAAAAAACGTGCAGGAGCTGTAACTAAGCCAACACCAAGTGTTCCAGTAAAACCAACTCCTACAACTTCTTCAACAAAAAACCCTCCTGTTACACCAAAGCCAACAGGTCCAAGTCAAGCACAATTAGAAGCAGCTCGTAAAGCTGAAGAAGCTCGTAAAGCTGAAGAAGCTAGGAAAGCTGAAGAAGCTAGAAAAGCTGAAGAAGCTCGTAAAGCTGAAGCAGCTAGAAAAGCTGAAGAAGCTCGTAAAGCTGAAGAAGCTAGAAAAGCTGAAGCAGCTCGTAAAGCTGAAGAAGCTAGAAAAGCTGCTGAAAGTAAAGCAAAAGCTGAACAAGATAGAAGAGATGCTGAAGCTAAAAGATTACAAGAACAACGAAGAAAACTAGAAGAAGCTGAAAAAAATCGTAAAGCTGCTGAAGCTAAAGCACAAGCTGAAGCTAAACGTAAAGCTGACGAAGCTAGAAAAGCTCAAGAAGCTGCTGAGAAAGCTAGAAAAGAAGCTGAAGCTAAAGCAGCTGCTGAAGCAAAACGAAAAGCTGATGAAGCTGTAAGAGCTAAAGCAGCAGCAGCAGAAGCTGCAAGAAAAGCTGTTGAAGCTAAAAAAGCTAAAGATGCTGAAGCTGCTAGAAAAGCAGCAGCAGAAGCTAAACGTAAAGCTGAGTTAGCCCGTCAAGCTGAAGAAGCTAAAAAGAAAGCTCAAGCAGAAGCTAAACGTAAAGCTGATGAAGCTGCTAAAAAAGCAGCAGAGGATGCAAGACGAAGAGAAGAAGCAGCTAAAAAAGCTGAAGAAGCTCGTAAAGCAGCAGAGGCTAAAGCTAAAGCTGAAGCAGAAAGACAAGCAAGAGAGAAACAAAAATTAGCAGAAATGCAACGTAAAGCTGAAGAAGCTCGTAAAGCTGCTGAAGCTAAGGCTAAAGCAGATGCTGCTAAAAGAGCTGCCGAAGCTAAGGCTAAAGCTGAAGAAGCTAGAAAAGCTGCTGAGGCTAAACGCAAAGCTGAAGAAGCTAGAAAAGCTGAAGAAGATAGACGTAAAGCTGAAGAAGCTAGAAAACAAAAAGAAAGAGATAGATTAGCAGAAATGCAACGTAAAGCTGAAGAAGCTAGGAAAGCTGAGGAAGCTAGAAAACAAAGAGAAAAAGATATGGCAACTAAACCTAAACCTACACCTAGACCTAATCAAGAACCTGAGCCTAGACCTACTCCTCCTAAGTCAACGCCTCAGCCACAACCTGCACCTGCACCTCAGCCAAAGCCTACTCCTGCTCCTGCTCCTGCACCTTATAAACCACAACCAACAGGACCAGAAGATGGAAGACCTGTACCTACGCCTCCAACAACACCGAGACCAGAGCCTACACCACAACCTGCTCCTACACCACAACCTGCTCCTACACCACAACCTGCACCTCAGCCACAACCTGCACCTGCACCTCAGCCACAACCTGCACCATATCAACCACCAACAGCTTATCAGCCACCTACAAGACCACCTGAGCCTTATCAACCACCGGTTACTACACCTCCACCAAGCGAAGGTCAACCTCCTGTAACACCACCTACTACACCTAAACCAGCTCCAACTCCGGGTGAGCCAGAGCCGGGCTATGGTAGACCACCCTATGATGATGGTTACACACCTCCGGGCTATACACCTCCGGGCTATACACCTCCGGGCTATACACCTCCGGGCTATACACCTCCGGGGTACACACCCCCAACTACTCCTCCTCCTGCGGAACCAACTTTTCAAGAAACAAGAGAAGAAAGAGTAGCACAAACAGGAGAACAAGCTCAACAAATGGCTCAAGGTATTTTACCAGAAACTATTCCACAAATACCTGACCCAGAAAAAATAAGCACAGAAGGTACAGAAATAACTCCAGAAGAAGCTGCTAACTTACAAATGAAAACTACAGAAGAAGCTAAGGCAGCTACTGTAGGTGCTGTATCTCCTGAACAAGTATCGGTTATTGATGATGTTGCTAAAGCTTCACAAGTAGAACCTTTTGAAGCTGCAACAATTGGAGCAGAAGATGTTGCTAAAGTTCCTGAAGATGCTGTAGTAGAAGCTGCTACAGGAACAGTATCTCCAGAAGTTTCTGAAACTTTAGCTGCTGCTGCTGGTGTAGCTGCTGTACCACCTATTGAAGCTGCACAAGTAGAGATAGTTCCCGGTGCACTTCAAGAAAGAGTAGTAGGAACTATTAGTCCTGAAGCTAAAGCTGAAGCTGCTAAAGTAGCTGGAACAAGTTTAGCTAGAGTTACTAGAGCTAAAAAACAATTACGTAATGCTGGTTTATCTGAAGAAGATATTCAAGAACTTGGAAACGACCCAGAAGCTTTAGAATTAAGATTAACAGATTTTACAGAAGAACAAAGAGGAATTGTCGAGGGCTTACCCGAAGAAGCTTTAGTATCTAATCAAATAGATAGTTTATTATCTGGTATTGAAGAAGGTAAGATTCCAACATGGGCAGCTCCTGCTGTTGCTTCAGTAGAAGCTATGTTAGCTCAAAGAGGATTAAGTGCTTCAACAATTGGTAGAGATGCTTTACTTAATTCAATTATTACTTCTGCACTTCCTATAGCTCAAGCAAATGCTCAGGCTATTCAACAAAGTGTAGGACAACAAAAAGCTATAGAAGCTACTGCTGCTTTAAAAGATGCAGAGATGGCTCAACAAACAGCTTTGTTTAATGCTCAGAATGTATTTAGTATGGACATGGCTCAGTTTAGTGCTGACCAACAAATGGCTATTAATAATTCTAAGTTCTTACAAACTGTATCTTTAACCAATGCAAATAACGAACAACAAGCAGCTATTCAAGATGCTGTATTAATGTCTCAAAGAAACTTAGCAGAAGCTGATCAAAATACAAAACTAGCTATACAGAATGCTCAAGCTTTCTTAGCTATGGATTTAAAAAATCTTGACAACCAACAGCAGTCTAATGTTATTAAAGCTAATTTAATTCAACAAAGATTATTAAGTAATCAATCTGCTGAGAATGCTGCATTACAATTTAATGCTACGAGTGAAAACCAAGTCAATCAATTTATGGCTGGTTTAAAAGTTCAGACTGATCAATTTAATACTACTCAAGTAAATGCAATGGCTCAGTTTAATACAACACAAAAGAATGCTGCTGAAGCAAGACGTGTTGCTAATGAATTTGAAGCTGCTAAATTAGATGCTCAGTTAGCTACAGACATTGATAAGTTTAATGCAGCACAAGCAGCTGCTAGAGAACAATTTAATGTAACCAATGCTACAGCTATAGCTCAATCTAATGTGGCTTGGAGAAGACAAATGAACACAGCTAACACAGCAGCGTTCAATGCAGTTAATCAACAAAATGCTCAAAATGCTTTTGCTTTAACAGCTTCAGCACAAAACTTCTTATGGCAAGAACTTAGAGATGAAGCAGACTTTATTTTTAGAAGATGGGATAACGATGAACAACGTAAAGCATCTTTAATGATTGCAGCATTAGGTAACGAAGGTGCAACTGCAAAAGATAGTACATGGAGTTCAAACTTAACAGCTATAACCAGATTAATTGAAGGCTGGTTAGACTAGGAGAAACAATGGGATTTATAAGAAAAGTAGGTAAAAAAATAGCTGGAGGAATCAGAAAGATAGGTCGTAAGCTAAAAAAAGGTTTAGGTAAAATAGCCAGAGCTTTTGGTAAACTTGGACCACTTGGAAGTCTTGCATTATCTTTTATCCTTCCCGGTATAGGAAGTGCTATCGGAGGTTGGATAAGTAATAATACTTTTTTAGGACCAATTTTTGAGACAATTAAAGGAGCAGCTTCTTGGGTTAAAGAAGGAGTGGGTACTGTCTTTAATAAAGTAACTGATGCTATTGAATACGGTATGAATGCTGTTAGCAAACCTTTTATGCAAACAGAAGGAGCTAGAGGAGCAGGAAGTGCTTTTAGAGATTTTGTAAGTAATGCAACTGGAGGTTTTATTGAAAAATCTACTGTAGGTGTTGAAGATGCTGCTAAAAAATTAGGATTAAATCCAGCAGATACTTTAAAAGCTATTGAAGAGGGATTAACTACAGCAGATGATATACGTAAACAAGCATACCCAGAACTATTTAAAGATTCTAAAGTTGTAGATGTTGCTAAAGATAAAACATTAAAAGAAACAATTAAAGAAAGTGAGACTTATCAAACTTATAAAAAAGTAGAACCTTTTCGTAAGTTTGGTCAAGCAATAAACGAGCAAGAAGAAGCTGTTGCAAACTATAACGCAAATATTTTAGCAAGAAAAAGAGATTACTTTTCAGACTTTGGTCAAGATATTCTAGGTGCCGGAGGTGGTCAAACTATTTCAACACCTATGAACTTTATTAATGTAGCAGATATTTTTTCAAGTGATGATGTTGCTAAAAATTACAACAGAGCTATATACGGAGACTTAATGCCAGACGATAGTTTTGTTAATCACAATGCTATTGCAATGGGAGCTATTAACTACGGTACATCTATGTACGATATAATGGGAAGAGATTAATGATACATAAAGATGCAGTTGAACATATATTTGATGGTCCTATTCCGGGTCAGTCTTTAACTAATCCAAAAGATAAACCTTATCCTTGGGAACAACCACCACAATTTACTTCTGGAAAACAATTAACAGAAAAAATATTTTTTGATTTATTAAAAGAAGATAACTTAGAAACCGTTACAACTTTAATGGCTCAAGGAACTCCTGTAATGGACATAGCACAAATGCTACTTATGACAGGTTTTCAAAAAGGTAAGATGAATCCTGATATGATGCTTATGCAACTTGAGCCTACAGCTTATATGTTATTAGCTATTGCAGAAAAAGCAGGTATTGACCCTGTGCTTTCTAGAGATGATGAGGTTGCAGTTATTGAAGATGATGATGTTGAAGAAGATTTAAAAACATCAAAGCAAGTAACAAACTTCATAGGCTCTGGTGGACGATTTAAAGATGCTAAAGTTGCAAAGATTAGCCCAACTTCTGTAGGACCAGACATTGAAAAACAATTACAAACTTTAGATACAAGTAAATTAAAAGCAAGTATATTAGCAAAACAACCACAAAAAGAAAGTTTATTAGAAAAACAAGGATAATCAAATGGCAGATAATTTTAGTGACATAATGAGTAAATATAAGGATATGTCAGTTTCTGAACTGGGTTCATCTTTATTACAACGTAAGGAAGAAAAAGATAGACAGGCTGCCAAGTCTATTAAAAAAAGTGAACGAATGCAACAAGCATTGGGAGTTTTATTAGCAGGACAAGCAGTCTTCAAAGGAGCTTTTAATAGACGTTCTAAAGAACTTGAGTCAGCATACCAGTTTCAATTAGCAGATAATGAAAGTCAAGCAAGAGAAATTAATTTAGTTTCTAAACTTACTCAACCTATGTATCAATGGGCACAAACAACTAAAGATCAAACATTTAAAAATGAAGAAGAAAAATTAAATGCTTTTGTTGAAAGTCCTTACTTTGATTCATTTAGAATTGCAATCAATGGGTATACTGAACCAGCTTTTAAAAGTATGCTTGGAGATAAATACGAAACTTTTAGTAGACAAGCTGGATATTCTAATGCCCAAGTAGAAGCAGCTAAAGCTTACGCTAGTGAATATTTAAAAGATAATAAATATGAAACAGTCGTATCAGAATTGCAAAATATATTTGATATGCCAGAAAAAGATTTTGATGCAATTGATTTATTTAAAAGAGGTAATGGTTTAAAACTACATGAATTAAATGAAATAGAACGTAGAAACTATCAACGTATTTTAAATACTTATAAAGATGATAGTAATTTATTTAGTGGCATTAAGCAAGTTTTTAAACTATTTAATGATAAAGAAGCTAGAAAAGGTGGTATACCTTTATTCAAAACTATAGATGAAAAAGTATTACTAGGTCCCAGCATTAATAGTGTTTTAGACTCATTAGACTTTCAAGGTCTTACAAACAAAATTGTAAACGATCAATTGGTTAAAATGAATAAGTCTCCATTAAGAGCAGAAGCATTATTTGAATTACCTAAAAATAAAACATTAAGAGATTCTCTACCAGCAAGAATGGACGAGCTATCTAGATTAGTTGATAGTAAAAAGTTTTCGTTATATAATGATTTATCTAAAGATGGTAAAGCAAATATTATAAGCCAATCAGATTTAGATGATTTATTTGATAACATGAGTGAAATAGACAAACAAGAACTTCAAAGAGATGGAGGATTGTTATCTATTTTATTAGACCCAAAACAACTTGAGAATCAACAATTTTTAAAAGCTCTTTATAAATCAAATCATACAGGTGATGTTAATATAACTTTTGATCAGTTTAAAAATAAACTACAGAACGAAACATTTAGAGTTCAATATGCTATGACATTAGCAGCTAGTGAAGGTTATAAAAATTATGGTTTTGGTTTATCTACGGGTATGAAAACTTCACGATACGACCCAGAAAGCGGTAATGTTTTAAACGTAGTTTACGATAGATACTCAGGGTCTATTCCATCATTATTGGGTGAGACAATTAACTTACCTACTAAAAATAATCCTAACTATAGGGTTGGAGATGGTTGGAGAAAACTAACTACTGAAAACAAATTAGACGATATCAATGCTGCGGTATTTGCAATTCAAAGAAAACCAATTAGTGATAAATTAAAACAAGTAGAATTAGATAACTTATTTGCTAACGTTCCACATCCTTTAAAATTAACTTCTGATGAACATATTCAAAGTGATCAATATTTAAAATTTGTTAATAAAGTCATGGGTGTATCTACTAAAACTTCAGATGAAGAATCAAAAGAAGAAGTAGAAGGCGTTGATAAAGATATGCAAAATTTAAAATTCAAGCCAAAGTTAAAAGGAATTGAAGAATTAAAACAAGTAGCTTCTTGGTCTCAGAAAAAACAAAAACAAAGCGATATTGAAAAGCTTGAAAAGATTATACAAGACCCTACAGCTTTTGTAAGTAATAAAAAAGCAATATTTAAAAAGTATGGTTTATCTGAAGACCCAACAACAGCAGATCTAAGAGAAGTTATTTTAAGACTTAAACAAATTTAATTTTACATTATGGCAAATCCTTTAGAAGAGTTAATCCAACAACTCCAACTTGAAGATGAACAAGAACAAGTAAGAGTTCCTCCTGTTCCTCTTGCCAATATCGAAGCAGCTGAAAGACAAAAGTATCCTGAAGGATATAAAGAAATTGTCTATGAAGCTTTTCCTGAAAGAACTTTTACTGGTAAGTCAAGCCTAACAGACTTAGCAAACGATGAAGAGTTTTCTACTAGAGCTGCTAGATTTTTAGAAGGTATTGGAAGCAACGATAATATATTTGAATACTTACGAGATGCTGATTACAGCTTATCGTCTGCTATTACTCGTTCTTTTCAAACAGGTAAATGGACTCCAGAACAAATTGAAGATTATAATTATTTAAAAAATGCTTTTGATAATACAGAGCTTAGTGGCTTTAAAGAAAGATTTGGAGCTTTTAAAGATATAGCTGTTGATATACTAGCAGACCCGTTAAATATTGTTAGTGCTTTATTTGCTTTACCAAGCGGAGGTTCTTCTCTTGCATTAAGTACTGCTGCAAAAGCAGGTGTTTCAAAAGTAGCTAAAGCAGCAGCTCAAGATAAATTAAAAGGATTAGCAAAAGATCAAGCATTAAAACAAGGATTACTTTACGGTGCTACAGAGGGTGCAGCTTGGGGAGGGCTACACAATTATTTTTTACAAGACATAGATATTGATTTAGGTCTTAAAGAAGATATGGATTTAAGTGATATTGGAGCTTCTACATTAGTAGGTGCTGCTTTTACTGGTGCGTTAGCTGGTGGAACACGATACATGTCTACTCGTTTTACTAAAGCTCCAGAAACAAACGAGAATATGTCACAACCTTTAAAGGATAAAGAGTTCGTTTATAGTAATGAAGATGCTATCAATAAAGCAGGAGATGCTGAACCAAGAGCTAAAGTAGTTAAAGATACTGAATTAGATGAAGCTATTGAAGCTGGTGATGATTTAACAAACGAAAAAGATTTTATAGAAGAATCTAAAAATAAATTAAACTGGTGGTTAGCAAGAACTATAGGTAAGCCTGTAACTGAATTTATTGAATACATTAAAAAAGCACCAAGTTTAGAAAACATACTAGCTTCTATTAGATATGATTACGGTACATCTTTGACAAAAGGTCAGAAAGGTGTAACTAAAGTTCTACTTACAGATGGAACAGAAAGTACTAGAACATATGGTGAAAGTTTAGGATTAACAAACGGATACTTTCAATTTGGTTTAGCAAAAGCTTTTAATGTTTTATACAGAGTAGGCTGGAGAGCTAGAATATTTAAAGAGCAAAACGATCAACTTGCATATTTATTAAGAGATGGAGAACTCCAAGTAAGAACTAAAGATGGTAAGAATGTTACTGGTGCTTTTATTGAAGATTTTGTTCCTAGTGAATATACAATTACTACCAGAGCTGGACAAAATATTTTAGGCACAAATTATAAAGGCTTTGATATTGATGAAGATGTTGTTCAGTCTTATTTACAAATCAAACAACTTTTAAATAAAGCTTTTATAGATGGTAAGTCTGCTGATATTTTTAAGAAAGGTACAGGAAGAGTTACTAATTATTTACCAAGAATATTTAAACATAGTGTACTATCTAACCCACAAAAACGAGCTGTCTTTGAGCAAAAGTTAATTGAGTCAGGACATGCAGACCCTATTAACGATAAACAATTTTTAACCATTTTGGATACCGATGGTAAAAAAGTTAGAGGTATAAAAGAAGATGCTCTTGGTTTAGATGAAGAAGTCTTTGGAGTAAACTTTTTAGAAGAAGCTGGTGGAGATCAAGAGTTAGCTAAAAAATTAAAAGCCAGTAAGATTGTCCAAGATATGTTGGATTATAGATATACTCCATTAGAACTAAGAATGGCTGGTAAAAAACGTAGCGATGCTACGGGCTTTTTACAATCAAGAAGATTTACAAATATTGCCGATAATGAAATAGAAGAATTTTTGGAAAACGATGTTCAAGTTTTATTAGAAAACTATTTTACTAATTTTTCTCAAACATTAACAAGAGCTAAGTACTTTGGAAAAACTATTGCTGAAGTAGAAAAAAATAAAATAGCTCCTATAGTTAGAGAACTTATTGATTCTGGTATGAATCCCGATGAAGCTTATAAAGTTGGAAGAAATGTAAGTGATATGATTAAACGTGTTACTGGTTTAGAAACTTATTCTGATTCATTTTGGAAAAAAAATGCTTGGGGTAGAAACTTTTCAGACTGGGGTAAACTATCACAGCAAATGGCTCACCTTCCTTTTGCAACTTTATCAAGTGTTACCGAACCTTTACTACTTTTAAGCCGAGCAGGTAAAAGAGATGCTCCTGTTGTTATTGCAGATATAGGTAAAGCTTTGGTTAAAGAGGGACAAAGTGTTATAGATAGAACTCTTAAAGGAATACAGCGTGGAGTTTTCAGACAAAAAGTAAAAGGCATTAAAGATATTGATGATGAAGTCTGGTCTGAACTTTATAAAACTGGATTAGCTTTAGAGCAATCTGTACAAGAAAGATTAGAAGGTTTAGTTGGTGAAGGCATTCACGGAGAGTTTGTAAAAAATTTACAACAAGGATTCTTTAAAGTTAATTTATTAACTCAATGGACAAAAGCTGTACAACTTGCTTCCTTTACAACTGGTAAAAGATTAATAACTAGAAATGCTGAACTGTTATCAAAAGGTGGTCTTGGTAAAGGGAAAGATAAATATCTAAGACAACAATTGAATGACTTAGGTATTGACGATATTCAAGCAGCTGAGTGGTATGGTAAATATGTTGAAGATGGAAAGTTTAATTTTAACTTAGCTAAAGAAGATGCTTTTTATAAAAACGATTTAACTATTGGAGCTAACAGATTTGTAAAAGAAATTATTTTAAATCCAAGCACAGCAGAGGCTAATAGACCTTTATGGTTTTCAACTCCTGCTGCACAAATGTTAGTTCAGTTTGCGGGGTATCCTACCGTGTTTAATAATACTATTCTAAAAAGATTTGCATATGAAGGTAAAAGTAGTTTTATGCAAGTCATGCCTAAAGCAGTCCCAACAATTTTATTAATGACAGCAGTAGCTCACGTTGGTAATATTATAAGAAGCAATGGTCAAAGCGTGTATGATTATGAAACTAAAGCACCTAAACCTGATGGTGAAATAATTATGGATGCTGTTAGAAGATGGGGAGGTATGGGACCTTTTGATTATGCTTATAGATATGGTAGTGAAGCAGATAGAAATGTTGGAGGCTTTACCTCTTTAACAAAAACTTTTGCAGGTCCTTTACCACAAGATGCGATTGATGCTATTTTATATCGTAAAGGATTGGCTGAAATTGTTTTTACTAATTTACCCGGCTATGCTGCTTACGATATGGTTTTTGGTGATGGCACTAAAAAAGAATTACGAAGAATGGCTAGAGGTACACCAGCTGATAAACCTAAAAAGCCTGTGTTGTATGCTAAAGGCGGTTTAGTTTATGATGTTCCTAATGTTACTGACGAACCTGATGAAATGAAAAGCAGGGTAACTGGTATTCCTTTTAATGCTACTGCTGAATTTGTTCAAGATGAAGAAGACAGAGCATTGAAAGGACAAATGAGTAGGCTAGGTTTTGAAGATGGTGGTTTTGTGGAAGAAGCTTTAGATACTTTACTTGAAGAAGCAAGAGCAAGAAAACAACAAGTATATGATTATTTAAAAAGCAGACAAAAAGAATTTGGTTATTCTGACGAAGCTATCTTTGGTTTAATGGGAAACATAGATAAAGAAACTGGTATAGAAAAATTAGGTTATAAAGGTTCTTTTGATTATAAACAGCAGCAAGAAGATGGTCCCGGATATGGTTTGTTTCAGTTAGACCCCGGTGGCTCACATGTTTCAGAATACAATAAATTTAGAAAACTTAATAATCGAGAAGATTCTATGGAAGCTCAATTAGATTATATGTTAGACAGTGTTTATAATTTAAAAAGCTCTGCTGCTGAAAAAAATGGAATAGGTAATTCACAAAAACTACAAGAGATTTTTAAAACAGGTTCAGCTGAAGACATTGCGGTATCTTTTACTGAAAGATGGGAAAGACCTAGGGCTTGGGTAGATAGAAATACACTTCCAGATAAATGGATAGAAAACAAAAAAGATAGGATGTATCGTTCTAAAACATTAAAAAATGAATTTGGATATTAATGCTATTATACACAGAAAAACAACTTGATCAAGCTTATCGTATAGATTGTAAAGCCCGTACAAAGTCTGGACTAGCTTGGATATTACGTGAAGAGTTTAGACCACTATATGAAACTTTAGTAGAGGCATTCATGGTTGCATACAGTGAAGACTATCCATTAGCAGATGATGTTCCTGATTATTTATTAGATGCGGTAAACGATTTATTGGAAGGTACTATAACAACAGAGGAGTTGAAATGAAATTTGGAAATGTTTTAAAACAAGTAGTAGGTGCTGTAGCTCCAACACTTGGTACTGCTTTAGGCGGTCCTATGGGTGGTATGGCAGCTAACGTTATCTCTGAAGTGTTGGGTGTGCCTAATACACCTAAAGCAATTGAAAAGGCTGTACAAGAAGCTACACCTGAACAAATGCTAGAGCTTAAGAAAGCTGAACAAAACTTTGAACTACAAATGAAAGAGCTTGAAATAGATGTATTCAAGTTAGAAGTTCAAGATAAACAAGATGCACGTGGTAAGTTTAGTAAAGACTGGACAGCACGTATTATGGGGATTGCAACGCTTGGTGGATTCTTAGGTTATATATTCTTAGTAACCATTCAGCCACCAGAGCAAAACTCTGAAGCTCTTATCAACCTTGTGCTTGGTTATCTTGGTGGTTTAGCATCAGCAGTTATTAGTTTTTACTTTGGAGCTTCTAACACACCGGATAAATGAACGAGTTCGTAAGCCTTATCAATGAAGTAGGCTTTCCCATTGCAGCAGCTCTAGGTTTAGGGCTTTTTATTTGGAAGCTGATTAATCGTATCATTGATGGTATGGAAACCAAGCTAGAAACGTTAGACGATAAAGTGCAGACTGCATTAGATACTATGGAAGAAAGAGTATCTACAAAGTTAGACAGTCAGTACGGAATTATTGTAGCACTCATTGACCGAGTAAGAGCTTTGGATAATCAAAGCATTAGACAAGATGTACTTTTAAAAACTTTATTAGGTGTACCAAACTTAATAGATATAGATAAATTAGCAAAGGCTGATAGAGATGACCAACGAAAAGATTGATTGGAATTTAGTAATCTGTAGTTTAATATTAATATTCAGTCTTATCTTTACTATATTTATCAATGCTGACGAGATTACCCATAAGTTTAAAAGTCCATCGTTTAATGGTATCAATACATCCAGTCATTATCTGACGATAGAAAACCAAGAGTTCAACAGAAAGGCAGCAATTAAAGCAGAGATAAAAGCTTACCAAGAAGAATTAGAAAGGGATGCAGAGAATACTACACTTGCAAGATTTATAAGAAACTTAGAGTCAAGAATTTATGCACAGCTCTCAAGACAATTAGTTGAGAACTTGTTTGGTGAAACCAAAAGTGAAAGTGGCTCCATAGAATTAGAAGGTAACACCATTGAATATAGTGTTGATGGTGACTTCATAACATTAAAGATAACGGATGCTGACGGAAATGAAACTATTATTACTTTGCCTATCGGTAGTTTCACTTTCTAGCTGTGTTGCTTGGCACTACGATGATTTATTAAATTCAGGTGGTGTAGCAGACATTAGGTTAGAAGGAACATCCGTATTAGATTTACAATCAGAAACTTTAAAAACTTTACCAGCTGCAAAAACTAAACCGGTTGTTGCAATTTACAAAGATAGTTTTCAAGACTTAACAGGTCAGAGAAAAAGTAACAGTCAGTTTGCATTGTTTAGTACAGCGATAAGCCAAGCTCCGGAAGCATTGGTTATTCGTGCATTTAAACATGCAGCAGATGGTAAGTTTTTTCGGGTGGTTGAACGAGTAGGTTTGGATAGTCTAACCAAAGAAAGACAGATTATCAGGTCAACTCGTGAAGACTTTGACGAGGAAGAAAAACTTCAACCATTACTTTTTGCAGGAGTATTGGTTCAAGGTGGTGTTATAAGTTATGACACCAATTTAAAGTCAGGCGGTAACGGTGCTAGATATTTAGGTGTAGGTGCTAGTCGTCAATACAGAGAGGATACTGTAACCATATCCATGCGTTTAGTATCTATCTCTACTGGGGAAGTATTGATGGAAGTATTGGTAGCTAAAACTATTTTATCTATCGGCATATCGCAGGACGTGTTCCGTTTTATTGAAGCAGGTTCAGAACTTG
>Ga0208019_1000679_pt1 | contig 18437 bp, 19 predicted proteins | sample CB_VirMetaG_5_FD_184540 | JGI IMG/M metagenome (GOLD analysis project Ga0208019, IMG submission 184540) | Freshwater to marine saline gradient viral communities from Chesapeake Bay - CB_1508_1D Viral MetaG (SPAdes) (version 4) | ecosystem: Environmental > Aquatic > Marine > Coastal | place: USA...
AAATAAGAAAAGAATCAAATATTTTTAATCTTGTTGACGGATATTATCAATTTGATAGAATATGTCCAATAAGATCAACTACCCCAAAAACTAAACTTGAAATTTATCAAGATAGTTTTATTAGATTTCATTTTATTATAATTGATAAAGATGTAAATAAAACTATTCAAACATTAGATCATATTTACCCACTTATAAGAAAAAATAATAGAGTAGCAATAGCAACTACAGAAAATTTTAAGGCAATTAAAGAACATATTGGTGATAAACCAAACTATTTCATCACCAATTCATTTGAAGATAAAGATGCATTTGGCCTTATGGATGAATGTTTTCATAAGATGAAAAATGGATATACTATAGTATTAGAGTCTGGTGAAGTTGTTACAGAAAATGATCTTGATGATATTAACAAATTTGTAAACTGGAAAATGAAAAGGCTTGCACTTGTTAATAATTCACCATTTGTTGTAAATAATGTAATTTATAAAATGCTAAAGGGTAACAAGCATATGTCATTTAAAGATAAGTTAGATGAAATGTGTGAAGAACAAACCGTTAAAAGCATGACATATACATGGGAAGAAATACATGAAACTATTAGTGGCTAAAGATATTACAGGTGTTAATATTACAGAAGATTATCTAAATGATTTTCTTGACAAAATTAGTTCATCATTTGAATGCCGCATAGTATTATTTGATGGGTCATTAAAAGAACAGTATGAAAACTTTCAATTTCCAGAAAGTGTTCAGTATGTAAAAGTTGCATATGAGGATAGAGATAAAATTAATCTAATGGGATTAAATGCCGCCGCTGTTAACGGGTGTGTGGCGTGTTTATTTTTTCCACAAAATACCTATCCAAAAAATGAAATTGTTGAAAAATTGTTTTCAGAAATGGCTGATGAAAATATATCTGCGACTTTTTCTGATTATACAGAAAATGATATATTAATGGTGCAAAATGCGCCAGTTGTTATTTGTCGAAGAATAGAAGAAAACAATGGTGACATGTTTAATTTACAAGCATGTAAAGGTATAGTCAAATATATTCCAATGGATTTATATAATGTCAGCGGCTAAAGAAACCAGATTTCTTACTGGTACAAAAAAACATAATAGTAAAGTAACATTTATTATATTAAGTGCTGCACAAGGTAGAAGAACTAAAAATTATGGTAATAAAAGTTTAATAGAATATAATGGAAAAACTATATTACAAAATCAAGTAGATATAATTAAACAAAAATATGGTGCAGATGCTGATATAATTCTTGTTACTGGATTTTGTTCTGATAAGGTAATAAGGGATGTTAGTGGGGTTAGAATAGTTGAAAATCCATTTCATGAGTCTACAAATATTGTAGAAAGTATGAGGGTTGGATTTAATGCAGCATTAGATAGTAATGTCTTTTTTATTCATGGTGATTTAATTTTTTCACCATCATATATTTCACCACCTGATACAAGAAAAATATTTATACCAGTAGATAATCTTGATAGATTTGATAAAACGGCGGTTGGAGTTACAACACAAAATGATAGAGCGGTAAATTTCTCATATGGTATAGGGCAAAAATGGTGTCAAATTTCTTATTTTCCGGCATCATACTTTGACCAAATAAAATCATTATTGGCTAGAGCAGATAAAAACTTGACATCATTTGAATTTCTCAATTCCTTAATAGCAAAAAAGTTTGAAATATGTTACTTTGAACATAATAAAAGAAGTTACATAAAAGAAATAACATCGTCACGAGATTTAATATGAAAATAAATGTAGTAACACAAAATCAGGAGGTATTTAACTTTACTAAAATCTTGACAGATTTTGGACACACTGTAGTTCCAATAAATGGTCAATTTACAGATTGTGATGTTGCTATATACGATTCTGAATTTTATGAACAAATTCAACAAGTAAAAAACTGTTTGAAAATTGAGAACATTACAAAAGAAAAGGTCTCAAATGATTTTTCAATTTCTTTTTTAGAAAATGGCGCAGATCATAAAATAAATGAAACCTGCTCACTACTGGGTCATGGTACATACAATGAAGATCTTGCTTGTGACATAACAGCAAACAATCAAAATGCTGAAGCGGTTATGTTACTTAATCCATACTTATCACTCGGTCATCATATCAAAATATTTGGTCAACAGCCACTAAATCTATTTTGCTATTGTGGCGCATTAGATGAAATAATGGCTAATGACTTATATGTCTCGGCAAAAGTCACATTATGCCCAACAAAACAATCGCTCATGAGAGTATTAGAAGCCGGTGGAATACCAGTAACAAATGTTGATATAGGGCTTCCAGAAGAATATGTATTTACTGACAATCTTAAAGATAAAGTAGATTATTTATTGTCTAATAAAGGAAAAGATATCACATCCTTTAGAAATGATATTATCAAAAAATACAATGTATATAATGAATGGACGAAAATTTTAAAGCAGGTTGGATTAAATAAGATTTCAAAACAATGTGAAGCATATGGAAATGAAAAATCAAAAACTGCTTATTTCTAACCGTGGAAATTTAGGTGGTAGAGATAAAGAAAAAGAAAATAAACCAGATACAATTCGCGCAGTTATTGATGCCGGTTTTTGTGTTAAGACTGATATTTGGTTAATAAAAAATAAAACAGTCACCGGTGTTGATCAACCAATAATGGAATTCAACTTAGATACGGTAGATAAAGAAAAGATCTTAATACAAGCTAGAAATCCATCTGCATTTGCTTTTCTTCTAAAAGAAGGATATCATTGTTTTTGGAGAGAAAGTGATAATTTTGTTATGACCAATCGGAATTTTGTTTTGTCTTATGCTGGTACACTTTTTCCACATGCAATATTAATGATGCCGGAAGATAATACAATTATGACAAATGATAGCTACATTGGAATATGTAGCGACTTTATAGCAGGATATAGCGAATGAAAACTGGAATACTTTTTAATGACTTCACTAAGAATGATAAAAACTATCATCTTATGAAAACTATGAATGCTAAAGTTCTAAATAAAAGTGATGAACTATGCGCCTTCATTTTAAATGTCAGTCAAAAATTAATGAAGACAGAATTTGCTTATGCAAACATTAGTGATATTGCCCACTTTAATGGTGGTTTATTAATAGCGACATCACTTGATACGGCAGATGCTATGTTAAAAACATCGGTAAATTCAAAAAAATGTTTATATCTATGGAATATGGAATGGCTAGGTCAAAGGACTGTATATAAAGGTGTTAAAAAACTTCTATCAGATGATAGAATAAAAATTATTTGCCGTTCACAACTCCAGGCGGATATAATAAAGAATAACTATAATATAGATGTGGATGGTATAGAAGAAGAGTTTAATCTGGAGAATATACATGCAATTTGCGAGACAGTATAAAGAGCAAATAATATCAATGTACGAAGAGGGTTATAGTAGTTATGAAATAGCTGAGTCTCTTGGTACTTATTCTACTAAAATACTCAGGGCGTTAAAATTTCTTGGTGTTGAAAAAAGAGATTATTCTAATGCTCAAAAGGTAGCATTGGAACGAGGTAGAAGTAAAAAACCAATTGAGAAGGGCGAAAAATTATCTGATAAACATAAATTGGCCGTGAGTGAGGGGCGGGCAAAAGCATGGTCAGAAGTTTCAGATGAAGAAAGAGAGAGGTTATCACAGATAGGAAAAGAACAATGGGCTGCTATGTCAGAGGAAGATAAACATAATTTAAGAACTATGGCGGCGCAGGCTGTTCGAGAGGCGGCTACAGAAGGCTCAAAAACTGAGAGATTCATCAGAAAAGAGTTGACAGCCGAGGGTTGGACTGTTAGATTTCATGAAAAGAACCTTATTCCAGATAATAAACTGGAAGTGGATTTATATGTAGCCGATATAAAGACGGCAATTGAAATTGATGGCCCATCCCATTTTCTGCCAATATGGGGTGAAGAAAACCTACAACGACATCAGGCTGCTGATGATAAAAAGGCTGGTCTACTGTTAAATGAAGGATATGTATTAATTCGTGTTAAACAAATGACCAAAAGTTTATCACAAAAAAAACTACGACTTGTACTGTCTGCTATTCTTGAAGAACTTGAAAAAATCAAGAATGAGTTTCCTCCCGCCGGTCCTCAGAGATTTATAGAAATCGAGGTCTAAATGAAATTTGAAGAATTCCAGGAATTAAGTGTTGAAGAAAAAAAGGCGTTTTATCTTTCACTTGACTGGCATGAGTTTGTTATGTCATTACTTGATGAAAGTGAGTTAAATGATGGATATCCAAAAGCAGATGGTCTAAGAAGAGTATCTGAATTACTTTTGGGTGATATTATTGATAGTAAACCAACAGAGATATTTCCTGTAAGTGGAAATGGTATAGGTCGTGCAACTGTTGGATATTCTGTAACATTTAGATGGTGGGATGATTCCACCAGAACTTATGCAGATGTTGCAGATGTATTTGATGGTAATATTAATGATGATTTTATCATCTATGCTTTAGCAACTGCCGCTACTAGAGCAGAAGGTAGAGCTTTAAGAAAAGCACTAAAACTAAAGATTTGTACTGCTGAAGAACTTTCTGATAAGGCAAAAAAAGTACAAACAAAACCAACAGAGTCATCTGTTACAGAAAATCAAATATCATTTCTAAATAATAGATGTAAGTCTATGAATATAGATGTGATGAAACTTATTAATTCAAGTGAAGAAAGGTATCATAGTGTCGAGCAGTTAAGCAAAAAGAAGTGTTCAGTGTTTATAGAGCAGATTAATCGTTTTTACAGAAAAGAAGAAGAAGTACCACAAGATATAGTTGGTTTTCAAGAAAACTGGAGAGGTAAATGAAAGTTACATACAATACCGGCAAAATATCAGTAGAACTAGAAGGTGAAACACAACGAGACCTATTTGGTCAGTTGGCTGCTTTTCAGGAAGTTTTTGATGAAACTACCTGCGGCAAATGTGGTTCTACAAATGTCAAATTCATTGTTAGACAGGTGGAAGATAATGAATATTATGAAATCCGTTGTCAGGATTGTGGCGCTAAATTAGCATTTGGATGCCATAAGAAAGGCGGCGGGTTATTTCCCAAACGAAAAGATAGTGAAGGTAATTGGCTAAATGATCGTGGATGGGTAAAATGGAATTCTGAAACTCAAAAAGAAGAATGATCTACATTATCTAAGTTCAGACAGTCATCTGGTATAATCCAGATTCATCTCTTCACTTAGTAGTAGATTTCTGGGGTCGGGAATTCCCGGCCCCTTTTTTCACCACTTTCCAATTGGACAACTGGCCGATTTTAATCTTGTTTTAAATGCCATAGCACAGCCACATTTACTACATCGCTGTTGATCTGGAATAAAGAATTCACATCCAGCACAAATTTCTAATCTTTCTTTTGTTAAATCTTCACCAGAACCCTTAAACCCATCTTTAGCAGCATCTTTCATAGAACCAGCAAAATTTTTCGCCATTTGCATCATAGATGGTGTTTTTTGATTATTACGGCACATACCATTACAGCCCTGATTATGACAGAATTCACAAGACATGTTAGCTGTATACTCCTTAATTTAAATAAATGTCTTTAAATAAGACTGGTGTTAGCTCAAATATATTACAATCAAAATTATTTTGTATTGCTTCTTTTACACAGGTTGAATGAATTTTAATAGTATTGAGCCATTTTGTATAACCCACTTTGTCTTTATGTACAGGTTTAATATTATCATAATATCCATCAATCCAAGCATTTCCGTTTATTTCACAACAGTCGTGACCACACAAAAAGATGTTTTTTGCGCCCATATATGCAGCAATATGTAGAGCGGATGTAATTGTAGAATGACTCACGATAATCCTATCTGAATTATCAGCAATCACACTTAGATCTGGATTAAAAACCTTAACATCCTTATTAGTGTTATTACAAAGGTGGTCGAATATATAATCACAATTATTTGTATTATTCAAAATGCCAGATGATTTATTTCCGAAAGCATATTTTGATGCTATAATTAAACCATGTTGATCAGTAGATAATATTTCCGTTAAACCTTTTGGATCTTTTAATACGGTATAATCGCATTTAAAAAATCTACATATTCTGTTAACACCTATAACAATCTTATTAGTAAAAAAGGCTTTGTTGAAATGGTTCATGCTGGGTCCAGATCCTAACACATAAATATCTTCTCCATAATGAACTTTTTTAATGTTTGAAATTTGCTGGTTTTTCATAAATATTACTTAAAAACTCCAAGTATAGCTGGGCTTTGCACACCATCCATTATATCTACTATTTGCAAACCTAAAGATTTACACAACAATTCTAATGATTTTTTTGTGAAATAATGCAAGTGACCCTCAAAAATCTTTGATGGTTTTCTTTTAGACGGCACTTCAATTATAATATATTTACGGCTAAGTTTTGAGCACTTTTCTACAAATTTATGAATATCGTCTATATGCTCCAATACATGCCAAGCAAATATCACATCATACATATTATTGAAGTCTTGAGTTAAAAAATCTTTTGTAAATGTATAAAAACCTAATCTTTTACATTCATTTATCAACGATTGGTCTAGTTCTAGACATTGGATATTATAAACATGGTGTTTTAAAGCATTTGCAAATGTGCCAGCCCCTGATCCAATATCTAATATGTTGTCAGTGTCTGATATGTATTTCTGTATTAGTCTTAATCGGTTTTCTACTATTTTTTTTCGTGCTAAATGAAATAATTCGGTCACCTTACCATCCTTAAATTCATTAGCAGTTCTTTGGAAATTTTTACGATAATATTTTTTGTGATACTCTATTATATTACCGTCATATATACGATAACCATGACCGCAATCTGAACAAATCATTTGAGATATTGTTTCATCCTTGACTAGAGAACTGTTACATATACTACATATGTTCATATATTTCCATTATAGCTCGCTTGGATGTTTCTTGCATTTTTGTAATCATTGTCGCTTGCTTATCCACATAGTCTTGGTCTATTGAGTCTAATCTATTCAATAACTTTACATGCAAATGAGGATCGTTGCAACTTATGGCATATTCTGCAAAGTTTATTTGCTCCATAAAGCCTAAATTTTTCTTGTGAGACACTAAAGATATGATTGGCACGCCAAGTCCAAATGGGCATATGTTCGCATGTCCTCGTTGACCTATAACACAATCCATCTTTTTGTAGAAACTCATAACTGATTTAGCGTCATCTAGTTTTGTCTTTAATGGATAAATATTATAACCCTTGAAGTTAGTTGCTATAAATTGCTCATCATCTGGAGTGTGTGGAACTAGCCAGTATTCGCAGTTCATCTTTTCTATGAGTGTTTTAATCTCTTTAATAAAGATATCAACTTCTTTGTTGTTTTTAAACCTATATTGTAATCTATCCGCAGCTAATTGTATAGCCACCCTTCTTGATAGCGTATCAAGGTACTTATACTCGTCGCTGTTATAATTGCAATACAGGCCTGGATCTGGAACTTCCTGGATCTCGTCATGGTGAATGCCGAGAAATTTAGACAGTCTATATTTTGATCCATCATTTCTAACAGAAAAGTGGGTCGAGTATTTCATCATATCAAGAATACTTTTCTTGGCTATTGGACATAAATCCTTTTCCCCATTAAATACATTATAACCAACCCCGTAGATTATGACTGGCTTTTTAATCTTCGGTAGGTTATTTGTATCAACCATAATTAATGTACCAGAAGTATTCTGTTTTAACCGCCTGATTCCATCTGTCGCATGTAATAACCCACCACCACCTATAACTAAACCATCATAACTATTATTTATACAATCTATTAGACTAGTGTTAATTTCGGTCTGCCTTAAACCCATCAATTGTAAAGTATCAGTATGAAATATATTTCTCATACCATGTATTAAGGCATTGTCTCCAACATTTCTCCCTGGAGCCGCTAAGTGCAGTAGTCTCATTATACTTTTGCCACCTGTTTTGACATTAGTATTTTAATAAAATTGTCCCTAAGAATATTGTCTATTTTTGACCCTACAATGGTATCAAAATCTTTTCTATACCCTTCAATAATAATATTTTTATTAGAAAACACATCTAGGCCATAGGTCACTGTCTTATGTTTTAAGAACATAGATTCTATTAAAAAAGTTGTGTTAATCCCAGCTACAAATATGGAATTTTTAATTAAAGCCTTTTTTGACACCCTGGTATTTGTTATATCTTTTACGTTGTCTAGTGTTGGTATATCAACCTTGTTCCTATTATTAGGATGATTCTTAAAAAATATATTGATATCTTTGGGTGTGATATCTATCATATAATCAACAAAACTTCTTACCGTTTTAAAATGGGGACTACCTATCAAAAGTTTTGAATCGTTGTCTACTTGTAATGGTACTAATATATAGTTTTCATACTCACAATTTGTTCCTACTGATAATAATGTCTTCATTAAATTTGTACAATATTCTACCTGCGCTACATTTATTTTATAGTTTTTTATATCTTCTAAGGTAAAATTATAAAGCTCACTTTCATTACCTATTCCTAATGGGTCTAGATATATAAAATCTTGCCAACTCAACCATGCATTTTCGCTAAATAAAAATTTTTGATCTGGATTAATTGTTTTTAAAGTTTTATAAATTCTTCTATCCAGTTTATCTGTACCATTTGAAAAAACTACATATTCTACCACATCGTTTCTAAATTTTGCAATATATTGATTTAATTGTCTTTCGTTTTTAATATCTATTATTGATAGATTGTACCCATGATTGGTAAAGTAATTTACCAGATGTTGAATTAAAGAGATGCGTGTTGATCTTATTATATGTACGGTATTAATTGTTTTCTTTTCTATAAATAATAACAGAATTAGATACAACTGTTTTATTATTAAATATACTGTCAAGGTGTCGGATTAGCCCATTTTTATGAGGGCTTTTATGTAATTCAATCATTAAGAACTTGATACTATACATATTTTCTTTAGAAAAAAAATTATCTCTATGTAGTGCATATTCGCCATGTTCTATATCCATTACTATTGTATCAAACTTTAATCCAAACCTTTCTTCCAATACATTCATTGTGGTAGTAGTTATTGTGATCGTTTCATATCCTCGTAAAACACCGAGTCGGCTACCCATTATCTGGTGTGGATGTAGTGAAAATTTAATATTTTTTTCTTCAGTCGAAAGACAGGAATTGACTATCTCAAAATGAGCGTCATTATCATTTCTTATTTTTTCCATAAATGGTATTAATTTATGGTTTGGTTCAAGTACAATATGTTTGTTAGGGTTTTCCAGCAACTTATTTAAAACCACAGATGTTATACCAATACATCCACCGAGATCTAAAACACAAGAGCACGGAGCAATAGATCTGACAGCGCGCACCTCTTCTTTTTCCCATACCCCTGTCCGTAGTCTATTTTTTAAGTCATGGTTTAAAAGATTATCGTCTGCTATATTAATATTTAAACCATATGTGTCGTAATGTTCCATTTTATATTCCACATTAATAAATTTAAGTTACAATTAATCTATATCCACCACATCTCTAATTTTCAGAAAATATGTATTAGAATTATAAAGATTGTTATTGAGATAAGATAATTCACTAGAATCTATAATACTAATAAAGTGAGAAATCTCAAAACACTCACGATAGTCCTGTCGCCTAGAAAAATTATGTTTAATTACCTGTTCACCTCTGCAATTTTCAAGTTCATACATCATAAGATATGGCGTTTGTTTAACTTCTTTTTTGCATAATAAGCTCTTTGCTTTTGTATTGCTGAATACTTCTATAGCCTTTTCTACATCATCCCAAGTTCTTTCTGGATAAGTAAGGTATAACATAATTATAGTCTGACTTTCCGAAAAGTTTCCGCAAAAGTCTTCCATTAATTCTTTTGTTGTTGATTCATCAAGTGCTGACTCTGGATTTCTATCAAGAACCTTAAATCCATATTCTCTACCAAAATTTTGTATGATTTCATCATCGGTAAATACATATGTAATATTTTTATATTCGTCAGGAACAATATCCGCAGTTGAGCTAAAAAGCTTCCTGTTCTTAAAAGGAAGTCCTTTAGAATTTTTTCTGGCCGGTATTAAAATTTTAAAATTGTGTTCTTTTAACAAGGTGGTTTTTAGTCCAATTAAGGTAGGGGTTTTTATTCCAAATAGATATATCATCTACTACATTATAATTTACATTTTTAATAAAAATAGGAATTAAAATTTGATCTCTTTTGTATCCATACTTAAATTCGTTCCATAACTGTATGTTAAATTTTTCAACGTCTGGTGTTGGCTGTCTAATTAAAATTGTTCCATAATAAACTGGTTCGGTTAAATTATTTATTATTATATCTCTATTTAAATTTTGCTGTGTATCTAATTTATTTAATAATATTAAATTAATTTCATCTTGTATAGTACTACTAAGTTCGTGTTTTATTAGGGACATATTTGAACTAACATTCCACATTTTTTTATATAAATCAAGTGGATTTTGTTTCCATGATACATTGCTATCAAAATACAATGTTGGTTTGTCGGGAAAAAGCTTGTGTGAATAAAATTTATAATATCGACTACCTAATTCAGGATTGTCTGCATTTATTATATTCCAGCCTGAGCCAATTTTTCCAGTACCGTCTGTAATTACATACATATTTTTATATGGAGTGTCTGGTAATTCATCATACTTATTAAACAAGCAAGTATAAAATATAACATCATCATAATTATTTCCAAAATACTTTTTATAATATAAATAATCATTGCCGATAATTTTTTTTAAATAACTCATATCAATATCATAATTTTTATTAAGTCCACAATATCTCGATTGATTATGTGTTGGGCCAGATTTACCCGGCATATTTTTTATACCAATAGACAATAAATTATTAAATTTGTTATTATAAAAATTTTTATTGTGTTCAATATTTGTCCATATTTCTCTATCTACATATGTTGCTCCTAGAGAGATATTTGAGACTATATTTATAATATTATCTTTTAAACAAGAATTAAAGGCTGTTCTACATAGATGTGATATTGGTATTTTTGGGTTTTTGCTATTGTAGTTGGGAAAGTTATACCAACTGCGTGATGAAAGATAGTAGAATATATGATTTTTTAAACCAACTAAGTTATAATTGTTTAATTCATTGGCTAATGTTTCAATATATTCTGGAGCATAATAATCATCATCTTCAATTACAAAAATTTTATCGCCTTTAGAATGTTTTAGTCCTTCCAAGAAATTTTGTTTTAAGGAGTGTTGTGTGGCTGGCCCTGGCTCTCTTCGTATATATTCCTGTCCTTGTGTAGTACATACGGGTGTATTACCATCATCTACAACTATCCATTGTATTTCACCGTCGTAAGTTTGACGACTCATCCAGAATTCACATAGAGAAAATGCTTCTGGTCTGTCACATGTTGGAGTAATTAGTGTGATCATTTTTCCATGTTTTATATTGTGGTAATACTTTTTGATTCCAATATTCGGCAGAATAAAGTCTTTGAACATTATCTAAAAATAAACATCTAGTATCATCTTTAGAAAATAACGACCCAGGCCATTCTTCACACGCCCATCGTTTGACATGCTTTGGTTTCCACTCTCTAGCAAACACATGGCAGTTTCTAAACCAATAAAAACTTCCAGAATATGTAGCTTTATTCATATCGTTTTTAAATTGTCCAAATTTTCTACATGATCCCGTCATGGCAGATTCAGTTAAGTGCTCCTTTACTAGATCAAAATTATCAAGATTCGTCGTATATAACATTTCAACCCAGTCTATTATATGGTCAGACTTTTTATTTTTCCTCGTATGTTTTACGGTAAAATTGCTCACACCTTTTGCATGTGCCCTAAAAGTAATATGATTTGGATCATTAGTCTCTAACTCTTTTAATTGGTCTTCAAAACTACGCATTTCATGTTGAGAGCTATGATTTTCATATATTAAGTACTCATTAGCATTAGACCCTATATATTTTCTCACTTCATCGGGAGTCGCTGACTTTTCATCTACAACAATGCCAATAATTTTTCTGCCATTAAATAGAGATATTCTTTCTAATAATTGATCTAGATTCCACATCCACTTGTCACCAATTGGATATATATGATACATAAGATTTACTATAGGATCACCATCAAAAGGTAGTGATGTAATATTTTCAATCTTAGGCTTATTGTCCTTGTATATTGGTCCAAATGTTGTGGATAAGATTAATTCTGATGAAGTTGTTTTATGTGATAAATATGTTGGTTTATAAGGTTCTTTTTTTTGTTTGTTTTTTTGACATCCACAGCCACTACGATTGGTTATAGGGGACACAAGTGTATTGACTTTAGGTCTTTCGTTGATCCTTAATTTTTTATTTTTTTCCTGTTTTGCATTTTCAATAGCTAATGAGATATCTGTTTTAATTTTGAATTTTATTGCACTTTTTTTTATAATTGTTGGAAAAAGTTTATCAGCCCACGGCTTGTTAGATTCAACCCACTGCATAGCACGCGGCAAGATGTCTTCAATAATAACATCTATATTTTTTTCACACCATTCAATTCCAAGTTCGTTCATTTTTTGGGCTAAATTTTTACATTGTGAGCAAGTTGGTACACCAGCTTCTTTGTAAATAAGCATTAGTTCAGTACCGGGACCATAATTTTGTTTTTCGTTATGCGAGTATTGATGTAATGGATCTGGTTTATAATTAGGGTCAAACGGGATTTTTGCGTCATCGTATAAAGGTGGTAAACCCCATTGTTCCCTATATCTATTGATTTTCCATGCTGGTAAATTTACATTTCCATTACATATATCATAAAGTCTAGTGCCCGGTATAAACTGATCACAATCCGTCATTCTGATACCTCTAAAAAGCAGGTTTGTGCTGTTCCAGCACAACACCCTATACCTTCCTTTAATTCGTTACAATACCCTTTACTTGCATAATATGGATTGCATGTTACATTTTCGTCTAATGTAATTATATCATAAGGAGACCATGTGTTTCCATTAAAAATCGATATCACTAATCCACCCGGCCCCTCATTAAAACCAAGCTCAAATTTCCAAATAGTTGTACTATATGGGCAAGTAGCTGTGTAAAACCCAACATAACCACATGTTGGCTCAAAAAAGTTTGGAGGACCAACATAAGTATATGACTCTTGATACGCCATTGGAACTGTTATTGTGCAACCTCCTGGATCTAAATACTCAGTAGGTTCAAAACTACAACCAAGTTGAGAGGCAAAATACTCATCATTACCACATGTTATTGTCAAAAATACAACTGAAGGATGGTTTCCACATCGACCTCCACAAGGAGATGCTTGACTACAAGCCAAAAAGAAGTCACAATCTGCTAATGATGGATTAACAAATAACCAAAATGGAGGGTCTACACTCCAGTCGTCAAACGTCATATTTAAAGTAAGTTCATCACATACTACAGTTTGTGGTTGAAAAGTATATCCATAAACATCTAAAGTGGCGGTACACGGTTGATCTAAAAAAGATTCGTTTAATTCTATAGTTAAAGTGTCGCCTAAATCATATCCATCATAAGAAATTACTGAACCAGAAATCCAAGATTTTGTACTTTGGTCCCAACCAAATCGTATATTAGTATATACAGTATCACCGATATAGGCAATGCCACATAACGATTGTGGAATACAGCGGCATGATCCACAATAATATTTAAAAGTGGAACATCTGCCAGATCTAAAATTTACTTGGTTTTGTAGTGCTCCTGGAGTGCTAGGATAATAGCCCCTAAAACTTCTTCTACTTGGAAGTTTTGTATCTGGAAAACTACACCCAAAAATATCATCTACCCATGTTGGATAATCTGGATGATTATGAAAATATTCACCATTTGTGTCCCAAAATAATGCGGTGGCTCCAACATTCGTTTCATATTGAGGGTAATCAACACCAACACTAGGGTCTGTGCAAAAACCAGGTCTCGCTTGATATCTGTAATAAGTGGCAGTACCTGTTTCGCCTACATAGTCATTCCAATATATATCATCGTATTCTGGACTGTATCCGTATAAGTCTCTTTCATATTGCATTTCCATTAAATATATATATTCATCAGCATATTCTTCTGTATAAGGTTCCCAGGTTTGAGAAGATGGATTGTAGCTGTAGCCACGACTTTTAATCCCTTTAATATTTTTTTTCCACCTAGCGACAATAACACCACTTTCATTTGTTAAATGAATTCTGTTATCATTTCCTGAATCATAAATTGTTCCATCAAAATTATACCCCATATATTCATAGTCTATTTCAAATTCATTATGTTTTGCAATTGGATTTGACTGCACGCATAAACCTCTGATTGGACCATCAACACATAAAACTCTTGGTATCACACCGCTATAATTTGCTGTATTTCTTGGTATTGGTCCAATATCTACAATATTACTTTCCCATAATAATGTACTGGAATTATATATATTTATATTTTGATTTAATAATATTCCACTAACAGGAAATGTAATTGGTAATCCAGTTGGTGGATTAGATGCTGCACTTGCCTTATTATAATAATTATCAAATTCTTCAATTCGTGATTGGAATGGCACCTTTTCAGAGTTAAAAACGCTAACAGATATACTCCCTAGACAATTATCAAAAGCTACAACATTGTCTACTTGAAAAGATGGTGGAGCCAAGCATGTAGTATTAAAATGATCAATCTCATATTCTTCATCAACACCTAATGAAGTACTATCAACCCACCACCAACAAGATCTTTCAAGTGGTGTTTTATATTCTTCGGGAGTATCTTTTTCACTATCAATAATACCCTGTTGATATTTAGAAAACGGACTATTTGTTATAGTTAAATCATTATTTACTATAACTGTAGAATATCCTACATATGTAGCAGAATGAGTCCCAGCATTATCTGGAACTATAATCCCGCCAACCATCGGTGCATATTCTGATATACAGCATTCACTATCTCCCGATGGTATAAAACTCGCTACTAATATTTTTGGATAACATCGACAACAATGGGTTTCTGTTCCAACAGCAGTGTCTTGATAGGATCTATATGAGCAGGGGTTGCAACAACATCCATAATCAGCTATTCCCGATCTATCATTCCTATGGTGTCTATAACATAATGGCTTTTGATTATGCATATCTGGGCCATCAGATTGATCCGGAGGTACACCTAATTGAACATTATTTACAAAAAGGTTTCCACCAGTTCCTCTTAAATATGTCACACAATATCTCCTATAAAAGTATACTGTTCAGCACAACATAGTTTGGCAACCTCCCACAAACATGATCCTTGATTATATACATCTTGTGTACAATCTGATAAATCTTCTGCATAATCTTCATTATAATAAGGATTCACCATTTTATGCGCTGTTCCTGTCATTCCTATTAAAAGTTGAAGCGGGAGATTAAAATGACAAAAGTCAAAATCATATACATCTATTATATCCCCAACTTCTACTCCTTCTGTTCCACAGCCCACAGATGTTACTTGTGCAGATACTACATCACAACCAATACCACCTCTACCAATTGTAGCATTAACGTCTATAATAATAAACCGCACTGATCCTTCGCCGCCTGGACCTCCAGTCCAAACTTTTCTTTCATCGTCCCATCGTAAATCTACAGGACCGGTTTTCCATAATGCTGGATTACTAAATGCGCCAGATGCAAATTGAGAACCATCTCCAGTATCTGCTGGAACAGGGTTGCCATTAGTATCAAATCCCCAACCAGATAAAACCATTGGTGCGCGAAAACCAACAGCACGAATATTTTCTACTTCTACACCGGAACCTTTATTGTTGGTATATTCATCATCAAAAGATAATTCTGCAATATCGCCAGTACCACGAATAGCTAAATCTAAATTATGACCATAATTCATCCAACCAGCAGCACCGCTTTGTAATGCCAATTCTGCTGCTGTTGGTGCGCCTGTTGTTGCTGAACTTAGTTGATGTAATAAACTACCAGTTGGTGCATAATATAGTGATAATTTATTATTTGGATTAAATGGATTTAATGTTAGAGAGTTTGGTACACCAATTACGGTTGGAGCCTCAAAATGTCCTAAACCAGATGCTGTTGTATATTCAAAATGTGTGCTATAAGGAGAAAATATACTATCAAATGATGAACCGGCTTTTGTTTGAAAATCGCTGTTTAACTGTGTGCTTCTTGCGCCAAGTTCTGACTCATCTAAAAAGACAACTCCATTTTTTACTATAGGATTTTTGGTTGCGTCGTCATAACTAACCCCACTCCAGCGATATTCTTTATATGTATTTCCAGCACCAGCATTATTAGCCATTTTTGCTACTTTCCACTAGTTAGTACTGTTGATATATTTCTAATTTTCTTAACTATATCCATATTTGTTTTTCCTGCCTTATTTACTGCCGTATTAAATGAATATGTAGTTTCAATACCTTGCGCACCAACTCTAATGCTTAATTCAGTAACATATGGTGCAGCATCAGGACTAAATAGCCCTTGTCCTATTCTATCTATTGTTGGAGCACCAGCTAAAGTCATGGAGCCTTCTTCTAAAGCAAACTGCCCATATCCATCAATACTATTTGCAACTGCCTGCCCGGCATAGTTCATTCCGTCATAACCACTTAATTGTTCATTAAAATCACCACTATCTAATACCCCACCACCACCGGCAGAATTTTGTAATGTTCCATATATTGGAAAAATATAATTCTCTGGAACTAATCCTTCATCATTTATCATCTCAACTTTTCCACCATAAATGAATTTATGTTGTGTAAACCAGGGGCCATATCTATGACGGGTAGATTGTTGAGGTAAGCCTACACCACTAGGAACCGCACATCTTGGAAAATACTCTAAATCATCATAATTATGATTAAGATTATCGTCTCTTGTTCCAGTAGTATCAAGATTAAGTGTGTTATTTAAAGCGTCTAATAATCTTCTAGCTGATGTATTAATAAAAGATAGATCATTATTTTCAACTTTTGGAAAATATACCCTATCTGTTGTAAACTTAGTAAAAGTAAAACAATTTACACCGTGGTCTGGACAAATTAAATTAGTAAAATCATAAATAAGTCTAGTATTTGATATACCTTGTGGTGGCGATTTGGCAACATTTGTGTTGTCATTACATAATATTTCATTTGTTCTTGCGTAGGCACTAGAGCCTGTAGAACAATTTGTAACATCATAATCAATACTATTATAAAAATTACAATAATTGTTCATTGTTGCTATACTAGCATCTTGTAAATATTTATTTACAGTGCCAAAATTTGGAATAGTATAACTAACTCCATCATATATAGAATAATTAGTATTTGCAGTTAAAATTGGGTAATCAATTTCACCATCACTATTTGCATAATCTATATCACAAATTTGACCAGATCCAGTAACTGTATTAAATTTAATTATTGGTTTCCTTCCTCGGTCATACCAATGAAAATAATCATAAGGAACAAAAATATATTCACTATCAACATTAACTTTTGTATGAACAGTATTACTAAAACTAGATTTAAATTTTGAATCTTCACCAACTTCAGAAAAATTAAAAGAATAATCTCCTGCATCTAAAGAAATAGATTCAGATCTAATTTCCCCTTGCTCTATATTATCTCCACTATTTAATACGGCTGTATAATTTGCATATGCTTGAACTCTACCACCATTCATAAATTTCGTATGTTGTGGTGCAACCCAAGTATCAAACACAGAAGGTTCAAGATAGGCATCATTAGATGGAATCCAAGAGTGCTGATACTGACCAAAATTCTGTATATCTTCAGTAACCTTAGTTGTTACTTGTGGAGACCATGCGACCCAGGATTTACCATAGTGAGTATTACCAATTTCTGCTATTTTTGAATATAATTTATCTAAAATTGTAAATATATCAATAAAAGCTGGTTGAAGATTAAAACTATATTTAGGTTCTTTTTGTGTATTTTGTTTTGGATTTTGAGTATCCGTATTCAATACTTTACGCTTTGTAGCTGGTATTTCGGGGGGGTCTGCATCTATAGATATGTTTGTTCTAACAGTAACACCATTATCTTCTGGCGATTCATATCCACCAATAATTTTTATCAACTCTTGATGTGTTTTATTAGTATTGACAGCCTTATTTAAAGAATAAAGAAGACATGGTTTAAATTTATACACATAATCATACCAAACATCTTTGCTTTTCATAGCGGCACGAATTTCCGCCATACTTGCGGCATATATTCCACCAGGAGCAATATTGTCTAACCAAGCATTACCGCCATTTGGAAATGCATCTTGTAGATCAATCATTATAAAATCAACAA
>Ga0208019_1000680_pt1 | contig 18437 bp, 9 predicted proteins | sample CB_VirMetaG_5_FD_184540 | JGI IMG/M metagenome (GOLD analysis project Ga0208019, IMG submission 184540) | Freshwater to marine saline gradient viral communities from Chesapeake Bay - CB_1508_1D Viral MetaG (SPAdes) (version 4) | ecosystem: Environmental > Aquatic > Marine > Coastal | place: USA...
GGTTATAAGGGTTTAGGGTTATAAGGGTTTAGGGTTATAAGGGTATAAAAGGTTTCGAAGGTAAGCCCCCCCCTTAAAGAAAATGCGGCTTTCCTAACCTACAACGACACGAAAACGGCCTTGCAATATTGCACAAATAAAAAAATCCCCAGGTATAAAGAGGGCCTCTAAGGTACCAGGGCCTTAAAAAACCCTTCAAGATTGATATATAATTGAAAGTTATTTTTAAGATGTATGGAAAAAAATCCCCCAGAAAAATTATACTCAATATACCTTCGAGATCAGTGTGTTTTACCTAATCTAAGTGAGGAGAAATTTGAGAGTCACTGGGAGATTTTAAATAATCTTGTGGGCCTAGTGAAGACTGACTATCAGACTGAGGATCTCTCATATAAGGTAGTGAAAGTACTACAAAATAGAGAAGATTTCAGTTAGATTGTCAGTTGACACAGGACTACATACTTGGTATAATAAAAATTGAAATGGAGTGATTTCAAATTCATGGCTAAAGGTTTTACAGTCAAAGCTTCGACACCAAAAGGAAAAAAAGAAGATGGTCCTGAGTGGGACTACGAAGCGATCAAAGAAAGAATGAGGGGCAAAGCAATTGTATTTTGTCTTCCTGGAAGAGGATGTTCATATGCATTCATGAAAAATTTTGTACAATTATGTTTTGATCTTGTACAAAACCAGATGAGTATTCAGATCAGTCAGGACTACTCGTCTATGGTGAATTTCGCACGTTGTAAGTGTCTCGGCGCCAATGTACTGAGAGGGCCTGACCAAATTCCTTGGGATGGTAAATTGAAGTATGATTATCAGTTGTGGATTGACTCTGATATTATTTTCAACACTGAGAAATTTTGGCAGTTGTGCGACCTAGCTTTAAACTCTGATGGAGAGGAGAAGGAGATTGTTGCTGGATGGTATAGTACTGAGGACGGGCGGACAACCTCTGTTGCACATTGGTTGGAAGAAGATGACTTCAGGAATAATGGTGGTGTGATGAATCATGAGATGGTTGATGGTATCAGTAAGCGTAAGAAGCCATTTACTGTTGACTACACTGGTTTTGGATGGGTAATGATTCAGAATGGTGTCTTTGAGAACGAGAAGATGAAGTATCCATGGTTTGCTCCTAAGATGCAAGTCTTTGAGAGTGGTGCAGTTCAGGATATGTGTGGTGAGGATGTTTCGTTCTGTCTGGACGCAATTGAAGCTGGATATGATATCTGGTGTGATCCACGTATTCGAGTTGGTCACGAAAAGACACGGGTGATTTAATTAAGGAGAGGGGGGTTGACAGACCTCCTCTTTTTTTATATGATACTTGAGTACAAATGAGAACGACATGACTTTTCGACCCAAGAACGAGTGTGACCGATGCAGTTACACTTGGCATCCAAGAGGTAAAGATCGTTCTCTTAAGTGTCCTCATTGTGGGTGTCGTGACATCATCAAATACACACAAGAATATGATAATTTTGATGAAAGGTGTATTGGGTTTGGATTTTTATGTCTAATTATTGGTGGTATCATGTTAATGGCAGTACATGAAAAAGAAGAGTCATGGTATAATAGTGCAATGACTAATGTAGGAGGTATTACCTTTGTAGTTGGTATGGGTGCAGTAGCACTTGGTGGTTCAAGTAAAGTTTAAGGAGTATTATGGCAAAACTTAAGAAGTCTCTCACTGGTAAATCATTGATCGAGTCACAACCAAAGAACACTCGTCAGGGTAGTGGTAAACATACTAAGTACGCTGCAACGAGTCGTAATAAGGCACGAAAGCCTTATCGTGGTCAAGGACGATAAATTACATGGGGTCATAAGACCCCTTTTTTATTAGGAACATTATGGCATATTTAAATCACAGTTTACCTGATTGGTCTTGTTATATTCGTAATGAGTTTTTGTTCAATCACAAAAAAGGACATGGACAGGTCACAAAGGCTGATGTCCATAGTGTAGCTAGTATAGAGAAACGAGTTCCTTTATTTGAGGCATTTCTGGAGAATGGTGTCAATTGGACACGGAGACCCCTACATGCATTTTGTTGGGACCCAGAGGCCGAGATAGAGCCCTTAGAGGACATTATGTACTGGGATTGCTTTAGTCCTTACATTGATGTACAGAGACGACATCGATTAGCAGGTCTTCAGGCACAATTGATTCGTCCCGATGGTAAGAAAGTATTGGGTGATTATATGTTCACCTTAGATTGGTCATGGGAAAATAAAGGTGTACCTGATTTAAATTATTCAGAAACTCCTGAACACAAGTGTGCACATTTGTTTAAGGTAGAAACTGGCAATTATTATGCCTATCCTAACAATCGAATCATTTGGTACGATAATGCTTGGACATTCAACCGTATTGAAAAGAATCCTGGTTTTGAGATTGATACCACTGTCTATAGTGTAGAGAACAAGAGAAAGATGGAAACCTCTGATCATTACATGTACGAGGTGAAAGATATATAAGAAAAGACTTATATGGATAACAAGAACTTTTTAAGAGAGATCAATCACGATCAAAAAACTCCTAAGAATCAAAAGAAAGTCCGTCAAGATGGTTTCTATGAAGCATCAGAAGTAGATTGGAAAGACTTTTGGGAGAATGAAGATACTACTGAAATTTTAACTGAGTAATTTATCAGGATAGCCCCTATAAATAACTTAGAATTGTTGTATATTAACTTAAGTGCCTGTCCAAAGAGTCAGTAAAGGTTTTAAAGACGTAAGTGCAACGTTTAAGATCAATCCAATCAATTCGGATTTGATTGTTCTAAGAAACGAAAATGCAATCTCACGTTCAATTCGTAATTTGATTTTTACTTTACCAGGTGAAAAGCCTTTTCAACCTACTGTTGGATGCAATGTCACTAATTTATTATTTGAAAGTTTGGATATTTTAACAGCGAGTTCAATTCAATCTGAAATTGAAAATACCATCAATAACTTTGAACCAAGGGTATCTTTAAGAAGAGTCACTGTTAAACCCAATTTTGAAAATAACGAATTTGATGTCATGATCTTTTATGACATCGTAGGTATAAATGTTCCTGCACAACAATTATCATTTGCATTACAACCCACTAGGTAAATGCCTCTAGTTAATTTTAGCAACTTAGATTTTGATCAGATAAAAGAGTCCATTAAGGATTATCTTCGTGCGAATTCAAACTTTACTGATTATGATTTTGAAGGATCTAATCTAAGTACAATCATCGATGCGTTAGCATATAATACGTATATCACCTCATATAATGCCAATATGGTATCTAATGAGGTATTCATTGATAGCGCCACGTTGAGGGAGAACGTGGTGTCTCTAGCACGTAATATAGGATATGTTCCAAGATCTAGAAAATCTGCAAGAGCTCAGATATCATTCTTTGTAGATGTAAGCAATACTACCGCTGTTACTGTAACTTTAAAGGCAGGAGCCGTACTAACATCAAGATCTACTGGTGTTAATAGAACAAAAAATTATATTTTCTCAATTCCCAATGATATAACTGTACCAGTGAGATCTGATGGTACAGCAAGTTTCGATAATATCTTTGTTTATGAAGGTACATTCATTAAACAAACTTTTACTGTAGATGGTAGTGATCCGAATCAAAGATTTATTTTACCTAATTCTGGAATTGACACCGATTTGATCTCAGTGATAGTTCGAGACACAAATTCTTCATCAGTATCAAGAAAATTTGAACTGTTTAATAATCTTTTTAACGTTACTAATTCTACTAGATCGTATTTTATTCAAGAAATTTCTCAAGAAAGATATGAACTTTTGTTTGGTGATGGGATTTTTGGAGTAAAACTTGAAGATAAAAACTATATTGAAGCAACTTATATTACTGGTAATGGTGAAGAAGCTAATAATATATCCAATTTCCAATTTATTGGTAATATGGTCGGTAATAATGGTCAAATTATCAGTTCTGGGATATCAATTATAGAGACAAACCTTCAATCAACTGGAGGAAAATCAATAGAATCTGTTGAGTCTATCAAAAAATATGCTCCACAAATCTATTCAACTCAAAATCGTGCAGTTACAGCCGCTGATTATGAAACTTTGATACCACAAGTTTATCCAGAAGCCGAATCTGTGTCTGCTTTTGGTGGTGAAGACTTAACACCACCCCAATATGGTAAGGTATTTGTGAGTATAAAACCATATAATGGAGTATTTTTGTCGAGCACCATCAAACAAAACCTTGCACAAAACCTTAAAAAATATTCTGTTGCAGGAATTAGGCCAGAAATTGTCGATCTAAAGTATCTTTACGTTGAAGCGGATTGTGAAACCTATTATAATACAAATCTTGCGCCTTCACCATCATATGTTCAAAATGTAGTTACTCAAAACATCGCAAAATATGCAGATTCCTCAGAATTAAATCAATTTGGTGCAAGATTTAAGTATTCAAAATTCCAAAAAGTTGTTGATAGTAGCCACGAATCGATCACATCCAACATTACAAATCTCTCAATAAGAAGAGATATGGTTGCATCTTTGAATAGTTTTGCAGAATATGAGATTTGTTTTGGAAATAGGTTCTATATTAGAAATCATGGACATAGTGCAGTATTTGAAGGAAATCTACTAGGGTATAACATAAAATCATCTGGTTTCACTGTCAGTGGTATTAGTGGAACTGTATATTTGGGAGATAAACCAACAGGCAATTTGGAGAAAGGAACATTATTTTTATTCAAACTCAACTCTCCAACAGAACCAATCGTTGTAAAACAAAATGTTGGTACTATAGACTATAAAAAAGGAGAGATTAGGCTTAATCCGATTAATATTATCTCAACTATAATAACCAGGAACTCTCCACTTGTTGAAATATCTGCAGTTCCATACTCAAACGACGTTATCGGCCTCCAAGATCTCTTCCTACAATTGGATGTAAATAATACTACAGTTGATGTTATTGCTGACAACATTTCTTCTGGAAATGATGTATCAGGAACAAACTATATCGTTTCATCAAGTCATGGATCAAATTCATTAGTAAGAGGCACACCAGTCACAACTTTTGAACCCTAATATAGAATGAACGTTATTAACGACAACTCCAAACCTCTTAGGAATACATTTGTAAGCAGAACATCCTTCTAATCGAACAGTAAAATGGCAGTAGATAGAGTTAAATTTCAGGAAATTGTTTCAAACCAACTTCCAAGGTATGTGAGGGAAGATTTTCCTCTATTAACGGAATTTTTAAAGCAATATTATGTCTCTCAAGAACATCAGAGTGGTCCAGTTGATATTCTTAATAATATTGATCAATACGTAAAAGTAGAAGAATTATATAATCTTACAGACTCAACAACTCTTGCTGCCGATTTAGATTATGTTGAAAATTCCGTAGTTGTTAATTCAACAAAGGGTTTCAATGAAACTAATGGTATTATAAAAATTGATAATGAAATAATTTTTTACGAGACAAAAACTGACACTGTTTTCAATAATTGTCGTAGAGGATTTAGTGGTATAACGACTTATATTACAGTGGGTTCTCCCGATGAATTAACTTTTAGTTCTACAGAGATAGATCAACATAATACAGGAGCGACTGTAGAGAATCTCAATATTCTTTTTTTAAAACAGTTTTTTAAAAATATAAAAAAACAATTCACCCCAGGATTTGGTGATAGGGAATTCTATGGTGAGTTGAATAGTAAAAACTTTATCTATAATGCGAATAGTTTTTATACTTCAAAAGGTACTGATCAATCCTATGAAATTTTATTCAGAGCTTTATATGGTGAAGATGTAGAGATTTTAAAACCATCACAGTTTCTTCTAACTCCTTCTAATGCAAACTACAGAGTAACTCAAGACTTTGTAGTCGAGAGACTGCAAGGTGATCCATTAGATCTAAAGAACCTTACAATATTCCAAAAGGGAACAAATGCAAGAGGATCTGTAACTAATGTGCAACAGATCCCATATGATGATTATCAATTCTATCAAATTAGTATTGACTCAGGATTCCAAAGAGATACCAATGTGACTGGTTCAATCTTTGGTGAGTTTGAAGCTAATCCTCTTACAAAACTTCTTACATCTGTAAGTGCAGGTTCAACAGTTCTCGATGTTGATTCAACTGTTGACTTTCCTGAGTTTGGTCAATTAATCGTCAAAGATGTCGATAATCAAGAGATTGGTATTGCATATAGTGGTAAGACTGTAAACCAGTTCTTTAATGTGTCTGGTCTAACAAATTCATTGAATAAGAAGTCTGACGTTAAGTTTGATTCTTATTCGTATGCATATGTTGGTATTGATACCTCACAAGAAATTAAAGTTAGATTTACATCTACTCTGAAAGATTTTGTGCAGAATGATCCAACATATTATTTCAAAAAGAACGACACTATTGAGATTAAGTCGTTTGGATATGAAGCACCTGGTAAAAAAGCAAATAATTATGTCCTCAACGTACAAACAAAGTTTAAAATTGCTGAAAGTTCAGTAATTGATCCAAATGCATTCGTATATAATTTTAAACTTTATGAAGACCACTTCTTCCAAGAAGGATACGAAGTAAGATATGAGAACGAAGATGGCACTGTGTCAATTCTTGGAGTGGTCTCTAGAGTTATCTCTAAAAATAATATTAACGTAAGGTTTGGAAGACAGATTAATCTTTCAGGTACATTCTATCTTGAGAATCAATTACTTAAAGGTTCATCCACAAGCCATTCATATATTGAAAACTTTGTTGCTAACGTACAGAATACGTATGCAAAGTTTGATGGTAGTGTATTGATATCATCTAACTCTTTACCAAAATATAATGACATTGAGACTAATACTTATGATAAGAAGATAACTTTTTCTGCGTCATTGTTGAGTACTGATATTTTAAAATTACCAGTTAACCCAACATCACTCCCTGATCACGGTTTCTACACAGGAGATGCAGTTTATTTCCAATCAGCTGGTAATGGTTTTGATGGTGTAGCCACTGGTTCTTACTTTGTGTATAGAGTAAGTGAAAGTGAAATTAAACTTGCAAAAAGTAAGGCAGATCTTACAAGAGAATCATACATTACATTTAATGGTTCTGTAGTAAATGCTTCTCTAAGTTACCTTGATTTCTATGGTAAGACAATTCAACCACAGGGTATCTACAGAAAGATTCTTAGCCCTATTAATAGAAAGAAAAAAGAAGAAACAACTTCAGGATACACAGGTATATTTGTAAATGGTCTTGAGTTGTTAAACTATAAGTCATCTAATAGTGTTTATTATGGTGATATTCTTGATTTCACTATGACAAGTGGTGGAACTGGATATGATGTTATCAATCCACCTGTATTGAAGATTGTTGATGAGGTAGGAACTGGTGCAACAGGTTTTACTAATGTTAAAGGTCAACTTATAAGACTTGATGTTACTGACCCTGGTATGGGTTATTATGCACCACCAACTATTACGATTAAGGGTGGTAATGGTTTTGGTGCACAGGCAGAACCAAGAATGAGTTCAGTCAAACTTGAAAATCCATTTATTGCAAACTCTCCAAATAATGTAAATCTCACAACTAATGAGATAATTTTTGAAAATGATCATAAATTTTTAGATGGCGAAAGTGTAATTTACGAACCAAGAAATACATCTAGTATTGTTGGCCTGAACACCGAAGGTGAATACTTTATATTTGTAACTGGTCAAAAGAGTGTTAGACTTCACACCACAAAAGGGGATGCATTTATCGGCATAAATACCGTCACTTTTTCTGGTTATGGTGATGGAGTACAATATCTTGTTGCAAAAGAACTTAAACAAGTCGTATCAAGTGTTGTAATTACTAATCCTGGTGTAGGATATGAAAACAAAAGGAGAAATATTCCAACAACTGGTATTAATACAGTATCAGACAGGGTTGAAATTTCAAATCATGGATATAAGTCAAAGGAAATTGTAAGGTATACAGAAGGAACTGTAAGAGTCGAAGGATTGAGTGAGGGTAAGGATTATTTTGTTAAAAAAATAAACGATGATTCATTCTCATTAGCAGAGGTTGGTACTGGATCTGTTGACAGAGACTATTATTATGATAGAGGAATTTATATTAATTTTACAAAAACTGGTACAGGTTCATTCAATTATCCACCAATCACGGTTGAAGTAGAAGGGGCTGCAGCCTCATTCGACAAAACTTTTGTTGAAGATTACCAAGAACTTTACATTATTGAGTCACCGATTGAAGAAAATATTATCACTCCTGTATCAGTACTTGTATGGACTGATACTGAGGCAGAGATCACAAATCCATACAATGTCTTAGTTAGTACTGATGCGCACTGGTTGATTAGTGATGAACCATTCATTGGTAACGTTCTTCTTTATGAGGCAAAACTACAACCTGTCTTTAGAGGAGAGATATTAAGTATTAACTTGACTAATGGTGGTGTTGGTTATGGTGCATCAACTATTATTGACTTCAGAAGACAACCAGAGATTACATTTGAGTCTGGTTCAGGTGCAAAACTAACTCCAATTATCAACAACGGCAAGATTGTTGAGGTCATTGTAAACTCTGGTGGTTCAGGTTATAATTCACCACCTGATCTCAATATTGTAAGTGATACAGGAAATTTTGCCATATTAGTTCCAATCATTAATAATGGTGAGATAGAAAGTGTCTATGTTCAAAAAGGTGGTTTAGGTTATATTGCAGGTAAGACTACAATTGATGTAATATCTGCTGGATCTGGAGCAAGGACACAGGCAAATATTAGAGGATGGAATATCAATTTATTTGAAAGAAACTTTCCTAACTTTAAAGATGATGACTGTATTATTGAAGAGAATATTGAAAACAATTCACTTCAATATGCATCAGTTTATGCACCCAGACCATTAAGAGAATCATTAAACTCACTGAATGGTTTTGGAGAAGATAACGTTAAATATGGTATTTTTGATTTAACGTTAAGTAGTGGTGGTGAAGAAATCGATAGTACTTATCACTCACCGATTATTGGTTGGGCATACGATGGTAATCCAATCTATGGTCCATACGGTTTCGATAATATTGATGGTACTGGTAACATTCGTAGAATGATTACAAGTTACAAACTTAAGAATACTCCAGTCAATAGACCTTCATACAATACATTCCCTAATGGGTTCTTTGTAGATGATTACATTTATACTGGTGACGGTGATCTTGATGAACATAATGGTAGATTCTGTGTAACACCAGATTATCCAAATGGTGTGTATGCATACTTCTGTACCATCTCCGACACTATTGATTCTTCTGGTCCATTCAACAATTACAGGAGACCACTGTTCCCATATGTAATCGGTAACGATTATAAGTCCCTGCCAATTGAATTCAACTTTAAGTCAGCATCCAATCAAACTGAATATGATATTGTACAAGATAATTGGTTTAGAAATACCAAGAAGTATTTCACAAATGGTGGTAATAGTCAATATGATTACATTTACAATTCAGACAAGTTTAGAAACCAGTCGTTAGATATTACAGCAACATCATCAGGTAGTGTTGATGGTGTAACCATTTTGGATCCAGGTGATGGATATAAGATTGGTGATAAGGTTGAACTTAACTCAACCAATACTGGGGGTAGAAACTCTAACTTTAGAGTATCTCAACTTAAGGGTAAAGACGTAAATACTGTAAGTCTTGCTACCACATCATTCGAAGATGTAGAATTTACAAGTACTGAAAGTGTTAATGGGTTTGTTGGTATTACATCAATACCTCATAACTTCTTACCGTTAGATACAATTTATGTTGACGGTCTATCTTCTTACTACAAGGGATTCACTGGATCATATTTTGTTGGCGTATCAAGTGAGAGGTGGTATCTTTCAGTTGGATTAGGAACCGATACTGTCACTGGTATCGTGACATATGTTTATATGAACGGTCCTTTCAATCAGGATTCGATTAGACCAAATGATATTTTAAGAATTGAAAGTGAAAAATTAAAAGTTCTTAATATTGACGAAAAATCGAGTAGAGTCAGAGTTCTTAGAGGTATTGATGGCACACAGGTAGTTTCTCATTCTGCAGGAACGGTTGTCAGAGATGATCCTAGAAAACTCAGATTTCTCTCAACAGGTATCAATACACAGAGAAATCTTGCAATTAATAAGCAGTTATACTTTACACCGAACGAGGCAGTTGGTGTAGGCACATCAACCGTAGGAACTGCAACTACTATTACATTTTCAAACCCAGGTGTTGGTTTAACGCAGGTTAGGGTTGGACAACAACAGATCTATCTCCCAGATCATGGTTTGTCATTAAACACTCCTATGATCTACTATACCAACGGTGGGACATCTATTGCATGTTGGAGTGGTATTACAGGTACACCTACATTTAACCTTGATGAAACCAGAAATATCTTTGCAGTTCCACTATCCAAAAATATTATTGGTATTGCAACTCAACGAGTTGGTTTAAACTCTGTTGGCCAATATGTTGGTATTAATTCAGAGAAGGGTGGACTGTTATACTTCGAATCTGCTGTAGGTCTTGGGAGTTATCATAGTTTTAATACGAACATTGCATCCGTTATCAAAGGTAGAGTTTCGAAAAACGTTGTCACGGTATCTACCGCACAAACCCATGGTATGAAGAGAGGTGACCTTATCACTATTGACGTTAACCCAACAAATACAATCACTATTAAAGTCAAATATGATGACTTTAACAGAAGAATTGTTTTTGATCCCGATACCATTGAACCTGCTGGAATTAACACCAACAATAATACATTTATTGTTCCTCAGAATAAGTATTTTACTGGCGATAAAGTCATCTATACTTCTGGTGATCCATCGGAAAATCTGACTGCATCTGGAATGTATTATGTTTATTCTTTTAGGAATAATGTGATTAAATTGGTTGAATATCTGTCAGAACTTTCGAGTGAGAATCCTAATTTTGTAAATGTTGGTTCCGCTACTACTGGAACACTTTCGAAAATCAACCCAGAAGTAAAAGGACAAAAGAATCAATACATCAAGTTTGATTTATCAGATCGTTCACTTTCATTTGTTAATAAAGGTATTAGTCATTCAGCATTTGATATGTTTATCTATAGTGATTCACGAGAACTGAATGAGTTCTGGACAACAAGTACTGATAGAAACTTTGAGGTTACTAAGTCTGGTGTGGTAGGTGTAGATACTACTGCAAATCTGACTCTCTTTATGAGTGATAATATTCCAAATAACCTTTACTATGGATTTAGTCCTGATAACTTGGATATTATTCCACCAGTTAAATTGAAATTGTTCAAAGACGATTCTGTTATTAACAACAATAGAATTAATCTCACAAAAAATAAATTTGATGGAATTTATAATATAGTCGGCATTACATCAGACACATTTGAATACAATATTCCTTTTGATAATGACACTGTAGTATCATATGGTTCCACTAATTCAATAATTAAATACAATACTTCATCATTGACTGCAAATGGCCCAATTAATAGAATTAATGCACTTAATAAAGGTGTAGGATACAAGTCATTACCAGGGTTCACTTCAGTTACGAGTGAGAATGGTACAGGTGCACTAATTCAACCATATTCAACCACTATCGGTACAATTCTGGGAACTAAATTTAACCATATTGGTTTTGGTTATCCATCCGACAAAACTCTTAACGTAGTAGGTAATCTTCCACAGGTATTAAGAGTAGATCCACTTGGTTCATTTGAATCAATTGGTATTTCTTCTGGTGGTATCAACTACAGTCAGGCACCTGATCTTATCGTTATTGATGGATTTACAAATCAAGTTATCACTGATATAAATCTTAATTACGAACTCGGTGACAATGAAGTCAACATTATTGAAAATACTAAATCATTGAATAATGTTCCACCAACATTTATTCCTACCCAAAATACAAATGGTTTTGGCATAAGTTCTGTATCTTATAACTCAACTAATAAAATTGTCAGACTTACTTTCTCTAAACAGTTTAGTGATGTGAAGGATTGGCCATTCAAGGTTGGTGAAAAGGTAATTGTTGAAAACGTAGCTATCGGATTCAATACCACTGGTAAGGGATACAATTCTGAAGATTACAACTATTCATTATTCGAAGTAACTGCACTCGATAGTCAAATTGGTGGAGCAAATGCCTACATTGAATATGATCTTACTAATTATCTAGCACCAGGAGAGTTCCCAGGACAAGTTACAAGTTCTATCTCTGGTTCTGTAACACCTGAGTCATTCTTCCCAATATTTGATTCAAAACTTACAACAACAAACTTCTTTGAAAATGAGAAAGTTACCTCTGATGGTTATGTTGGTAGGGTTGAGAGATTTGATGCTACTAGTGGTTATCTCTTTGTTTCTTCCGAGAAGGACTTTAAAGTAGGATCAATTATTGAATCCCAGTCATCTGGTAACAAGGCAAATATTCTCAGTAATATCGATTTTGAGTCAACTATCAAACTTGGAGTTGGTGCAACCTTCGTAGATGGATGGCAGACCAATTCTGGATTCCTCAATGACAATCTTCAAGTCATTCCAAACAATGAATATTATCAGAACTTCTCATATTCACTTAAGTCAAGAGTTCCTTATGAGACATGGGATGATGCAGTCAGTTCATTGAATCACACTGCAGGTTTTGAGAAGTTTGCAGATCTTGTGATTGACAATAATGCTGCCGGTATTGCTTCAGCAGTTGACTTCCAGATTGAAACTGTTGTCGATTTGATCGGTGAGGGAATGCTTAATTGTTTCCCTGACTTTGATGGTGCAACTGAAGTAACTCTCGATATTAATGGTGGTAAAACCATCTCTAATGAAATAGTATTCGAAAATAAAATTCTTGTAGATTACTTCGAATCAAGAGGTAACAGAGTTCTCAAGATTGATGATTTTAGTAATGAGTTTAATAGCAATCCACGAGAGACAAGGTACTCTATCGTTGATTTCTTTGATAATAAGTATTCATGGAATAAGTTCTTTACCTTGGTTCAAGACAGTGAACTTAGAAACAGAAAACAATTTGGTGTAGTTACCATTCTTCAAAATGGTACGAATGGCTATGTCAATCAATATGGTACGATTGATACAGGTAAACCACTTGGTTCGTTTGATTACATCGGTGCAGGTACTAGTGAATGGGGTCTTACATTCTTCCCCAATCTATTTGAATATAACAACTACGATATTTCATACTTCACATTTAGTGGTGTTGAAAGTCTGACAAGTGTAGGTTCAACTCAAGTTGGTGATATTGTATCTATTGCATCGTCATCAGTATCAGTACCAGTTTCTATTACTACTACTTTAGTACAGATTCCAACCACAACTAGATCGGCAAAACTTCATGTTCAACTGGAGGATGCCGAAGACAACTACTTCTATACTGAGTTGAATGTATTACATGATGGTACAAATGTACAACTACTCCAATATGGAGATGTGGATTCTACTGAGGGTATTTCATCTGGGTTTGGTACGTATACAGCAAATATCAATGGATCAGATATTGATGTTAAGATTGTACCAACAGTAGGTACTGCAGTTACTGCCAATATCATCTCTTTAGAGACTGATGCGACAGCAACAGGTGTTAACACAACTTCAATGAGTGTTACAAACCTTTCATCATATTATAAGTCAATTTCTGCATCTGGATCACCAGTTGCAAATGAAATTGCAGCATATGAAGATCCATTTGCTGGTGAATACTTCATGGTGACTGTCCATGACACCACCAATAATGAATATGAGATGTTTGAATGCCATGTTCTTGATTCTAACAATCAAAACATTGTTAAGTATGGACGTATCGGTACTAACTCTGGTTTAGGAACTGTTGGTGCTGTTACATCAGGTACCTCAGTAAGTCTGGTATTTACACCTAATCCAAGTATTAATGTAGATGTTAGAACATTCGGTATTGGCCTCAAGAACTTTAATAATATTGTTGGTATTGCATCTATTAGTGATTTACAAAATAACATTTTGTTCTCTGATTATGGAACATACACTGGTACTGAGTTTGATAAGAAGAGAGCATTCAACCTCAAACATAATACTCTTCCAATATTCCAAAGAGCATTCCTAGGAAATGATTCTTCTATTGTAAATCTGTCAACAAATCAGGTAACAATTCCAGATCACTTCTTTGTCACTGGTGAGAAGGTAAGTTACAGTTATGAGAATTCAGATTTGTCAACTGTCAATGCAATTGGTATTGCAACAACAACGGTATCAGGTGTGTCAACGGACAAGTTACCTTCTGAACTTTATATCATCAAATACAGTAATAAATCTGTTGGATTTGCAAAGAGTGCAACTGATGCACTTAAAGGTTCACCAATCGCATTTGATCTTACTTCTGTTGGTGTTGGTACATTCCACAAGTTGACTGCCACAAATCAGAATGCAAGAGCTCTTGTAGCAATCGACAACATGATTCAAGCTCCTGTCACCGAGGTCAATGTATCCACGAGACTGGATCAAAATGTCATATTTGATGTTGACTTCGATGTTGTTGGTGTTCAGTCATTTAAAGCAAATGATATTATCAAGATTGATAATGAAATTATGTTACTTCAGGACATTGGTGTTGGTGCAACCAATAATTTCAGGGTTTTAAGAGGTCAAATGGGTACTGGTGTTTCTACACATAACATTGGAACATCAGTTGAACTGCTTGGTGGCAATTATAATATTGTTGATAATACAATTCATTTTGTTGAAGCTCCAATCGGTGCAATTCCACTTAGCACCACCACACAAGGTCCTGAGAATATTGACTGGTCTGGTATCACAACTTATTCTACATTCCAAGGTAGAACATTTATGAGAAGTGGTATCGTGGATGATGTTTCTGATACTTATAGTACCAATTATACCTTTGACAATATTCAAAGTCAGTACAATGGTCAAACTAAATTCTTCTCACTTGTGCAGAATGGAAATAATGTTACTGGTTTTGCAACTAATCAAGCAATAATTCTGAACTCCAATATTCTTCAAGAACCACAAGGAGCTCAAAATACCACTGGTGACTTTACACTTTCAGAAACGGCAGGTATTACAAGTATCACTTATCTTGGTGATAGTGTATCTTCAGAATCTGATCCTAACATGGCAACCATTCCAAGAGGTGGAACAATTATCTCTGTTGCATCTACACCAGGACTTGGATATCAACCATTAATATCTGCTGGTGCATCATGTTTCGTATCCGCAGCTGGTACAATTACATCAATCAGTATTGGTAACAGTGGTTCTGGATACAGAGTTGGTGTTCAGACTGTTAATGTTGGTTATGCAGTTTCTTCAGTTGGATTAACCACTGTTGTCAACATTGGTACTGCTACGGTCGAAAATGGTCATGTTGTTGCGATTACTACATCTTACATCGGTGCCAATCTTGATCAAAACAACCCTCCAGTTATAGTGATTGATGCACCTCTTCCTTATGCAGGTATTCCACTTGTATATACTGATGGTCAGTCTGGAGTAGGAACTGGTGCTCGTGTAGATATTACTGTTGGTCAAGGTTCAAGTGTTATCAACTTTGATATTGTAAGTGGTGGATTTGGTTATGGTAATGGGGAAGTGTTAAAAGTTGCTATTGGTGGAACAACTGGTATACAAACGGATACTAGTTACCCATACAGTGAATTCCAACTGACAGTTTCAGACACTTATCGTGATACCTTTAATGGATTTACTATTGGAGAACTTGATGTATTTGATAAATTGGATAGCATGTTTGATGGTGTGAAGAGAAGATTCCCTCTTACTATTGCTGGTGCTGGATTTGCCATTCAAACTGCTGATGGATCAGATATCGATATTGCGCAATGTTTGATTGTCACCATAAATGATATTCTACAGGTCCCAAATCAATCTTATAATTTTAATGGTGGTACTATTATTGAATTTACAGAAGCTCCTAAAAAGGGTGACACCTCAAAGATTATTTTCTATAAAGGAACTCCTGATGTCGATGTTGTTCTTGTTGATATCCTTGAGACTGTCAAAGTTGGTGATACCCTTCAATTAAAGAATGACCCATCTAAGGGTCAAAGTTATGGTTTATATCAAGAATCAAGGACTGTAGTTGGTATTACTACACTTGATACTACAAGAACATTCCCCTATGACGGTCCTGGCATTACTACAAATCAAGCACTTGTAAGACCACTTACATGGTGTAAGCAGATTAATGATATCACGATCAATGGTGACTTTGTAACAAAAGACAGAGTTGAATATGAACCATCAATTTATCCTGCGGCTTATCTGACAACTTATGTTGGAATTTCAAGTGGTATTGCATACACAGATACTATAAGACCATTCTTCAATTCTACAAATGAAACCCCACTCCTGGATTATCAAGATAGAATTGTCATAGTTGATCAATCACCAATTGTAGCTGCGATTGCAACTGCAACAGTTAGTGTTGCAGGTACAGTCACTGGATTTACAATTTCTACAGGTGGTCAAGGATATAATGGAATGATACCTACTGTTTCAATCTCTGAACCAATTGATCCTTTGGGAACAAGAGCAACAGCAATTGCTAATGTCTCTGGCTCTGGTGTCACATCTCTGACAATCACAAATGCTGGTGCTGGTTATACACAGGCACCTCAAGTGTTGATTGAAGTTCCTAATGTAAGAAGAGAGCAGATTGGTGTAAGTTCTTACTTTGGTGACCATGGTCAAATTGTTGGTTATGCACAATCTGCTGGTGCTTTAGGGACACTTGAACTCTACATTCCAGATGATTCGTACATGAGAGATCCTAATATTGTAGGAACTGCAGTTACTATCAGCCAACTCCAGACTGGTGATTATTTCGTAGTCAACCTTTCAAACTTTGGTTTGACCACAAGTACAAGTGACAATATCTATCAAGTTTCTACTGCCTATAATCATACTGTTGATCTGACCTCAGTTGGTCTTGGGACAACCACAATTAGAAGAGTTGAGGTTGCAAACGTTGGATTTGGTACTACAGTCGCTGGATTCACAAGAGGGAGAGATCTTGGTGAATACACATGGGGTAAGATTCAATTCTTGAATAGAACAGTGGTCGATGCACTTGAGTTTACACCCAATTCTTACTCAGGTATTACTACTTCACCACTAGTACAGAGATTCAGACCTTTGAAGTTCAATAACTATCTAACTTAAAATAAATAAAAACATAGAAAGGATCAATAAAAGATGGTATAGTATTGATTCTAAAACCTAATATTATCATAATAAATAAGAAAAAAGTCCTCTAACAAATGGCTGCGATAATTACTGATCAACTTCGTATTTTGAATGCAAAGAATTTTGTAGATTCTGTACAAGATTCTTCTAATTCTTACTATGCATGGATTGGTTTACCAGATGCTCCTGAGTTTCAGAGTGATTGGAACTCAAATCCTCCAGCTCCTAAAGATAGTTTGGATGACTCCAATTACTACTGGGACACCATGTTGGCCCTTAAAAAGATTAATAGTGGTGATGTAAGTCAGGTAGTCAGGAAGATTACTTGGCAGTCTGGAACCACATATGATATGTGGAGGAATGATATTGATAGGGATAATCCATCTCAACCATCTGGAGCGTATGATATTTACGACTCCAACTATTATGTAATGAATAGCGAGTATAAAGTTTATATTTGTTTGTTCAATAATGCAAATCCAGAAAATAGTTTTAGAGGTGGCCCTTCTCTTGATGAGCCAAATTTCACCGACTTAGAACCAAGAGAGGCTGGAAGTAGTGGTGATGGTTATATTTGGAAGTATCTTTATACAATTAAGCCAAATCAAATTATCAAATTTGACTCAACTAACTATATTGCGGTTCCAACAGATTGGGATACTAATTCATCTTATTCTGCAGTAAGAGAAAATGCAGGTACAAGTGGACAAATTAAGATTGTTACAATAAGAAATCGTGGAGTTGGTATCGGAACTGCTAATGTTACCTATACAAGAGTGCCAATTTTGGGTGATGGACGTGGTGCAGAGGCCACAGTTGTCATTAATAACGACTCAAAGGTCGAATCCGTAACAATTTCAAGAGGAGGAAGTGGATATTCCTTCGGAACTCTTGATTTAGAGGGTGGTGGTGTTCCAAATGGAAGTATTAAGCCAGTTTTCGACGTAATTATTCCTCCTCCAGGTGGTCACGGAGCCGATATTTACCGTGAATTGGGTGCTTATAACGTACTTTCTTATGCAAGATTCGAAAATGACACTCAAAATCCAGATTTTATCACTGGAAACCAGTTTGCACAGGTCGGAATTGTCAAAAATCCGACAAATTATAACTCAACAACCAATTTGACAATCGATAAAGCTAGTGCTGTTTATGCATTGAAACTTGTTGGTACTGGCTATAGTGAA
>Ga0208019_1000681_pt1 | contig 18402 bp, 12 predicted proteins | sample CB_VirMetaG_5_FD_184540 | JGI IMG/M metagenome (GOLD analysis project Ga0208019, IMG submission 184540) | Freshwater to marine saline gradient viral communities from Chesapeake Bay - CB_1508_1D Viral MetaG (SPAdes) (version 4) | ecosystem: Environmental > Aquatic > Marine > Coastal | place: USA...
TGGGGATATGGAGCGTTTGGCAGCATTGTATCAGCCATTCTTTGCTCCGGGAGTATTCTTTAACACAATTAAGTCTGGTATTGCTGTTGACTATGCGGTTCACACTGGATCACAGCCAGCGGTTAGCGTGACCGATTTCAGAGTTACAAGCCCATTTAGTGGAGCATTATTTCCATTCAATCAGTTTGATGAAGGACCAAACTATGTCTTGCCATTTGAGTCAATCATCAATCCAGATAGATTTTTGCCAATATCGTCTTCGGAGATAGGACCAGATACTTCAGTTCCATCTGCAAGTATTTATTTTGCTTATCCACATTTTTCTGGAACCTGTAATACAATATATAATCAAAACTTTTATGCAAGAGATCCGCTTGCAGGATCTCCTCTTGAAACTGAAATACCAAATTTACGAGCATTTCAAGGTCTTGGGGGTTTTGGAGCAGCATCTGGTTCCGGGGCACAACCAATTTATTTTGAATGGAAAGGACAAAGTAACGCAAAATATTCACTTGCAGCAAATAACTTTTTTGCCGAAGTAGAAAACTTCTTCTTGGAAAAGAAAGGTCCAACATCTTTTGTTTCTTCTCCAGAAAGAAACTTTAAGACAATGACATCAGGATCTTCATATTATATGGATGTCGTTCTTTATAAGACAGATGATTTCATTTCATATGAAGGACCATCTGGATCTTTTCAATATAATCCATATGGTGGATCAGATCCCGGATCAATTGTAAAAAATCTGCTTGGTGACGGAAAGTTTGGAGCAAATCCAAACCCAGTCTCCGCAAGAGGTATACACTATGGACCTCCATACCAAGCAGAAGAGTATCCTTTCGGACTTCTCGGAACAGGCTCTGCTTGGTATGAAGATCCAAGTTTCGCTATTCATACACCACCATATTTCTATGGTGACGCTATAGCGAGAATTGAGTTTAAGCCTCACGAAGCAAGAGATATGGCTCCCGGAGATGGAACAAATCCGCCAGAGTCAGCAAAGTTTACATTGCAAGAAATCTTGGCAAATGCAAAGGTCAATACATCTTATAGAAATATTAATCAAAGAGCAAAAGCATTACAAAACGACGATTATAGAAATACATACCCAGCAGGTATTTCTCAGATGCAGATTTCTTCTTCTGTTAATCTTTTCGGTCAGGTAACATTAAAAGAAATGCAATACTCAAGCCAAAAAGACGCACAAGGAAACTTTATTCCAGATAACGCAACAACTCCTGTTTTACAGGATTCTCAAGATGCTTGGGTTGTTGAAACAAAATTTGAATGTCCTTCTATCAACCTGTATGATATGGATGTTGCTTCTCTTGGTGCAGGGATTGGGCTTGGAAGAGAAAAATATTATACAAAAGGTATTTGGAAAGGATATGGTCAACCGGCATCTGGATCTGCTGGTATTTTCTTACAGTTGAAAGAGAGTTTTGGACCAAAAACTTATGCGGTTGGAAAAAGTTCAGACTTTAATCCAAGTGCTAAAGTTCCAAGAACAGGTTCTTTGATTGATGTTTGTGGGTTCAAAGCAGACCAACAAAGAGTAGGAGAAATCGCATCAGCAAGAGAAATATCAGAAGCAATCGTGGCTATTCCTGTTGATGGAAAGGGTATGCCTTTCAATATTGATATTGGAGCATATAAGCAACAAATAACAAATATGACCCAAGGAAAGCCTCCTGTAACTGCTGGGTCTTTCGGTGGAATACAAAATGACATACAAGAGACATCTATTTCCAGAATGTATAACTTGATGAAAAAGTATTATATTCCACCAGATATGGATTTCTCTCAAGACGATAACTTCTCACAAATGCAGATGAAACCTTTTGTAATGTATATCTTTGAGTTCACTCATACATTAACAAAACAAGATCTTTCTAATATTTGGCAGAATGTTATGCCCGATATTTCTATCAAGGCAGAAAAACAAAAGTCTGTTTTTGAGCACGAAATAGGAAAACCTTGGGAGTTTTTCGGAACTTTAGGACAAGAAGGCTTCCCGGATAATGTTAGATGGAAAGTGTTCAAGGTAAAGAAAAGAGCGAGAAATAACTACTTTAACATTACAAAAACTTCTGAAGTAGGTAAGGGATTCGCATTTAGCAGCAAGGCAGAACTGGAAGTCTTTGGATCAAATCCAGAATCAGAACTTCCATTTAGTTACAACTGGCCTTACGATTTTTGTTCATTAGTTGAGTTAGCAAAGGTCAATTCCGAGGTTACTTTTGAGCCGGAAGAGTAATTAACAGTATATTATGGAATTTTTTGATAGAAAAGAAGAAGTGATTAACTTGGAACTAACGCCATATGGCAAGAGAATCTTGTCACAAGGCGAGTTTAAACCAGTATATTATGCTTTTTATGACGATGATATCATTTATGATTCCGAGTATGGTGGAAGTTCAGAGGCTCAAAAGGATACAGAAGACAGAATAAAAAGTATTCCACGACCTAAAGCACAGCCTATATTAGATGGTATTGAGTCAAAGTTCAATCAAATCAATAAAAGTTTGACATACGATTTAGAAAAGAAACTTGAAAAGTTAGCAAAGCCGGGAACTAAACAAAATATTTATGGTTTGCCAAATCCTATTGGGAGTGCCGAAATAGGAAATCAATATGCTCCTGCTTGGGATATCAAGTTTTTACAAGCAAGCGCAAGTTCGTCTACAGATGTAATATCTGGGTCTTATGGATTTATCAAGATTCCACAAATAGAAGTTGATCTATATTATGATACTTCAATATCAGAAATAGAAACTAATACAAGTAGCACAAAGGATGTAACATTTAACAATCCCGGATATGTTGATTCAACTAATGTCTCCTTGTCAAAAGTTTTCCCAGATGGAACCTTTATAAAGTTGGATAAAGATTATATTTTACTTGATATAAAAGAATTGAATGGTCTTTTTGATAAAGAAAACTTTGACATAGAAATATTTGAGATTGAAACAACAAACAATCAAGAACAGTTAAAGCAACTTAAGTTCTTAAATGAAGATATAGAAATACAACACGGCGAGATTATTTACGATCCAAACTTAAAAAAAGATATAAATTTGGACGATACCTATGTTGAATATTATTTTGATGTTAGGATGGATGATGAAATAGAAAAGCCATCCTTAAGCGAAACACAGAGGCAAATTATTTCTCTTCCTAAATCAGATCCTGACGCAGAAGATGAGCCTTGTTTGGATGAAACAGTATGATAGCAAACACTTCACTACAAGATACACTTGGCGTCGGATTGCCAAAAGTTTATTTTAACACTTTTACCTTGAGTGATGGTGGAGATGTTCGTAGATCTATCCAAGATCCACACATAGATCATCCTAATGAAACGAGCGTAGCAACGCTTGATGAAATCTCAGACACAGTTAAAAACAAGAGTCTTCAGATAAAGATTAACTTAATATTAAAAGAAACCGTTACACAGAACTCTACACTTAGTTTTTTAACAAGCGGAGACATTTTAAAATACATCAAAATAGCAGTCATTCAATGTACAGACAATAACTTACACAACAGTATTGTCGCAAACCCAAATAATTGGTTTAAAAGCAGTCTTTCTCTTAGTGAATATAGCGGATTAACTAAAAAGGTATTGGCTATAAATGAAGTAACTATCAATGTTTTACAATCTGATGCTGCCGGAGAAGATATAACAGGACAACCTTCCTCAAATGCTACTTCCCTAATAAACAATATGCCATATGCGAGAAATCAAGATGCGGATGGTAATATAGTTTATGATATTGGGTTATTCACTGATTTTACGATTGGTCCATCTGCTGGTGGTAGAAATGTAAAGTTTTTATCTTATTTTTGCTACGCTTATTTTGATTTAAATGATTTCTCGGTTGAAAACCAACTACTTGGTAGTATCAACTTGCCGCAAGACTTTTTGGATGCTTTATCTATTGGAGATCCTTCATATGAACTTGTCATAATAGACGGAAACACAAACAAGACATCATTTGCGTTTTTAGATAATCAAGATCGTTATTGGCTCGGATCAGTTCACCAAATGGAAGATGGCTCTTGGATGAAAGGAGCGACCCACATACCCAAAAAAAATATACCAGCATCAGAATATCTAACAAAGTTAGAAGTTCCTAATTCAAAAATCGTAGATAATAGAGAGATTATCAATATAGAACAAATAACTTTAGATTATTCAAAGTTCAATGATTACTTTACAAACGACGAGGCTTTGTTAGCCATAACAAAAAGTTTTAAAACAGACGGAATATTAAAGAAAAAACCACAAGTAGTATCAGATCTTTATATAACAAGAGATACTTTTAATAACGCAAGATTTATGTTTAGTGTTAATATACACGAAGCAACAAAAAGAAGCACAGTATTCCCCGGTCTTCTTGATTCTATCAAGCAAAAGGACCCAGTAGAGTATAACAATATTATTAAAAGTGCCGTCATAACTGATTTTAAAATATATCGCCAAAGAGTCAGAAACCAAGAAGTTATTCAAAGTGATATAAATAAAACAAGTTTTTCTACTTCAGATAGCAAGAAACTGATCGTTAATAGTTATGATAGTTCTGGTGGATCATTGAAGCCAGTGATAAACAAAACAAAGATAAAAAAACTCAAAAAAGAATCAGTATTCAAAATAGGGACAATAAAAGAGACAGGATTCTCCATTGAAGATAATCTGGGGATAAGAAACTTTACAGGAACAGATTTTGATATTTCAAAACAACTTGAGGGGAAGTATGAATACAGCGTAGAGTTGACTGTTACAGACCCAGTTGTACCATTTTTGGTCAAAAAAGCAGAGTCTTTATTAAAAATATTAAATGGAACTTCTTCTAAAGCACTTGGTAGCACTATCGGATTAAGAGAATATTACAATGATGCCGTATCAAGCCCAAACAATTACGATACATATACGAATCGTTTTACTTTAGATTTTTATGATTTCTATGATAAAAAATACAACTCAAATAATCAAAATGGCTTATTTCTTATAAATGCCATTTCTACATACATAGAAGTTCTATTAACAATGGGTGGCAATGACCAAGAAAACTTATTTGATAGTATTAGACTTCTTGATTATTTATTGAGAATATCAAGTCCAAATACAGGAAGTCCTGATGGCATTAACATTTTGATTAAGTTAATAGAAGACTTTGTTCAAAAAATAGAAGTATTATTAAAGTCCACGACAGCGTATGTCAAGAAGCCGCAACAAGGGATATCAAATGCTTTGGGTTCTTCTCCAAATCTATTGGGGGGAACTGCTTCAAAAACTTTTATGATTGCTCACGATTTTAAAAATCTATATGATGCTTCAATACCTGCTTCTTTTGGTATTGATTATTTGAGTATATCTGAGTCTGAAAATTTAACTAATGATACAGGTCTGAGAGGATTTACTTCTGCTTTTTTTAAGATAAGAACGCAAAAGGAAATCCAAAAATATTTTGTTGGTAATGCTGTTGACATTTCTCTTTATGATAACGCAAATCAACAGAACGCAAATATTATGAATCCCGGCGATTCGGTGGATAATAAAAGATATACCTTTTTGTCCCCATCTCTGGTTAAAATACCACTTAGACCAACTTATTCAGTTTTGTCTAACGGATCGTTAGATCAACAATATGAAGAATTAAATGATCTTGTTTTGGATATTGTAAGATATAATGAGAGTATTTCAAGAGTTGGAACTTTGGCAAGAGGGGATGATCAAATAAGTGACGCAATCAGTTTACAAAATCAAAAAAGAAGATTTGATTTAATCAACTATTTTGCCGATAAGGGTGCTACATTTTCAACTTTGAAGGCTAAACAATCAACAACTAATACTACAGCAGAGCCGACAGATTCAAGTGCTATTGCTTCAAAAGATCTTATTGGACTTGCCGCTGGAGCCGGTCTATTTGTTAACTCAAAGAACCCACAAACAACTTTGGGATTTAATAATACAAATATTCTTGATTCGCCTCTTAATCCAAATGAGTTACTCAATACTTTAGTTCAAATAAACGATTGTAAGTTTTTCTCAAAAACAAATAATCAGTTTTTCTATAACACTGGTTTGACACTTGGTGCCAAAACATTTAAAGATGAATTGTTTGCTTACGCTTTGTTGGCTGGATTAGGAGGAGGAACTGGAGAAGAAGGGCAAGTATCTGACCAAGCACCACTAACAAGAGCACCAAATCAGTTAAAAGCCTTGATGTTGTCTTACGTCAAGTCTCCATCTGTTAATCTACCATCTATTTTTAATGTAGATACAGCGCAGTTGGATCCTCTTTTAAATCCAAATAACTTTGGCTTTATTCATTTTAACTTTAAAAATGTAACAAAGATTGAAGTTTTGAGGTCTTATAATATTATAGGCAGTGATACATTTTTAGGTGAACCAGTTTGGACTGATTTAAGCGCAGATGATCTTGAATCATTATCCGGTATGCCATTGTTCTGTAGACATAAACAATATTTCAACTTGAATCACGGATTTGAAAGTTTGCCAAAACTTCAAATGCCAACCTATAATGAATATTTCTTTCTGGTCCCAGATTCCAGTGTTATTGATGTTGCGATTCAGACACAATTAAGTCCAGTTATTAATTCTTCTGGTATTCCAGCCCCCTCTTCTGGAACTGGTTTTGGATTAGGAAATCCTCTGCTTATGATAGGTCAAAAAGGAGATTTTTCTCAACAACAACAAAAAACTCAAGGCGGAGTCCCAAGAGCCGGAACAGTACCTGATTTTAGATTAAAAAGAGATAAATATATAGAGCAGAGAGTGATAGACTCTAATAGACCAAATATTAAAAAAGAAGCCATAAGAAACGAATACACCAAGTCCGTTCTTACAACCAGTGAAAGTGGGATTCAAAATTTTGGTATTAAAACAGATGCTGTTGGTGTAGCCAAAGAAACTACAAAACAAGCATCAAAAAGCGCAACAACACAAAATACTGGAAATATGTCAAAAGAACAACTTCAAAAAAGTGACACAACTAAACAAACTATGCCATTAGGAAACTTTGGACTTGTTACTAATACTAAAGGGACTACTTATTAATATTGGGGTAGGATAATAAAATGTCGGATTACAGTTTGATTAAAACATTACTTGGTGCTGCTGGTGTGGGAGACGATGGAACTCCTCCTGAACCCGTAAAACAACAAATCATCAATGTTAAAAAATCAGATGGAACAGATTTTGCGTCAATCGCTAAAGTAAGTCAAGCAATAAGCGATGTGATTACTCAAAATCAAGAAAAGTTAACTTACGAGCATAGTTTAGTCACTAATGGTGGAATATATTTTCCAGATACAGCCGGAGCACAGGGCACGTTTCAATACACCCCTTTTACACAAGACCCTTTTAGACAAAGTATGGGTTCTATGTTTATTAAATATGGGACAGAGGGTTTTGTTGATGTTGCCAGATTCTCCCCGGCACCATTTAATTATAAATGGAATAGTGGAAAAAATACAAATCCAAATATTCCTACTTCTAACATAAAAGAAGATTATAAATATCTTACACCAAAGAACTATTATAATGCCAACATAACAAACTTTACTGTAACAAGTAAACAAAGGTATGTTGATAATGATGTGCCAATATACAACTTTAGAGATGTTCATCATATAAAAATATATTATGGCTTACAAAACTCTAACACAGATCCAAGCACAAAAAATAGTATTGGAGGGGAAGGCAATGCCACTTTCCAAAAACTAAAGTTAGATCTTCTTTCGCTGTTTTTTACGGTAGATCAAAAGAAAGAAGGTTATTCCTTTAATGTGTCCAACTATGGAAAAGCCGGAACGTTAAACTTTCTTTCACCGGGATCTGCTTTGGCGTATGATGCGGTCATTTCAGACGAAAATAATGAAATAATAGACGCACTTACTCCAAATTTGAGCGAACCTATAGGATATGACGAAGAAGGGAATCCAATATATGGAACAGTTCCACAAGACGCATCTGATGGAGGAACTGCCACAAATCAAAATCCCGGATTAGCATCTGTTATCAAATCAATATCTTCAGATGTTCTAACAGATATTGAAAATAAAATATACTACGATCATACTTTTAAAATGGATACAGCGATTTCGGAAGAGGCAGTTCCTTTATACGGCGAAGAACTTGGGCAAAATACATTAATCGCTGATATTAAGCCAGTTTATAACTTTTTCTCAAGAAAATATGAAGAGGCAAATATACCAGAAACCGCTGCTGCTAACATATATATCAACCCTAAAAAACCAGCGCAAGCAAATCTTATTTTACAATCACCCGGAAAACCGAATGTTTATGTTAGTGTATTTGACTTTGAAAAATATGCTTCAACAGTCATTAATAACTGTATTGATAAAGAGATTTTAGCAAAAGGTCCCCATTCAAGGAAAAATAGTATTGTAGTTTTTGATTCAGAATCAAAACTAATGAGAAATCGTGCTGAAGATGCTAAAGAGCAGTTTCCATTTTATAATACCATACAATTTAAGCCTGATAGTAATAGGGCTGTCTCTTCAATGATGCGGCAACACGGAATAATGGGAGACTTCATTAAGACACTTATTACAAAACTTTATGGTCCTCGTGACTTTGGGGTAAAATACGGTATACAAGCACCAGTAGAAACAACAGGTATTCAACTTGGGTTTGCTATTTCTGGCATTTTGATTCCAAATCAGCAGTTTAGTGTAATATCAAGGTTGAAAGATCCTGCTTCTATAGACTTCTTCGCAAAAGAAGATGAGACTTATGTTAGGGCATTGCCGTTTAATCAGTATGATTTCTCTAAATGGCTTGAATATTATATAACAGAGTTGAAAGACCCTCCAACTGGAGACAGTGTATTTACTCTTTTCAATGATTCATATGTGAATACATTGTCGAGATTTTTTATAAATGAAAAATCGGACTTACAGCCATCATCTGGTTCAAAGACAAAGTTTGAAAAGATGATCAATATGTTAATGTTTCTTCCGAAGTATAAAAACTTCATAGAACAAAATACAAGAACTTATGCTGATCTTTTGAGTGCTGGGAAGTGTTACTCAGAAACTTTGTTTTATAGAGTTGAAAAGAGAGATCAAGATGGAAATGTTGTTCAACAGATTTTTCTAACTAAGCCTGAGCAAGGAGATGTTGTAAAATATATTGATACACAAATACAGTATGGAAAGAAATATGAATACAGCATTTTTTCTTATCAAATGGTAATTGGCTCTAAATACAGATATTTGTTCGCAAACAACAGACCAAGCCAAGTGGATCCATTTGATACAGATGTTCTCGCACAACAAGACGAAAATGGTCCATATTTCCCTTATGCTGGTATGAACATATTCAGTAGAGAAAATGGATTACAGTTTTCTGTTTATTCTAAAACACAAACTATCGCAGGACAAACAGTTCCGGTTGACGCAAAGTTGTCTATCTTCACAGCATTAATGGAGCCGGATGTTAGAATTATTGAAGTTCCATATCACAAAGAATCAGACGTTCTTGTTTTGGATTCACCACCATTAAGTCCAGTTGTTAACTTTGCTCCAATTCACGAAAGAAAAAATGATATTTTGATCTCTTTTGAAACACAAACTGGAGATATAGAACAAGAGCCAATATCTATTTTAGATGAAGACGATAAGTTTTTTGAAGTTGAGAGAATACAACAAAAAAGAACTTTACAATACAATACTGGCGAAGGAACAAACGGTTTATATTCTCCAGAAACAAAATATGTTTTCCCAAGATTGAGATTTAAATCAGATGATTTTTCGTCTGAATATCAGGTTTTTAGAATCACAAAAACAAAACCAAAAGACTATACAGATTTTAAGGGGAATCTGTATCAAACGCTTGATGTTAATGAAAGAACGGCTTTCATTGATAAAGTTCAAACAAATGTAAAGTATTATTATACTTTTAGATCAAAAGACTTACACGGAAATATTTCTAATCCATCACCAGTATATGAGTTTGAAATGGTTGAAAATTCTGGTGTTGCTTATCCTGTTATTTCTATTGTTGATATGAAATCTGAAGAAAGCAAGATCTATACTATGTCAAAATCTTTAAATAGATATTTACAAATAGATGCTGCTGCTATACAATCTTACTTAAATGAGGAAAAGTCAGGTTTGAACGGAACAACAGCCGTCAACGAAACTATAGATCCAGTATTGGGTTATGCTGATTCTTCTTTGTGGAATCAAAAAAGATTTAAAGTAAGGTTAAGATCAAGAAGCACAGGCAAGGCAATAGATTTAAACATCGGTTTTAAAACTCGTCACGATAAACAATCATCGCAAAACACTGAATTATGTGACTGAATTTAAAAAAAATACTATTTATCGTATAATGTTGCTTACATAGAAATACTTACTTTATTGAGGAGTTAAAAAATATGGCTTTTTTAGATAATAGCGGAGATATTATTTTAGATGCTGTCCTTACAGATGCTGGTAGAGCACGTTTGGCAGCAGGAGACGGATCTTTTAAGATCGTAAAATATGCTTTTGCGGATGATGAGATTGATTATTCAAAATACGACAAGAACAATTTAAGTGGATCTGCTTACTATGATTTAAGCATTTTAACAACTCCTATCCTTGAAGCGTTCACCAATAACACTTCGTTGATGAAAAGTAAGTTAGTTTCTATTCCAAGAACAAATCTTCTGTATATGCCTATTTTGGCAATCAATGAAGTAGCAGATATTGGCGCAGCATTAAATGCCGCTTCAGGACAAGCCAGCGGTTCATTTGCTGTATCGGTGGATCAAACGACTGATGACACTTTCGCTGCTAATCCAGATAGATCGACTGGAGTATTTTTTGGAATAAAGACAGAGACAAAAGCAATTCAGATTGATCAAGGTTTGGCAACAAGTGCTATTTCAAAAGATCAAGAATTGGATGCTTCTTTGGTAGAAACACATTTCATCGTAGAAATGGATAATAGGTTGGGAACACTCCAGTCTCCAGCAGGAACATCTCAGGGATATTCTTACTTGGATGATGACAACATCGCAGCATATAACATTTCAAATACCGGAGATAATCAAGGATTTTTTAGTCCTTTGACAGGACAAAACACTTCTCCACTTGCTGGACCAAGAGGAGTTGCTTTTAGATTTAGAGTTAGACCTTCCTTGGAACTTCAAACAAGCAACTTCCTATTCACTAAACTTGGAACAACAGGCAATAGTTGGACAGGAATCGGCAGTAAAACATTCTCATATATTGATACTATTGTGAGATTAACAGGCGCAACCACTGGATATAAATTAAGCATCCCAGTCAGATTTGTAAAACAAGAATAACGAGGTAGACTAAAACTATGGCGACCACTTTTAAAAACTTTCTTAATGAAGATGTAACTTCTACACGAACATTATTACACGAATCAATCCCGATTACAGGATCTATTGTATCAGGAACCTATAATGAAGGAGGTTCTACGACAGAGACTAATATCAAGAACTATTCTCACGGATTGTTTCAGTCTGTTTATGACTACCCCTATTTAAGTTCTTCAGCCAATCACATCTTTGATTTAACTGTTGGTTATTCAAGCCAGTCTGGTCTATCTTCAACGGCAAATGTTCAAAACGCTGAAAAGATCAACATTTACAATCAAATGGCACAAATCCTTGCTGGTCACGACGCTACTGGTAGTATTAGAAGATTTGACGAAGATGGTGATTTAACTGCTGGAACAAAATTAGATGAAGTTTTCTTTGTTAACTTCGCAAGACTTCTTAACAAAGATGAAGTCAAAAAAGGATCTTTTTCTATTGAATTTGGAGTTAGCGGATCTGCAACTGGTGCCTCTACTGGATCACTCAGTCCTGTAACAAACTTTGGATATAGAGTCAAAGCCGCAGATTTAAGTGGGTCAACTTCTTATCTTGTTAACTCCCCTGCTGGAGAATATGGTATTTTGTATGCGACTTCAAGCACAGGATTGGCTTCCTACTTAACTAACGAAGAAGTTCCAGTAGGTTTGGTATACTATCAAGCAGGGATTGCTGTTATATCTGGATCTATATTTGCCGATACTACAAAAGGTGGAGTTCTTAAAACCAACGTTAATGTTATTGACGGAAGAGTTGGTTTAGCAGAGCCTTTCAATACAACGGCAGGAAACACTGGGCTGGACTTTATGACTGGTTCTTCTATTTCTGGGTCTTGTTCTGCGATCAGAAACAGAATTTACAATATTAGTTTCAACAACACAACAGAATTGAACTCAACCATTTATTTCTGTCGTGCTTCTCATAATGAGTTTAACTATAGTTCTAACCCAACTTACCTTTCTGAAAGCCAGATTAGGGTAAAAGATAGCACGTTAGATCAGCCAGTATCATACATTACTACTGTCGGTTTGTATTCGGCAAACAATGAACTTTTGGCTGTTGCTAAAGTTTCTGAACCATTAAAGAAAACTCCAGATACAGAACTTACTTTGAGAGTTAGATTAGACTACTAATAGAGCCAAGGAGGTAGAGGCTGTGGCATATTACCAATTTGGACCAGATGATTTAGTCTTCAATATTCTTAAAGCAAACCCACGAGTTCAGTTTTTCGTTTATCAAAACGCTGTATTCTTCAACAATAAGCCAGAAATAATCGGAGATCGCTCCACCAGCAATATCAATGGCGTTCCTCCGGGATATATTAGTTTATATGAACTAAATGTTGATAGAACAGCAAACGATCTTATTTATCCATTCATAACTAAAAATGGAAGTTTAACTACTTTTAGCACAATGTCAACAAGAGAGTTCAACTCTGACTTTCAATACGGTGACACAATAACTGGAAGTTATCCTTTGTCTGCGAGTATTAGTAAGGATTATTTTGCTCAAGGACAAAGCAGAATAAAAATAGATGCTCTACAGAATACATTAAACTATTATGCCCCTCTTTCCAAGCACTATCAATATAATACATCTCTTGGTGATAAATCAGATCAAGAGATCGGTCTGGTAAGCATACCTTCTATATTTTATGGCAGTAAGATTGAAAAAGGAACTGTAGAGTTAAACTTCTATATCTCTGGAACATTGGCGGCGCAACTAAAAGATATCAATAAAAATGGAGAGTTAATACAAGTTGGTGGAGCAGCAAATGATCTTGGAGCAAGTAATGGCTCTGGTTCTGTTGCGGGTGTCGTATTATATAATGAAGGATTTATCGTATTAACCGGAAGTTGGGATATTGATCCAGATCACACAGAAGCATATACTGGCGGAGGTCCTACAAATCCAAAATGGACGTTTTTTGCCAGAGGAGCAAATGATGGAACTTCAACCAGTATTCCTTCTTCAAGTTATGGTCTTAAATTTTCTGGATCTACTGAGACACCTGTTTTAACAATGTTTGCTAATGCCGACAGAGGTATGCTAAACTTTTCAAACAATCCAACTTTTGTTTCTCATTCACAAAGTATATCTGGGATAACAAGTTCTTATGGTTATCAAGAGCCATCAACTGTTTTGATTAAGAACACAGTTAGTGGAGCATACTCTGATTATAATGAGAGTTTTAAAAAACAAACTTTTATTTCTAAAATCGGTATCTATGATGAAGATATGAACTTAATTGCTGTAGCCAAGTTAGCCACCCCAGTCAAGAAAACAGAAGAAAGAGATCTAACCTTCAAACTAAAACTTGACATCTAATATTTTATATGCTATAATAACTAAATGATTTTAGGATTAGATATTTCTACTAGTATTATTGGTCTAACTATTATAGACAATGGCTCTATAATAAAAACATATGCTATAGATCTAAGAAATAAAAATAAATACAAAGACATTTTCGCTAAATACAACCAAGTTCAAGGCGAACTAATGGACATTCAGCGAGAATACAACATAACCCACATTTTTATTGAGCAATCTCTTCAAATGTTTCGCTCAGGCTTCTCATCAGCCAAGACACTCTCAACCCTTTCTTCATTCAACGGCGTTGTATCTTACCTTTGTTATAGAGAACTCAGCCTCAAACCAGAACACATAGCAGCAACTTCTGCTCGTAAGGCTTGCGGCATTTCTATTCCAAAGGGTCAAAAGGCAAAAGAAGTAGTTATCCAGTTTTTGCTTGACAACGAACCCAACTTTGTTGTAGAATACACCAAAACAGGCAAGATTAAGCCTCAATACTACGACATTGCCGACAGTATTGTAATAGCAAAAGCAGGATGGGAACTTGTCCAACAACGAGAAAACAGCGGTTCTTAAAGAAATCCTTGGTGGATACAGCCGAACAGGGCACGAACTTCTTTTTTCCTGCCCCAAGTGTAAGCACCACAAGCGAAAACTAAGCGTGAATGTAAATAAAAACGTTTTCAAGTGTTGGATTTGTGATTTCAAAGGCACCAACATCAATCGTTTGGTCCGTCGTTATGGGGACATTACCCAGAAAACCAAATGGGGTGAACTTACAGGTCAAGTAGAAATCGGGCGGTTTGACGAGATTATTGCTTCTCTTTTCCCTGAGACAGAGGAAGACCAACCCGAAGTCGTAGAACTCCCAAATGAGTTCCTAAGTCTCGCAAATAATGGAAGATCTTTGCTTTCTACAAAGGCTCGCAACTATCTTAACCGCCGAGGGATTACAGACGAAGACATTTTGTTCTGGAAAATAGGTTATTGCCCTAGTGGAGAATACGCTGGTAGGATTATCATTCCTTCTTTCAACGAAGAAGGAGATTGTAACTATTTTATTGGTAGAACATACCAGAATGATTGGCGCAAATATATGAATCCACAAGCAGCCAAGAACAAAATTGTATTTAATGAACTTTATATTGATTGGGAAGAAGATTTAGTCTTGACAGAAGGAGTTTTTGATGCTATAGTCGCCGGAAAGAACTCAGTGCCGATCTTAGGTTCGTCTCTGAAAGAACAATCTAGACTGTTCAAAAAGATTATTGAAAATGATACACCAGTCTACATTGCTCTTGACCCAGACGCCGAAGAAAAAGCATCGAGTTTGATACAAAACTTAATTAAATATGGTGCGGAGGTTTACAAAATAGAAGTATCCCCGTATAATGATGTCGGTGAAATGCCGAAGAAAGAGTTCCTTAAGAGGAAAGAGGCAGCAAAGCCTATGTCGTCAGAAGACGCATTTTTACAAAAGTTTATTAGTAGTTTTAATTTTTAAAGGAGAACACAATGAGTCAATTGGAAGATATTCAAGGCAGCGACGATACTTTGGTAACACTCACTTATAGTGATGTCTATGAAGGTCGTCATTCTGACGATGAATTTGAACAATGGGCAGTGGAAAACACAAGCACAGTAGAGACTTTGGTTGAGGTAATCAATAGTGGTGTGAATGTTTTGTCTAACTATGGAAATGAGCCTATTATGAATTCTGTACCAGATTATATGGAGTCAGATTTCACTGAGGCTATGGAAGGAACAGAGGTTGGAGGCGAAGGATTTACCGAGAAGTTTGGTAATTTTTTGACTTCTAACTATATGGATATGGACAGTTTTATTGAAAGAACTGTTGAGCAGTGGGATTACAAGGAAGGTTCTTGTACTGTTACTGCCACCATTAAGGTCACACTGGGAGAACTTCGTCAAAACGAAGAAGTGTTTTCTGGTTGGACCGCATCAGTACCTATGGGAAAAGGTACTTTTACAACTGAACTATAAAGGAGAATTAGTTTTGAAGAATTTGTTTATTTTATTTACTACTTTGATTTTCTCAGCCGCTTTCCTTGGCTGTGAAAAGGATGAAGCCGCACCTGCTGAAGAAGCAGCAGATGTAGCAGAAGGCGAAGAAGCCGCTGAAGAAGAAGCCGAAGGTGAAGAGGCTGCTGAAGAAGTAGTAGAAGAAGAAGGATCTGAAGTAGCAGAAGAAGAAGCCGTTGAAGGCGATGAGGCTGCTGTTGAAGAAGAAGGTGCCGAAGCAGTTGAGGAAGAAGAAGCCGACGCTGAAGAAGGTGCCGAGGCAACCGAAGAAGAAGTAGTTGAAGAAGACGCTACTGAAGAAGAGGTTGTTGAAGAAGAAGTAGTCGAGGAAGACGCTTCTGCCGAAGAAGAAACTGAAGAAACTCAAGGAGAATAGTTTTATGAATAAGTTTTTTATTGCTACAATAATGCTTACAATGGCTCTTATTGGCTGTGAGGACCCTACAACTGGGGAAACTCAACCAACCGATGAGAAAGGCGTAAGTTTTACAGGTGCTAATGATAATACTAATACAGCCGCCACTACTGGAACTGGAACTACTACAACTGTAGAAGAAACAGCAACAACTCCAGCAGAGGGAACTGTACCAGTAGAAGAAACTACACCTACAGAAGAAACAACTCCAGTAGAGGAAACTACACCCGTAGAAGAACCTACTGAAGAAACAACTACAACTGAATTGGATGGTGAGGTCACAATGAGTGACCTCACTGCCCAAGAGTTGGCTGACATTGATCTTTTGAGAGAAAACATCTTTCAAGGGCTTGATGTAGGTAAAGGTCTTTATATTCAGCAGGTATCACTTGTTCTTGAAGATTTAGGCTTGTTTGATGGCTCGGTTGAACTTGGAAACATTGACGCAAACTTGCCCGAGGTTTCTTCTTGTCCGTTTGTACAGTATTATAATAATGAAAAACCTCTTACAGAAGCAAGTTGTGAGTATTTGGTTGACCAAGCAAGGTCAAGTGCTTATTCTAAACTTTCTGCTGCTCTCCAAACTAATCGTGCTAACTTCAACTCTACACTTTCAGAAATGGATTTTTGGTATGAACAAGGTGCTATTAGTGGGTTGGAAGAGGCTCGTGTCCTTATTCAAGTCCAACTCAAGTCAGAGCAACTTTGTAATCAAACACCAACTTCAGAAGAGAGTTCTTATGAGAAAGGTCTTGTAACAGGTCGCCAACATTTTATCAACACGATGAACAACTGGTTGGCTACTAATGGACAAAAGGCTGATTACCCAGTAATGTCTCAACCTATCGAAGTTTGTTCGGCAAATGCTTCTGTATTGGATCCTGTTTATGACCAAGCAGTAAATACTATTAGTCAGGCAATCGTACAAAATCCTTTGTGTGCTGATTATCAGCCAACAAGTTCAGACGATAATCTTCGTTATGGACAAGCACAATCAGATTTTACCAAAGCGTTTGAGCAGGGTGTTGATGATGAGTTTTCGCTTGCGGCAGTAAAAATCTTCAAAGTCGTTCCTTGTAATGTTTCAGACCCTATTGTTGTAGATCTCAACGGAAATGGTCAGTTTGATGTTACACCAATCTATTCTGGTGTTAATTTCAAGATTACTGGTAATCGACCACAGGCTATTTCTTGGGTATCAGGCGACGGCTTCCTTTTCTTTGACGCAAACAAAAACGGTATTGCCGATAATGGGCTGGAACTCTTGGGAACAGATACAGAATCTAAATCAGGTTTCGACCAACTTTCTTGGTTCGATACCAATAAAGATAAAGTCTTTGACAGTAAAGACAACCAGTTCTCTTCTTTCTTTGTTTGGAATGATATGAACTCCAACGGAGTTTGTGAGAGAACAGAAGTAGCAACCTTGGAGAGTTTGAAGATTACCTCTATTCCACTTACAACTCAGACTGTAAATAAAGATGTAAATGGAAACTTGGTAAAAACTACTTCTATGGCGACTACAACAGGCAAGACTTCCATTCTTGTTGGAGACGTTGACCTTCGTTCAGCGGCTTATCCTCGACTGTAAAAAAACAAAAAAACACTTGACTTTTGGAAACTCCCCTGCTATTATGTAGGGGAGTTTTTTTTGTTATGAAAATAGGTGATCTTGTTTATTATAAAACACCAATAGGGCTACCTGACGATAATGTCTTAGGTATTGTATTGGAAATAGACGAGATAAAGGAGACAGCAATAATACAATGGGTGGACAATCTGGGAAAAGACATACTGCCGATAAAGTGGTTGGAGATCGTAAGCCACTCAAAATAGGCGACTTGGTAAAGATAAAGAACTCATTAGAAACAATAGGGATTATTTCAGAAGTGAAAGGCAAAATACAAGGCGCAAACAACGACTGGAATAAGTTTTATTATATGGTAATACCAGCGGGTGCTAAATACCCAACCCCAGTATGGGCAGAAGAACTTGAAATAGTAAGGAAGGCATAATGAAGAGCAATAAGAAAGGATTACGTCTAGCGCACGTCAGTGATATCCACGTTCGGAACCACAGATACCACGAAGAATACTCTGCTGTATTTGAGGAACTCTACGCTAAACTTAGAGAACTCAAGCCAGATATTATTGTAAATACTGGTGATACAGCACACACCAAACTTCAATTAAGTCCTGCTTATTTTCATATGACAGCCAAGTTTTTTGAGAATTTAGCAGA
>Ga0208019_1000682_pt1 | contig 18367 bp, 23 predicted proteins | sample CB_VirMetaG_5_FD_184540 | JGI IMG/M metagenome (GOLD analysis project Ga0208019, IMG submission 184540) | Freshwater to marine saline gradient viral communities from Chesapeake Bay - CB_1508_1D Viral MetaG (SPAdes) (version 4) | ecosystem: Environmental > Aquatic > Marine > Coastal | place: USA...
GCCCGCCACTTCGGCGCGCAGCACCGACAGAGCAACAGCCTCATTGGCGATAGGATCGATGAGAAGCGCCCTGAACTCCTTAGCTGCCTTTGCGACCTCTGGAATTGGATGATCGTCACCGCGCCGCATGGCCTGGGACACCATCTCGCGAAATTCGCGCGGCGTCGGAACGTTATCCAGGCCACTCAGCGTCTTGCCGGGCAATCGTGCTCGAGTAGCCCCGCCTCGTCCGGTCATGCGCTTGACCATCTCGACCCATTGGTCATCGACCGCCTTGACGGCTCGTCCTTCCCGGGCGTTTCCGAGCACTTTCAAGCGCGTTTCAATCGTTCCACCACGAACTGCGGTTGGAATGAAGTCCCGGTTTCGCGTTGCAGCGAGAACAGGATCGACAAGCGTTCCATACAGTTCCCGCGCGGAACGGGCGCTGGAAGTTGCGAAACGTGTGCCTGGATCACTCAGCCATGACGGTAGCTTCTGGCCGACAAATTCCGCCATTCCAAACGACGGCTCAAGTTCCAATGGAGCATTCTTCACACGGGCAGCGCTCAGGTTTTCCGCAGCCAACCCACCCGGCGTAATGCCCATCTGGCGCAGCCTGGCATCGACGGCAGCTTCAGTGAGGCCCTTGACATCCAGATCAGCCGCAGCGGCCATCTGCCGGCGCAGGGCCACGCTCGAAGCGCCCGACATGAGACCGCCAAGCGCACCGCCTAGAGCGCCGGCAAAGATCAAGTTCATACCAGTTTCAAGCGCGGTTCTCGTGTATTGCGTCGACTGAAGGACGCCTTCCTGGATGCCAGCTGCTGCAACGTTGGCGCCGCCAACCGTAATCGCAGATCGAAATGCAGCTCGAGCGGCGTTCGCCCCTCGCACCAGTTGACCGCCTGGAATCAGCGTTGTCGGAGACAATATGGAAGCGATCATAGGGGCTACGATCCCCCATGTTCCAGATCGTTCCAGATCTTTCCGCCACTTCAGTTCCTGGCGAATTCGAGATGCAATGTATTCTGTTTCCCGATCGTTTCGAGAACGCAAGAAGCTGTCGGCAAACGGTTCCAACTCCGTTCCAACAATGGAATTCCATGGATTATGTTCTGGATCGGCATCGCCGAAGTCACGCTTGTCGAACCAGTACATTGCATTGACGACATCGTTTTCCAAATTCATCGCCGCAGACCAGCCCTCGCCCCATGTGGCCGGTTCCGTGTTGACCTGCGGATTTACGTCAAGGCCTTCAGGCAAGGCCACTGGCCCATATCCAGGCTGTTCTATTGGGTACAAAGGCATCAGAAATTGATCCCCTTGATCTTGGTCCTGCTATGACGCGGAGCACTAGGAGGATTTGGGTTGATTGCAAACTGTCCTGTCCTATCTGAGGATTCAGGTTCAGAGTCCGGCTCACTTGCTTGTTTATTTTGAGCAGAAGACTGTTGGCGACGTTCAGCGCTTTCTCTAACCGCTTGCCGGTTCAGTTCTTCGCTTTCCCGTATCCTGCCCATAAACCGTTCACGAGCAGCGTCTTTTTCTGCACCGTCAGGACTAATCATTTGGTTGAGCTGATACATGCCTCGCCTTAGCACCCGATCAGGCTTCATGGATGTTTTGTTGTTTTGCTCAATAGCCAAGCGGCGCTCATCAAACTTCCTCTTGGCGTCGGCCCGAACGGCATCAATATCACGCTGATCCATACGCCATTGCCTGCCGAGATCGATAAACAACCCGCTGCGTTCGTCAATATAATAGACCATATACCCTGGCGGTTCGCCTCGAGATATCTGACCTTGAGTTACGCCCGGGATGAACTCCAAAACGATCTTCTCAGGGTCAACCTTGAACTTGTCGGCCTGGCTTGCAAATGCCGCGAACCTTGGATCTGTTTTCATGCGCTCCTTGATGGCGGCTTCCGCCGTGTTCTTCAGATCCTCTTGCAGATACTTGTGGCCATCCTTGCCGATCGGCGGATAGAACCGTTCTGGAGGAAACCGCATTGTCCGGCTCGATCCAGTCACTTTTGACATGCCGTAGACCTTTAACATGTCACCAAGGGCCAGTTTCTCAGCCAAAACCTTGTTCCCGCCCGTCTCCTGGAACCAGTAGCCAAGACGCTCCTTGTATTCCGCAACGATGGCAGGCGCTCGCCTTGGATTGAGTGGATCAGATGAAAGTCCATCCGGCACAACATCGAGCTGGCCGGCAAGGCCATCCGCAGTAACCGCGCTCAATGTCTCCCGCATTTCCTTTGCGATTACATCCTTCATTTTTTCGCGCTCGGCCTTGAACTCTGGAGAGTTCATGCGAGCGATCTCCTTGACAGCATCAGCGCTCGACAGAGCGCCGACGCCCGTCGTCAATGACGTGTAGATCTGAGCCCGCTTGACTAGATCCCCATCAAGACCGTCAACAGCGTTGGGACTGGTCCGCTGGATGTTTCCAAGCAGTTCATAGGCCACAATCTGATTGGCTGGATCTGGCGACATGGCCATGGTGTGCAGTGACGAACGATACGGCTTTGCCACGTAGTTCAACTGCACCGCCTCCTGATAGATAGCCGCCGCCGCCGCCTGCTTTGTAACCGGAGGATTCCATACCTGGTTGGCAACCGCTGGGTCCTCGACCTCATCGCCGCCGCCCATCATCTGCATATCGCCAGAAGGCGAGCTTAGTGGCCCGTTCAGAATCACAGCGCCTAACCCGGACGCCTGAGCCATGTTATCAGCAAGATCCGTGTCATCCTTGCTGTATCGGTTCATTTTGATGTTGCCGGTTATCCAGCCCTGGTAGATAAGCTGTTGACGCTGACGTTCGGCAAGCTCGTCTCGGAACTTTTGTGCTGTCTGCTCGAGCGAAGGAAGTCGTTTCACCAATGCTTCACGCAGAATACCGTTGACGCTTTGGCCAGCCCCCGTCTGACTGGATACTGTAGCGCCACGAAGCGCACCAATTAGCTTTCGAGCAAGTGCAACTTCATTAGTGCCATTACCATGAGCGCCGTTGTCTCCTCGTGCCGGATTATGAGGAATTGAGAACTGAACCCCTGGGATTTTTCCAAGAGTGTCACGAAGTATGCTGGCATGCGCCTTGAGGCCTTCGTCTGAAGTAAAATATTTAACGGCACGAGAGTCTGTGACCGCAAATGGTTCTGTATGTATAGTGGCCGCTCTGCCTCTACCATTTTTAGATCGCGTAACAACACGAGGCTGCAAATCGACGCCTAGCTTTTCTTTATAAAGTGCCGAAATTTTTTGAACATAAGATTCAGCAGCCTTACGCTCCGCAGGACTGGCATCGTCCGGGATAACGATCATTGGTCCTGTTCGTCCACTTTCAGACCAGTTTGTGTCTAGGTTAACAACTCGTCCTCCGTTACGAGCAATTTCCTTTCGTTCAGATGATGAAAGTACTTGATCTCCATCAAGGATCTTAAATGGCAGATTATCCGGAGACGAAGTGTTGCGTTCAGTCGATGGTGGTTGGGGTGGTTGAGCCTGTTGGTTCTCGGACAAGAACTTCTGCGCATAGGCAAGCTGCTTGTCTGGAGGAAGACGTTGGATCGTTGACAAAACACCTTGCGCAACGTCGGCACGGAGCTTCTGCTTATAGCGCTCAGGTAACGGTGCCTGTTCAACCATCGTGTTCAGGCCGCGCTGGACCGTCTCAAGATGATTTGAAAATTCTGGAGAATTTGGGTCTAGCTTGCCGAATTCTCCAGAAATCGCACTATATGTTTTGTTATAGAGGCCTTCCTGCCGGCGTCCGATCGAGAACTCTGTTACCCGGTTCCCATGACGACCCCGGTTCTGTTCCACGAACAGCTCGAAGCTGCGCCGCTGATTGTCGTTGTTGATCGTTACCTTGGATCGAAGTTCGCCAACACGTTCCTCGAACCAACCGTTGCGGGCCATGCCCCATTCATTCGGATTGTCGCTATCGATGTTGAACCCGGCTTCGGCTTCCTGTGTCTGGCGCGAAAGCTCGTTTTGCCATTGCAGCATGGCCAGCTTGTTCTGGAACTCTGTTTCCTTGTCAGCCTCGCCGGCCATGGCTTCGAAGGCGCCCGACAACGATCCAATCGATCTGCCAAGGCCCTGAACGGCCCGACCTGGCGCCCCTGCCGAGGACATCATATCGCGCGATGCTGTTGGCTGGTCCGCCACGCGCAATGCGATCGACGGCCCCTCGACCTTAGGAATTTTGACCATGTTATCCGATCTTCAAGATCGAGCCGAAGCCGCCGGCACCGCCTTTCAAGGCACCGCCGAGGCCGCCGATAAGTGTTGACGCGGCACCGATCGATCCCGCCTTGCGCTTCTGCTTGGCGGAAAATTCTTCCTGCTTCGCCCGGTTTTCGTGAGCGATCGCCTTGCTTTCATGATCGAGGTAGTTGCGGCTTTGATCTGTGCCGCGAGCCTGCTCGGTATCCTGGAAGATGTTAAGAGCAGAACCATAGAACGGATCAACGCCGGCAGCGCTGTATCCTGCTGTTTGCTGGCCTTGCAGCTTGTCGTATTTCTGCGCGATGTCTTCCGACGCAGCCAAGCCTTCCCATCGTCTGGATCTGGCGTTGATGCGCTCGACCCGAGCGTTGTATTCGTTCACCGCAGCTTCACTGTTAGCAGATTGCATGGTGCCAACCGCAGAAACCGCGGCCCCCACCAATCCTATTGCAGCGGGAGCGCACATCAGCCAGTCACCGATTGTTCGACGACCACGCCCATCAAATAGCATGGCAGAGGATCGTCATGTTCGAAATGGACGTACTGCTCGCGGTCCCATCCGCTATCGATATCGACCTCGACATAACCGGAATACAGTGGCGGCGTCGCATCCATCGGATTGGATGCCACACGATAGAGCAACGGCTTCAACGAACCACCTTGATCCGTGTTGCCGCTGACTTTGCCGCCAAGTGAGCGCAGCATCCGCATGAATGTCTGGCTGATCCGCTTCTTCCTGGATTGAGCCGTGCCCGCCTGCGCACCGGCCTCGATCTCTTGCGTCGTCACCGTCATCGTGTACGGTTTGCCGATGATCACCTTGGTCGCCGCATAGGGCAGAGTGATCTTTCCGGTTGCCCCAACCGTCCCCGTCGCAACCTTGCCATTGATGAGCATCGTGACACTTTCCCCGCGCAAATGCCACAACCCAGACAACGTCGAAGTTTCAGATCCACTATATATCAAACAGCTATCAAGCAAAACCGCATCTTCTTTTGCGTCGACGTTTTCCCGAAACCGTTTTGACATAACTTCGACGTAAGCAACTGATGTACTGTCGATCGTGCGGTTCACTTGGCACCAAAGCTCATCGCTTTCTTCGCCAGACGTAACCTCTAGCTCTTTGACAAGTCCACTTCCGCCGAGCACGTGACGATGCCACGCCACGACTTCTTGCGGGCGCTGATACGTCAGGCACGCGATCTGGCCATCAGATCGAAGCGCCCAGATCAAGGTTTCTGGCGTTCTCTGGAATGCCAGCTTTGTCAGGCCGCTGCCCGTGATATGTTCGGAGAACACCGTCAGATCGACAGAATTGAACCGATCCTCGCTGAACGAGTAAGCAAACTCACGCATTCGAAGGCTGGCGTTATCCGGCTCGCCTTCACGCTCAGCGTAGACAACCGCCTGATCGACAAACACCGGCAGCACATCGGCACTACCGACATCCGTCTGCTGTGTTGCTTTGACGTTCGAAGGGCTCAATGCTTCCTGCTGGCTTGATGCGCCAAGGGCAAATTCACCGGCACTCGTCCCAGCAATCAGAACTCGCCTGCCGCTAAGCCATCTAATGCTGTCGCCATTCCCCGCCGGAAGACGATAGACGATCGCATCATCATCTTCTGGCCCGTCTTCAAAATCCTCGAATGTGCCAGACCTCGTGGCCCACACCACGGTTGGATCATAATCCGTTCCAGCCAGAAACATTCGCTGCTCGAACAAGCATATGGACTGTGGCCAGCCGCGATAGTCCGACCATGCGCCTTCTTGCCAGAACGTCGTCCCAGCCGCCACGATCGCTTGCGGCATTTGATACCGCACAATCTGTGCCGTCACCGACGTTGAAGACGAGAAAGCCGTGATCTGAACAATGCAATATCCAGGATGCAGGAAGTTCGAGTTGAAGTAAGTCCCGCCGCCAGCAACAGACCCGATCACCTTCACTGCACCAGACGTATGCTCAGGAACCCGGTTGAACTTCTCCCAGGTCGAGGCGCCTGTCAGGTTGCTGACACCGTAGACGTTGCCTTGATAGGTGTATGCGTCACCGTTCTGCAGGCTTTTGGTGCTATCGCCCAACGCAGCGCCAGGCACGCCGACGCCGCCGCCTTCTTCGTACAGCCGGAAATATCCGCCCACCATTCCAGAATCAAAATAGGCGCTTGCAGCTGTCAGAGTAAACGTTGTCCCGACCGTATAGGTTCCATAAGCCGTGACGCTGGTTGAAAAGCTGGAAGGCGTAAGCGTCAAGGTGTCGTCTGCATTGATCGTGCGGAATGGTCCAGTCGTGATCGACGGCTCCGAAAGCGTCCAGCTGGTATCGCTAAGCCTGCTGAGCTTCTGGATCGGAAAATCAGGATGCGAGATGTACATGACATCTCGGACAGTCACGCACTGCAGCTTCTGGATTTGTGCCGTCGTGTAGTTGGTTGCAAGCTCGACGATTTCTCCCGCGGTACCGCCGCTGGTGTAAGCGGCATACGCACTGCTGTTGACGCCGGACAGCTCAAACGTATTAGCCGTGACGTTGGCCACCGTGAACCATCGATTGTTCACATCGGTCATGCCGGAAACGCCCGTCACATAAACCTTGTCGCCGTTCGAGAACCCGTGGCTTGTGCTCGTCACGACTGCCGGGTTGGCCTGCGTGATCCCCGTGATGTTCTTCGCCGCGTGGGTGATAATGCCTTTGTCTTTGCAGAACCAAATGAACTGGTTCCCAAAGATCAGCATGTAGCTTTGCTCGGTCGAATACTGGAACCTGACGAACCGATGCCGTGCTGTTGACGGCAAGTTGATGACGTACTGCGTACCGCTGCGCTTGTAGATCCCGCCATGCACGGCAACAATGCCGTTTTCGATCGTCTGGCAACCGTTCTTGACCTTCGCGACCTCTGGCCGGTTCCAGATCCGCGGGCTGACTTCGCCCCCGGTGAAATTGTTTACGAGGGCGTTGGCTCTGGTCAATCTAGTTCCTCACCAGTATCCATGGGCTAACGTCAACAATTTCTCGAGGCGAGCCTTCCTGGGAATCTACCGTCCTCGCTTCAGCCAGCTTGCTCATGTAGATGTCCCACATCGTCTTGGTCGCTGACTGGTTGTCAGTGAGCGGCATGCAAAGTTCTGACGACAAGCGAGCTGCAACGGCATCTGTAAAAAGAGCGTCCCAGGTCGATGTATCCGTCACCCGCGCGATGTATTCGATCGAACACGCCGACTCGTTGGCCAGCAGTGAACGGCCTTCTATGCGGTACGGGATCTGTGCTTCCGCCCAAACGCCGGCAGACGGTTCGTCTCGTGACGAATAGCCAAGCGCTTCCCAGCTTGTGCGAATGACCTTCAGGCAATAGGGGTCTGAAGGCAGGGTGAATGCATAGGTGTATTCGTGATTTGGCGTTGTCGTAGATGCAGCCAATGCCGCCCTGCGCACTGCAAAGTTCCACGGATGAGCTCTGAGAACCGCATCTCTAGTGCGAGGGAAATGAAGTCGGCACAGATCGCCCGCCTTGCTGGTGTCGCTCGATATATCTGTGATTTGGTTGTGCCCGATGCGGGTAAGAGCAAGATTGCAGACTTCGGTTTCTGACGTTGCGCTCATGTGCTCAAGAGCCCTTGTGTGCGTAGCATGGCGAGCAGGTTGTTCAGCGCTGTCCTGGCTTCCGCATCCACCGTTGCGCCGCCCGATGCGTCAGGAATGGCAGAGCCTGGAGTTATCTTGGCCTGCACCGTTGCGCCAACGGCGTTAGAAATCCGGGCATCAGCGGCGGTGTTGAAATCCGTCACTTCCGATGCCGTATGCGTGTGTGTCGTGATTGCAGCTGACGACGCATTCGCCACGATCAATTCATCTGGCTTGACCGCAGCAGGCGCCGTCTGCAATTCCGCCCGCAGCCGTTCTGCCTCCTTGGCCGTCACGGCTTTGATTTCGACGGATCGCTTCGTTCGAAGATATCGCCTAGTCATATGAAAATGGGGGCCGAAGCCCCCACCTCCTTAGTCGTATGCGAAATACAGCTCCAGCGTGACCGTTCCAGTCGCGTTGGTAGCTGCATCCGCCAGTGTGGCGATCAAGTGCATGTCGCACTTCGGATCGGACGTCTGGCCGTTCACGAACTGCCAAGCAGCCTTGCCGTAGTTCGCGATGTCCTTGATCACCGATGCCGAGCCGGCGGCGGAAGCGACGTCGATGCCGTCGTTCAGCGCGTCGGGGTCAGCGGTGAAATCGCCAGTCTTGAGCGGCGTGAATCCAATATCGAGCGTCGGCGATCCGGTCGAAGCCAGATCATCGAAGTAGAGCTTGGACATACCGAGCAGACGAGCATTAGACGGAACCACAGCAAGGCTCAGAACCTCACCAGCTGATGCAGCCGTCATCTCGACCGTTTCGACCCACACCTTGACCCGGCCACCACCTTCACCAGCATCAGCCAGTGACCTAGTAGTCGAGTTGAGCAGCCCGGTCATAATCCGGGAGCCGTATTGAGTAGCCATTATTAGCTCCTTTCAGATCAGACCTTAGACATCGGCTTCAGGGTTGGCGCCCGGATCACACTCGATGTACCCAACGCGGGCTTCTTCCATCCGCGTCGCGCCGATCGACATGCATGCGAACACCTGAGTTGCGTAGTTCTTGTCATCGCGCTCGGAAATCCTGGTCATGATGTCCTTGCCGATGCCGAGAAGAATGCCACCCTTGGCCCAAAACAGAACCTTGTCATCGCTGTTGCTATCGACGCCAATGCGCTCTGTCGGGATGATGTTGAATCCTGCGAACTGACTGATCTGGCCAGACACCAGCGGCTTAATCGCGTTGTAGTCATGGCTCGAAACCCGAGTGTCCATGAGCAACGATTTGATCTGCCGGCTGTTGACGATGCACCAGCAGTCGTCATCAGGATCGACGTTGTTGGCGCCGAGCAGTTTCTTGGCCTCGAGCAGCTTTGCCACGTTGAGACCAGTGTCCGCCGCCGAAACGCCGGGCCACACCGTCTGAACATCGACGACCATGCCCGTGTCAAACGCGGTCGAAGTAGAACCATCGACGCCCGTATATGCCGTGCCGGTTGCCGCCTCGATGATGGCGTCATCCATGGCGCGGCCCATCGCGAACGCTGCAGCCTCGGCATATTGAGACGTTGGATCGATGAGCATACGGATCTGGTCCTCGCCATCGACGAGATCGGACCAATCGTAATCATCCAACGTCACACGCCTACGAGCGTGCGGGGTATCCATCCGCGGCGTGTCCGCATGGCGCGATGTGCGCTTGCGGGCCGAGGTTGCACCCAGCTGCTCGTAGAAACCACTTTTTCCGTTGATCGTTTCGACACGCACGGAGCGCCGAAGACGTGAACCTTTCTGCTGCGAAAGGTGATAGACGTTCGCTTTGTATTGCTCGACGAACGCCGTCGTGATCTGGATAGACATCCAAACCCCCCATGGCTGAAATTGATGATGTTCGTCGATCGCTGGTTGTTGGTTGTCCGCTAGTGAGCGGGCCGAACCGGATCGTTAGACGCAAGGTCACTCAAGTTGGCTTGGTCCGGGCCGGCATCAGCCGGATTATCGTCCCTTACCTTCGGAGGCCTTCCGCGCCGTTTCATGGGGGGCTCAACGCCTTGTCCCTCGGTCACATAGGCTTCCAGCTTGCGCGCCCGCTCAACCCACCTATCCACGTCTGGATTAGCGAGTTTAGGGTCCGCAAGTGCGAGGCATCTCAACCGGATCTCGTGCATCGTCATGCAGCAGAATCCGGGTAAAGAGCCTCAAACAGCTTCGAGCGCTCGGCAACAAGCCGGTCGTGATCCGGATGCGACTTGTCGAACAGCGCCTTTTCATGTTTCGAATTGAATGCATAAATGGCCTGCTGGATATCCTGCGGCTTAGCTTGTGCCTCAGGCCTTCCTTGCAGCCGTGTATGGCCTTCCATGTCCTGGCCGATGCGATCGAGAAAACGCACCATCCTTGGATCATTGCCGATGCCGGTCTCATTCAAGAAGTTCGTAAAGTCGGGATCGCCGTAGCGATCTTTCATCCGGCCAATCCGCCCCATGCGGGCATCATAGGTTTCACCCATCTCGCGCTGCAGTGCATGGACAGCAACTTTGCGTTCCTCGTTGCGGCGGGAAACGAACTGAGCATGCCGCTCGACCTGCTGCTTGACGAAGCCCTCATAAAGCCGTTTCGCTTGGCGCGGGCTCAGGCCGTTGGCGTAAGCCCAATTTCGATATGACTTTTCGGCGTCTTCGTCATAGGGCAGATCAGGCGGCAATTGGGGCCGATCGCCGAAATCGTATTTCTCGGGAGCTTCAGGGCGAAACGCCTGGGCAACGCGCTCCCACCCTTCCTCGTCATCGTCGCCTGTCGGCATCACCACCTTGTCGCGGCTGACGAGCTTTTCAAGGTTGATGTAGCTCTTGCCGAGGTCTTCCACCTTCGGCGCCTTCCGGTCAGGGTCCCAAAACTTCTCTGGGATGTATTCAGGGCGATCACCGTCCTGCACTGCCTTTGCCAGAAGGCCATCTGCGGAATCGGGCGATGGCGCTGGCGCTTGTCCTGCTGCCAGACTGGCAATCAACGAATCGGTTGCGCCGCTTTCCATGGGCGGCATTGCCCCCGCGGCATCTGCATTGCCCATATCAGCGACTTGGCCTTCAGACATCAATAAAACCCTCCATCATTCATCAGATGCTCGAGCACGGTCATATCTTCACGTGCTGTTTCTACGTACTCACCCGGCTTGCGCCCGATCCATCGAGCGATCCTTGCCGCAACGTTACGCTCGCCGATTGCGATGCCCGCTGTGATGGGATCTGAGGCGTGAACTTCGGAATACACATTCAACGAAGCAAATAGTTCGGCCAGCGCCACCTTGCCTTGAGGCGTCATCGCGATCTCACGCCATGCCTGGGCGACCTTGGCTTCTGCGGTACCCGACGACGGTCGTCGTGCCATCATGCGCCTCCCATCTCAGGGATCAGAGCCTCGGTATCAAGCGGCTCCATCTGGCTTGGGTCCATGTCAGGAGGAAGTTCGCCGTTACCAAGCGCAGCCATTTCCTGTTGCGCCCGCGGATCTGACTGCACATTCGCCATGAACTGCTGCATGAGCTTCGCAACGTCGACACCGCCGGCCGCCGCGTTGCTCGGCACTTGGCTCAACGCCTGCGCACCTTGCGCGCCGTCTTTCAGCAGTCCAGCAACCGGCCCGGCCATATCGAGCATCTGCTTTGCCTGGGCCATTTCGTTCATCTGCTCCACGTCTTCCTCGGACTTGAGCAGGTCTGGATCGTTGTTAAACAGATCCCACAGCCACGTGATCAGCTTGTCGAGGTCGATCCGTTTCTGGATGAGTTGAGGCGCCAAATCCTTGCCAGCAAGCTGAACCACGATCCCAAGAGCCTGCATGATTGCCTCGGCCTCGGTCTGCTTCTGCGCCGTTGCAACCGGGCTGACAAACTCAACAACAAAGTCCTTGCCCTGGATTTCTTCTGGAGGATCGGGCAACAGGCCCTCGCGCGAAAGTATCCCGAACACGCGATTGACGAGCGGTCCCAGCATCTCACTCTCAAGACGGCCAACTAGCGGGCCGAACAGCCGCATCATCTCGTTGGTGCGCTGAACCACTTCAGTCGCCGTCATATTCGCGCGATCAGTCATCCGCATCAAGTCGGCATAAAACGTTCTAAGGATTTGCTCCTTCAGCATTGCGATATCTTGCGAGATCGCTTGGATACCTTGAAGGCTGACAGGATGCAGCATCACGCCGTCATTCGGGTTGCCGCGCCAATAGGTGATGCCACCCGGTACTGTCCTGGTCTGACCAACAACGCCGTCGTCTTTAAGAAAGAGCGGCGGATCAGCGGCCTTGTGCATCAGCTTGATCTTAACCTTTACCATCGCTTGAAGCATCTTCAGATCAGGCAGCGCCGTCATGCCAGGCGAACGACCATAGACCTCCGACGTGTATTTGCTCCAGCGCGCGACCTGATACGGGAATTCAGCAAACCCGCTCTCGTCCAGAAGATGGCAAGCGTCGTGCTCGAAATAGCAGGAAACGAAAGGCATATTTCTCGCGTCACGCTTGCTGTAATCGCGATCGGCTCGAGGATACACCGCATGGATGACTTTGATCTTCTCATCCATCTGGTTGTTTCGGTACATCTCCTTAACCTTGTCGGAGACTTCCCATCCCGCTTGGCGTTCCATCTGGATCATCTGACGAACCGTGTATTCCGAGCATCGGAACACCGTATCCACGACGCCATCGATATTCTCGGCAATCACGCACTCAGACAGAGCCCGAGCCTCGAACAACAGCCCGCCGCTCTGTTGCTGGCCGCAGAACAGAACCGCGGTTCCAAACGATGCAAGGTCCAGGTAGATTTCATGCAGCGCCGTCGTGAAGTTTGTGCCAGGAGCGTAGATCCGAGCCCACATGATCTGCTCGACATCGCTCATGTACTTCTGGACGGCCGGGATCTCGTTGATGTCGACGCTTTCGCCGTTCTGATCCACGCCGTACCGCTCACCGACCATGCGCAGGCTGAACCACTTGGCGCTTGGATTAGTGGCCATACCGTGAAGGCCAGCCGCCAGCATTTCCACTGCAAGGATGCCGGTCGGATCATAGACCTTCGTCATTCTTTTTTCGCCGGGCGTGCGGATACCAACAAAATCCAGCTTCCGCGGAGAACAGATCTCCGCGATTTCCTGCCAGTTGGTTTCGCAGTTGGTTCGCTCGGTCGAGCCTTTCAGCGCATCATAGCGCTGCTTCAGGAACTCCATGCGATCATCGTCGCGGTGTCCTGAAGACTTTTCGCGGCTGGCATCGTAACCAGCCGCCATGTCTTGAGCCATCTAGGCTTTAGCCCCCCAATACCGGCGTGGTTGCAACGGCACCCTGTTGGTTAGGGTTGGTCAGAAGCGTCGATTGGAACCCGCTTGCCGCCGCACGTCTGGCCTGCTGCTGCGTGTTCTGGCGCGCCTCAATCGCCTCGTCACGCTGCGGCACTGGTGCCGGCGGCGCTTGAGGCTCCGGCGGTTTTGCTCCACCACACATGGTCAAGCCCCCGCGGTCGAGCTGCCGAGATCAGCACCAAAAGTGCTGCCCATGCTGCTGGTCTGGCTGTTGGTCGATTGCGCCACAGCTGCCTGGCGCTGCTGTGTGTTGCTGTAGTCAGCCGGCGTAGACGCTGGCGCTGGAACCTCACGGATCACCGTTTGCTGGCCACCGCTGCTTTTTTTCCCCATGCACATAGCTTTACCTCCTAGCCAATGACGGGCGCGTTGGGATCGCCACCCAATGATTTGCCGAAATCGCCGTATGTCACCTTGTTCTGCGGCGTTCCCTGAGTTCCCTGCCAGATCATTTGGCGTTGGGATTCTTCCGCGCTCTGCCGCACCGGCTCAAACGTCGTTGCCGGCGACGGAGGCGGTGGTTGTGTATTCCCGGATTTACTTCCGAAGCACATCATGCAGCCCTCGTGTAATGCGGATCGAGAACGCGCGCGCTCTCGCTATCCCGCAGCCAGACAAATCGCTGATAAGCGGCCCCGTCCTTGCCGTAGGCCATCATCGGCGGGCCTTCAGGCACACCGCCCATGGCCTGGATTAATTTCCAGGCCTCGTCATAGCCAAGCCTGCTATCGCACTGGAGCCGCCGACCCTCACACACGTGCAAAATGTCGTTGGCTTCATGGCGAAACCACCGAACCAGATCAATCACCACGCTTCGGAAATCATCCGTTCCGAACATCCAGATTTCCCAGCATCCTGGCCATTGCTCCGTGAAGGCGGCCACGCCAGCCGGAAGGCCTTTATGCCAAGCGATCCGACCTCGCCCCGTATTGCGAATAGCGTGATAGGCTTCCCAGGCCAGCATGTCCGGGCTGTCATGTGGTCGAAGCGCGAAGATCTCAGTTCGATCGTTTTCGCGCATGTTCGAGCACAAATAGATCATGTCGAGGTGCGTAATGTCCGTGAGCACCAATCCCCCTGCTGTATTTAGAACGGGCTCCAGTTCACGCCCGCGTTTGCCTGCCGAACGTGTCGCTCGTATTCCTCAGTTCCAATCAGGAACGGATCATAGCCGCTTGTGCTTGTCTGCCGGCGCTGCATGTACTCGGGAACCAGGTCGCCGCCCGCAAAAGTCAGGCAGAAAGCGTCAGCCTTGTTCGGCGACTTGACGCCTCGCTTTTTCATCTCGTCCTTGGACTCGACCTTGAGCTTGCCCGAACTTTCGAGCTTGTACTTTGGCGCAACCAGCTCATCGGCCAGCTTGTCGTCCCGTGGCATCGTGACTGCGCGGCTTTCAAACCACCGTCGCGCCTCGAACCAAAGCTCATCACGAAGGCGCATATATCGACTGCTGTCGATGCTCGGGCTTTCCGCGACGTTGATGCCGTAGACAGGAAGGCCAAGCTCACGCAGACGATCGACTACGCCACCGCCCATGCCGATCACGTCAACGTTGATCGCAGATGGGCGTTTGTCGAATGGCGTCTCGTTGTATTCCCTGGCAATAATGCCGGCGGTTTGCATCAGGTCCGTCTTGCGCCATTCTCTGACGACCTCAAGCAATACGTTTCCGCGGCGCTTGGCCAGCGCTGTCGCGTCATCCCCAAATCGGGCCACGTCCAAGCCCCAGACAATCCCCATGTCGTTTGGCGAGATGTCGCGTTCTATCGCGGCTTCGATCCAGCCAAGCGGAATGACGGCATCATCTTCCGATTTTGGAAATTCGCCCATAACGCGAACACGGTAGACGTTGCTGTCTTCCCCATGCTCGAGCGCCATGTTGCGGGCGTAGTCGGGCGATACTCTCGAGCTTACATTGCAAGGCACGTGATACCGGCGCCAGCCGGTGCGAGCACCATGAAACGCACGATAGAAATAGCCGCTCGTCCGCGTCGGGTTGGCAAACATCATGACCCAGGACTTGGCCGATGACAAAGCACCGCCGGCAGTCTCGAAAATCACATCGTCAATGCCTGACGCTTCCTCGATCAGGAAAAGCAGGTTTTCGCTGTGGAACCCCTGCAGCGCCTCGGGCTTCTCGGGCCGCGCTGTCCGTGCAACAGCAAATGCTTCCGTTGGGTCCGCCTTTATCGAGACGCGCTCGGCAGAGACATCAATCATCTGCTGCAGAAACGGCGGCAGCTTGCGCCACCAATGGGCTATTTCCGCCCATACCACGTCTCTAAGCTGATCCTGGCTGTTGGCCGTGATCGGGATTTTGCACGGCCGCATGAACAGCAGGAACCAGAGGATCACCCAGGCCTCGACTGTCGTCTTGCCGACGCCGTGACCTGCGCGAACCGCAAAGCGCCGCTGACCTGTCGTGATGGCCGATCCGATGTCCTTGAGAAAGTCGCCTTGCCAAAGCTCAGGACCAACCGGCGGCGATGCGGGGTACTCTTTGCCTGGCTGCCACGGGCGCCATTGCTCTTCCGTGATCTGGAACAGGCCCTCGAGGACGAAGTGAAACGGGCTCTTGGACCAACGAGTGACCAGAGCCTGCCAGTCAGACATTAGTCTGCGAGCTCATTTAGCATCGCGTCGATCTCATCAGCCATCTCGCGCAGACGGCTCGCGTTATCACCGTTGCCCTTCTGAACCTGATGAAGCCGTGGAAAGCTACCGGGCATGTACGGCAGGCCTAATGCACGCTGGATCTGCTGCAGCTCGCTATACGGCTCGGCAAGCTGGGCTCCGAGTTCGGCAATATCTGTGGCGATATCCCTAAGCCGATCCCGCATCTCGCAATTGCAATTGATCAGCCGCTGCCGCTGTTTGTCCGTCAAGCCTCTTCCCTTCTGAGCAACACCAGCTCGCGCCGGTCTCGCATCAGAGCTAGCAGCACAGCCGTTGATCCTGTGATTGACTTCACTTGGCCAGATCGCCATCGCGAGATTGTCTTAGGCCCCACGCCGAGCATCCGGCAGGCCTTGCGATCCGATACATTCCACGCTGAAACGATGGCCAAAGCGTCAGAAATGGTCATATGACCATACCAGCCGTCGATAAAGGGTATCATATGACCACGCTAACGGCGTGAAATCAGTCCTCAACGTCTTCGTAATCGCCATCGATCACGTCCGCTTCAAGCTGCCTTGGCGGTTCAGCGTGACCATTCAACCGGCGAATGAAGGCCTCGAATTCTTCGGACAATCCTACAGTATGTTTCATGTCTATGTGCTGGGGCGCGCGTCCAAACCCGCGATCAAGTAGTTCCGAAGCAGCAGAAATGCGTGATGGTGGAGGCGCTTCAGTATCTGCGACTATATCTGCGAGGGCCTGTATGGCCTTCATTGCATGTTTCTGCGCTTCCTTGGCGAGATCGAGGTCTTTCTTAGGTCTACCTCTAGGATTACCGCTCTGTCCCTTCTTCCAGATCTTGCCGTTTGTGGGGACTTTCTTACCGCATGGTAAAGTGCGTGTGTTTCCAGATTTCTTCTGGTCTGTTTCTTGCTGGGCTGGAGATTGTTCAAGCATGGTGTCCAACCTCCTGTTGGTTTGTTAGGTTTGGTCTGTCAGCCCAAGACGACGGCGGGCTTCTTCTGCTCTCGCTTCGATTTCGTACGGGCTGGACGTGTAGCCATACCGTAGCACGTAGTAGACGATCTTGACACTCCATAGCCACGCGCCGTCCCTGTCTATTTGACGGATGTGGGCGAGTTCGTGGGCTCGGAGTTGGTGATCGTCGATGTATGCTGGCCGCAGGTAGATTGTGCGCCATGGGAGCGTGATGCCGTCGAAGCCGGCGCGATCGAGTATCCAGAGCCAGAAGCCTCGTGCGGGCTCAAATGTGTGTGATCCGGTCCGTCCCATATCTCGCGCAGGCAGATTCCGTCCTTATGGAAGCAGATCTCGTAAGCTTCGGGCTCGGCAAGGACGTAAAAGAACTCCCAAACCCCGTTACCGTATTGATCGGCGTTCGTCATCGCGTACCTGCTGGATGAGGGCGTGCACGCGGTTTACAATGTCGGCTTTATCGGCTTTAGGAACGGCGTTGCGGGCCATGCGGCCTACTTCTCCCTTGAGATCCTTGTTGAAGACTTCGATGACGACCTGCTTAGCAAGTTCGCGATCACTGTCTGTCCTGGAATTCTCTGAAATCATTCCAAATTCCCATGCGCTTGCCTTCGACTAGCCTGTCCCATCGGATGTTGTCCTCGAGCACCCATTCGCAGGGCTTGCAAAGAAAATCTATGGTGCGGCTTCCATCTGGCGCTGACATGCGTATGCCCTTAGCCAGGTTTTGCATGATCTCATCACACGTTGGCTTGTTCGCTGGCGCCGTGTATGCGTTTATCTGGAAGTCGCTTTTTCCATTTCCAGTGAACTTCAGCGCGTAGATCGCCATCATCTCGCAGGCGCTGGCCGGTGTTGCGATCAAGCACAAGGCGATGACAAGTGATCTCATGACGCGACCTCAAGGGCAGAGCCGATCATCGCGTGCAGGCGCTTCAAGTCGTCTGCTTCGTAGATCAAAAACAAATCATCATCGTTGAAGCAGCCGTCGCGGGTACTGTCGTATTCCATGGGGTGGCTCACGCCGGCCATTAGCATCTCGTCCAGCAGATCGAACAGTTCGCCGCTATCATTCGCGTCCGGCATGTCGATGGCCTGGTAACGCCAATCGTTGGCCAAGCTCTCGACTTTGAAACAGAGCCCACCATCGAAGCACCACTTTCTACCCTTGATAAATGCTGTTCCATCAGGGAACTTCAGGAAGTCTTTCCGCGATACGACCTTCATGACTTTGCCCCGAGCGCTTGAGCTAGCAGCTCGCGGATGACCTGCGCTTTCTCGGGGCGATCGATGCGCTCATCGCTGATGGCTTCGATCATGCGCATCATCTCGCGAGGAACGCGAATATTGATGCGATCTAGCAAGGCGTCATCACCTTTCGGCGGTCTGCCTCGTTTTTTTGGTGCGTTGCTCATGCACGCGAATATGCGTCGCCCACGAAATCACGTCAATTCACGAAAATGTGATCGACAAATGTCACTTTTTCTATTTTCGTCGCCGGAAAATGTGCTATATTAAAATAACAGAAGGCGACGGGCTGCCACCGACACTTCCGGGACGCTTGCGGAGATCGGGGTCATAGGGGCAGCTGACGGGCCAAACATAGCAGAGCCCTAG
>Ga0208019_1000683_pt1 | contig 18358 bp, 27 predicted proteins | sample CB_VirMetaG_5_FD_184540 | JGI IMG/M metagenome (GOLD analysis project Ga0208019, IMG submission 184540) | Freshwater to marine saline gradient viral communities from Chesapeake Bay - CB_1508_1D Viral MetaG (SPAdes) (version 4) | ecosystem: Environmental > Aquatic > Marine > Coastal | place: USA...
GCTGCGATCATTATCGCCACCAACCTTACTGGTTGTAAATTGATGGACGCAGCTGGCGGCAAAATCTATGTGCCGGTCACTGAGACAAACATCGTCGATACTCCCACGGGGTCTTACCCTATTGTGTCAACGAATGGGTGGACACTTAATCCGAGTGTCAAAGCTGGTATCGAATTCGCGGGGGATGTTGCGCCTTTCCCGTGGGCAAACTTAGTGTCCAACACACTGATTGCCTTGCTCGGCATTGGGGCGCACTTTCGAGGGAGGTGGCAAGCTCGCAAGCTGTTGAAAGTTGCTGAGTCCGGTGTAAGTGCTGCACAAGCATTTAAACGTGGGCTGAAAGAATTGGATAACAACAAGGCGAAGGTCATCAAAGATGAGCTGATCCTTAAACAAACTGCTGACGGAACGCGCAGTTTTATCCAAAGCATCCTTTCACGCATCTAAGCGAAATTCGATTAAATTACTGTTGGATTCTTTGCCCTCAGTTTGTCCGTAATTGGACAGACTGGGGGCAATTACTTTTGCGTTCTTCGCATATGCCCTGTGGATGGCAGCTGAATTATGTCCGAGGGCGACCATAGCCAACCGTTCGGGCACACCCGATTCAAAGGCTCTCTCGGCCCATGCGTAGCGGTAGCTGTGCAGCGTCACACCGATGATCCCGAGCCTGTTGCATGCCCTTCTGAAGATGGAGGCTCGATCCTTGCTTCCGAGCTGCTGAATGGCTGGCAGAAAGTATCCTTTCTCTCGTCCTCCTGCTGCTGCTTTCAGTTGTTGCAGCAATTGCTCTGAAGCTCTGAGTGCGGCACGTTGACCTGTCTTCATTCGGTGGTATTCGATGATGTCACCTTTGAGGAACTCGATGCGAAACTCGGCAGCATCGGCCTGCGCCGCCCCTGTTTCCCACAGGATTTCCAAATAAATCTTCCACCGCCAACTGCGAAGGTTTGATTGCAACCTTCGATGTTCCTCTAACGTGATACTACGCTTACTGACATGCTTAATCTTTGGCCAATGTTTGCGGGGCAGAACAAGGTGACTACGTGCTCCGATGTCCATTGCCAATGTCTGCAATGCGGAGAGATACACCTGTGTCATCTGCCCTCCTTTTTGGATCAGTTCGAGGAAGTCGGCACCCGTGGTTTCGGAGACTGCCATGTGTTTAAGTTTATCCCATCGAGACTGTTGGAATTCAGCCAGCTTGCGTTGTTTGGTCACATCTTTGCCGTTGGCACAGTAGATGGTAATAAGGTTTTCCCATTTCATTTCACTCATAATTCATTCAGTTTTTGTGTTGCATTCATTTCGGGGCATCCGTAATCTCGCACCCATCAGCACGCTTAGCTCAGTGGTAGAGCACTGCCTTCACACGGCAGGTGTCGCAGGTTCGAACCCAACTATTTCAAACGGTTACAAAGTCAACTTATGATCAATGTTCGGCAATTCATCCGTATTAACAGTGCTGTTAACAGTCGATAGTTTTCTGTGAAACTTAACTACACACCAATCACTATTTCCCAACGTGCTTACGACTGCCTTTTGGAGCTGTCTTCTTCTTCGGGAAAGGCTCCCATCGAGGTGTTAAATTGCCTGCTTCAGTCTGACATTTGTGTTCCTTCTCGATCCAATAATTTATCAGATCAGTCTTCGAATACAGACTTGCCGCACTCAGCTGATTGAGTTTCTCAACCACATCCTCGTGCAACCAAAAAGTCTGTGACCTCTTTTTAGGATCACGCCGCTTATTTGGGTCTTTCTCACGTATCATTACAATTTGCCCTTCTCTGTTCACTCTGCTCCTGCACTCGATTATAATCAATTATAATTTTCATTGACATCGGTGTAACTACACGACAAAACAATACACATATTTACCGACAATGAGTGACACATCTTCATTAAAACAGAAAAATAAGACTGTGAAAATGCTTGCAACCAATACGGCTACGCATAAGCGGGTGAAGCGTTACGCAGCATTACACAGGCTCACAATGCAGCAAGCAATTAACCGTATCGTAAGGGAGGCATGTCGATGATTTCCGATGAACAAGTGAGAGACAACGCCGTGAAACGGTTTAACCGTGAGTTCCCTGCAAAGTTCAATGCAGGGATGCAGGAGCACAATCCCGACGGCACACACGGTCTTTTAAAGATGACTCCGCAACAACTTTTCAGAGCACTGCGCGAGGAGATTTATGATCTCTATTCCTACGCAGAATCGCTCGAATCACTTTTCCTTGCCGCTGAAGCGGAGAAGGAGATGACAACAAGAAAAACAATAGAAGAAAGATAAAAAGGAATGTTCCTATCAAATGCAGATCAACAGAAGAAAGACTTCCAACCACATCCAAAAGGCCCGTGCAAAGGAGTCTGTGTTGAAGTGATCACTCACAATAAAAAAACGGGTGAGCCTTACACCAAAGTCAATCAACAGGGTGAGATGAAGCAACAGCTCATCCTTGCGTTTCAGACTGAGAAGAAGGTGGAAGTTGAAGAGGGTGTCTTTGAACATTGTGTTCATTGGGAATGGTTCAATGTCCCTCAGACATTGCAGAACGAGAACTCGAAGATGCACAAGTTCCTTAACAATTGGGAAGTGCCCATCAAAGAATACCCAACGCAAGCGGCTTTTGAGAACGAGGTGCTCGGGCGACCTGCATACCTCGTGTTTACACACAGCAAGTCCGAAGATGGTAAGAGGGTGTTCTCTAATCTCACCAGTTGCACAGCTGTTGAAGACCCGAAGGACGCATTCGTTGCGGTTGATTACAAGCCCTACAACCAACAGGCAGTCTAAACCGACATGTTCCTCTCCGCAGACCCGCACACCAGAACCAGTCGCAATCTGACCGGAGACGAGGGTGCTCATTGGTACACAGCCGATGGGCATCCTCAACATACGGTTACAGGAAGCGATGGACAGAAGCGCAACACGACACTGAGGGATGCTCGCAAGCTCCGGTTATATCCATCTGTGAGCGCGATCACAAAAATGATCCCTAATCCATCGTTGGAACGGTGGAAGCAGGAGCAGATCATCAATGCGGCAATCGCTGCTCGGGCCAACCAGTCACTCAAAGATGACGAGTATGCCCGATACGTGATGGCTCAGTCCCGCCGTAAGATGGTGGATGCCCGCGCATTCGGTTCACTGTTTCACGAGGCTGTGGAAACCATTGCGAAGACTGGTGTTCTGTTCGACGTGAAGTTTGATCCCGTTCGTGAGCATGTGATCAGGTATCTCCAGTGGGCAAAGGACGTGAAGCTGTCGGTGCTACGCAGCGAGTTTACCGCGGTACACCACTCCGTTGGCTACGCTGGACAGGTGGACATGTTCGCTCGATGCGAAGGCAAGCAAACCCTGTTAGACTTTAAGACTCAGAACATTACAGTTCAGCAACCGACAATTGATGATGTCAATGTCTATGACAGTTGGGGCATGCAGTTGGCAGCGTATTGGAATGCTGAGTGGGATGGGAAGCCTAAGCGCATGCCGGTGATCATGTCTGTGATTATTCCGTCCGAAACAGCTTCTTACCCAATTGTTAAGGTGTGGTCTAAGGCTGAAATTGACCGGGCATGGGCAACCTTTAAGACGTGCGCCCGATTGTGGCAGCAAACGAAGGACTATTACCCCGCAAAAGAAAACAATAATCCATTCTGACTATGGGCAAAAAGGAACGAGAGAAGGGCAAGAGGGGTGAACGCATGTGGCGCGATGTGCTGCGTGCCGCTGGCTACTCGAAGGAGGGAACCTACCGCACACAGCAATACTCGGGAAAGAGCGGAGATGGGTCTTCCAGTGACGTTACGTGCCGCGAGCTACCCACACTCCATTTCGAGGTAAAGAACGTGGAGAGGCTGAATCTGTGGGCAGCATTCGCACAGGCAAGCGGTGATGCCCCGAAGGGCAAGATGCCAGTAGTTGCTCACACCAAAAACAATCACCCGTTTCTCGTTACGATGAGGGCTGAGGACTTTTTGGACATCGTTCGCAGGTCAGATTTGGTGGAGGTGAACCAATGAATCTGAGCATCCCCGACAGCATCCTTTCGGCAGACATTTCTACCACTGACAAGTTGGTTTACGGGGTCCATTTATCGAACCAACGGATGAGCAAAACGGAGATTGCGCGACTACTGAAGCTCAACCGATCAACCGTTCACAGGGCTATTTTGAACGCCCAAAAGTGTTGCACCAGTGCAACAGAGTGTTGCACCAGTGCAACAGAGTGTTGCACCCATGCAACACTTTCAGAAGAGAAACCAAAAAGTGTTGCACCCATGCAACAGAGTGTTGCACCCATGCAACACGAAACAAACAAACAAGTATATAAGAAAGAGAAGGGTGGTGTTGGACCTTCGTGGAAGGATGTGGAGAGGTTCTCATTTCAGATGAAGAGGCCCGACCTCGCTGAAGAATTCTTCGAGCACTACGAGGGTTGCGGGTGGGAGCACGATGGGCGACCTCTCGGGAACTGGCGTGCGATGTTCAGAGGGTGGTGTCGAAGGACACCTTCACCCGATGACGCACCTCCACGTCAGACCACTCCCAACGGATACCAACGACCACTCACTTTGGAGGAAGCTCGGTTCATACAGGATCAGAGCTATTGATTAGGGCAATAAACGAAACAAATAAACTGAATGAGCACAACTTATAACATACCAAACGACAGGGCAGCAGAACTCGGCGTCATAGGAGCAGCCGTGCAGGGCAAGTTCAATGAACTCGTGGCTTTCGGGATCAACAAATCCCACTTTCACGATCTCAAATGCCGTCAGATGTGGGAGGAGATACTGAAACTGGAGTCCAAAGGCTCAGCCGTGGCCGTCGAGACGCTCTGTCACGCAGTTTCGGGGAAGGATAGGGTCAACAGTCCGACCATCCTCGATGTTAACGCAGCGGTCGATTCCTGCCCTGCAATCAGCAACTGGCTTTATTGGGCTGAGAAGTGCGAAGAGAAGCGCAGGGCACGCATCGTGCAGGAGGTGGGGTTGAAACTGGTGGAAAGCAGTGGAAGCTCCGACAATCTCGATGATCTCGTTGCCTCTGCTGAAAGCGTGGTCTTCGATCTGAATCAAACGATCAGCACTGCAACACACAACAATCGGAAGGAGTCCTTCAGACGGCTGATCGAAATGCTGGAGGACGCTCACAACGGGAAAGAGGCGGGAATTCCTACGGGGTTCCCGTCTCTCGATTCCATTCTCGGTGGCCTTCGTGGTGGACAATTCATTGTGCTGGCAGCTCGCCCTTCCGTTGGGAAGTCAGCGATTGCTGGCAACATAGCCGAGAGGCTGGCGCTGAAAGGCGTGCCGGTAGGGTTCTTCTCTTACGAGATGACACAGGATGAACTCAACCTCCGCATGCTGAGTAGTGTTTCCGATACCAATCTTACAGGGGACATTCTGAACAGAGGGTTGGATGACAACGGCAGACTGACAACAATGAGCAAAGCGTCGAGCAGTGTCGTTGATCTTTGCAAAGCACCTGTCCACATCATAGACAACCCATCACTCACCGTTAATCAGATTCGATCACACGCCCGAAGGATGGTGAAGGATCACGATGTAAAGCTCATCATCATTGATTACATACAGCTGGTGAAGCCGGGGGTTGATGACAGCAAGCGGGATAGACACCTGCAAATTGCTGCAACCACCAGTGGACTGAAGCAGCTGGCAATGGAACTCGGCATACCTGTCATTGGGCTGGCTCAGCTGAGCCGTGAAGCGGAGCGAAACGAAGGGCAGCGACCGAGGATGTCCATGCTTCGGGAGTCGGGCAGCATTGAGCAGGATGCAGACGTGATCATGTTCCTGTGGTGCAAAGACCCGAACATGTTTGACGGACCCAACGTGCTTCTGAATTTAACCATTGGAAAGAACCGTTCGGGAAGGCTCGGTGACATTGACCTCGTGCTGGTGCGGAACAAAACGCGCTTCGAGGAAGCCACTGAACCGCACCACGAGCAATGGTTGAACGTAAAGAGAGCAGAACAAGTGAAGAGAGAAGGATAATGAAAATACTACGATACCTAATTGTTGCAGCAATTGCGCTGCATGTGAACATCAATGCGTCTGAGTTGAAAGGATTGAACCAACTCATTGAAGACCTCAAAGAGCTTAGCAGTTTGCCAGCAAAGGTTGAAGCATTGGAAGCGTCCATCAAAAACTCAACCACTGACCGATACAATTCCTATCAGTTCCAACTCAAAGATAAGAACGGTGACGGTTACGTGGATGAAGAGTGGGAAGAGATCATTCAAAAGGGACAGCTGGTGCAAGCAAAGGTGTGGGTTGAGAAGGAGAAGTATTGGACCGAACGGCTCGGCACTCCTCCCGCAAACCAAACAGGGTGGTATGGCACCAGCACAATGCCAACGATACAGATTGTCTGCACGGAAGGTGAATACTTTTTCCGCAACACGGCACGGCTTCCCGGCAGGTTTCAGCTGACGTGCTTTGCCCGATGGGGATCAATGCTTCGGTTCTTTGGTAATGGCGACAAGGTGTTGAAGGATGACATTGCCTACGGTGTAGCCACCAATGCCAACGTGGGAATCTATGTCGAACCAAAGACGATTGTTGAAACTGCGAACGGAACGATGATTGTGAAGCCATTTGAACAGCGCATCGAAAAGGTGATCATCGTTGCGATGGATAACGTGCTTCCCGTTTACATTGCCGACAACGCAGACAGGTTCAGTATCAATGACTGCAATATCCAACAGCACAAGGGAGCGCAGATCGGGATTAAACACGGACCACTGTTGCAGCGCAGCACTTATCCGTTCCCGCCAACGCAGATGACAGACGGCAATGTTTACCTCGCTGACCCGAGGTTCGAGAACCTTCAAATGGAAGGTCCGCATAACGCACGCAGGCGACAAGCTGCCATATTCGCAAGCGGTAACAACATGTTGTTCATTGGTATCAACCTTTATGGCTGGAACCACGGCATCTATTGTCACGGTGGACAGAACAGGGTGGTGGCCAACTGCACAGCTCATTGGGGTATCACAGCAGATGGAAGACAGTGGACAACGAAAGACGACATTGTTCTGTTCCTTCTGTCGGTTACGCCGGGGAACACACCCGATGCAGCTGCCGGTAATGCTGGTGGGTTTAAGCAGTGGATACTTCCGAAGCGATCAATGGTTCCGTCAGCTGGTGGCTGGCATAATGCAGGTGAATACTGTTTGTAATAAAAACATGCACACCTACAAAGCAACAATTATACGTGTGATCGACGGCGATACTGTCGTGGTGGACATTGACCTCGGGTTCAACGTGGTACTACGCGACCAGCACGTAAGGCTCGCTGGCATTGACGCACCGGAAACAAGGACACACGACAAAGAAGAGAAGGTGCGTGGGCTTGCTGCGAAGGCGAGGTTGAAAGCATTGCTTCCAGTTGGAGGCAGCAGGATACTCGAATCCCGTGAGTTCAATGGTTCACGTGGAAAATACGGACGCATCATTGGAGACTTCTCTGTGAGCGATCAACCAACTGGTAGAACTGTTACCGAGATAATGAAAGCCGAAGGGCATGTGAAATAGATTATGGCTACAAGTACATTCAAAGATGTGTGCCCCGATACGGAGCTGGTTAAGTATGTGACATCTATCGAGAAAGACGGACTGTCAGCGACACGCGATCACCAAAGCAATCATTGGGCACAGACTGTTGCCATCGGCTTAATGGTTCGTATGAGGGAGATGGAAGCTACGATTAAAAGCATGCAGAGTGAAATCGAAAAACTTTCAAACCAATGAGCAAGGCGAAAGAAACATTGAAGTGTTGCGGTGGGTGCGGGGAGAATAAACCCGCTGAAAACTTCTCCCGCAACAGACTAGCCAAAGACGGAAGGCAATGGCACTGCAAGCAGTGCATGAGTGATCACGGTAAGGTTCGCAAGCGCGGCATCAAAGAAGGATGGTGGCAGGTAACGAAGAAGGTCGCAGTGTAACTACACATCACCAATGTAATGACGGATGACGAAATGATAACCAGCGCAATCGAAGCGTTCGACGGTAAGCTGGTCGCGTATTGGAAACTGAAGAACCCACCCAACTACGAAGAAATGGAAGAGTCATTTAAGAACCGGAAGCCTGTTGAAAAGGATGAGGCGCATCTTGTTGATAAGATACGCCGCAACTATTGGGAGAGACGGGCAAAGGACATATGCGAAAGGCCGAGCATTACAAAGAACGAGGTAAGGACGGCGATGTGCGGGGTTTCACACAACTCAAACATGGTAGCACAACTGAAGGCACAGCTGGCACGAGCAAAATAATATGGGCAATCCCGATATGTCAGCACAGGTGCTCAAACAGGCACCAATAGATCACCGAAAAGCAGAAGGACTGTTCCGCTACGACTATGTGTTGACGGCTGTGATAGTGCAGGCAGCTGGTGACTTTGTTGATGCACACATGTCGGGGTTGATCAATGAAGACTGCACGCCGAACCTCGAAGCGATAAAGGCAATGATCGAAAGGAACCGGACAAAGAGGAACAGGTTCCCTCGGTGGATGGAGGCTTCGGACATCCAATCAGCTGCAACATTCCTCTTCGATGGGCAGCTGTTGGAAAGTGTCATACCGGCAGATTGGAGCATAGACGCACCAACAATACGAAAATACGTGCTCGCCCACGCGAAGGACGGCAGGCGCATCGACAACTTTTTCAACTACGAAAAGAAAACGAAATGATTGTTAGAGAAATACACACGTTCTACGAACCCATTGATGGCGATTCAAAGGAGGCATGCGAACATCGTGCTGAATGTGATAAGGTGCTTCAGATGTGGAAGGACAGCTGGTATGCCCACGGGTGGAACCCGATTGTTCTCGGTGCAAATGATGCAAGGGAGCACCCTGCTTATCAGCAGGTAATGGACAAGGTGCACTCTATGCCTTCCGCGCACGAAGAGCACTACAACGACAGGTGCTACCAGCGATGGCTTGCGCTTGCGAATGTCGGTGGATGGTATGCCGATCCCGACATGATCAACTACAACTTCCCGCCGCCCGATGTGTGGGGTCAATCCATCTCGCTATGCCCCGGCACTGCTTGTCCGAGCGTGATCAAAATGTCCAAAGACGAATACGACACGTTCTTCATTAACACGATACTCGATTACGAATGGAAGGACGGAGACGACTTTGTTCACGTCAACCAAAACGGGGATCATGTGGTCAACGATATGCTTGTGCTGCACAACAGGAGAGTTCATCGAGCATTCAGTTTTTCAATGCATGTTATGGGCGAGTATGGAAGGCATAGCTTTCACGGTGTTCCCGTGAACGATGAGGAACACGCTTCGATAGTGCATTACTCGGGACCATACATCGGGCTGGAAGGATGGCAACGCAAGTCAGACATCATCGCTTCAGTTAAAAGACCGTGGCCAAAGAGGTGGCTTTAATATGAGAAATAAGAACATCATAATGATGCACAAATCCTATGTTGATTTGAGTGTGTTCGAGAAGGTTTCCATCGAGCGTTGGGCTTTAATGAATCCCGAATACAAACTTCGTTTCTTCAGCAACGAGGAAGCTGACACGTTTGTTTACGATCAATTCCCCGAGCACTCAACAACATACCGCGACGCGCATCTCGGCGCGAAGAACAACATCAAACGTGCCTGTATCGTGCATGCCTTTGGTGGTATCTATGTTGATTGCGACACTTACCCTGTTAAACCATTGAGAGACTTCATTCCGGTTGCCACAGATGAAGTGGTATTTGCTCACTCTGAGCGCGGGATGTTTTGCAATGGCATATTTGCAGCAGCGAGAGGATCAGAGCTGACGCGCAAAATTGCGGAAGGTGCCCTCAATAACCTGAAATCATCACCACCACCGTCAATAGATGATTGGGAGGTGTGGGGAGGTTGGCACTTCGACACGACAGGGGTTCACCATTATAACCAATGCTTCCGTGATGCTGGTCACACAGTTGAATCCGCACACAAAGGCTGCTTCTATCACTCACACGATCTCCCTAATTACCCGATTGATTCCATATGCACAGTCCATTACGGCACAGCATGCTGGCAACCTGATTACAAGCGCAAGCCACCCGAAGAACAGGAGAGGGAACAACACGCTGTCCTCGATAGGATCAAAAAGCATTTCAATCACATCTGATATGGACATAAAACGCATCACACAGATACACGGCAGTTACCAACGGCTCGGGGTATTCGAGCGTGTCGCCATCGAACAATGGCGTGTGCTGAATCCCGACATTGAGTATCACTTCATTGTCGATAAGGACATAGACGACTTCATCGCTGAACAGTGGCCCCAACACATGATCACTTACAATCAGATGATGCCCATATGCAGAGCTGGTGTTCAGCGACTGTCATCAGTGCTTCGTTGGGGAGGACTTTACACGGACTGCGGTTCGTATCCGTTGCGACCGATCAAAGACTTCAAACCCGAAGGCATATGGGATGGTGATTTGGCAATGTTCAAACTGAGAGACAGGGAAGGACAACCGCCGCTCGTCACTGACTGCATCTTCGCAGCAGAGAAAGGGCATCCACACTTGCGCGGTTTGATCGAAGAGATATTCAGACGCGCAGAGGACATCGCACGCAAAGCTGCGTGCGTGGAAGGCAATTACTTCAACTACAAAAAGTATGTCTTCGATACAGCGAGCGTGCATGTGTTCAGTGATTACGCAAACGCGAATAACATCAAAGGATTGGACGGGCTTGCTGACGCTGATATGCACGACCTCCTGCATCACACGGATAAGGTAAACTTTTTACGCTACTCAACTGAAAGTTGGGTGCATAAAAACCGATGGACAGAGAATGATAGGGACAGGGTTGAGGAGGAGTTCAACACGCTCAACATCATCAAAAGCATCACAGGAGTATAATAATACGGCACAGACGATCAATGACACCAGCTTTGAACGAAACACAGAAGCAGCGCAGGCACGCCGCAAAGGTAGCTGAAGATTACGTGTTCCGAGGCATCATTCTTACCCATGCACCTCTCGGCATAGGTGTTGTCCGCGCTTCCAGCTTTTACAGCAGAGTGGATGGCATGCTCGTTGATGTTGCTTCATTGGAATTGCTCAGCTTGTTCGAGATCAAATGCAGGAACATCAGCACGGATGAGATTCGGATTAAGCACGGATGGCAGGGAATAATGGGCTGCGAAAAGCTCAACGCGATGCAGCAACTCAGCGAAGCATTGCAGGTGCCGAGCAGGTTGTTCATCTGCACCATGCAGGACGGCATTATTCACGATGTTCCTGTCACCAATCGCAAAGGTGGGTGGGAACTGAAGGACACGCAAACTGCAACAAGGGAAATGCCCGAGGGTGTTGGCAGGAATTTAAGGAACAGAAGGATGGCAACCTTCAGTATGGAAACAAGCAAGCAGCTTCCGTTTCGAGCAATGAATTTAGAGGTTTGATTGAGATATGAAAAAAGTATTGATAGCAGGACACACAGGATTGGTCGGCAGTGCATTGACGCACCGCCTCGAAACACAGCACGCCGGTCTGATGCCGGTCGTATTAGGAACGAAGGTTGATTACCGTGACCCCGTGATGACGCAGCAAATCATCGGAGAGATTGTACCCGATGCCATCGTGATATGCGCTGGCAGGGTTGGCGGTATTAGTGACAACATCCACCGACCAGCTGACTACGTTTATGACAATGCGATAATACAGGCGAACATCATCAAAGCAGCGCACGCCCATAACGTGTCGAAGCTAATTGCACTCGGCAGCAGCTGCATTTACCCGAGGGAATGCGAGCAACCAATGATTGAAAGCGCATTGCTCAGTGGTCCGTATGAACCAACGAACAGGGCTTACGCCGTGGCAAAGACTCTTGGCATTGAGATGTGTCGGGCATACAGAAAGCAATACCTCAATAACTTCTACGCGATTATGCCACCGAATCTGTTCGGTGCGAATGATAACTTCAGAGAGCATCAATCGCATGCGGTTGCAGCGTTACTGCGGAAAGTTTATGAAGCAGAAGACGGTGACACCATTGAGATATGGGGGGATGGATCACCGAGGAGGGAGTTTATGCATGTGGATGATCTCGCTTCAGCAATTGAGTTCTGCCTACTCAACGTAGATGCGTGGCACTGTGAGCCTCACGGATTCATAAACGCTGGCAGCGGGGAGGACATGAGCATTGCCGAGCTTGCAGAAACAATCATTCAGATCAGCGGTAAGAATCTGAAGATGCGTTTCAACACTGATCACCCATCGGGCATGCCTCGAAAGATGATGGACTCATCGAAGATGCAAGCCCTCGGATGGAGGAATGAAATTAGTTTGCGCTACGGACTGGTAGCAACATGGGAATGGATGCAGGAGCACTGGCATGAAGATTTCGTTCGCAAGTAGGAACGGAAAATACCCGACATAACAACACAAAAAAAACCCTACCAGCTGAGTGTAGCTGGTAGGGTTTGTGTTTATGTAGTGACTAAGTTACAGTCTGTTGTTTCGACTACCAATTGCGCCAACAACAGCAAAGCCATTGAAGCACACAATTGATGCCATGAGGTAAACATGGCACAGACTGTCGTCTCTTAGGAATTGCGCTATACTTATTCCTAAGCATACAGACGTGAGTGTTAACAGTGCTTGTCTCATTCCCTCATCTCCTTTCTGAGTTTGACGGCGCACACGACAAGCTGCTCGCGTTGCTTGGCTTCATCCCATCCCCATGAGTTGTACATGTGTTCTACCAACCTAATCAGCTCCAGCACCTCAGAGCGGCGCGGTATGGAGTTCCATTTAGTCCCGTGCTCATCATCTGACCATGGGCCATCTGCGTCACAGTTGTTGCACCGAACATATTGTCTCAGCTCGTCTAAATCGTATCCAACTCGCAGCTCAACATCAGTGCTGTCACAAAACGGACACGGCTTCAGCTTCGTCTGATAAAACTCCGGTGGCAAATCGCACGATGGCGGTCGGTTGGGTGAGATCATAACACCTCCTCTGTTTCTGCTCCATGTTGAATGACCTGCAATCCATCGTAATCAACACGGACACGCGCTGGCCCGAGCCAAACAACAATCTGTTTCAATCTGTCCAATGTCATCAACGGATTCGTGCTTTCGCCTGTGCCTTCATTGCATCCAATAAGCAGGGCATTGCCAGCAAGCGGGGTGTGCCTCGATACGCTCACCTTTCGATCGTCAATGCGGAACAGGTGGATCGGTTGGTATTCACCTTTGAGTAGCCCTTCATCATCCACATAAATGGTGTCCCCATTGTGGAACCGTGCTCCCAATGTGAACAGGTCGCACTTCATCAGTTCGTGCATGTGCTCAATGCTGCCATCGAGCTGCACCATTGATACTGTCTTTGTTGCTGGCTCGATTAGGTATGCTCTGTGTGGCTTGCTCATCGCGCACCTCCTCTTACTGGCGCAGCTGGCTTTGATTGCTGCCTGTTGGCTCGCTGAAACGCCGAATCCGATTCACGCGCCGCTTTGATGGCTGTGATTTCAGCTGTTGGAATGCTGGTGATTGTTTCAACAACTCTGACGAGTTGCTCTTCGTCCACTACGATTGCGATATATTTTTTCATAATAATTATTCTATGTTACCTGTTTAGTTTTGTGAGCGATCAACACTGCCGAGATCATTGAGTGTTGTTTTTTTGGTTGATGCGTGAGGCTTTATTGACTCATGGAAATCCTTCATTGCGTCATCAATAATTGAATTGATCATACCCTCTGGCATTCCCGCTTCTGTTAGTGTCTTCTTTACGACAACATTGCCGAACGTGATCAGAACATTGACCATTACCTCCTGTGATTTAGCCATCGCAATCAAATTGCTATTGCTATCAGTGAACTCCCCAAACTCATCACTGAGCTGAGAGAATGGTTTGCCGTCAACGCCAGCTGCGTGAGCGAACTTAGCCACTGAATGAATTGCATCAGCGAGCACGTCGATTGACATCTTTGCCATAGAAGCGGACAGCAGGAATATGGTGTCCATATCGGGGTTGTCTGATTTGATAGCTTGCCTCACTTCATCTCTCAGTGATGCGATCATTTCGTTGCGTTGTTCTTTATGTTTATTGCATGCCATATGTTTTACTTTCTGTTAACTTATAGTTAGTTAAGTGTAGTTACACTATGAATTATTATCTTACTATCTGTCTGCCTTCAGTGAATACGTGAACCAGATGCTGGCTCAGCTTAGGCAAGAGTGTGTCGCCAGTTACGCAGTCGATCCCACCATTGACGCCGACTGTTGTTGATATAGGTTTTGAACCGAGTTCGTATTCCTGCTTCGATCTGTATCGCTGAACGCGATCACCAACCCCAACGCAATTGTTGTAGTCGATGGAAGGATTGTTAGGATCAGAGCATACAACTCTCACGCCCAACCCTATGGCATAAACCTCAACGCCTTTGCGCTTCATGGTCTCCAACTCTCCGCCAACATGATAGAATGAATCGTATGAAGACATGTCGCCATCAGTGAGAACGATTGCTATCTTTCGTTTCTCCCTGCGTGCTTGCATCAGGTGAATGGCTGAACTCAATGCGCGTGGGATATTGGTGCCGCCAATCGGTTCAACATCCGCGAGCCTTGTATCCTTCCAACGGCTTCCCCAATTCTTAATCACCCGAGTATGTGACTCATAGCAGATTAGTTGGTGAGGTATCCGAAGGTAATCAAACGTATTGCTCAGCACAGCCGCAGCACCAGCAGCGATTTGCATCAGCTGCCCCGCATTCTTCCCGTCCGCATTGTAAACGGGGTCCAGCATTGAACCGCTTGTGTCGATGTATATCTGCACGCATGCATTGAGGGCTTTGCCATGCGTCACATTCTGATAAACATTCTGAATGTCAGTCAGTCTCGCAATGTCGGGCAATCGTTTCATGTCGATTGAACCAGCATCTCGGAACCTCGCAACACGCGTCTTGCTATCCGTGAGTAATGCCCTCTTAACTTTATTGCTCAGCTGGTTGCTCAGTGGAACATGTTCATCAATGAATTGTTGGCTGTATCCTTTGCTCGTTTTGCGGGGCATATCGTTTTGCTGCCGCGACATAGTCTTTGCAAGCGATTCCACCTTTTGATTCCAATTTGTTTGGATACGCTTGTGCTCGCCATTGCTTTCATCACGCGGACCATCACCGGCTTGCTTCTCGCCGTTCGAGTTACCTTCTTCATTTGATTCATCTATTGAATCACCATCACCATCGTCGTCACTGTCGTCACTGTCGTCACTGTCGTCGTGATCGCATGTCTGACCGTCATCGTCCTGTGGGTCGCCAGCATCAACCACCTCGAATGAATTGGGATCATTCTTCTCCGCATCACTCAGTGCAATGGGGTAGGGTGCTGGTGATGCTGTTCGGGTTGGCAACGGAGCATTGGGAAGAGCACCATAGAGATCAATCCACATCATTCGGATTGTTTTCTGCCAGTCTTCATTGGATTTGTGAGCAAAAAGGTGACCATACCTCCCGAATTCGCGCTTCCACCGATAAAACAATGTTATCCATCGAGGGTTGCTGTTTGTTTGCAGACGGGCAACCGTGTCAATCGGTAAAGCTGAATGCGCTTCGAGTTCCTTTCGGAACCATTGCATCAGCAAAAGTTTTGCTTTCCTTGTTAAGACGTATTTCTTTTTCATACTACTACCATTCTATTTGATTGTTGCAGCAATTAGTTGGAGCCATTGAGCAGGGTGTTCACTGCCTGTCTCTCGCTCTTTGGCAGCGCATCGAGCACAGTCATCTCCAATGCTTCATCGAGTGACAGCTGGGGGAGGGCGGCTACTTCATCGCCGTAAGCGTCTTTGCCTTGCATAGCTTTCGACACGCTGAGCATGGTGCGGGTGGATGGTGGCATTGTAAGGATGCCTTTCTCGTGTGCAATACGCAGACCTTTAAAGCGATCAACCACATTGCGTGCATCAGTGCTGCTCAGACCGTCAGCTGTAAGGATGGCAATCTCATCTCGGGTGCTAAGGTAATCGGCATACACAAAGCGGACGCGCGTCTTCAGTGCTCCACTGATTTGATGCCCCGAATACAGACCACTCTCATCAGTAAGCCCATTGCATGTAAGAACCATAATGAAGTCCTTGTGCGCCTGTATCACTTCGCCAGTCTGAGGGATGGTGAGTGTGGCAGGGAACGAATCGGTAACAGGATTCAGCATTGCCAGTATCTCGCCAGCCAGCTGGTCGCCTTCATCCATGATCAACGCAATGCCCTCCTTCACACAGATTGGAAGAGCCTTATGCAGCACTTTCATCACGGGCGCACCGTTCTCCACTTCGATTGTTTTCTCAGCGAGAAGCTCAGTCATTGACAATCCGTCCGCACAGCTGATCTTAATGTATCGCCGCCCCAATTTGTTGAGCACCTGCTCAACAGGAAACGTCTTACCGGAACCCGATGGTCCGCTGACAATCATGTGGAAACGAGACAGAATGATCTGCTCGATCTTTTTGGTGGTAGGATTTTCTCGGAATGATTTGCACACAGGACGCAATGGTGGCAGCAGAGTCTTATCTCCCGATTTGATTTCAGCATGCGTGGTCGCACCGAACTCCGATTGAACCAATGCTGATACGGTGGCCTTCATTTCGTCGGTGCTGAACTTGCTGACAGCAGACGAAATCGCAGTGTTGAATGCTTCGGGATTGGATTTGACTTCGTTCTCGAAGCGAGTGCGGAAATGCTGATCCAATGTTTCCATTGCAATCTGCATCACCTCGTTGCGATCCACTGATGGACGTTGCGTTGCGATGACGGCTGACTGAAGATCCTGCAATGCTTTGCCGAGATCGGGAATCTGTGGTGCAGGTGCTGGTGCTGACACGGCTTCCGCCATCACTTCACTGCGGACAGATTGTTCGATATGTGAATCCTTACTGCGTGGTGTAGTGGGTGCGCCAGCTGAAAGGAATGGGGCCTCAGCTGGTTGCTCTGCTTTCTGAACGGGGTGCATGTAGTGTCCATCACTCCCGAAGATACGGAGATCAGCCGTCGTCCATCTGATCCCATCAACCTCTTCCCCGTTGATCAGTTTGCGTACCTCGGGCAATTCGATTCCCGAGAATTTGAATCTCCCTTCATTCAATGCGTCGCGCAGTGCGCTACGTGCTTCAGTTTGATTGAGAGAGAACCAGTTTATTAGTGTGTTGTTAGACATATGTTTTATTAGTTACGATTTGTTACGTGTAGTGATACTATGTGAAACCATAGGACATCCGCTGACCTATGGGGTGGATTGTTGCAACAATCCCGTCACCCACCGACATGTGCCAGTGAGTGAGAGGATGGTTTCAATTACGGGTTTTGTGTGACCAGCTGGGGCAATGCCTGTTGATACGGTCCTCACCAAAGAAGGAAAGGAGATGCTTCAGATCATCGGGCAATGGCTTGTCTTCGTCGGCGCATGATCGAACACGTCCACCAGCACCGACAGCCAACCTAATGATTGCTTCCATGATCCACTTTATGTCTTCGATACCGCCTTGTGGCGGTCTGTTGTGGTGGTCTTCAAACCGTTCAAAAGCGGCAAACAACATGCCGGTATGGTTTGCATGAACATCTTCAAATATTCCAATTAGGTTCCCCGTTTTGATATCGAGACGCTCAGCATCAATGCATTCATCGCTGATAACGAAGTCCTTAATCTCATCGAGAGAGCTGAGCACTGTGATTGGTTGCTCCATCTGCTTTCCGCGTTGTTCGTCACGATCAATTGGATTCATTGCTCTCCTCCTTTGCTGGTAGTTCGCACTGTGGATATGCTGCTTTGATGTTGTCGTGGAAGAATTCAATAACACCGCTGGTGTTTCCGCTCACCTCGTCTCCGTTACCAAAAGCATGCGCTGCAATAGCACCCCTGCACATCACTTCAACGAACGTGTCGACAAGTGCAGAGCATCCCGCTTCGTCTTTTGTCGGACCTTTGCCGTGCTTCATGCAGTGAATTGCGAACACGCCACCAAAGAATGCTTCATGCTCTTCGTGTGTCTTTTTGAGAAACGCTTTTGTATCGTTGCAGTTGCAGATGATGCTCCCGTTGGTGTCAGTCTCATCCATGCCGACAACATCGAACACAATGTCTCGGAGTTCTTCGACGGAAGAGAACTCCAACTCCTCCGCGATTTGCTCGCCCGTTATTCTATTTGTTTCACTCATAATGTTTTGTTTTTGTTTTTGTTTATCGGATTGTTGCAACAATCCCGTCGCTCATCGGCTTTCACCAATGAGCGAGAGGATGGTTGTGTGATGCGTATGGCAGTGACACTACACACACCACAAAAAAGGGAAAGTGTTAAGTTAGATCAACGC
>Ga0208019_1000685_pt1 | contig 18300 bp, 22 predicted proteins | sample CB_VirMetaG_5_FD_184540 | JGI IMG/M metagenome (GOLD analysis project Ga0208019, IMG submission 184540) | Freshwater to marine saline gradient viral communities from Chesapeake Bay - CB_1508_1D Viral MetaG (SPAdes) (version 4) | ecosystem: Environmental > Aquatic > Marine > Coastal | place: USA...
CTGCCTAACGTGAAGGCTAACCAGCCGCCGTATTGAAACCACAAAACAAGGAGACATAACGATGAATAACGAAGCCACAACAACTGAAACAAACACCGAGGTAGGCGGTCTGGTTGAGCCGCTTGTTATGCCTGATATTGGCACGGTGACCGGGCAACAGGTTAAGGAGGCGATGATTGCCAATGATATTACTTATGTGGATCACCACGAATGCGGTATTTGTGGGGTAATGGTGCATTACTTTAGAGATGGGGAGTTTCTGTATTTTGACCCTCGATGCGGTTGTGGCTGCGGAGGGATGCCGCAGGAAAGAGAATTCGAAGATGCTGCGCGATGGATAAACATGCAGGATAAGCCAGAGATCAAAGCCAAGCTAGCCAGGCGATTTGGTATTGAGGCATAACGATTTGTGTTGTGGGGTGCGTAGCGCAGCGGAGCATCCCGCACGAACTGCTTGTTATGTGCCGCTTGTCGGAATAGTAAAATTATTTTAGGTAATTAGCGTAAAAAGGTTGATTAACTAAAATAGTTTTAGTAATATATGCACATGGACGGAGCGCAGGGCGAAGTCTGAAACTGAACCAGAAAGGTGAAGAAAATGTCAAGACAAGATCATTATGAAAACGTGAAATCTCTTACAGAACAAGCGATCAGTCACATCGAGTACGAGCTTGATGGTAACTATAAAGGATACACCGGAGCAAACGCAGTTTCTATGTATCTTAATGATGAGCACGGCATTAACGTGACTTGTGACAATGAAGCAGATCGCGCATTCAAAGACGCATTAGCAGAATGAAACCCAGTGAAAAATGCAAATCGGCCGGGCTGAAAAGCCTGGCCGAACTAGCCGAGATTAGCGGGGAATCAGTGCAGACGCTGAACAATTGGCATAAGCATAAGCCGAAGCTGTTTGATTTGGTGCTGCGCGGCGCGGTGGTGAAGCGCATGGAAACTATTCCAGGCACATAACGCCAAGGTAAGCGGCTGGCGTAGCCAGTCCGAGCCGAAGGCGAACTTAACCTACTTGTTATGAGGAATTTTACATGCCGAAAATCGTAGGACTCGCTTTTTTCCTGTTTGCCCTGGTAATGCTCGTGCGAACAATGTACGAAGCGTTGACTTTCTTTTCTGCGCACGGTGCCACTAGCACGGAATTGTGGATTGCAATCGGAACCCTGCTTGGCGCAGGCGCGCTGACAGTTTTTATTAACTGGGTGTTGTGGGGCTGATTCCTCATAACGAGAAGCATAAGCGGGCGCGTCTTTTGCGCTCCGCTTGATGCGCTGGTTATAAACCGATTTGGGAAAGACTATGAATATACAGCCAGGCGATAAATGCCTGATTACCACCGACAATTGGTTTTATGCCCCGGACGGCATTCAATACCGGGCCGTATTCGGGACTGTGAAAAACATCCTGGACCCCGAGCAAACGCTGGGGCTGAAGACAAACCGGAACTCCACAAACTGGTATATCGAAATTGGTAACATGTTGCTGGCCGGGTGCCAAATTCACTACGTGGTGAAAACAGACCAAGCCAACCTGAACCCGGTAAATGACGCATCCTGGGGTGAGCACGGGAAAAAAGAATATGAGCGACCATCGGTTATCTACGATGCTGACCAAGGTTTATAACAGTATTTATTAACCAGAACCGATTCAACTATGCGCGCATGAAACTGAATTTCACCAAAGCCCCTGGCGGCATCCTGTATCCATCGACCGACATGGACGCAGAGCGTATGACGCGATTCAAGACAGGCGAGATATACCCAGTGGAAATAAAACTGTCTCGCAATCCTGATTTTCACAGGAAGGTTTTCGCCTTTTTCAATTTCTGTTTCGATCACTGGCGTTCAGATCGCGAGTTTATGGACGAGGCCGGGCAGTTCGATATGTTCCGCAAGAATCTAACTGTTCTCGCTGGCTACAGGCGCGAGTATTACAAAATCGATGGCTCAGTCAGGGTCGAGGCTGAAAGCCTGTCATACGGCAACATGGACCAGGAGGCGTTCGAGCGCTGCTATCAGTCGCTCATCCAGGCGGCGATCAACACGATATTTCCCGACATGGATAACGCTCAGATCTACAACAAACTGGCGGGGTTCTTTTGATGGCCGACAAATACACGGAATCAGCCAGAGGTCAGGAATGCCAAGTGCGAATACCTGGCATTTGCTCTCACGATCCTGAAACGGTTGTATTCGCCCACCTGAACGGCGGCGGCATGGGTATGAAGCGCGCCAGCATTCACGGTGCTTACTGCTGTTCTTCCTGCCATGATTTTTATGACGGCAGGGTAAACAGGTTGAAATGGTTAAATCTGCATGGGCAGACGATGGCAGATATCCACGCTATGTTCTACGAGGGCGTATTCAGGACGCAGGAGATCATGATCAAAGACGGGGTTTTGAAATTATGAATGCACGTCCTTGTGCTGCTGGGTTATTCGGGGCGGTCAGCCGATTTGATGGCGGTGATCACGTCCTGAAAATTCTCAACATGATTCCAGTCATTGCCCCAGAATCGTTCGACAAACGACAGAATGGCGTACTGCTGGCACTGGCTCATGCCGTGGATGCGGCGAACAAGATCAGCGTCAGGATGTTGATCAACGTCAATCAACCCCAAATCATCCATCATGTCGCTAGCAATGCGGTAAGGCGGGTGCTCGATGCTGCCAACCGTGCCGGCGTAAACATTCAGAATCGTCTGCCATTCAGCCGGGGTGAGATCAGGCAGGGACTCGCGGAACAGGTAGTCGCCAACAACGATAGCGCGGTTGACGAGGTTCGACCATGCCGGCCCGTCGATGTCGTGCCGGGTGCAGGCGCGCATGATGGCCACAGTGTGATCGCCAAGGATTACGGATTTTTTGAGACTCATGGGTTATTCCCTCAGTTGTGCGCCGTCCTTGGCGCAGGTTGGTTAATGCCAGGTGGTTTGATAGTTCAGCGATTTCGCCAGGATTTTGAGCTCGCGAATAAACGGGTAAGCGTCGGCGGGATTTCCGCGAACAGCGCGCTCGATCTCGTCCGGGGTGTAGCTGCCGCGACTGTCGAGGCTAAAGGCATCACAGAATGCTTTGATTCCAGCATCGCAAAAGCCGAGCTTTTTACACATCACCCAATCGATCACGCCGCGCAGCTTGCGCGCCTGGCCGCGAATCTTCGCATGCAGACCCTTGACCAGGTTGCTTCGCTCGTTGTCGTGATAGACTATGCCGAGCGGGGAAACGATGACGTAATCAATGACGCGATCTACCAACGTCCGCTGATAGATTTTATACCCGCGTTTCTCGCTGATCAGGCGGGCGTTATAAGCGCGATTCAGGCGTATTTTAAGCGCCGGCAGGTTTTTCCCACGCGGAGACAGCCCAGCTTTATCGATAGCCTGCGCCAACCAATCGCCGCGCCAGCCGTCGAACTCAACCGTTTTGCACTCAGGCCCGCGTTTCGTCATCCGGCGCAGTTCAACGCGCCGATTCGATATAGTGATTTTCGGCCCGTGCTGGCGATGCCAAGATTTGCTGTAATAACTCCTGTCCGCGTACTCGTCCTGCATTTGTCGATAAAACCAGCCGCGCCCCAGCGGGCGAATGCTGGTATCGATTTTGTCGTAATAGCCCTGCCTGACGTTCAAATAAGCGCCAGCAGGCAGGCCGAACAGTTCGCGCGGCGACCCCTGCTCGATGTCCTCCCGATGCGCGGCCAGATCAGCCAGGAATTTATCTACAGCCAGTTGGCGCGGCTGGTGACGATTATTCTTCCATTCGTCAATCTGACGATGGTTGCCCGCTGGGGTCTGGTACGGCCTCTCTATCCCGTTGTGATAAACATGCGGCGAGAGGATGGTTCTACCAGTTATGCCGACGCGGGAAAACGGGGAGACCCCGAGATTTTTCTGGGTGCGGAATTTAACCGATTCGCGTTTTTCTTTAATCCGTTCCTGATCTGCCCGGACATCATTGGCACCAGGCCGGCCAGACGGATCAAAGGCCAGTTTTTCACGGACGCTAGAGAGTGCGAGATATTCGCGGACTACGGGGGTTTGAGTGTTCATTTTAACATTCTCCTGATCGTTCCAGTTCGGTCGATCTGTGAGTTGCAGGCTGGATTTAGCCTGTATTCGGACATTAGTCGCACCGCAGTGCGAATGCAATAGTTATTTGGTTTTACCAGACGAACGGTAGGTTTGACACATGAGTAGATGCACACGAAACGACGTTATCAATGCGTTCCGCGCCCTGCCAGACGGAGCATCAACAACAACTAAATTGATCGCCAGGCGAATCGGTTGCCGCGAGTATCAAGTGCGGGCTGCTATATCGTGGCTAGTGCTCGGCAAATTAGTACACGAGGCTGGAGAGACAATCAGAGTGGATGATAAAAATCGCAAATACACAGCAAAACTCTACACATGGAGTGGACGCACTGAAATAGCGAGAGTTCCGCGCGATTCTGTTGATCGTCGCATTGTGAGCGATGCGAAAAACTCCGAAATTGTTACAAGTTTTCTGTGTCGGGTGTGGTAAAACGATGGCGATAAAGAAAAAAGCCGCTACTAAGAAGGCCGTGGCGAAGAAGCGGACGAAGCATCCGTTAATGCTGGATGGGCGCGCCTGGGATAAAGAAAAGGTTATGCGCCATATTCTTAATCAAATAGTGACCACGTCATTCGGATTGGGAACAATTTTGCGCAATGGTTGCGACGGGAATACTCTACCGGGTTATTCAGCAATCATGGAATGGCTGGATGAAAGCGATCATTTAGCAGAGAGATACGCGCGCGCGAAAGCCGAGCAGGCTGAATTTCTCGCGGATGAAATGCTCGATATCGTTGACGACTGCCGGAATGATTTCATGGAGAAGGTGGGGGCGAATGGTGAAACGTACGAAGCGGTCGATAAAGAGCATATTCAGCGCTCCAGGCTGCGGGTTGAAACACGGAAATGGCTGATGGGTAAACTCAAGCCGAAAAAATACGGCGACAAACTCGATGTAAATCACGGAGGCCAGGAAGGGAGTCCGCTGCTGATACTCGCCAGGTCTGTCCAGGGTTCAGCGCTGCCGGTTAAAAGCGATGATGATTAGCGAGATTAATAGCATTTATGCACACAGATAGGTCAGTATCGCAAATCACCGAGGCTGAATTCGCGGAAAATTGGGAGCGTATCAAATCGGATGCTTATTGGCGCATTACATCCGGCAAGTTCTACAAAATCATGGTCAAGGAGGACGATGACGATGATAGTGGAGAGTCGTTTGTGTTGCCGTTCATCCCGAACGAGGAGCAATTACAGGTGCTCAACAATCTGTGGTATCGCAACGTCATTCCGAAGGCCCGACAGCGCGGCATCACAACACTGATCTGCATCATTTGGCTCGACCATGCGTTATTCGTAGAGAACCAGCGCTGCGGCATTGTGGCGCACCGGGATAAATCAGCAAAGGCGATTTTCAGGGACAAGGTTAAATTCGCGTATGACAATCTACCGGAATTCATGCGTCAAATGTTTCCGCTCAAAGCGTCGAACGCGGAAGAAATATTGTTTGAGCACAACAATAGCTCTGTGCAGGTTTCAACATCGCTGCGCTCTGGCACGACTCACCGGCTGCATATCTCAGAGTTCGCGTACATCTGCGCTAAATTTCCTGAGCGCGCGGTTGAGGTTATGACCGGTTCGATTCCATCCGTGCCGCTGAACGGTATCACAGTGATTGAGTCAACCGGCATGGGCAGCGAGGGTGATTTCGCGCGGATCTCATACAGAGCGAAAGAACTAAAAGATGCGCGCAAGAAGCTGACAAAACGCGATTATCGTCTGCATTTCTTCCCGTGGTGGACAGCGCAGGAATACCGAATGGAGCCGGAAGGCGTCGATATCAGCCCGAAGGACAATGAGTATTTCGACAGGATAGAGGCCGAGAACGGCATAGAACTCGATCAAGAACAATGCGCCTGGTATGTGTCAACGCGCGATAACGACTATGCAGGCCGCGAAGAGCTTATGTGGCGAGAGTTCCCCAGCACGTTTGCCGAGGTGTTCGAGCAGTCGAAGGAGGGCTGTTGGTACACCAAAGAAATGACGGCAATGCGAATCACTGGGAGGATTAAAACGCTGCCAACCGTGCTCGGCTCTTCATGCTGGTCATTCTGGGATATCGGTAACACAGACGGCACGGCAATCTGGGTGATCCAGCGCATAGGCCATGAGTTTCGGTGCATCCGGTTCTATGAGGCGTGGGGTGAGCCCTACGCACATGCTACAGCGTGGCTGCAGAGCCTGGGGTTAACATTCGAGTGTCACTATCTCCCGCACGACGCAGAGCATGTGCGACAAGGCAAAACGGACAATGTTTCGCCTCGGCAAATGCTCGAAGAGTTGTTGCCGGGCGCGAGATTTGAAACGGTTGACCGGATAGATGATGTGACATGGGGTATTCAGCAAACGCGCGACATCATGCCGCAAATCTGGATAGACGAGAACGAGTGCAAGGAGGGTATCGCGCACCTGGACGGCTACAAGAAGAAATGGAATTCAACGCAGCAACGGTACATCGATGTACCTGAAAAGGCAGACGGACATTCTGAAGCGGCTGATGCTCTGCGCCAGTTCGGCCAGGCGTATGCGTCCGGTAAGTTAAACGTGAGAATTTCTAGCAAGCCGAAGAAGGCGCGGAACTGGAGGACTGCATAGTAACCGCACTGCGAATGCTGGTCGCAATGCCAAAATACCCGTATTTTTAGACTGAGGGCTGGATATGGGCGTTTGTATCGGTGGAGACAAAGCGTGGCGCGTCTATCGCCAGGGTGATGTAGGCATCGCTTATCACTGGATCAACGGCGAGCCGGCTATGTGTCTGTTTCCAGTTCATCGCGCAATCGCTAATGCTGGCGCGTATGTCATCCCGATTGAATCAGCATTTCAGTACGTTCATTCGGACGGACATCCAAATATCGACAAATTTAAGCAAGCCGGCGCGGATGCTGCGCGCGTGATGGGGTTTGATCCGACTGATAAATTCATCCGCAGGCGCATCATTGACGCTATTGCGGACGGCATGCCGGACCTGATCGCGATGCCGCCAGAGCCAGAGGATGCGGTCGAGAAAGCCGTAAAAGAAGTGGTTGGTGAAGCCACCATCAAAGAGGGCGGTCGCGTGATCGCAGAGAAGGAGATCACTACCTTGGATCAACAGGAACTGGCGAGCCTGCACTGATGGATATCAATGATGACGGACTGACATCACCGGTCGCCAACCGGGAGATGGGCAAAGCGCACCGATACGGGGGGCAAACCCCGCAACAAGAGCAACAAAAACCGAAGAAATCGAAGAAAAAAAACCTGGATTCACCGGAATCAAAAAAACTATTCCGCAAGCTGCAGGAGTGGTTCGACCAGGAATGGCAACGCCAGGCGCACAATCGTTTCCAGATGGCGATGGACGAGGACTACTACGATTCGCTGCAATGGACAGAGGATGACGCGGCTGAGTTGATCGCTAGAGGACAGGCCCCGACAGTGATCAATGAGTGCAAACCCACGATTGACTGGATGATCGGCACAGAGCGTCGGACGCGCATCGATTACAAAGTGCTGCCGCGCCGCAAGGAAGGTGCGGATGACGCGGAAGTAAAAACAAAAATACTCAAATACCTGTCCGACACAAACAAGCAGCCCTATTCACGATCTGACGCATTCGCAAAAGCCTGTAAGGGCGGCCTCGGCTGGATAGAAATCGGCGTCAGAGGTGATGATGCTGATGAGCCGATTTTCTACCGCAATCAGGACTGGCGTTTCATGCTGTACGACTCGAACAGCGTAGAACGCGATCTGTCAGACGCGCGTTACATATTCCGATGGAAGTACCTGGACGAGGATATCGCGCTGGCCTATTTCCCGGATCGCGAGAAGGTCATCAAGCAGGCTATTATCGACGGGTCAGGCATTGGCCGTAGTGAGCAAGAGGACGAGATGTGGTATCTCGGTGCTCGCGTGACAGAACCTGGTCAGGATTACGCAGCATCCAGCATGGGCAAGTATCGCCCGTATGACGGCAGCGCGTTCGCACTCACGAAGCGCAATCGGGTGAAATTCATCGAGTGCTGGTATTTGATGCCGGTCTCGCGCAAGAAATTCATGGGCGGCACATTCCATGGCCAGTATTACGACCAGAAGAATCCGGCGCATTACCGTGAAGCATATGACGGTGAGTGCAGTCTATACGACAAGGTTGAAACCGAGATCCGCTGCGCGATATTCACTGAGTCAGGACTCGTGTGGGAGGGTAAATCACCATACGAGCACGGCAAGTTTCCATTTGTGCCTATTTGGGCATACCGCAGAGCGCGCGACAATGCGCCGTACGGCCCGATTCGCGTCATGCGCGACCCACAGGATGGGATCAACAAGCGCAACTCTAAAGCGTTGTGGATACTGTCCAGCAATCAGGTAATTGCCGACAAGAATGCGGTAGATGACATCGAAGAGGCGCGTGAGGAGGTTGCGCGCCCCGATGGCTGGCTAGAGAAGAACCCTGGCAAAGAGATCAACATCCGGCGCGATACGCAACTGGCTCAAGAGCACCTGATGCTGATGGACCGCGATCAGCGTTATGTGCGCAATATGGGTGGCGTTACGGATGAGAACCTAGGCCGGCAGACCAATGCAAACTCAGGAAAAGCAATCATTGCCCGTCAGGAGCAGGGTGGCGTAGTAACAACAGAGTTGTTCGATAACCTGCGTTTCGCCATCCAGACAGCCGGTGAAATTGAGTTGTCTCTGGTAGAGCAGTTTTACACTGATGAGAAAGTTGTCCGCGTGACCGGTGAGCGTGGCAACCCGCAATTCGTCGATATTAACAAGCGCGACGAGGCAACCGGCGAAATCCTGAATGATATAACCACAATGCATGCGGATTTTATCGTGTCAGAGCAGGATTACCGCGATTCACTGCGCATCGCTATGTTTGAAAGCCTGTTTGAGATTGTTGGACGGTTGGCGCAAATGTCGCCAGATGTTGCCTTGCGTCTACTGGACCTGGTTGTCGAAATGGCAGATGTGCCGAACCGCGATGAACTGGTTGCGCGCATTCGCCAGATCAATGGTATGCGTGACCCTGAATCGGAGCCAACCGAGGAAGAACTGGCAGCCGAACAAAATCAAAAGCAGATCGAGGCACTGACGCAAGATATTGCGATCAAGCGCATGACCGCTGAACTGCAAGAGATAGCCGCAAAGGGCGAGAAACTGACATCGGATGCGCTCAACAGCAAACTGGATGCAATGACCAAGGCGTTTGAGTCTGCCGGGATGATCATCGCCAACCCCGGTATTGCCCCTGTCGCGGATGATTTGCTGGAATCTGCTGGATTCGAGGATTCCCCTCCCGATGAGCAAAACCAAATTCCTGAGCCGGTTGATATTTTTGATCAGTCCGGTCAACAACCCATGTAACCAAGCCAACGAGGTATGAAATGTCTGTGCGAGATTTTACGGAAGAGGAATTGATGAAATTGTCCGATGAAGAGCGCGCTGCGCTGGAGGATGATGAAGACCAGGAGGAAGAAATCGAGGAAGAGGAAGATTCTGACGATGATGAAGTCGAAGAGGAATCCACCACTGATGATGACTCCCCCGATGATGAAGCGGATGATGGTGAGCAGGAAGAAGGCGGTGATGATTCCGACGAGCAGGACGCGCCCGAATTCGAGCCGCGTTACAAGCCAGAGTCCGTCGCGGACTACGATGACAAAATGGCCGCGCTCGATGACCAGAAAAAAGACCTGCGCAAGCGGTTCAATGATGGTGATATTGACATTGAGGAGTACGAGTCAGAGCGTGATCAGATCGAGAAGTCGGCTCGCGAGCTGCACGACGCCAAACTAAAAAGTGATATTGCAACAGAGCAGGCGCAGCAGAGTTCTCAGCAAAAATGGGAATGGACGCAAGAGCAGTTTTTCAGCAAAAAGGAAAACCAGATTTACAAAGACAGTGAGATTTTGGGGTCTGCATTCAATACGGCGGTTAAAGCGCTGGGTTCGGATGAAGCCAATAAAGATCGATCAATGTCCTGGTTTCTGGAAGAGGCGAATCGCCAGGTCAGAGCCTTGATGGGCCAGCAACCTACACAAACAGGAGATCAAGACAAAAGCAAGTCGAAGCCCGGCAAGAAGGCCAAGACCGCTGAGATTCCGCCGAACCTTGGCGATATGCCTGCCGCCGACCAGGCGGATGTTGGCAAAGAGGATGAGTTTGCCCATCTGGATAAATTGAGCGGTACTGCGCTGGAGCGTGAATTAGCCAAACTCGGGCCTGAAGCGGAAAGGCGTTACCTGCAGGGGTAGTTTGTGTCGGGTTTGAATGTCGATGTGCGTGTTGGCGAAACGATCTATTTCAATGGGTCGGGGCGCGTCAAGGTTACAGTTAAATCGAAGTCCGGGCAGTTGGCCAGGCTGTCAATTGATGCTGAAGACGGCATCGATATTCACCCTCCAACCCGAGAGAGCGCGATTGATGTTGTCAAAAACGGCATCAATCAAGGCTCGAAACAAGCCTAGCAGTCGGTGGCTTCGATAACCGCTGCAGCAAGAGCGGAAGAAGCAAAGGGCACCTCGTTGGCGCACTACCAACTAACGCCGCCGTGATCTTGTACTCCCCGGACATGCGCCGGGGTTTTACAAATCGTAACTAAATGCTGGTCGCATTTTTGCGAATGCTGGTCGCATTGTTATAAAGGGCGCATATTAGACCTGCGCAAGAGTGCAAATCTGATTGTTTGTTTAACTGTAAATAATTGGAGCACTCAAAATGGCAAAAACAGTCGTAGGTGTCGGTGACGCGAAAGCCGTCAAACGATACAGCGCCTTTCTGGCCGTGGATATTGGCCGGAAATCCTACTTCAACAAGAAGTTCATGGGCGAGGGCGAAGAAGCCCAGACCCCACTGCAAACCATCCCTGATCTTGAATCTGATGCCGGCGATAATGTTTCGTATGACCTGGTGATGCAACTCAAGATGAAGCCGATTCAGGGTGATGCAACCCTGCGCGGAAAGGAAGAGCGTCTGCAGTTCTATACTGACAACCTGTTCATCGACCAGTTGCGCGGCGGCGTGAACGGCGGCGGCAAAATGACCCGCAAACGCACGATTCACGACATGCGTAAGATCAGTCGTGTTCGCCAGTCTGAGTGGTGGTCTCGCCTGTTTGATGAAACCATCATGATCTATCTGGCTGGTGCTCGTGGCGTTAATGCTGACTACATCGAGGACACGGATTTCACTGGGTATGCTGGTAACGCACTGTCGCCACCTGACACCCAGCACCTCCTGTACGGTGCCGGCACGACCGCGCCGACCAGCAAGGCCACTGTAGAAGCCGAGGACAAGATGGACTTGACTCTGGTTGATCGCGCGGTAGCTCGCGCCTCGACAATGGGTGGAGGGACATCTGGAATTCCCGCGATTCAGCCCGTAGAGATTGACGGTGAACCGCATTACGTTCTGGTTATGCATCCGTGGCAGGCATACGACATGCGTACCGCTGTCGGCACTGGTGGATGGCTGGATATTCAGAAGTCACTGGCGACTGCAGAAGGCCGCAAAAGCCCGATCTGTCGCGGTGGTCTCGGAATGCATAACAACGTCATCCTGCATGAGCACAAAGGGGTGATTCGATTCAGCGACTACGGAGCGGGTTCCAATATCGCCGCCGCTCGCGCGTTGTTCATGGGTCGCCAGGCTGGCGTGGTGGCATTTGGCTCACCAGGCACTTTCCTGCGCTTCGACTGGAACGAGGAAATGGAAGATCGCGGCAATGAGGTTGTTATCACTACCAGTTCCATTCTGGGCGTGAAAAAGTCCTCGTTCACTATCGACGGAACTCCGCGTGACTTCGGCGTCATCGCGCTCGATACCGCTGCGGCTGACCCGACCTAATCACTCATTTTCGGAGATTTGAAACATGGCAAATACAAAATCTGCATGGGCTACCGGCAAGCAGCCGATGCCCTCTCCTGTCGGCAGTGAGGTGCTTAATGTGCTGCTGTCTGTCGAAGTCGCTGCCGGCGATCTCGGCGCTGGTGATTTGATCATCATGGGCGAACTGCCCGCTGATTGCGTCCTGGTTGATGCGGTCTATGCGTTTGATGATCTGGATAGTGGTGGCGCTCCTGCGTTGTCGCTCACATTCGGCACGATCAATACTGGTGAGACTGATCTCGATACCACTATCGAGGCCAGTATTACCGAAGGTCAAGCCGGTGGGGCCGCGCGTTTGACGCCGACCCTGGCCGCGCTTGCGGTGCAAGGCGGCTCGACTGGTGTTGCTGTCGGCTACAAAGTAGCGACCGCTGCAGCTACCGGCGCGGCTGGGACAGCACAGTTGTCGCTGTCTTATCGCGCAGTTGCGCACGGCGCATAAGCCGTTATTTAGAATGGGGCTGGGTTTCTCTGGCCCCATTTTTTAATAACCTGTCGAGGATTCCATGAAGATCGAGAGCATCATCAAGCGCGCGAACGGCCATACCGCTGAGATTGATGGCGAGAAGTACACCTTCAACAAAAGCAATGATTACACTTGCGAAGTCGTTGATAAGCAGCACATTTCGCGATTCATGCAGATCCCCGAGGGCTACCGCATCCCGAACAAGCAAGACCAGTCGGATTTTGATGACCGGTCTGATACGGAACTGAGGCCAAGCGAAGAAGCTCGTGAGAACTCGCCGCTTGTCGCTAAATCGACGCCGCGCCGCGGGCGACCGCGCCGCAAGAAAGGTTGATCAATTGAATGGCTGCATTGTCCGCGTTCGTCAGCCTGGTCCGGGCAAAGATACCTGACTGCCCACAACCATTAATTGAGGTTGCGGTGAGGGAGGCCGCTATCGATTTCTGCAAGCGATCCCGATTGATTACCAAAAAAACAACTATTACAACAGCGGTCGGCACGTCAGCATATTCGCTATCAATCACCGACCTGACACCGTTCAGAATTGAATATATCCGACGCGATACCAATTTTCTTGACGCCTCCAGTGAGGCTGAATTCGAGTCCGAGAGTTTTGACACAAATAGCGGAGAAGCGTCGCATTACTACCTGGACGCGGATAATCAAATTGTTCTTGGGAATATCCCTGACGCCGTTGAAACACTAACCGTTAAAGCATCGGTTCGCCCAGCAGATGACGCCACAAGCGTTCCTGACGCGCTGTATATCGACTGGCGTAATGGTATTGCCGCTGGTGCGCGCGCCTGGCTGCGAGAGAACTACGACGAGTGGAATAACGAGAACGAGCAAACGAAGGACGCAATGATATTTAGCGGGTCGATTGATGATGCCGCCTCTCGGCGCGACCGAAGCGGAACCAGAAAGCCGCGCAGAATCCGTGGGCATTACTTCTGATGGCTACCACCAAAGTTCGTGAAATCATTGCGCGTGTCGAGGATGTCCTGAAGGACGCTAATGTACGCTGGCCGCGCCTGGAGCTTCAGCGTTGGTTGAATGATGGGTATGGCGCAATCCTTGGGCTGAAACCAGACGCCAACACCAAAACCGTTACACACGCCTGCACTGCCGGCACAAGACAAGAAATAAAGACAGCTAATCCAGATGCTATACGGTTTCGGAAGGCAAAGCGTAACGTAGCAGCCACCTCGAATAACGGGTCAATCACACAGATAGACTCCGCCGTATTGGATAAGCATCAGACGGATTGGCATACGCACACTCAATCCGTGAATATTCAGCACTACATGCACGACCCGGATGACCCGAATGTGTTCTGGGTTTATCCGCCGGCGACATCAGCAGCAGAGGTTGAGGTTGTGTATCTGGCCTTGCCAGCGCCTCACGCAATGACCGTTGGCAACCTTGACCCTGCCAGTTCCAGCACTGACACAATCAGATTAGATGATGTGTATGTAAACCCATTGGTGGATTTCATCCTGTATCGCGCCTTCATGAAGGACGGGCAGAACGCATCAAACCTCAGCCGGGCCAATGTGCATCTGCAGGCGTTCAGCGTGTTCCTCTCCAGCAAGACATCAACCGATGCCGCCGTGGCCCCTATCCCGGAAAGTTGAATTGAATGACCGTTATCGCTATCAACAACTTTTCAGGGATCGCGCCAAGAAATCCGGCGCGATATCTGCGTGATGACCAGGCGCAAACTGCTCTGAATTGCCCGGCCTGGGTTGGCCCGTTGCGCGCGCTGACAACCCATGCCGATACGGGCTATGATTTTGAGAAGGTTGGCGACGTATTATCCATGTACCGATTCGGCATGGATGTAGACTCAGATGTTCAATACTGGTTTCACTGGTTATCCGATGTTGATGTGGTCAAAGGCTTTATCTCTGGTGACACATCTGAGCGCACGTTTTTTACCGGGGATGGCGTTCCAAAGGCGACAGATAACGCGCTGGCGTTAACGGGTGGCACGAATTACCCGGTTGCAGCGTATCAATTGGGCTTACCGGAGCCGACTGCGGCCCTGTCTGTGGTGGCGGTTGGGGCCCCGGAAACTGGCGCAACAACAGAGACCAGAGTTTACACTTACACGTTGGTAAATTCGTGGTCTGAAGAGTCCGCCCCGTACGCGGCTGGCGCGACGGTTGATGTTCTGACTGGGCAAACAGTGACGGTTACGCTACCGGTTCCGCCATCAGGAAATTTCAACATCACAAAGAAACGGATATACCGGTCGCTGCAAGGAAGTGCAGACGCCTCGTTCCTTTTTGTGGCGGAGGTTAGCGCGGCAACATTGTCCTTCAATGATACCGTCCTGGCATACGAGGGGCTTGGCGAAGAGATGCCGTCGCTGACATGGCAGCCGCCTCCCGCCGATCTGTCAGGGTTGATTGGCTTGCCGGGCGGCGTACTTGCTGGATTCACTGGAAACGATATCTATTTCTCTGATCCGTACCATCCATTCGCGTTCCCTGTTGGGTATTCCCAATCAGTCAAATACAAAATCGTTGGCCTTGGGTCGATTGATACGACCGTCGTTGTGTTGACCCAAGGCCTGCCGTTTTTTATCCAGGGCAGTCACCCGGATTCAATGGTGGTGATCGATGCCGACCTGCATCAAGCCTGCGTGTCGAAGCGCTCGATATTGAGCATGAACGGCGCTGTGTTTTATGCATCACCTGATGGGTTGGTCGCGCTTGCTCCTGGTGGCTCCAGGGTTGTCACGGAAAACTTGTTTGATAAAGCCCAGTGGCAAACGTATTTTCAGCCTGAATCAATTCATGGCTACCAATACGAAGGTATGTATATCGGGTTTTTCGACAACGGGACAACGCAGGGCGGTTTCATCTTTGACCCGAAGTCTGGGGCGTTCATTGTGCATGATGTCTATGCAACAGCCGGGTATAGCGACCTGAAGAACGATACGCTTTATTTAGGCGTAGGTGGTGGTGTTATGAAATGGGCTGAGGGTGGCAGCAATATGACCTATACCTGGCGGTCAAAGAAATTCACACATCAGAACGAGAAGAGTTTTAGTTGTTTCCGCGTATTGGCTGAAACCTACCCGGTTACGCTCAAGGTTTATGCAGCGGGATCGTTGATCCACACGGAACCTGTTGCGGACGGAGAGATTAAGCGACTGCCGGCTGTCGATAGCAAAGATTGGGAAATTGAACTATCTGGAACTGCTGAGGTTTACGGCGTCTACCTGGCTGAATCAATGGACGAGATAAGCAATGTCTAAGCGCGGAAGGTTCCCATCAATCACATCAAAATTGTCGCCAGATATCAGGCGGTTTCTTGACCGAGTGAGAGAGGCGTTTGATGGCAATAATCCGGTTGTTACTCGGCAGGATCTAATCAACTCGGGTAGCCACTCGGTTAACTCATCAGGGGCTGTGACAGCAGCAACAACGATGAGCGGGTGTTTCCCACCTCCTGCGCCGGTTGGTCTTACCGCAACAGGCGCAATGACCAGTATTGTGCTGGAATGGGACGGCATCAACTACGGATCGGCAAACTGTCATGTACTGACTCAAATCTGGCGCTCTGATACAGATAATTTCAGCAATGCGTCGATGATCGGGATTTCGCATGGCGTTATCTACACAGACGCGGTTGGCTCTGATGCGCAAAAGTATTATTGGGTGCGATTTGTAAACGCCAATGATGATATTGGCCCACTGAACGCAACCGCAGGCACTCTCGGGCAGACTGCGCCGGATGTGGCCTATTTGTTGGAGCAGTTAACCGATTCGTTGTCGGAGTCTGAACTAAGCGCAGCGCTGAATAGCCGCATTGACCTGATCGACGGCCCTGATACCTTGGCGCAGTCTGTGGCTGCAAGAGTTAAGGCCGAAGCAGACCTGCGCGCGGCTGCGTTGCAGCAAGAAGCAGACCTGCGCGCGGCTGCGTTGCAGCAAGAGGTTAACGACAGAACAGCGGCAATCCTGGTTGAAACGAATAACCGCATTACTGCGATAAACAATGAGGTATCTGCGCGTGTCGCGGCAATTGACGCCGAAGCAGCTTCACGCACTGCAGCTATTAACAACGAGGCAACGACGCGCGAAAACGCGGATAGCGCGGAAGCCACTGCGCGAACGAATCTCGAAACACAACTCCGGGGCGACTACACCGGCGCGGACATCAATTTTGTCACCACTGGACTGTTGTTTGAGGAGCGGACGGCGAGAAGTAACGCTGACAGCACCGAGGTTGCCGCGCGCGCTGCGTTGGCCACTCAGGTTCGCGGCGGGTACTCTGGGACCGACCTGGCCCAACTCAGTTCCGGGTTGTTGTTTGATGAGCGGGAAGCCCGGAGCACTGCGGATTCGTCGGAGGTGGCGAGTAGAGAGGCGCTTGCCACTAAAGTAACGGGCAGTGCAGACCCATCAGGGCTGACGCTTGCTACGCTATCGTCTGGGTTGTTATTCGATGAGCGCAGCGCGCGTTCAACAGCGGATGCCACCGAGGTGGCCGCGAGACAAACACTATCCGCCGCCTTGACCGGGGCGAATGACCCATCGGGTTTGACATTAAACACGTTGTCCTCGGGGATGCTGTACGATGAGCGCATTGCCCGCGCAAATCAGGACAATGCCCTGGCGCAGCAGATCAGTTTGTTGTCGGCGGGTATCGGCGGGGGGTTCGACTCGGCGGATGTGTGGTATTTCGATGATGCGCTCGATAGTTGGACCTCGGTAAACGGGACGCTGTCGCTTAACGCCGGCTGGGCCAAACTCACTGCTACCGCTGCTGATCCACAGTACCTTTCGCCAGCCGTGAGTGTGCAAGGGAGTAAATACGCTTCGGTTAAGGCGCGCATTCGCCGCACTGGCGCACCCACCTGGGAAGGGCGCTGTTTCTACAAGCGGAGCGGCGATTCTACATGGGATGCTGCCCGATCTGTTGTCGCCGGCGAACCAACCTGGGTGTCGGACCTGGCGACGGTAACGTGGGATTTTTCTGCGGATACCCTATGGACTGGCGGCACTATCGTCGCAATCCGGTTGGACATATCATCAAACTCCGGGTCTGTTACCGAGCTTGATTATGTTGCGCTTGGACGTGAAGGCCCGGCTGCATCCGTTGCCGCATTGGCCGAAGAGGCAACAGCGAGAGCGCAAGCGGATTCGGCTGAGATTACATCAAGACAGGCCTTGTCCTCCAAGGTGACCGGCACGCAAGACCCCGCTGGATTGACGCTGGGCAGCCTGACAGCCGGGTTGTTGTTTGATGAGCGGTCAGCCAGGTCAACGGCGGATGCCGCCGAAGTAACGGCCAGGCAGCAATTGTCTGCGAAATTGACCGGGGTGAATGACCCCGCAGGGCTTACGCTGGGTACGTTATCATCCGGGTTGTTGTACGATGAGCGTCAGGCAAGGGTTTCGGCAGATTCCGCGTCAGCATTAAGGCTCGACTCTCTTGAAGCGACTGTCAATGACGGCACAACCGGCGTCGCAGCGACTGCTTCGGCGCTGGACGCCGTAGAGGTTACTGTAAACCACGGTACAACAGGCAATGCCGCACTTGGGACCAGATTATCCTCCATCGAAACTACGGTGAATGACGGAGTTACTGGCGTCGCAGCTACCGCATCCGCGCTTGATGTTGTTGAGACTGCGGTAAATCACGCGACAACAGGTAACACGGCGCTTGGTACGCGCACCTCGACCCTGGAAACCACAGTAAACCATCCATCGACAGGTGTCGCCGCGACAGCTAGTGCGTTAGACACGGTTGAGACAATTGTTAACCATGCCACTTCCGGTAATTCAGCGCTCGCGACTCGGGCAACGACTATTGAGGCGCGGTTGAACAATGT
>Ga0208019_1000687_pt1 | contig 18274 bp, 42 predicted proteins | sample CB_VirMetaG_5_FD_184540 | JGI IMG/M metagenome (GOLD analysis project Ga0208019, IMG submission 184540) | Freshwater to marine saline gradient viral communities from Chesapeake Bay - CB_1508_1D Viral MetaG (SPAdes) (version 4) | ecosystem: Environmental > Aquatic > Marine > Coastal | place: USA...
TTAACAAGCGCAACATGATGAGCAACAAAGAGTTTCAAGAGCGTTATGATACACCGCACTACTGCTCGCCGAGCTCAGAAAGCTACTGGAGCATGTAATGTTGGTAACACTACACTGCACTGACAAAGATCAGAACGTAGAAGCTGAAATTGTAAACCACCGCCCAGAAGTTTTTCTGGAGGTGGTAATTAATAGTGCAATTAAGATGAGTATGCAGTATAATAAGGCCAACACAGTATATGTGGGATCGGCCGCTGGGTTGGAATTTACAGTTAAACAGGACCAAGTTCCAGCACAACCCACTGCTAAAGAATTTAAACGTCGTCGTTAAGGAGACACATCATGGAAATGCGCACTGAAACTTACCAGGGCAAAACTTATGAAGCATATCACGGTTCACCGTTTGACCGTGGTGGTGCAGATTCATACTATGGTCGCGGACGTGATCCGCACTATTATCCAAACGGTTCGTACAACGGCGAGCCAGTAGTAGAACTCACCAAAGAAGAACTGGAAGCATACATGGCTGGTTATGAGCACAACGAATACTTGCGCAATTTTAAGGACTGGGGTTAATATATGAGTCGTATTGTTAATACATTTAAAAATCCATCCTACAAATGGTGGATGAAGCTTACAGACGCAATGCTGCTGGCTGTGGTTGTATTTTTGCTCGTGGGTTTATACAAATCTTTTTAAAGGATAAACAATGGCTACTGTAGAAGAACAACAAGCTCTGGTTGAGCACTTAAAGTTTACACCGCGCACCTACACATTTAGCATGTGGGGTTATGGCGGCGAAGTTGTAATGGGTCGTGTAGATCGTAAGGTATATAATTACTTCAAAGAAAACCAAATTGATCTAGACGAGTTCGCATACGACTGGGACAACGAAACCGAAGTACCAGAAGACGTACAACCGTTTACGCCTGGCGAATGGCATGACTGTGACCATATCCTACACGAATCGGGTGTAGAAATGTCTGGTGCTTGCCACATTACAGTGTATGATGAAAATGGCAAAGAAGTTTGGGACCATCGATTGGATCCTGCAGATCTAGATGAAGATGAAATCACCGTGATTGAATCAGAAGAATATTTTGCTCATTTTGAAGCACCTGAAACTGTTGTGTTCTATGGACAAAGTTTAGAAAAGGGCACATTTATGGGAGGAGAGCTAGAACTTACTAGTCCGTTTGATCCCACCAAGTTCAAGTTCTACTACAACGACATTGAAGGCTGGGCACTGTGCAGCAATGTGGAGTACGATGATCAAGATATTGACAGTTTGTTTGACAACTACGATACTGTGGGCAAGAGCTCAAGTTTTTATATGTGGTTGGTAAAAGAAGACGGCGAACTAGAAGGTATTGACGAATGAGTACAACAGCATTTGAGTGGCCACGTATGCACAAGTGGGAAGAAAACATTCTGCGCGACATCGACGAGACTGTTGAACAGTATGTGTTTGAACACTACGGCGTTGATGAAGTGGGTGAACTTACCGAAGAACAAGTTAGTGAACTGCAAAACTTTGTGGAAGGTGGGCCAGCTGATGGCAGCATTCTAAGTTCTGGTTTCTACACACTGATTAACTGGTGGGAAAACGAACAATGAGTGATTGGACACTGTATACCAAATCAGAAGTAGAACGCATGCTCAACGCAGAGCGCGAGCAATGCGCACGCTGCTGTGACCGTAGACACTTTGAATACGATCATCCATCAGACGCATTAGAAGCAGCAGCAAACAAAATTAGAGAGCGCATTTCACAGTGAGTAGGAAAACCTACTCAAAGGAAACAGCATGACCATCAAAGCAACGTGCGGACACACACTAACCAAAGTTGAAGGACTTGGAGTGACGTGTAGCACAAAGGGTTATACGAGAGAAGGCGAACGTACCGTTCGTTTTGGTTCTTATTGTTTTGCTTGCTACAAGAAATTTGTATGTAATAACGAAGCATTGCTTACAGAAGAAGCAGAAGAGGAGTGGATGGAATCAGAATCCTGGGACGGGCGAGAGGACTTGACATTGGACTTGCCCGACAGTACAATATACGAGTTGATGAAGCAAGCACACGAGCTTGATATTACCTTTAACCAACTGGTTGAAAACATTTTACGTGAAGAAATAAAAAATGAAATGGCTGCAAAGATGGTTTGATCGTAGACTAGAAAACTCGTGGAATCGAGCACATGAACGTAAAATGTCAACGTCCAGCGGAATTCAAATTCAAGAAGATCCATTCAACTTCAAAGATGGATTGCGAATTGAAATAATGAATGCCACTGGCGGCAAAGTAGTACAGATTGGCATCTACGATAAAAAGCAGCACGAGCATCGCTATGCTACATACATTATAACAGACGAACAAGATTTTACTCAGGAACTTGCAAAAGCAATCACCGCAGAATCACTAAAGGTTTTGTAATGGACACCAACAAAATTGACACAGTTGAAGACGTACCACTCATCAATCGTGTAGAAGTAATTGATGAAACCGGGCGGGCGTATGTTAACATGCATGTTGAACACGTTCAATATAGCTTGCAAGACGGTGGACACACACTTAAACTTTTTGTAAAGAGCGAGCAGAAGTGATTGTTTGGCTAGTATTTGAAATGGACGAGCACAATAACCGCAACGACTTGTCGGCGGTGTTTGCGTCTAAACAAGCAGCCGAACAGTGGATTGCTGCTAGAAAGAACCCGCTGCCTTTCTTCATCGAAGATTGGCTAGTACTAGGAGAAGAACATGACAGAGTTACAGCAATGTGTCCGTGAGTTTTTCGAGATGTTGGATTATCAAGAAGAGAGTGATGAGGGTAAGCTGTTTCATCCAATTACTATCCATTGCTCTCGTGTTATGATGATTGAACCAATGAACAAACTACTGGATCGTATGAAGGAATTATCCAATGAACATCAAGCATAATCCAATTTTCAACACAGACGAAATTGCAGAACATTACTCAAAGCAAGATGGCGTTCCTGTCAAGTATGTGTGCACCTCTGCTCTCGGCAGTGAAGCATCTGCCCTGGACATCTTCTACCGTGAGACTCCGCATCCTGAGTTTGGTAATCGTTACTTTGGTATCTTTCCAAAGGGCGACTACAGCGGCAACAATGCAGCGATGACGATGATCACCAACGCTGATGCAATTGAGGGCCAGACTATTGCGATGATTGAAGATCCGTTTGGCAATCTGATCTACTCGCAGCATCGCCATGACTTCAGAATGATGAACAATGGTAATATGATTGATGGCGGCCGTGCGTATGTTCGATCAAAAGGTCTGCTTCATAACTTCAAAATAAAGGACGGTGAGTTTATGGAGATTAAAGAATAATGGCAACAATTACAGCAACCCGGTATCACGACTTTTCAACCGGACATCGAGTATATGGGCATGAGTGCAAGTGCGCACACCTGCACGGACACAATTACAGGATTCATTTTACAATTGAAGCCGACACCCTTGATGCGATCGGCCGTGTCCTAGACTTTTCAGTTATTAAGTCACTGCTTTGTGAGTGGTTAGAAACAAACTGGGATCATAAATTCTTGGTATTTAAAGACGATCCATTTGCTCCAACACTCAAGGAAATGGACCCAGACGGCGTGGTAATTGTCGACTTTAATCCTACTGCCGAAAACATGGGAGAATTTTTAGTAAATGTAGTTGGCCCTGAGCAACTAAAGGATACAAACGCAAAGTTAGTATCTGTTAATATTGAGGAAACTCGAAAGTGTAATGTGACTGTTGCAGCACATTAAAAGTAATATCTATATTGGAGGAAGTACTATGGATAAAGATTATAGATTTAAAGATGGAAAATATGAGTTTTGCGGAGATAAGCAATGCGACTTACAGTCGCAGTTGATCAACGGCGACCCTCCGCACATAGTGTGTTGTAACTGTATTGAAGAATACGAAGGTAGTCCTCCTGATCTCAACGATCTTTGTTCAACCGTTAAACTCAGAAAATTGCGCAAATAGTAGATAAAGAAATGAAACTAATGCTTGCATATATTGCTTACTACTTGGGACACTGGATTAGTTTTCCAATGCACTGGTTTGATTGGGGTTGGCTGTATCCTGTATATAACCGACTAATGATCTGGAGCGCACAGCTCGACGACGAAGGAGTTATCTGGAGTGCACCTGTATCTACACAAAGCATCGAAGAAACTAGGGATCCATCCTAGACTATTAAAAGCAGACGTTAAAAATGGTCGATTGCATCTTAACGATGACGGGTGTGTTGACTGCGAACAGCTAAAAGAACTGTATCCAGACCAGTGGCAACGGGCATACGAGTCTAACCTGGATTATTACGAAGGCATGAAGGAAACTGCCAAACAGTTAACTAGCCCAGATGCTAGTGACCTTGAAGCAAAACGACTTTACCGTGCTATACGTAAACTAGAAGCGGAGAACTACAGTTTGCGCAAACGAGTAGCAGACCTAGAAGCAAAACTGCACGTGCAATGAATCCCTACATAGAATACGCAGATAAATTTGAACGGTTTGCAGCCGAACACTTTCCGCATCAAATTGATACAACCCTTGCGCTAGGATTACTTGATGAATGCATAGATTGGTGTAGGGACAATTTAGAATATGAATGGAGAATAAATCAAACTTCATTTAGTTTGCAGGATTGTAAATATCATTTTTACTTTGAAGATTCACACGATGCAGTGGCTTTTAGTCTAAAGTGGGCTAAGAAATAAATAAACACATGAGTTGCAATAATGGAAAATCGTGCTCTAGCAAGTGGTGCGGTTGGCTGCAAAGTTTCGCACAACTTGCTGTAGCCGCAGTTATTCTTTATGCTGGTTATGTTGTTATTCAGCATATGCAAGCATGGACAGACGCATTTAATCGTGGGTCAAATGACTTGCATAATATCAGCAACGAGATGTCTAAAATTCGTCACGATATGGAAATTATCAAAGTGCAAATGGACGGCATGAACATTAACACTGCTGGATTGAATCAGAATTTTGCTAGATTAAATCAGCAGATGGATGCTATGAACTATCAGGTCGGTGGAATTCGTAATCGCTTCACTCCAATGGGCATAATGCGTGGTATGATGCCGTGGTAGTGTGCAAGTGTAGGGATATACGAGAAGAAGATTACCCCACAGAAGAAGCATTGCAAGAACGTATTATGCAGACCGATTTTAATTGTGGGCAATGCCAAATACAATACATTTGTAAAACAACACAAAATACCACACAGAATGAAACCAACATTATTTTATATTCCGCATCATAATATAGGAGGCCATTTTTTAATTTGGTCTATGTATTATCTGTCAAAACAGGATCGGTATCTATCTAACAATAGTATTTTAGAAGATTTACCAATGGGGGCTGGCAAGAATAAAAAAAGGTTCCATCATTTTTCCGGTATTCGCCTAGAAGGATACAAACAGATAAAACAGTTTTGCGAAACCTCTAATAATCATGTGTTAATTTACGGCATTCCAATGACTATGTTAACAGCGGCAAAAGAGTTAGGTTTTGATATTAATAATCTTTTACCAGATGAATCGCGTGAACTATTTGAATATATTCAACAAGATTCAGAGAATTTATTAAACTGGGCCGCTGTAAATTTGCCAGTAATCTTTGTTGATTATTATAATAATGACTATACGTCAATTCTTTATAATGATCGATTCCCTTTATTTTTGTATCAACCCGTAGAAGACAGCGTTACACTTTATAGTGATTTATTTTTTCCAGACAACAAGAAATTATTCGATGATAATTTATGGGATAAAAGAGAAAGAATATCTCTCGGTATACCATACTTGTTTGATAAACTAGAATATTATACTTTTGATAAATCTCAAAAACACTTATATTATACATCTGATGATATATGGAACGACTTACCAACAATTGTTTACGAGATGGCTAATTTTCTGTCTTTGACTATCGACGAAGATAGATTTTTAAATTGGATGCATATATACAGCGAATGGCGATTAAATCACGATCCGTTTTTTGCAAGACATCTAGACAGAATTGTAAATGCTATTGTTAATAATGAATATCTTTCTTTACAACGTTTTAAGTTAAATTTATATAAAGAAGCATTAATACAAAGTAAATTAATATATGATCATAACTTAAATTTAAAAACGTGGAAATTAGAAAAATTTCCAGAAAATACTCAAGAGCTGCATAAGTTATTGGAACCAAATATCCATCAGGTTGACAGAACTAGGTTTAAACAGTACACTACATAACTTAACAACACCCTGTAAGCCTCTGGGAACACATGCTCAAATAACAGGGTTACTTTATTAAATATAGCAAACAACGAGGCAATAAAATGTATACGGCATGTGCTGTGCTAGACAGCGTAATTTTAGGACTTACAGTAATTACAGCATTTGCTGTTTTGAAAGGATGGAAACGTGAAGAAGAAACGCACTAAAAACCCAGTTGCACGCTTTATGAATGATTTTAACAAGCCTGCAACTCATCGGGATAAAACCAAATATTCTCGCAAAGCCAAGCACACAAAGGCTCCAAGTGAGCCTTTTTTAATGTCTATAAAATCAATAGTTTACACTTCTAAAATTGCATAAGTTTTACTTATAAGCCGATATAAAAAATTGCATAAAAAAGCAGTTGACATTTTCTTTCTAGCTGAGTATAATACTTGTATGAGCTAAGAGAAATAGGTCTCGCGGCCGTAACAGGAGAAATCCAAATGAATGATGCACTGTACGAAGGTTTAGTTGAAATTAAAATGGGCGGAACCAAGCAGGTTGTTGCTAAGAAAGTTCGCGCCAGCAGCTCACACGAAGCACGTGGTATTCTAGAATCAATGTACGGCAAGGTAATGGGTGCTCCTCGTTGGGCAGGCAAGTAACATGGACGTACTATTTGTACTACCGCTTGCTTTAATTTTTTACTATGGAAATAATGTATAAGGAGAATTTGTTGTGAATAAGGAAATTGCAAAAATTATGTTGAAGACTGTTAGCAAATACACTGCTATCTTTGTTGGTTTTGTAGCGTTTACAATTGGACTTAACCATTTAATTCAGTGGTTGTTTGGGGTGAACACTATGGAAGCGACACTGATTGTTTTAGTAGCGTCATTGCTTGTAATCAGTGTTGCAGCAGCGTATGACTACGCCAAGTGGAAAGTGGATTTTGACGCCAAGTACGGTAACAAGTAAGGAGAACGCTATGATTGACTACGACAAGCAAAAAGAGATCGAACAGTTGATCGATGATTGGATGAATGCTTCAAAAGCATTTCACGGTGATAATACTTTTGTTGTTGCACGTCTTGCTGGAATGCTGGGCAGTGTATTGGGTCGACTTTCTGAAAAAGATCGTGATTCATACATCGAACGTCTCGGAGATGACACCAAATGGTATCAGAAAAAGCTAGTCGAGGAAATCCTCGAAAAGAAGGCAGCATGATTACTGTGGGTAAACAAGCAGCAGATCTTCTTCGCTATATGCAGGACGCACAGCGTTATGGATTGCGTGAAGAAGCAGCAGGGCAGTATGCACATTTACAAGCACTAGCACATGAAATGCGTGTAGCACGCATGGAGCGTAGCTATGCGCACACGGATGTGCTATAATGCAGCGGCGTACTAAATGGATTGTGATCCATGTAATTGCAGCACTGTTGTTTATTCCGCTGCTGTTTGTTACACTAGGTATGCACATTATCTCTAACCAAATTGCTGAAAAGCAGGAGTCGTAAAATGGAATATGTAAGCGAATCAACTGATTTTGACACCATTGCTTATGGACTTGAACGTTATCAGGCCAAGGCACTGGAAGCGTTGTGGTTTGAAGAACTGCGTAATTTTGAAGATAGCCCAGAAGAGCTAGTAGAAGCAGCCAATGTTCTGCTTGCGATGTGTGGCAGTCCAACTCGTGTGGCAAATGTGATATTTGACGAAGGTGAACGATCTTACAATTGGCAAATTTCCCGAACCCTGCATTAATTTTTAAAAAAAGTTAAAAAAGGTATTGACTTTTGCCAAACATCGAGTATAATTTGCACAAGAGTTAGCAAAAACACGCTAACTCATTAACCAAACAGGAGCATATTATGAATATGACCAAAGACCAAGTAAAGAAACTGCTTGCAGTTGGCGTAGCAACCGTAACGTTTATTAAGAAAGACGGTACAGTACGTGTTATGCAGGCCACACTGGATCCAAAGAATCTTCCAGTGGTTGAAGCACGTGCAAATGTAACACCACGCAAAGAAAACCCAGATGTTGTTGCAGTGTACGACATGGAAAAGAGCGCATGGCGTTCGTTCCGTATCGACAGCGTTACTAGTATTGAAACTGCCTAATGGCAATTAAGGTACACCACGCAAAACAAGATGCTGTAGGATTCCTGGACGACTTCGCTGAACCAACCATCGTCGAAGCCGACCAGGATATCCTGGCGTATTTTTTGGCCAACATTGACGCTGGCAGTGCTATTCCCGCTGGCATCCAGTGGAACAACATCTTGATGAGTAACGACGATGATGTAGCCGCACCAGGGCAAGAACATGTTAATCGTGCGCAAGAGATTCGCACATTTTATCGCAATCGCATCATGCTGCAACGACTTCGCGGCCATCAGACCAGTCAATTTCAAAACAAGACATATCAATTTGTAACCGCAGAAAACCCTAATCAGGTGTCTATTGATGATCAAGGCATAATGATCAAACTGCCAGAGTTTTATGAATATGATTTAACCATGGATCAACTTCACAAAGACTACAATACCGAGTTTGATGAAGTATACAAGCGCATGCACGGATCGTTGAATAGATTATCCAATGCAGAAGTTTATGCACTATCGTTTGCTGCGCATACCCAACGTAACACCAAAAGCACCAAGCAGCATGAATACTGGTTTGCAGATTCTAACAGAACACTTCACAAACTAGCATTTGACCTGAACAATCCTCTAAAACAATTGTTTGAAAAATACCTAAACGACAACAACGGCACACTGAATATCAGTGCAAATCGAGTGTGGGCTATGACACCGGGGTATGAAGCGTTTGATTACTTAGAAATGGCACACTGGGAAATTCACTAGCTAAATAACTCACATGTTCTACAATGATCAACTAGAGACTATTATTCACGAATCAATTATTCGTGTTATGGGTGTGCTGTATGAAAGCCAAATTGTTGAAGGTGCTAACATGGGCGCCATGATGCGGTTATTCCAGGTTGGCGAAGAAGTATGTTCTAAATATGACGATGTGCTTGTTGCATTTGATGACGACTTTTTTTGTGACTACGAAGACATAACAGGTGTTGATTTGCGGAATACAGATCGCACGGTGCACTAATGGAACGAGTAGCAAGTTTTCTAAAGAAAAGTTATCACACAGACCGAACAGCATTCTATGTTGAAATGCTTTCTTTTGTGTTTACGGTGGCAGCTAGTCTTAGCCTGGCATTAACCGCAGACAACCCGGACATGCGTCTTATCTATCCAGGATTTTTTGTTGGCAGCATGCTCGGCATATACGGCTATTATCGTAGAGAACTTGCGTGGCCCATGCTATTAACCATTTATTTTGCTTGTGTAAACGTATTTGGATTTGGCGTGGCCATGTTATGGTGGTAAAACAGGAGATTATTATGAAGAGTATTATTGTAGCAGCTCTAGCGGCAATGAGCTTTAGTGTCGGTGCTACAGGTCTTGGTCAAACCAAATACACAACTATGTGTTCTGGTTGTCACGGTGCAACAGCACAAGGTATTGTAGGTCCTAAACTTGTAGGACAAACTGCTGAAGAACTCGCAGCAAAGATGAATACATATCGCAACCGCGGTAATGTTGGCCCACGTTCAGCGATGATGTGGGGTGTTGCATCGCAGTTGGGCGACGGCGATGTCGAAGTGCTAGTAAAGCACATTACTAATTTAGAGGAAAAATAATGACAACTCATGAACAGATTATTGCAGCGTATGAAGCATATGTTGCAGAAAATGAAAAATTTACAGACAAGAAGGTTAAGGCAGCAGCGGCTCGTGCCCGTAAGGCACTGATGGAAATTACCAAGCTGGCCAAGACTCGTCGTGCAGAAATTACTGCTGAAAAAGAAGCAATCTAATCCGTGCCAAAGCCTTTGCTAAACTACGCAGAATTTTATATTACAAATATTTGTAATTTTAATTGTAGTGGGTGCAATCGCTTTAATAATTTTAATTTTTCCGGACAACAAAAATGGAAAGATTACGCAGCAATCTATCAAGAATGGTCTAAAAAATTAGATTTAACACAATGGACTATTCTGGGTGGGGAGCCTTTTACCAATCCAACTTATCTTGATTGGGTCGAAGGAATTGCTGCACTGTGGCCTGATGCTAAAGGAAATTTATTAACCAATGGATATTATCTAGATTGCAATAATGATCGTCTGTATAATATCTTTAAGAAAAATCCACAATTAAAGTTACGTATCGGGTTACACAACATTAACCGACGAGAATCAGTACTCTTTGTTGTTAAACAATGGCTAAAAGGCGAAGTTAAAATAAAAAGAATACCTGAGGATATTTCTCATCTTCCTGGTATGGTTGAAACATGGAAAGAAAAATACAATATAATCAAAGACGATTCTTGGCCAGAATGCAATCATCCTAATATGTGGAAATCTTTGCCGTCACATATTAAAGAAGAATGCGAATTGGTGCATAAATTTAGTCCAGACATTATAGCAGATGATCGTTTAGAATTCAAACTAATTGATTCAAATGGTGTTAGTGTATATGTAGCACATGAAAACTTTTTTCATCAGGGAGCAATTAAACATATTAAAGATCAAATGACATTACACAATAGTGATCCAGAGAAAGCGCATAGTATCTGTCATAGCAAAACATGCCATCATTTTATGAATGGAAAGCTATATAAATGTGGCGCTGTAGCATTGTTTCCGGAGTTTGATAAACAGTTTGGTCTAACACTTGATCAATTCCAACAAGAACTAATGAATGGATATATTCCACTATCTGTTAATGACAGTGATGAACAAATATCTAATTTTATATCAAATATAGAAAATAGCATACCTCAGTGTACATTTTGTCCTGAGGAATATGATATGCAAGAAATATTTGCATCAACACAGAAAATTAAACTAAAAAAGAGGAAAAATCTAGTATGAGTCGTTATACCTTGCCTGTAGTCGAAGATCCAGATACCGGCGAACTTTTGGTAGAGTTCACTGAAGAAATTTTACAAGAACTTGACTGGGGATATGGAACTGTGTTACAATGGACCGATAATGAAGACGGTACTTGGACACTGGCTAAAAAGGTAGACGACGAATGACAATGCATCTTGTTAAAGGCATGACAACTACTCGTGTTGCCAAGAGCAACCGAAAAATTACTCGCGTCGACTACGAGCGTTATGTTGAAGAACATCGTGCCTATAATAAGCGTATGAAGCAGCAGCACAGACACTCTGAACGGCTGACACTTGATCAGTATATTGATTATGTACACGGACAGAGTCCTGTGCGTGCTAAACAGATAAGTAAACACTACACGCAGGCAGAATATTGTCCCGCCGAAGGACGCTATCGTCGTCCCAGTCCGGACATCCCAAGTGTAGATTTGCGTGGTAACTTTGTAACTAAAACAGAACCTATGAAGTACACAGGTACGCTAATCAAAGGCATCGCTACGATGCACAAAAGCAATGCTGTTCCAGTAATTGACGATCAGCATGCAAAAGACATCTCCAAGATGCGACGTTAACGTATGGCAAAAGACGACAATATTACACTAACAGGTACTGTAGTAGAAGTATTACCAGGCGCAACAGTTCGTGTTCGACTAAACGAAAACAACAAAGAAATCATCGGCTATATCAGCGGCCGTATGCGCAAGAATAACATCAAAGTATTAATGGGCGACGACGTAGAAATTGAAGTTAGCCCATATGATCTTACTAAAGGAAGAGTGACACGCCGTAAATAAATACTACATGCGTGAATACTTAGACCTTTTTGAATCAAAACAACCTCAAGAAGTAACACCGTTTAAACTAGGATATGCTAGTGATAGCCTTGCGCCTGTCCTCAGCAAAGACGCTGTAGATTATCACTTAGACCTAGCTCGCGCATACGGCAAACGCTATAACAGCGGCGAAGGTGACAGCAAGTTTAACTATGCTGGCGCTTTTTTACACCCAATTTACTTTGAACAACTACAAGCACCTCGCACAGGCAACTCCCCTCGTGGTGAGATACTGGAATTTATAAACCGTAAATTCGGTAGTGTTGCTGAGTTCAAAGATGAATTCCAAACAGTAGCAATGGGAATTCAAGGTTCTGGGTGGGTGTATCTTGCTCGTTCCGGGCAAATCAAAACCATACAGAACCATGCAGTAAAAAATGACATCCTACTTCTAGTAGATTGGTGGGAGCATGCTTGGGCTATTGATTATCAATCAGACAAGCGCAAGTATCTCGCTAACACCTGGAAGATCGTTAACTGGGATGTAATATCCAAACGTCTAGCGGGAGAATAATGATGACACTAGATAAGTCTGCGATTCTGCAAATTAAATCTGTCTCAACAGCACAAGATAAAAAACCATGCCTGCGCATTGTTATTGAAAATGATGTGTGTGATTTTGTCTACGACAACTGCAAAGATATCAACTATGGTGGATATGCGGCTGTAAGTGTTGATGGAGTCACTGTAAGTACAGCATCCGACTGCAAAGATTTTACAGATAACAAAACACTAGTTTATTCACATGGTCGAGGGTTTGAATTGCTCTAGAGCATAAATATGTAAAAACATAAGGTGATTCTATGGCAAAACAAACAATTAACATTGGCGCTAGTGCAAACGATGGCACAGGTGATCAATTAAGAACTGCGTTTGATAAAATTAATGATAACTTTGATGAATCCTATAGTTTTATTAATCAAGACGGCAACAGTGATTTGGTTATTGATCCAACCGGCGCATATGCAAACATTAAGATTAATAATAATTCATTAATTGTATCAACCAGTAAAACACCAGCATCATCTATCGGTGCTTCAGGCGATAAACAAGGTATGATTGCATGGGATAATGATTATATCTACGTGTGTATCGCAGACTACGATGGATCCACTGCTATTTGGCGCAGAAGCAGCGCAGTAACCTGGTAACATAGATGGCTCAGCCAGTATGGCAAACTCCAGCAGGAAGTTTAGGTACGATCCAGGAAGGGCAATTTTTTCAATTGCCGCTCAGTGCTTACGATCCTGATAATCCCAACGATAATTCACAGCTATACTTCACATTATTGTCGGGTGATTTACCAGAAGGAATTCAGGTTGGACCCACTGGCTTAATATCCGGTATTCCAAAAGCAATTGCAAGTGTGCAAGGTGTTCCGCTTGAAGTGGGCGAAAATGTAATTTCTCAATTCAGTGTTCGTGCATATACCAAAAAGCAATCTGGTGCGGTCGATCGTGTAAATGATCGTACGTTTAAAATCACAGTTGTTGGCCAAGATGTGCCGGAATTTGTAACACCTGCGGGCGAAATAGGCAGATTTTTTGATGGGGATTATGTTAGTTATCAACTAGAATATTTAGATGATGACCCAAATGATGATGTATATGCATATGTTGCCAGTGGAGAGTTACCAGCTGGATTAGAATTAAGCAGCACTGGACTAATATCAGGGTATATTGATCCAACAACAAACCTAGATTCAACTGCCATTGCGGGGTTTGATAGAGATGGATCGTTGTTTGATAAATTCCCTTTTGATTTTAGTACACGATCGATCAACAAGAGCTATCAATTCACTGTGAAATTAACTGATGGCAAAGAATACAGACTAAGAACATTTTCTATATTTGTATACAGCAGAGATAGCATGACTGCGGATACAGTTGAAGAAACCGCAGATGTTACTTATATTACTGCCGACACTGTTGCAACACGCACACCATATATTGAAAATTACAACACTGATCTTGGGGCATATAGACACGAAAACTTTTATGCACATCAATTTGAAGGATATGATCCAGATGGAGATCAGGTAGATTATCAGGTTGTTTCAGGTGATTTACCTCCTGGACTAGATGTAGATCGGGAAACTGGATGGCTAGTTGGATACATTCCAAACATTGGATTTCAGGACATCGAATATTCTTGGACCTTGCGTGTTTATAAAAGAACAAATCCATCGGTATTGCAAGACTTTCCATTTACATTAACCATTTATGGTAACATTGATATTGATGTTACTTGGTTAGTTGATGCTGATCTTGGAACCATAGACAATGGAGATACCAGTTATTTTCATGTTCGTGCAGTACACAGTCAAGGCATTCCGCTACAATATAGATTAAAATCTGGTTCCGATAGCAGACTGCCACAAGGGCTAAAACTATTAGACAGTGGAAACATTGCTGGACGTGTTAGTTATAAAACATTTGCGCTAGATGGTGGTACAACGACGTTCGATAAAGATATTCGTACACGATTAGATATTGATGAAACAACATTTGACATGACCTTCTCATTTACCGTCGAAGCATATAATAGTGACGAGATTGTAAATGTGTCTAGGACTTTTACTATCGAGGTTAATAGACGCCACAACAAACCATGCCAATGCATGCGTATTGAAGCATTTCCTCCACTAGATGACAGAGAATTACTAAAACAACTGATACAAAATCAAGACATTTTCCGCCCGGAATGGATCTATCGTGCAGACGATCCGTGGTTTGGTGTTAGACAAAAAGTATGGTACGAACACGCATATGGTCTTGAACCAAGTTTGTTTTCGGAATACGTAGCAGCAATCACACGCAATCATTATCGCAAACGCATTGTGCTAGGCGAAATTAAAACAGCACTAGCGAAAGACGAATTTGAAAATGTGTTATACGAAGTTGTATATGCAACCGTGGTTGATACACAGGTCAACAACAATGGTGAAAGCGCAGCAGAAAGTGTTACATTGAAGTATCCAGTTAATGACGGCGACAGTACCGAAATAGACACCATTTATCCAAACAGTTTAGAAAATATGCGAAATGTTGTCATCGACAACATTGGACAAGTTGCGCCCATTTTACCTCGCTGGATGTTGAGCAAACAGGAAAACGGAGAAATTTTAGGATTTACCCGTGCCTGGGTAATTGCGCATACTGTTCCAGGCAAAAGCAAACAACTTAAATATAGAATTGAACAAGATTTTGGCACACAATTAAACAAAATTGATTTTGATGCAGATAGATATGTGCTGGGTTGGTACTCGGCTAACAAATGGGATAGCACAAACGACGAGTGGCTTGAATCTCGCATGACAACATTTGACAGAGGTACACAAGGATCTGTCACAGAAACTGTTTTTGACGGCGGCGGTACAAGATTTATTTACAACGTAGATAACTATGAGTACACCGACGTTTACGATAAATATTTACTGTTCCCACAAAGAAGGATTATAGACAATGAGCAGCTCGATTAACCCAAATAACATTGATACAGCATATCCAGTTGCTGGTCAAGACAACGACAGCCAAGGCTTTCGTGATAATTTTACAAATATTAAAACCAGCTTTACTTACGCTAAAGCCGAAATCGAAGACCTTCAGAGCAAAGCAATTTTAAAGAGCGCATTATCTGGAAGTTCACTAGACAACGATATGGCAGGCGCAGAAGTTACCGCTATGCGTGTAACAGATTTGCGCGAAACTAAAACAGCAAAAGGTACTGTTAGCGGCACTGTAACTGTTGATATTGAAGAAGGTGGTTATCAAACAGTAACTACCGCAGGCAACATTAGCCTGGCATTTTCAAATTGGCCAAGCAGCGGACAATTTAGTCGTGTGCGTTTAAGCGTCACTGTTGCTAACGTTAGTCATACGGTTACCCTACCAGTAGCAGTTTCAGTTGGTGTTGACGGTATTACAGGAATCAGTTCGAATGTAATTACTTTCCCAGAAGTTGGTACATATGACTTTGAGTTTAGTACCGACGATAACGGCTCAACCGTTACTGTATTAGATTTAAATCGCGGTAAAGAAAACATTCGCTACAATTCAGAAGATTTAGCAGATGCAGCAGCAGCAAGTTTAGATGTTACTGCAAGTTACTTTGCTACTTCAGCAGGCGAAACTGCTACATTAGCAGCAGGTGTTGAAGGACAACTAAAAGTGTTTGCAATGAATGCAGATGCTGGTGACATGGTTATTACTGTATCAAACTGCGGATGGAAAACTTCCGGTTCGGGTACAATTACGTTTGACACTATCGGTCAAGGATGTACACTAATGTATCTAAGCAGCAAATGGATGTGTATCGGGAACAACGGCGCAACATTCGCATAAACTAGTTGACTTTTTTATACGATCCATGTATAATTCTATAAATTAATAGGAGAATACATGGATCTTTCATCTTATATGCGCTTCGTAGAAAGCGTAACCAGCAAAGAATCTAACGATTTAACTACATTTATGAACCGTCTGGATGATGTAGACGGTAATTGGAATGATGCAGCACAGGATCATGGCCCAGATGTAAATGTTCCATTGTTGCTAACAGCAGCAATTGGCATGGCAGCAGAAACTGGCGAATTCTGTGAGCTTCCTAAAAAAATCTTCTTTCAAGGCAAGCCGTTAAATACTGATACATTATTTCACATGAAGCGTGAACTAGGCGACATTATGTGGTATTGGGTAAATGCTTGTAGAGCACTTGGGCTAGATCCTAACGATGTAGTAGAAGAAAATGTGCGCAAACTAGAAGCACGTTATCCTGGTGGTGAATTTGATAGTTGGTTTAGTGAAAATCGTAAACAAGGAGATTTGTAGTGGAACATCCGTTTCTTAACACTGATGAAATAGCTAAAATGAAGCTAGAAGATATTCAGACTAAGATCACGGAACTCACAAACAAATTAGGTGTTGCGTATAACACAAGCGGCAACCAATATTTGATTCATCAACTTTCAATGGCCCTGGATTCGTACAACACTGCTTATCAAAAGAAACTTGCCGAAATGTTTCCAAAAGACACAGAAGAAAAATACAAAGACAAGATTGATATTAAATGAATGTAAGATTACACTACGATTTTGAGTTTACGGCTGGTATCTGGATGGACGATGAACTTCGTTTTAATAGATATAAATTGGGTTTGTATATGATTACTGGTACTGATAATAGTTTTAATCAAAGCACAGCACTAGAACGCATTCGTTATTTTTTGTCTAAAGTATCAAGAAGTGTTTTCATAAATCAAGAAAATATCGAAATCGTTGAAAAGTTTATTGACTTAGGCGTTCCGGTAATTACACTTCCAGGCGACCCATACGATCAGTTTATTGAACTAGCGTTATATCGTAAGTTTAATGCAATCGCAGAAGATAATCTGATTGTCACCGACATTGAAATTGCAAGTATGTTTGGTGATTTTGTAAAATATCTACACTGTGATGAAGAAGATCTTGGACCTTTTGCAGAAGATAACTGGTGGAGCAAACCAACTCTAGAACAGTTTAACAAAAAGCTCTTGCACAAGGGTAAGAATGTTGTTAAAATCACACGATACCCAGATTGGAAAGAAGTAGATCTTGCTTGGGAAGCGGATCAAGAAGATGAATACGAATACGTTGTTGAATTTACACCGGATAACTCAGTGACATTTGAAAAAGATGAAAGTTGACGCATACGGGCAACAAGTTTACACAGAACAAGATGTATGTAACGAGCTAATGCGTAATCCTATTCTCGAGGATTACGATGTTTTTCTTGTTGACGATATATCCAGTATTAACAAATTTGCGCAAGAATATTTCGAGCCAGAGGTTGATGTAGACGAATTTCATAGACTTAACCAACAATCCTGGTTCATGCCCGACAAATATAAGAATATTGATATTGCAAAGTACGTTTTGAGTTTGTGTAAAAATGATGCTGAGTTACAGAGGGTAGGTGAAGAATTATTGCTTTACCAAGACCGAAATTTATTTGATTTGTTGCGTTATTTGCTTTATTTGGTAAACACAATGCAGGAACACAACATCATCTGGGGTGTAGGCAGAGGAAGTAGCGTAGCAAGTTATGTACTATATCTAATTGGTGTACATCGTGTTAATTCAATGTACTATGATTTAGATATACGTGAATTTTTACGCTAAATATGCGTATATAATGGAGAAGCTATAATGGCAAAAACATATAGAACAGCAAAAGGTAAAA
>Ga0208019_1000690_pt1 | contig 18265 bp, 20 predicted proteins | sample CB_VirMetaG_5_FD_184540 | JGI IMG/M metagenome (GOLD analysis project Ga0208019, IMG submission 184540) | Freshwater to marine saline gradient viral communities from Chesapeake Bay - CB_1508_1D Viral MetaG (SPAdes) (version 4) | ecosystem: Environmental > Aquatic > Marine > Coastal | place: USA...
GTTGTCGGGGTTGCGGTATTCCTTCACGCCGCCAGAGAACGCCCGCGCGGCTCGGGCTATCGTCTCCGCCCTGGAGCGCTCATCCTCCGCCGCCTTCTGACGGTTTCGCATCTCCGCGAACCCCGAAAGCGCATCGCCGATTGCGCTCAAGCCTTGTCCGAGGCCGTTCCCGCGTCCGCCGCCACCGCCAGCGCCGGAAGCCGGGATGATGCGCGGACCGCCCCCCGCAGCGCCGGACGCCAGGATGCGCTGGAACTCCTCGTCGCGGTTACGACGCAGAGCGAGCGGGGGGGTAAAGCCGAGGTTCTGAACAGCCATGTCAGGCGGCCTCCAAGACCGAGTCCATCAGCGCCCGCATCCGGGCCTTCTCCTCCGGGCGATGCCGGATGTGTTCGGCGTAGTCCTCGCCAAACACCGCGTAGAGCGTCAGGATATTGTCGTTGGCGCGGTCGAGAAGGATGTCGCGGAACCGCAGCCAGCGCGGGTCGTCCACGCCGTAGACCTCGCGGGCAACCCAGCAGACGGCCGCCGCCGGGCCTGCAAATTGCGCGATGCCGCCAAGCAACCCACCAACTCCACCCAGCAAACTACCAACATTGGTCCCGCCGCCGCTTGGCCCACGCTGGATGCTCCCCATCGGGGTCTGGCCCAACGCAGACTGACGCAGCGCCATCATTCGCAGCGGGTGGTTCTGCTGGTCGATGAAGTCCTGCTCGGCAAGGTCGAGGTTGGCCTGGTCCATGCCCTGCTGCATCCCGCCGGCATTCATCATTGCTTGCGCGCCGGAGAAGCCGAGGTTCTGGGCGAGCTGCGCGTTCTGCGCCATCCCCTGAGCCGCCGACAGCCGCGTGGATTGGTTGCCCTGGTCCGCCGACAGGAACCGGTTGGCATCGCCCTGACCGGCGCCGACGGCGGTGTTGAAGCCCGCTTGCCGAACCTGGCCAACGGTGCTCCCGAGACGGTCGAAGAACTCCCGCCCCATCTCACCCTCGGCAATGCCGTGGCGAGATCCACCATAGGCGCCGTTCCCAGCCGCGCGCGCGCCAAGCGCCCCGAGGCCGATGTTCAGACCCCGGCCCATGTCGCCGATGAGGTTGTTGACCACCGTGCTCTCGTGCGGGTTCGTATAGTCGGAGATGAACTCAGAACCCTGCCGCGCGGTCACGTCAGCCGAACCATCCGCCAGCGATTGAAACGCCGCGTTGGACTGGCCAAGCATCGGCTGGTAGGCGTTGGCAGCATCTCGCACCATGCCGAATCCGGCGTTCTGGTCATCCGAGAAACCCGCGATGCGCTGCCCGCCGTATTGAACATACGGCTGGTTTGCCAGCGTGCCCGCAAGCGTCAGGTTCTCGTTCGCGAACTGCTTGTAAGTCTCCGGGATATCCGAAGTGACCGTCTGGCTTCCGCCACCGCCGCTAGGCATCGCTGATCTCCTTCATAAACTCAGACGCCCCAACCCTATAACCGAGCGCGCGCCCCCAACCCCTGCGGCCCGCCGCTATCGCGTAACGGCAGCCCAGATCCTTCGCCCAAGATTCCGCGACGGGCAGAATTTCCAGAATGTCCCGGAGCCGCCCCGCCGCCGCGACCGATCGCACGACCCGCGCTTGCGGGAACGCGACAACCTCCGTCACCAGCACGGATTGGCCTATGCACCAGAGCTGCATGTCCCCACGCTCGCAAGCGTCGAGGATGTCGTCTGCCGTGTAGAGCGGCACATGCCGGGCTAGAGCCCTCTCGATGATGGGCTTGGCCCGGGCGCGGGTTTCAGGCGTCACCGACGCTCCCCGCCAGGTTTCACGTTGAATGTCGGGCGCCCGAACCGCCCCTTCGCTGGAGCCGAGTTCCCCTCAATGCGATAGGATATCTGCCGCCCCTTCGCCCGGAAGGCCAGCGATTGCGTCGCCGAATTGAACGTCCCCACCGTGGTCGTGGTCTCGGTGCCGTTGGCCCAGAACCGCGACTTCATGATGAGCGTGCATCCGCCAACGAGGTCGCGAGTATCCGGCATGAACCGGTCGATCATGTAGACCCTGTCGCCGTCTTCAATATCCACGGGCGCCGTCTCAAAGTGCCAAGAGATAGCGTCGCCGTTGTCCGTGCCCGTTGGGCGCTCGTAAAACTGGACCGTGCCGTCCGCGTCGACCGCGATCGGGAACCCACTATCCGCGAGGTCTCCCCACGCGGTGATGGTGAAGGTTCCGATGTACCAAAGATTGTCGCGGTAGTTGTAAACGACATAAGCCGCGTTCTCATTCGTCTCCGCTGACGGATAGAACCACCAGACCTCGTTCCACCGACTGTTGTGTCCGGCGAAAATCAGGTCTTCCTGCACGGCCGCCAGATTGTCGAACAGGTAGTCGCGAACCGGGCACGGGATCATCTGGGGCGCGCCGCCGTTCCAGATGAAGAACCGCTGCGACGACGAGAGCCATATCACCGCCCCGACGTCAGCCACTCGCGTCATCGCGTTCGGCCCGATCAACCCGCAGCCGGTCCCTAGCAGGCTGTCACCAAACACCAGCGTCGTGTCCTGGAGGTACTGGAGCCCATAGAGCGCGGTGTCTGTCCAGATCAGCGAGATTTGCGGCATCGCCAGGCCCCGCACGATGCGCGTGCCTTCCGCCAGCCGCTTATCGCCCGCCGTATTCGTCGCCGCCGGGGTCCAGTCGTTTGTCGTAAAGCCCCCCTCTTGCGTGGCGAAGGCATACCGCATGGTGTCGAAAGTCGATGTGGCGGCGTCCTCGGTTCCGAGCGTCACGATGAACCGTTCCGGCGTCACCATGTGAGAGAGGTTCTTCGCCGGGGCGTCGGTCGCCGCCACCGCCGCCGCGCTTTGCGAGAGGTTGTTCTGCCAGCGGTACAGCGGGGATTCTCGATAGTTCGCGAGAAGGTTTTGACCGAAGTTCGAGAAATGCCACACCCGCGCGCGCAGATCGCTCCCAGTCGATGGAAGGGAGTACAAGCCACTCGAATATGTGCCGGTCGAGTATCCCGCCGTGCGCGTCGTGTTCTCCAGGCCGATGTTCAATTCGTACCACCAGCTTGTGGTGCCCCCGCCCCCCGTCACGGTCGAGGTTGCCGCCGAACGAGCCTCCACGGTATACGAGTTCGCGTCTACGTAAGTCGCCTCAAACCCATGAAAGTAGACATAAGTCGGAGTGCCGCCGCCGGTCGCGGTTGAGGTCGCCGACGTCGCCACCTGGATCTGGAAAGCATCGTCGGACAGCACATAAACCCGGTGCGTCTTGTTGATGCTCGCAGCGGCGACGCCCCCCGTCGCGGACGCGGACGCCAGCGTCACGTACTCCCCACTCGTCAGCCCGTGCGAGGTGTGCGTGACGATGATGAAGTCGCTGTTCTCGATGGTCTGGATTGGGTTAGACGAATACGTCCCCGCCGCGCCGAAGGTCACGCCCCCGACCGCATCCGCCTTGAGATAGACCGTATCCCCGCTGATCACGCCGTGCGCCGTGTGGTTCACCGTGACCGTGGCGTCGGTGTCTACGGTGTCGAACGGATCGCTCAGGGTGCCCGATGTTACGGAATCGTCTCGAACCGGCGTGATATCCCAGAGCAGCCCCCCCGTGTAGATGTAGAGCTTCTTGTGGGTTCCGATAGCGACGACCTTCTGTCCGTCGAGGTCTTCCCATACGTGAAGCGCCCGCGCCTTCCCCGAAACTGTGTCCTGTGTGGCCTTCTCCCACCCGCCGATGATTTCCGGCAGGATGTCTTTGAGGATCAGCCGAAGGCGGACCTTGTCCGTGGACAGGTACGCTCCTTCCGCAGCGAGGCCAGGGTCGTCACGAACGACGCCGGACGCCATCCGGGGCGAGAAAAAGGTCATTTCCGCGCTCCTATGGGGTTGGCCACCCGCCAACATCGTCGATCGCGCCGGTCTCAGCGTTGATCAGGTCAAGAGCGGCATGGTCCGCCGCATCGTCGATCGCGTCATACAAGGCGCGCTCGCGCTCCACGGCCAATTTGTATTGGGCTCGACCGGCCACTAGGATCGCGTCGACAGTGTCCGTGTCCGGGAGGTCGATGGCATCGCCCCGCGATGTGACGGCGCTTACAGGAACGACCGCCTTGGCCTGTTCCAACCGCGTAAAGCCTTCCGCTGTGATATCGATCGTTTTCCCCGAGACCACCTTTCCTGCGGCGATGACCCTGCGGAACCGCTCAGAAACCCTCGCCTTTATCACCGTTTTCCGTTCGGCCAATGACACCGCGATCTCTTCGGCGGTCATCGACCTCTTGGGCCGCGTGTATTGCCACTCGTCGCCAACCAAAGAGCCAGCGGCGTAATCAGTCGGCCCATCCCAGACTTCATCAGGCGCGAGAACCGTGATGCACTTGGGCATCGCCAGCGAATGAGAGGACAGCACAGGCCAAGTCAGCGAATTGGGCAGGCTGGTGTTCGGCAGCACGCTACCGACCGTGCCAGCGGCGGCAAACGTGCCGCTGATGTGCCGGATGGCCGGCGTATCCAGAGTAATGATCACATTCACCTCCTACGCCCAAACGTCATACCCAGCGGGCAAAGAATAAATAGGATTTTGTGCAATCGTTGCTGATGCAGTGCCCGACATTGACGCAAACAAAAACACATTGGCCGAAACCCCGGTAAACGTAGGTGATCCGCTATCAAACCAAGAGCCGTTTCGTCCAAAGTATAGATCACCATTAATGCTGTCGAACGCGATCATGAAAATATCGCCATTAGTAATTGGCCCGCCAGTAAAAGAGGAAAAAATGTCGTTATTTACTTTATCTCCGCCATATTGAACACCCCAGCCTATTGAAGAACTTCCGAGATAACCTGATGATAAAGAAACGCCCGATGTTCCAACTCCAAATATATTATTAGCGATTGATGTTCCAATAGTAATCTCGGCATACAACTTATTGGTTCCGTTCGTCGACTTTACCGATCGTGTCCCCTTGTACGTCCCCGCCGCATTAGAAATAGAGGCGACTCGATTACCGCTTGAAAGCGTGATGTTCCCGTCAGTGTCAGCGGGGTTCCAAATGGTCTGGCCCGGCACAAACCCTTGTCCCAGACCAACCAGCTTTGACGAACCTACCGGCATTATTGGAAGTCCTGTCCAGAAGCGTATCCCAACCACGTCGTCCCGCCGTCCGTGGTCTCAAAGAACAGAACGTCTTTGCCGGTCGTCGCCGTGGATGTCAGCGTCGGCGCGCTTCCGCTCGGCCAATCCACGGAAGCCGGCCATGTCGCGGAACGGCTCCCGGTGCCGTCCTGGATGAGTTCGAGCCGAAAAGCTCCGTACGATCCAGTCGCGGGCGGGTTACTGAATGTGAATGTGCAGTTCCCCGTCAAAGTGATCTTGAATACATTTCCACTTTCAAGATTGCAGGTGTAAGTCGTCGTCGAGTTCGCGGTTACGACTGTTTCGGACACGTCCTGAAACTTGGGCCGTTGGATAAGCTGGTCCGCTGCCGACACCGTCCCAGACAGCGTTACCGCGTCAAGGGTGATGGTGTTTCCGTTCATGTCGACATTGCCGAACATGAGCGCGAACAGATTAGCGAGAGTAACAGCCCGAAGCGCGCCTGCGCTAGCGTCGTAGATCAACACCTTGTCGCCGGCTGCCGTGGTCGTCCCCGCTGTGGTCCCATTGATGTCCACTGCAAGGGTAAGCGTCTCGTCAGCGCCGTCGTTGTCCTCCGTCTCCGACAGCCCTTCCCCGGCTACGATCGCGTCTACCAGATATTTCGCCGTTGTGTCGTTCGCGGAGATCAAGACCGCACCAGATGACGCGGGAACGCCCGCCGATGCAATGGCTGTGTTCATTTGCGATACATTGACCGCATCCGTGGACGCCGTGCCCGTCGCGAGGCTCGTGATCTTCTGGGAGTTCATCGAGACCGACGATGTCGGTGCCGATATCTGGTCGAGACGCGGCGTCACAGCGAAACAATCCGTGCCATCCGACAGAACGACCGTCATCAAACCCGCGCCGCACGAGGCCGTCGTCGCGGACCCCGAGCACGTCAGGGTGACGGCATAGGTTGAGCCCGCGTTGTAAACGAGGTAGACGCCCTCGATGCTCGGCACCGTGATCGTCGGCGCGGCCGACAGCCCGCCGTCGGTCAGTATGAAGCCGATGTTCCGCGCTTGGTTGTCCGCCTTCGCCGTCGTGGTCAGCGTGACGTTTCCGGTGAGCGAGACCGTCTCGACACCGCTGCACAGCTTCTCCAGCAGGCTCAACGCGTTGTTCAGCCCGTTCGCGGAGTCGATACCCCAAGCGTTCAGGCTATCGCCCAACCCCTGGAGCGGGATGCCGTTGTTGGTCGTCGTTACGGTCATGATGCTATCGCCCGATCTGTCACGCGCCGCCAATTCGTCCCGTCGCTAAAACAAGGGATGGCGCCGCCTGTTTCGTCGCTTACGTAGATCCATTGGCCCGCCGGGGCCGCGCTCGGGAGCGTCCCCACCGTCGCGATCCGCATCCGGTAAACCTGCTCCTGGCGGACGGACGTTGCCTCGATCTGGGCCAGGCGCGGCTGGATTACCCGAATGAACTGAAAAGCCCACTGCGCCCACGTCTGGCGTGATGGCATCGGCGACGGCAGGTTCATACGATCATCACATCAAGCTGAGTTTTTAGGGGGGCACCGGAGTAGACCGCCCGCGCGCTTTCACCCTTCAACGCGGCGATGGCGCGGTCGTAGAGGCCAAGCCAGACCTGCAACCGCCCGTCGTCCTCGAGGTACGGGGCGGAGTGGACCAGCGAGCCGTAGAGGTAGATGTCCGGGTAGTTCGTCAGGAGCCAGTTCGTGTCGGTGTCGTCAGACAGCGCCGTCAGCCCCGCGTTGTAGAAAAGCGTGATGCTGTAAGCCGCATCGCTCGGGGGGCGGAGGTACATCGTCGAGCCGAGGATGGCGTAAGCCGCCGGCCGCGCCGTCGCGGTCGACGGGTACTCGTTGAACAGGTCACGAATGGTTTTGTTCTCCAGCGTGACCTTGGGTGACGATTCCAGAATGACCGCTTCCGCTGACACATAGTCGCTCGGGAGCGCGACGCTTTCCCCGCTTGCCGCAAGCGACAGGGTGTCCGTCGTCTGCTGGAGCCGGTGCGTCGTGTCCCGCTGAAAATTGACCTCGAACAGCCGCACGAAGTCCGGCACCTTGGCGACGAACGCCGTGTCGCCGGTCCGCGTCAGTTCCGCCGCGATCGACGTCTTGAGTTCGCCGAAGTTAGACAGCGCCATCGCGGATCTCCTTGAGGATCGCGCCTAGATCCCACGGCTCGCGGCAGATAGTCAGGCTGCGATACCAAGGATGCGTCCGGCCTTCGACGCCATATCGCCAATGGTGGTAGTCGTCGGGCAACAAAACCCACGTGGGCGTCCCGAGAGCGCCCGCCAGGTTCACGACGGACGTCGGGACACTCACGACGGCGTCGAGTTCGGCGACCAGCGCCGCCGTGTCGTCGTAGTCCTGCGACTGCGTGAGCCAGGGCCAGTGATGAATGCCGGGAACGACCGGCGGAAGGTTATATTGAAGCGATACGAGCGTGACATCGGCGGGGTCTTTGAAAGGCGAAACCCCCAGGCCCTCCAGTAGCCACTCAGCATCAACCTGTCGCTCAAAGCCTCCCGATTTGAACCGCCCCCCAGTCCAGGCAACGCCTATCTTCAAGCTGGGCAACTCGTCCAACATCGCCCGCACGGCCTTTCGGCGATCCGGGCATGCCTTGAGATACGGCGTTCCAGGGCAGTCGTCGGGCGACCGCCGGAAATGTCCCGGCAGGCTGCTAATGGCGACCTTGTGCGTCGGACGAAACTTGCTCGACCACGCATCGTTCGGCTGCGATCGGGTCGGGTGAACGCGCGCCCACGGGAAGGACCGCTGGAACAGCCCCCGAAGTCGCGGCGTCGTCTCGATGGCCACGTCCGGCCCGAAGTTCTCGAGGTCCGGCAGACACGCGGCGTAAAACACCTCGTCGCCGATGCCTTGCTCGCCATAAACGACCAGCCGATTGGGTTTACCGTCACGCATCCCGTCGTTGCCGAAAGAAAAAATCATCTCCTCCGCATCGGCAGCCGGCGGGACATCCCAATATTCCGCGCGCCCGTAGAACCGCTCAACCCGATCTGCATCGCCGATTTGAAGGTCGACCATCGGCCACGCCTCGCGCCACTGCCCAAGCGCGAGATAGGCCAGCCCTAAATTCGTGAAGGCGGCTTTCTCGTCCGCGTTGATCTCGATCGCCTTCCGAAAGAGCGGGACGGCCTTGTCTAGCGCGCCCATGCGGAGGAACGACGTCGCGGCATTGCAGAGAGCCCAGTAATAGTCCGGCTCCCGCTCCAGCGCGGTCTGGTACGCCGCCAGCGCGTTCGCGTGATCGCCCCACTCATCGAAGCATCGGCCCAGCCCGGTCCACCCGGCGGCTTTCTCGGGAACGGTTTGGGCCACCCGATGAAAGAGCTGGTACGCCAGGCCGGGATCGCCGCCGTCAAACAGCGTCGACCCCATGACGTACAGCGCCTCCGGGTTTTCTGGAGCTTCGTTTAGCGCCGCCTTGAGCGTCAGCAGCGCGTCATCCATCCGGCCCGCCTCGATGTGCGAGCGGGCAGCGGCTAGACGTTCCAATGCGCCCCCCGCAGCTTCTGCCACTCGTTGTCGTTCAGCAGGCGCTTGACCGCAGGCCAGTGGTCGCGGTTATAGACGTCGACGCCCTTCTCCAGTTTCCACTTCAGGATGATGCTCGCGGGGATCGAACCGACGTAGCGCATGTCCTTCGACGGGGTCCAGCCTCCCGTACCGTCGGTCGCGCGGCGTTGGTTCGCCTCCAGAATCGGAGCCACATCCTGCTCGGTGTGGATCACGAACTTGCCCGGACCGGTGTACTCAAAGGTTTCCTTGAGGCCCGTTTCCGGGTCGAAGTCGAGAAGTCGTTTCACTGCCTTGCAACCTCCACGTGGTTAGTATCGACCCACCATCGGCGACCCTGCGTGTCCTCGACGTTGATCCACCATCCAACGAGCCCAAGAAGCTCTTTCACGAAGTGACCGTGGCCAAATCGGGTGGCGTCAAAATCGAACTCAACCCCCGCCAGGGTGGGGTCTTCCCTCGTCACGCGGAGGCGGGCGCCCCAATCAGACCCCCACGGCGTAAGCCGCTCGAAAATTTTGCGGCGCTGCTCATCAAGCCAGTATGGAATGGATACAGTGGCCCTCCGGTCACCCCCGGTTCTCCGGGCCGGCGCCACGTAGGGGAACAGCACGAGAGAGTCCTGCTGCGCCGCCTGACGAGCTTTCCAGCCCGCTCGCCACTTGCGCGCATTCCTCGTTTCGCGCGCTCGGGACCATCGTTTGGCCTCTGCCTCCCACTGGCCAAAATCTGTTTTGCGCTGGCGGTTCTGCTTTAGCGAGTAGCCCCCGCGTTCAAGGCCATCTCGCCAGACGGCATCTATCGCCATGACCGCCGCATCTCGGGGCAGCGAGTCGTAAACGTCGTCATCGAAATCAACGGCAACGCCGCCGATCCCTTCTTCAAGATCTAGGTAGCCGAAGTACATTCCGCCCCCGAAAGAGGAACGGGGCGCCCGAAGACGCCCCGCCCATCATCACGCGACCACGAGGTCCGCGATCTTGCCCGAGGCCTTCTCGTTGAGGGCCTTGAGCGTGTACTCGCCCACGATGTGCCACTTCTCGGAGTCGCCGGTCTTCGCCAGCTTTTCCTTGAAGAACGGACGCAGCGCGGAGACCTCCCAGTAGTCCCAGTCGATCACAGCCGCCGTGCGGCCGCGCATGAACCGGTTCGGGACGATCGCGAGCTGACCGAAGTCCGAGACGTAGACATCGGCAGCGCCGATGATTTCCGCCTGACCGATCTTCGGCGCCGTATCGCGGTACAGAGTCGCGATACCGGAGAACCCGGACGCGATCTGCTTGTTGTACTTGCCGACCATGAGAGTCGTCGGATCACCGCCCTCGTCCCAGACACTCGCCAGCACCGTCTTGAGGAGAGCCTCGGTGAAGGTGCGGACGGTCGTGCCGTCGGTCAGGTCGGTCGTCGGAGCGCCGGACGTCGTCACGGGCGTCGTGCCGTCCGTGTAGTTGTCCTTGTTGGTGGCGATCCAACGCTCGATGCCGGCCATCTGACGGGCCGTGGCGGAAGAACCCGCGACGGCAACCGTGTTCTGGCACAGAGCGTATTCGAGGTCGCGTTTCAGCTCCTTGCCGCGCTTGGCAAGCTGATACGCGAGTTCCGACTCGCGGCCGGCCTTGTCGACGGCCTCGGTCGTGCCCGACACCTGGACGGTCTTCTTCAGGATCTGGGTGTAGTTGCCCAGCCGAAGCGTCGCGGTGATAGTGTTCGGGGACGAGTCGTCACCGTCGAGGTTGGCGTTGGCAGCCGCCGCCGCGAGCGCATCGGTCTGCCACTCGGCATACGTGCGATCGGCGCCGCCCTTCTTCGCGTTTGAGGCGAATGGGGTCTCGACGGGACTGATATCGAAGATGATATCTTCGAGGTCTTCGCGATCACCGACGATATCGAATTCGGTAGTCGTACCAGCGGGAACAGCCATGGGTTTCTCCTCTCATGGGCTGTCCGCCTAGGGTCAGGTGCGGCGTCCGCGCGCCATCAACAGCTTGGCGGCGTCGTCGACAGACCCGGATCGGCGGAGGTTCTTGTGAAGTCTCGCCATCCGGGGACCGGGGCCTTTCTGCGGGGGTGCCGAGGCCTCGGACTTCACCGGCTTCGGTGGAGCCTTCGAGACCTTTTTCTTCGCAGCCGAGACCTTCTCCGCCGTCTTCTTCTGCGACGCCCGATATCGCGCGGCATCCAGAGCCACCAGAAGAGCCCGGTGGTCGATGATGCCGTTCAGCTCTTCCGGCCTGAACCTGTAGTGGGCTATCAGCGCGGACGAAATCTGATCACGATCGGCAGCCGCAACCTTCGGATCACGCCATTCCGGGAGTGCTCGAAGGAGCCGAGCCTGTTCCGCCGCGAGCGTCTGACGCTGCGCTTCCGCAGTCTGGCGCTGGCGGTTGGCGAGGAATTCATTCCTCTTGGCCTGTTCCTTCTCCCACGCACGCATGCGCTCCCAAGACCCGATGGGGTCGCTGGGGTCGTCCTCTGGTTTCGGTGGAGAGAACTCGGCCAGAAATTCGGCTTCCGCGCGGACCCGCGATTCCCATTCCTGGCGTTGGCTCTGAAGCGCGCGACGCTCTTCCGCGATGGATTGCGTCTTGCGCGTGTAGTCCTCCATCCGAAGGTAGCCGTCCGCGTACTCTTGCGGGGTTACTCGAACCGTGGAGCCGTCGGGGTGGACAAACTCAAGAAGTTCGTCTTCCTCGGGCTCGTTATCGGCTGAGTCCTCGCTCGTTGTAGCGGCGTATTCTTCGTCGTCGGACTCGGGGGCGTCTTCACCCCCTGCCTCAGAACCATCAGCCTCATCGGCCTCCGGCTGCTCTTCGGCTTCGTCATCCAGGTCGTGGTTGTCCGGCTCCTCGCGCGGTTCCACGGCCTTTTTGACGGGCGCATCCTCGGAGGATGCTGTCTCGCCGCCGCCCCGAACATGGGCCAGCATGCGAGATTCGATCGACGCACTAGCGTTGCCGCCAGCGCCTTCGGCGATTGCCATGTCTACCTCTTTTTGTTGGAACGCCCTGCGGCGCTACTCCAGACGGGCGATGCCCGTATTCCCGAGGCGGGAATCTCAGTCGATGTCGAGAGGAACGCTTTTTGCGGCGACTTCCCCGTTCAGTACGACAAGCCCTAGAGCGTCGCGGACATCGGCGATGACTTCAATCTTCTGAAGCGCCCGGAGTTTGGCGGCGTCGGTGTCCGCCTTGGTCGCTTCCATGATGTATTGCTCGCGCTGGTATTCCCACGCGCGCTTGAATATGTCGCTGTTGACGATGCGCTTGGCCTCGTCGGCTCGAGCCATCGCCTCCCGGCGGTTGCGTTCGTCGTCGTTCACCTGCCGCCGTCTCCCGATCCTTGCGACGCGCTCTGGCGGTTGACCCAGTCCATGACCTTCTGAGCATCACTCATGCTGGCGGGCTGGCCCAAATCGACACCGAGAATGCGCTGAGCCTGCGGGAACGATTCGCCCCGCTGGTAGAGGCCGTGCGTGCCACCCAGAATGTTCTGCGCCATCTGAGCGCGGACGGCCTGTTGGCCTCCAAGCGCGGTCGGGTCCGCCCCCATTTCGCGGGAGAGGAACATCCGGGCCAGGTCGCCGGTCGTCATGTCGCCGAACATATTAGGGGCCGTGGTCCCGGCCTCCGGGTTCGGCGTGGCGCTGTAGACACCGCTCGGGTTCACCGGGGTCACCATGGTCGGCATCGGCGCCTGCGGATTCATCGGTGCCTGCGGGATGCCCATGTCCGTCGCGGTCATGGGACTGCCGAGCAGCCCGCCGTTCGGACTGAAACTGCCCTGCGCCCGCAGGCCGTACTGCGTCAGGTCGCCTTGCGCCGGGCGCACTTGGTAGCCGTTGAGAAGGCCGCCCGCGAAGTCCTGGATCATGTCGTCGGCTTGCGAGTCAGACAGCAACCCGCGCGCGATCTGCGGCTTATAGACGGGGAGCGACGGGTCCATGTACGGACCCATCGGGTACAGGTCCGCGCCGGGGATCGACGCGACGGGTTGCTGCTGGTTCATGCTGGCCTCACATGTTGCGGGTGGTCAGCTTGGCGCCGACGTTCACCGGCTTGTCGAATTCGGCCACGACGCCCATCGGGCCGCGTCCGGTCTGCTTCTCGGCACCGGGGCCGCCCTTGTGGCCAGCCGCCTTGCCGTACTTGCCGCCGGCGATAGACCCGGCCTTCTTGCTCATACCCTTCATGGCGTCGTTCTCCTCGTGCCAGGGTTACGCGGCTGTCACGGCGCCGCCCCGCTTGGCCGTCAACCGACCTGAAAAACACTGTCGCCGATCTGCACGACCGGAACCTCGACGCCCCACGCCTGGTAGAACCCGATCACGTCGTCTATCGAGGTCTGGACCTTCTCCGCGAAGTACGGGTCCATCGACACCTCGGGGCGGTCAAGGCGGATATCAGGCCAAGCGGTCCACATGCCGGCATCCATCAGCCGAGACGCGATCCGCTCGTGAGCCTTGCCATCCGAGGTCACCGTTGGCGCCGTCGCTCGGTCAACCGCGCCCACCGGGTCGTGCGTGGCCGCGTAGGGCGCCTGGTTCGTCACGAATATCTTGTCTTCGGGCAGACCGGTCAGCAGCGAGACCGACGGCACCCCGAGATGCGCGGCTTCAATCGCCGTCGTGCATCCCGTGTGGACGACGCAGTCAGCGCCCTTCAGCCACGAAATGTGGTTCCCCTCGGTCACGACCTCGACGTTCGGCATGCCCGCGCAGTAGTCGCGCCATCGGTCAGCGTTCTCGCCAGGGTGGGGCCGGAGCACGATTGGCCATTCGTGAGCGTCTAGGAATGCCCGGATCGCCCGGACCCGCGCGTCTTCGTGCGCCATGTGGGCCATGAACTGCTCCCGCGTCGGGAAGCATCCGATGGACTCGCACATCGCGTGGTACGCCTGCGCTCCGCCCTTGTGGTTGATACCCGCCGTGTTCGTATTGACCAGCGTGTATCCCGTGCGCGGCGGAGCGGCGAATATCTCAGGGCGCGTCAGCAGGTCGAGGCGCGGGTTCCCGACGATCACGCTGGCTGGGTAGACACGCGCAGCGGCTTCAGACGCGCAGAACGACACGCTTGATGGAAAGCCCGGCGCGACCTCGTTTCGCATATGCGCGGCGTCGGCAACGTTCAGCCCCTCCTCGTCGATGACTGCGACCGTGTGGTCCGCCCGGATGGCGTCGACAGCCTTGGGGAACATCGCGGCGTTGGCGCCCTTGAACACCATCGCGCCCATGAGCAGTTCGTGCATGTTCGCCCAGATGACGCGCTGGGAGCCGACGATGCAGCGCCCGCCCTGCTTGTGGATCGCGAGCGCGATTAGGAGCCGCGACCAGAGTTCCCGGTCCCGGTTCTCGACGAGTAGGTAAATCACAAACCACCGACCTTGTTGATCTGGGGCGAGAAAGGGGCTACATAGAGATCACGGGTGATTTGATACTCAGCTTGCGCCCCGGAGCATCCCGCTCAAAGTCGCTAAAGAGGGGAACCCCCATGATCGACTTTCTTATTACCATTCCGAGCAGCACGTTCGCCGTCGTTCGTCCGATGACTGACGAGGGGCGGACTTGGCTTGACCAAAAAACCACCCAGACGCTCAACGGTGGGGCCGAGGCATCGTGTGCGAACTTAGCTATCTTGACGACCTTGTTGAGGGCTTCACGACCGACGGGCTCACCAGCGGATAAGGAGAACACCAATGGTTAAGACAGTGCTCCCCAACGGGGCGATCATGTTTGACGACCCCCTCACGCCCGAAGAGCGTGACTACCTTGACCGCAAGCTGTACGCCACGCCTAAGACTGTGGCTCGCGCTCCGAGAAGCGTACCTGCGAAAGCACCGCCCCCAAAAGAATGGCAGGAAGAGCCCCCTTCTTGACGGCGCTTTCCAGACGACCAACCCACCCCGGCCCGTCGCCAATTATGCGGCGGGCCGTTTGTATATCAGCCCGCGTAGAACCCCATTTCTTCGCCCACTCCTCGTCACGAGACAGCCTGCTCAAGGCGTTCTCCGCAAGGTATGGGTTGTTGTCCAAAGCCGCTCGAATTTCGGGTGTTTTGTTAATGTCCTTCAGCAACTTCTCAGTCGCCGCCCCGGAACCCTCTCCAGCGCGCCACTGATCCACGTAGTCTTGGTAGATGCCATCGACCTTGACGCGACGCGCTTTGATCGGGCGGTCTGGGAGGGCGTCTTCAATGCTTGAAACCACCTCTGTCATTTCTTTTGAGGATCTGGCCGGCGGGTCGGGATAGAAACTCGTCACCGTGAGTCCACTGCCCGTATCAACAACATCCCCTAGGCCTTGAGCCGCCGCCGCGTCGCGAACAGCCAACAATCCTTCCGTTGGAACGGGGCCATCCATGGGAAGGAACAGACTGTTCGACAGCCCCGCCTGCCCATCATCCCAGACCTTATGCGCTGCCGCCGCATCCTGGGCGTCCACGTACGCGCGGAGAGATTCCCCCGCTTCCAGAAGCGCGCGGTCGGCAGGCGGGATTGCTTTCACCTTGCCAGAATCAAACCCAATCAAAGGCCTCGCAACTTCTCCTGGGTTCGTCTCCAGTAGCCCGCCAGGAGATTGGTATACGCCCGTCATGGGCTGCGTGGGGAGGACGCGCATAGACACGCCGGTATCCCCAAGGCGCATGCCCGAATATATCGCATCGCGGCCACCCGGCGCCGTCGCCCAGGTGCTGCGCGGATCAGACGCGTAGGCAATCCTCTCCGCATCACTCGCCGTTACTGATTGGGGCAAATGCCCCGTGGCGGCTCCCGGCTGCGCCTCATAAGTGGCAAAAGCCGTGTGCTTCGGGAAATTATCCGCGATGGTCTTGGTCGCTTCTTGAAACGCGTCTTCATAAGCGGCGGCGTAGGCGTCCGCCTCAGATAGCCCCGAATCAAGGCGCCGCTGCAATATAGCCGGCCTATCTCGCAGTATCGCGAACGCCTTTTGGCGCACCCACGGGGCGGCTTGCAACTGCTCCCCGGTCCAATTATCGCGCCCGTCTAACCGGGTCTCGTTCGCTCGCTTGACCGCCAGCGCGGTCTCATAATCGACAAATCGGTGTTGTGCGGCAGTGAGGGCATCGCGCTGCGGGCTCCCCGACGCATCAGTATATTGAAGGTTGCGGACGTGGCGAAAGTCGTTGACCCCCGTCGCCGTGGGCGTGGCATTAACATTCGGGTTGATGCGCCGAGCATATTCCCCTGTTTTGTCCCCGAGTTGCATCAGCGACGGATCGTTAGCTTCAACGGCGGCCATAAACGCTTCGTGCTGGGCTGGTCGCGCGGCTTTCACTGGCATGCCTGCCAAAGCGGCATTGTTCTCTTTCAGCGCAAAGGCTAGCTCTGAACTTGGGCTAACCCCAGCAGACCATTGGCCCTCCATGTTGGCCATCCAAAGATTGTCTCTGGGATCGCCGCCGGTCACGCTATCCACGCCCGCCCTGTAACGATCATACCAATCGCCGCCGCGTGGGTCCGCAGCCACATAAGCGTCAAATTCATTGCGTATTTTATTTAGGCCTCGCTTACTTTTGACCACCCTAGGGCCGCCCACGTATTTTCCCTCTGCTTCGCTGTTGCTTGGGATCAGGTGAGGCTCCTTCGCCGCAACCTCAACAGCTTCATCCACCGGCATCGACCGCAAGTCGGGGAGATCCGTCGACCGCTTTATCCCTAGCGCGGCATAAGGCACGAACGGCAGCGCCACGCTCGCCGCCCCTGTCGCGCCCGCAATCCCGGCATCCCACCAGCGCCCATCCCGCAGGGCGCGAGCCACGTCATTTACGGCCAACCCCGCGTCAGCGGCCGTCGCAAGCGGCTCCACGCCCGACATCGAAACCAGCGTAGCGCCCGCCTCGATAGGGTTCTCCCGCGCGTACTCGAGCGCGAGCGGCACGATGCCCAGACCCGGACGCCGCATCGCAGCCGTGTCACGAGCGAGGGCGCGCTGGCCCAAAAGGTAGACCTCCGGCTGCGCCAGAAGCCCGCCGTTTACCTCGACCTGGTCCAGCAAACCCGCCATCAGATCACCTCGGGGATATTGCCCTGCCCGTCACGGGAGCCGGCCGCCATCTTCACCGCCTCAAGCTGGCCTTCCATCGCCAGCTCCTGCGTCTTCAACTGGCCTTGCATCGCCGCTTTCTGGCGCTCCAATTCAAGCCGCGCCGTCATCTCCTCGCGCATTAACTGGATCTTGGCCGCGTTCGTCTCGCGCTCCATCTCCATCCGCATCTGCATCTCGGCTTGCTTCGCCTGAAGGTCGGCTTGGGCCTGCTGTTGCTTCAGCGCCATTTCCGCCTGAGCCTTCTGTTGCTCAAGCTGCATCTTGCCCTGCGCCTCAATCATCTTCGGATCGGGCTGGGGCTGGCCTTGCGGCTGTTGCTGCGCCTGGCTCGGGTCGGTGAAGTACAGGTCCGGGTCGGACAGGTCCGCCGCCTCAACCATCTTCGACAGCGTGTTGTAGTAGTTCTGCATCGAGACCAGCGGGTTCTGAGGCCCCGCCGTCATCAGGATCTGCTCCTGCTTCTGCGAGATGACCATGTACCGCTGAAGCTGCTGGTCGCGGTTGCCCGTGCCGAGACCGACGTTGGGCTTCACGTCCATGTCGATGTTCCACCCGCGCGGGTCCATCGGAACCCACTTGTTCCGAAGTTTGACCATGCGCGGCTTGTCCTGGTGCCGCACGACCAGCCGAAGCATGATCCGGGCGAGGTCACGGAACCCCGTCTCGGCATAGACCCGCGTGATGAGTTCGACGCGCTCGCGGTTGCGGTTGCCGTCCTCCATAACCTTGGCAGCCGTCTCCGGCTGCAGCGTGTCCGGCTGGAGGTCCGGCCCCATCGGCATGACGCCAGTACGACGGACGTTCAGGTCGTCGATGTACTGGAGCATCCCGAACGCGCGTTCGCCATCCCACGTCGTCGAGAGCGGCTGTACCGCGCCCATGGTCTTCGTGCGGATGATCCCACCCGGCGCCTGGTTCAGCAGGTCGCCTAGATAGTCGAGGTCGAACCCGTCCATCGCCACGACCATGCGCGGCATCGTCGCATGATACAGGCCGTCGTTCATCACGCGGAGAAGGCCGGTCTTCCACCGCTGCGCCTCGCGTGAGAGATCCTCCATCGAGAAGCCGATGAGGCGGTGCGGCAGCGGAACCGGCGTCAGGCTCGCAAACGGCAGATCCTCGCTCTCGTCGTTTTCCAGGATGACCGGCTTATCCGGGCCGTTCCCGACCACCACGCGGCGGCGCTCCGCCCGGCCATCGTCATCGTAGTCGTGCCAGATGAAGCACTCGTAAAGCCAATAGCGGCGCGCGTCATCGTCGCCGTAGTCCTCGCCACCCGCCGAAAAGTCGACGTCGTCCCAGCGCTCGGTCGTCTCCTCCGAAAAGTCATCGTCGGAAATCGGCGACAGCTCCTCGATTTGCTCTTCCGTGTATCCCATGTCGAGAAGCTGCGACCGGGACTTCTTCGTGCGATGCGCGACGAACGAAGCATCATGGAGCGAGCGTGCGCGGCGGCTGACCAGAAACTCCTCGGGCGGAATGGCTTCAAGAACCACGTCGCCTTGCATCTCCGTCCGCTTGACCTTGATGTCATAGACCGGGAACGGCAGGAGCATC
>Ga0208019_1000691_pt1 | contig 18235 bp, 7 predicted proteins | sample CB_VirMetaG_5_FD_184540 | JGI IMG/M metagenome (GOLD analysis project Ga0208019, IMG submission 184540) | Freshwater to marine saline gradient viral communities from Chesapeake Bay - CB_1508_1D Viral MetaG (SPAdes) (version 4) | ecosystem: Environmental > Aquatic > Marine > Coastal | place: USA...
CCACCCGCAGTGTGGGGTGCGCAGTTGGTCGGAGATAACATCTCCATCGCTTCACCGAACGCCGTAGCCTTCGCCAACGGTACCGCTTACTGGATGGGCAAAGATAAGTTCTACATGTACGACGGGCGCACACAGCCTCTCGTGTGCGATCTGAAGCGGCTAGTGTTCGATGGACTCAACACCTTGCAATATGATCAGGTATTTGCCGGAACCGTCGAAGAGTTCCACGAAATATGGTGGTTCTACTGCTCGAACGGGCAGACCACGATTGACCGCTACGTTGTCTACAACTACGTAGAAAACATTTGGTACTACGGCACGATGGCGCGTACTGCGTGGCTTGATTCTGGGTTGCGTGATCACCCGCTGGCAGCGACACCGGGTGGCAATCTGGTCAACCACGAGGTCGGGTGCGACGATCAGGAAACCGCTTCGCCGATTCCTATTCATGCCTACATCGCTTCGGCACAACTGGATATCGACGACGGCGACCGCTTCGCTTTTATCTGGCGCATGCTGCCTGATATGACGTTTAGCGGTTCGACAGCGACGGACCCGAGCGCCACTATGACAGTGTTGCCGTTGAACAACTCAGGGTCTGGATACAACTCTCCAGCCTCGGTAGGCGGTAATGACAGCGGTGCTGTGACACGCAGCGTATCGGTGCCCGTCGAGCAGTATACGCAGCAGTTGAATATCCGTGTGCGTGGGCGTCAGTTGGCAGTCAAAGTTGAGTCAACTGATCTTGGTGTAGCGTGGCAGTTGGGTGCCCCAAGGATCGACATGCGCCCTGACGGGAGGCGGTGATGGCAAATGATATCAACCGTATCGAACCCCCAGCGCTCCCGCTCGCACCCCAGACTCTGACACGGCAGTTCGTCGACCAGAGCAACAACATCCTGCGGCTGTTCTTCAATCGCCTCATATCGACTGTAAACAACTTACTCAGTACAGACGATGGCGGTAAAGTTTTATACATGCCACGTGGGTTGTTCTACAGCACGACAAACCAGACCGCAGCGGCGGTCGACACCGGCTATCCGGTCGAGTTCGAGAATACGTACATCGGCAATGGCGTGAGTATTGTGTCTGACACGCGAATCACCGTGACCGCAGATGGCATATATAACTTTCAGGTGACGTTGCAGACGGACCACACCAGCGGCTCCGACGCTATAATTTACACGTGGATCAACAAGAATGGTACGGACGTACCATACGGCGGACAGGAGCAAACTGTCAAAGGGAGTTCTGTCCATGCCGTATTCTGGAACTTCTCGATTGACCTCACCGCTGGGCAGTACATCGAGATGTACTGGGCAACCGACGATACCAACCTAAGTTTGGACACTCAAACCCCTTCGTCCCCCCACCCCGGCATCCCATCTGCTATTGTTGCCGTATCGTTCGTCAGCAACTTGTGAGGTACCTATGGCTGCGGTGGATAGCAAAAAGAAACTGCTCGGAAGCGTGGAGATCATCGCACAGGGTGCGATCAATACTCGTGGCGAACTCGACAAAGCCAAAGCGGTTACTCGTGCCGGTATTGAGGTATCGCAACCCAATGCCAACGTCGTGCAGGCGGGAAATACCATCTTTGCGTCGTATCCTAACGATACACAGGATACCATGATTGGCAACATCTACAACGCAGACACGCCGAACAACTACGCGAAGAACGTAGCGAAATATTTGCACTACCTACGCAAAAGCGGGGTATCGCGCTACATGACCGGGTTCGACGACCAGCTTACGCTCAACGTCTTCAAGGCACTTCAGAGCGCGATGAAGCGTAGCGGTATGCAGATCGGCATACGTAAAGTCGCCGACCGGCAAGCGTATCGGGCGTTCGTGCGTATTCCAAAGAAGGGCGCGTGACATGGGCTACTCGTGGACTGACTTCAAGAACGATGTAAAGGACGAACTCAGCAACGCTGGCGAATGGGTTGGTGAGGCGCTGGAAGACACTAAAGACTTCTTCGGGTACGACATCGGCGACTTCGTGAAAGACGGCGGCATGCGGGAGTTCATCATGGACTCCGGCGACTGGTTGATGGAAGAAGGCGGTGCGGTTGCCGTACTGAACGCTGGGCTTGCGTTATCCGGGCTTGGGTTGTTGATCCCCGTCGTCAATGCCGGTGTGGTGCTGGAGCAAGGCGGTAGCGAGCGTGATGCACTGAAAGTCGCGGCAACATCGTACGTTGCGCAAACCGTAGGCGCAGAGATCGGGGAGTTCGCTGGGGCAAAAGTTGGCGCGATGACAGGCAGTCAGCTTGCCTCAGAAGTAGCTGCTGGTATTGCCAACAACACGTCGCAAGCACTCTTGCTGGACGAAGACCCAAAAACGGCTGCACTGATTGGCGGTATCACGCCGGTTATCAGCGCGGCGCTGGGGAAAATAGCCGAAAAAGTCGGTTACGAAGTGACGGTAGAAGACCCGAAAACGGGTGAAAAAACCACCAAGATGTTGCCCAACATCGTGCAGAACGTCATTGGTGCAGCCGTCGCTACGACGCTATCCGGGCAGGATATCACACCAGAAATTATCTCAGTAGCCGTTGCCAAGGGCGCGATTACTGCGGATATGGTGAAAAAAGTCGCCGAATACGGCGGGGTGTCGCTAGACGACCCGAACGCGCTGGCGTTCACTACCATAGCGGTACAACGCACCGTGGGGTTACTTGCCGGTACCGGCAACAGCGACCAGATATTCGCTGCGCTCAACTCGACGCTGAACGCCTACGGCGGGAAAGAACTTGCTGATGCGATCCAGCGCACTGATTTTGGTGCCAAGCTTGGCGACTACATGGACAAGTTGAGCGGCGACTACCAGAAGGTAGAGCAAGCTGTGATGGCTGTTGACACCAATCGCGCTGCGGCGGCTGGTAAAGTGAAGCAGTACGACGCCATGCGTAACGAGCTTGTCGGGCTGCAACAGAGCGTACAGACAGGCGCAGAATGGCTAGACAGTGTTGCACAGCAATACTTCCGGAAACCGTGGGAGGCATTGACCGCCCAAGAAAGAGCCGCGTTCGGTTGGAAACCGGAGGTAAAAGCTGCGGTAGACTTCACTGAGTCTAGCATTAAGAACGCAGTTGAAACATTCAACACCAAGTACGCCGAGTACAAGCCGAAACTGGACGAGCTTAACTACCAGATTCAGTTGCATAACATCTACGATACGAATCTCGGTAAGCAGTTGGAAGACCTGCAAGGCAAACTCCAGCGCGGTGCAGATCAGCTTACTGAGAACCTGAAGCCCGTGTACGACACGGTGAACAACTTCGTCGCAAAGACGCTTGATCCGAACTTCAACGTCGAAGACTACAAAAAGATCAACGCGCTCCCAGAGGGGGTTGACCCCGTTGAGCACTACATCACGACCGGGCAAGCGGAGGGTGCGTATACCAACGAAAAAACGTACGAGCTTGATAGGCGCACGTTTGCCAGCGCTTTCGTACAAAAAAGTTTGGCTGCGGTAGGGTTAGACCCGAGCAAAGTATCTCCCTACGTTCTTGTCCAATATGTTGACGCTGTAGAACGTTATTTCGATACTCCAGAGGCGTTGCGTAAACTACTTTCCGGAAACACTGCGGAATCCACCGCTCTCAAGTACGGCGAAACAATGAAAGCCGATATCGAAAAACTCGGTCCTGATGCGTACCGAGATGGTGCCAATACATACGCTATTGACGCCGATACCGATGTCACACAGCCCACCTCTAGCTACATCGACGAAACCGGGCGGCGCAGATTGGTACCGGTAGTCGAAGAAACGCGCTGGGACCCAGAATATGGAAACGTCGTAGAGTATTATGCGGTTGGCGCTGACGGGTACGGACGTGTGCAAACGTTCGATACTAACGGTAATTTCATATCAGAGATGCCCGTACTGACGGTCACAAAAAGCACCGCCCCCGGTGATCTAGCGCCAATACTGGAAAAAGCCATAGACGATGGCGGGGTAGCCGCAGCCAAAAAAATTCTTGCAGACCTCGGCATGTCGGAGACGTGGTTGGGTATGACCGAGAGCCTGCTGATCCGTGCGGAAGAGACAGGCAATACCGAATATCTCAATACCGTGGCTAACGCTACACGGGCTACAGGCGGTATCTTGCAAGCATTCTCAGGATTATCTGTACTTGTCGGTGTCGCTCCATCCGATACGAAACTTGGGCAGTTCGCCGATAACTTAGTGAAACTCGGGGAAGACTATAACACCGAAGAGTACAAGGCTGGAGTTCAGGCGCTCAATGACGCCATGAACGCCGAATCGAAACTCAAAGAAGACGCTCACTGGTCGGCTAAACGCTGGGAGCAGTTCGAGAACATGGCGGGGGCTATCAAAGATCATCCTATGGCGTTCCTGACCGAGTACATCGGCGTGGAGGGGATGCAGGAAGTTGTGCCGTTGCTGATTGGTGGGGTCGGTGCCAGCCTCGCCAAAAACGTAGGACGCGCTGCTGGTGCGTCGGAAGCGATGGCAGCGCACCTTGCGGCGAAAGGCGGGTTATCTGCTGCTGCGGCAACAGACCTCGCCGAAAGCTTCGGTGGGGCGGCAGAAGAAGCCTACGATCGTGCATACAGTGTCGCTTTAGAAACCGGTATGACTGATGCGGAAGCCCGAGATTACGCTGCATATATCGCAACGCAATCCGGCACGTTGGGAGCGCTGATAACCGGCTTGAGTATGGGCTTGGGTGGTAACGCGCTGGAGAATGCAATCCTTGGCGGAAACAGCGGTGGCAAACTTGCTGGGGTAATCGAATCCCTCGGCGAGCGTGCGCAAAGTCTGACATCTGTACCGTTGAAGGAAGGTGGCTGGGAAGCCGTAGAGGAAAGCTTGATTGCTGGGTACACCGCCACGCAACTCCATCGCCTAGACCCGAGTATCGACATCCCAGCGGAAATGCAAGCGGCGGGTACCATAGGCTTCCTTGTCGGGGGGTCGGTTGCTGGTGGTGCGAACACCATAGCCCAGACAGGTAATCTCGTCGTTGACGCCGTGAACAACTTCAACCCCACGGTGCGTGCGGCAATTACAGCCGCACAGGAAGCGAAGAAAGTTGGCGGTTCGGCGTATGAAATCGCCATGACTAACCTGAAAAATGTTACCCGCGCTGCGGTACTTTCAGCGGGTATTGCTTTCACTCCCCAGTTGGAAACCAACTTCCTTAGCACTGTTGCTCCTGAAACCTACGTAAGTGACGCGACTGTTGCACGCAGTATTTCAGCAACAGGGAACGTACCGACATGGGGTATGGTGACGGATTACACCAATTCGGGGATGTCTGCGCAGGCTATCGTCGATCAGATCAATACTGATTACCGCAGCATGCTGCCTCCGACGCAGCCTACTGCTCCTACTGCACCCCCGGTGCAGCCTACTGCCTCTACTGCGCCTACTGCGCCTACTGCCCCTACTGCGCCTACTGCACCCCCGGTGCAGCCTACACCACCGCCACCCCCTACGGTAACGGTCGACCCTTATAGTCCAGAAGGCATTGTGCGCAGAACGTTTCAGGATATGGGGTATGCCCCGTCAGATGCGGACGTGCAGCGGTTCGTATCGCAATACGAAACGGACAGAAACCAATTGACGCTTATCAGGTCGATGCTCCCATACATCAAAAACAAAGAGGCTGTGCTTGGCGTCTTCCAAAATCTTGGTTACACCCCATCTGACTCAGAACTGCAACAGTTCATATCGCAGTATGAGGCTAATGCGGATCAGTTTGAACTTACAAAATCCGTACTTTCTTATGTGCAAGAGCAGAGAGACGTCGCTACACAACCGGCTCCTGAGCCTCCGGCACAGCCGGAACCCGGTGCGGACACCACGTTCGTCACACCTGCAAATGTCCGCGCTGTGTTTGACCATCTTGGATACACAGCAACTGACGAAGAGATTCAGCGGTTCGTTGGCGAAGCCAATTTGTCGACGAATGCTCTGGCTGAAGGTGCATACCCTTGGGGTCGGATCGTTGAAATCGGGCAGTATGTAGAGCAGCAACAGGCGCAGCAGGCACCTCCGGTGCAACCGGAACCGCCGACACCGGCTCCCGAGCCTGAACCGTTACCCGACTTTGCGCAGGAGTTGGCTGGGGTAGAGCAGAACCTACTGGACGCGGTGCGTGAGCAAGAGGCGGCTGGTGCAGACCGCGACGCGGCGATTGAAGCTTCGGTACAAGCGCTGGCAGGTGAACTGGGACTCACTGCGGAGCAGTTGTTGGCGCAGTTGGGTACGACGGAAGTTGCGTTGGGCGAGCGTATCGCGCAGACAGAAACGCAACTGCAAGACGTTGAAGCAGAATTGCTAGACGCGATACGCCAGCAAGAGGCGGCTGGTGCAGACCGTGATGCAGCGATAGAGTCATCTGTAGACCAGCTTGCCGGTGAGCTTGGGCTTACCCGCGATCAGTTGTTGGCTCAAATCGGAACAACTGAAGCGAACCTCGGCGAGCGCATTGCACAGACCGAAGCGCAGTTCGGTGAACAGCTTACTGGGCTTGAGCAGAGCCTGCTGGACGCAGTGCGTGCGCAGGAAGCAGCCGGTGCAGACCGTGATGCAGCGATAGAGTCGTCAGTGCAAGCGTTGGCAGGTGAACTGGGACTCACTGCGGAGCAGTTGTTGGCACAACTCGGAACGACTGAAGCAAACCTTGGCGAGCGCATCGCACAGACCGAAGCGCAGTTCGGTGAACAGCTTACTGGGCTTGAGCAGAATCTGCTGACAACCATACGCGAACAAGAAGCCGCAGGCATCGACCGCGACGCTGCGATTGAAGCCTCAGTTGACCAGCTTGCCGGTGAACTTGGATTGACCCGTGACGACCTGCTGGCGCAACTCGGTACTACCGAGGCGGCACTTGGCGAGCGCATTACTCAGACCGAAGCGCAGTTCGAGCAGGGGCTTGCCGATGTCGAGCAGAGCCTGCTCAACGCAGTGCGCCAGCAAGAAGCAGCCGGTGCAGACCGTGACGCGGCGATCGAGTCGTCAGTGCAAGCGTTAGCAGGTGAACTGGGACTCACTGCGGAGCAGTTGCTGGCACAACTGGGCACCACTGAAGCCGCGCTGGGCGAGCGCATTACTCAGACCGAAGCGCAGTTCGAGCAGGGGCTTGCCGATGTCGGCAGTCAGATTGACGCCGTAGAAGCGGCGTTGGGTCGGCAGCTTTCCGACACAGAGCAAAATCTTATCCGGCAGATTGGGCAGACTGAATCCCAGCTTGGTACGCAGTTGCTCGAACTTGGCGGCGACCTTGGGCAGCAGATCGCAGACGTGGAGTCGGCTTTCGGACGGCAATTGTCCGACACTGAGCAGTCATTCCTTGAGCAGCTTACCGCTGCGGAAAGCGGGCTTGGTGAACGCTTGGTCGGCGTGGAAACTGCTTTGAGTACGCAGATGCAGGCTGTCCAAAACGACCTCACTGCACGGATCAGGGAGTTTGAAGCGGCGGGTCAGGAGCGCGACGCAGCAATTCAGTCTGCCATAACAAGTTTGGCAGGTGATCTTGGTGCAACAGAACAGCAGTTGCTGGATGCGCTCGGCGTTACCAAGACGGAACTCAGCGGACAATTGGGTGCGCTGGAGACGCAACTCGGTGCCGTGGGCGGCGACGTTCAGAACATTGCCAACATCATCGGTAAGCCTGCTCAAGCCGTTACACAAGTTGATGTGGACTTCATCGCAGATGTCATTGCGCAGAATACTGTGCTCAACGAGCAACAGCTTGCCAAGTACGACATAAACGGTGATGGCGTCATCGACGCGCTGGATCAAACATCGCTGCAAGAACTTATGGTAGGTAAGCCGGTGACGGTTGCACCGACCTCAACCTTTGCACCGACTGGGATATTCCAGACCCAACAACAAACGCAGCAACAGATTCAGCAGGCGCAAGAACAGACGCAACAACAGCTTCAGCAGCAACAAGATGTGGTCTTGGATCAGTTGACTGCGATCAGCACACAGATGCAAGCACAGCAGGCAGCAGAAGAAGCACAACGTTTCTTCCAGTTAGCAGCCATGTCACCGGATGTTGGGGGGCAGCAAGTGCAAGTAAAAACCCCAGACCCTTTGCAACTGCGTTATATTTACGACTGGAGCAGTATTTTTGCGAATCCGCAACAGCAAGGCATGTTTGTGTCACCCTACGCTGAAGGCGGTATGGTTGATGAAGATGAGTTCTTACGACTCATTGGAGGTGGATGATGGCGGAAAGCAGTTGGTTCGACGGGTTGCTAGACAAGGTGATGACCCCTACGGGACTTGTTGCGTTGGGGTCCGTGGCTTTGGGCGGGTATGCAGCGAGCCAAGCAGGTAAAGGCGGTGGGTCCGCACCATCCGGGTACCAAGGCGGTATCCCCTCATTGACTGCGGTACGCCAGCAAGTTCCCGCATTCGCCGCTGCCCCCGGTGCGCTGCCTGTCCCACAGCAGATGTACGATCCAAGCCGACGCCCCGGCAGTGCTGGAAGGCGGTACTTCACCGACATTCAGTACACGCAACCCGGCTCAACTGCTACCGCCATGCGTCCGATGTCGCAGGAAGAAGCGATTGCTGAAATTCAGAAGTCTGGGGTGCAAGAACCAGAGCAGGCGATAATCGACCAAGTGATTGCCAGCAACCCTCAAGTTCCTGTCATGACCTCCAACGAAGATGCTGCACGCCAACGCGCTGCGGCGCAGGCACAGGCGCTGGCACAGTACAACGCCGCAAACCCAGCACGGATGGCAAAAGGTGGGATCGCCGAACTGCGTGAGGGGCGCTACCTGAACGGTGACACGGATGGGATGGCGGACAAAGTTCCAGCCAGCATTGAGGGGCGGCAACCCGCGCTGCTTAGCGACGGTGAATTTGTCATCCCTGCTGATGTGGTAAGTCATTTAGGTAACGGAAACTCTGAGGCAGGTGCTAAAGTGTTGAAAGAGATGCTGGCACGCATCCGTAAACAGCGCACCGGTACCGACAAACAAGGTAAACAAATCAACCCGGACGGCATGCTTCCGGCGTGAGGTGAACTATGGCAACAACACCTACAACGACAGGGCAAGAAAGTTCTCTGTCCTCATGGGCAGGTCCGTACGTCACAAACATGTTGGCACGAGGTGCTGCGCTCGGCGATCAGCCCTATTACGCTTACATGGGTCCGCTGACAGCGGGTGCTGCGCCGCTGCAACAGGAAGCATTTGCAGGAATCGCCGGACTTGCCGTACCCGATGCGATGGGTAAAGCCACACAGACAGCCGGTGCAGTTGGCACTGCCGCAGGGGGTATGTCCTACGCACCTACCCAGTTTACTTCTGGTGTGTTCGACACAGCGGCTGCGCAGCAGTACATGAACCCATACACAGAAGCCGTCCTAAGACCGCAGCTTGAAGCTGCTCGGAAACAATTAACTGCGGATAAAGCGCGGCTCACCCAAGCCGGGGCGTATGGTGGGTCACGGCAAGCGATTATGGAGAGTGAAGCAGCGCGGAACATGGCAGATATCACCGGCATAGGCTACGCACAAGCGTACGACCGTGCCCAGCAAGCGTTCGCCGCCGACCAAGCCAGAGCACTGCAAGCCCAGCAAGCCGCCGAAGCGTCTAAACAGTTTGGGGCGCAATACGGTCTTGGTGCGCTGCAACAGCAGCTTGCCGCTGCACAAGCGCAGAGCAATCTGGCACAGGCTGGGTTGGCTGCACAGTCCGGGCTGTTCCGTGGTCAGGCAGAGATGGGCGCGGCACAGCGTGCCATCGAGCAGGAAGGGATCACCGCAGATCGGTTGCAGTTCGAGGAAGAACGCGACTTCCCATACAAGCAGGTGCAGTACATGCAGTCGTTGCTCCAAGGTCTGCCTATTTCTGCGCAGTCGTACAGTTATGCGCAACCAAGCCCGCTGTCCGAGTTCTTGTCGACCGCAGGGGGCGTTGCGAACCTTGGTAGCATCATATCAAACATTGGTAAGCCGACGACTCCGCCTTACCCGGAAAATCCGCAATCCGGCATCAAAGTATAAGAGGGTGTGTCTATGCTCGGTATTGATCAGGAAATACAGCGTAAAGTTGATGCGTACCGCAGCAACCCCCAAGCGTTGCAGCAGCGCTATGCGCAGAACCAAGAACTCATCGACTTGCTGGCATTGCAGAAACTGAAGTCTGAAAAAGATGCTATGGCGCGTCAGATGCAGATGCAGATGCAGCAGACACCCCAGACTATCAAGGCGCAGCGTGAGCAAGAGTTGTTGCAACGCAACAAGCAGGAACTCATGCAGCAGACCGCAGGCGTCATGCAGAACGCGCAGCAACGCCAAGCCCAGAATATGCAGCGAGTCGCCCGAGAAGGTGCCGTGACTCCAGCCGGGTTGGGTGCGTTAGCTGCCCCTCAGCGCATGGCGCAGGGTGGGATCGTAGAATCTCTAAAAGATGTCGATATAGACGATCTTGCCAGTTTAGAACAGCAGCTTGCGGAAACAACTGACCCGCAAGTTAAAACGTATTTACGGCGTAGAATAATGAGTCTTCGCGCAGCGCAAGGTATGTCGAGAGTACCGCCGCCACAAGGCGACGTACCGCCGCCACAAGGCGACGTACCGCCGCCACAAGGCGACGTACCACCCGGTTTGAGTGGGTTGCCAGCACCTGCCGCTGCACCAACATCTGCCGTTGCACCAGCAACACCTGCACCAGCAGGAATACCTACGGTAACTGCACAGCCAGTCGATGCGGCGGCTGCTATGCAGGAAGGGCAGGCTGGTATAGAAAGTATCGTCAAACCGCTGCGAAAGCCAACCGAACCCGTAGCATTCTCGGAAAAAGCCGCTTCAGGTATGCAAGAGCGCTACAAATCCATGCGCGACAGGCTGGCAAGTCTTGAGCAGCGCTACGGCGATCCGAAGGAAGAGCAACGGCGTAAGCTTGCGGCGTTTCTTCGTGGGGCGGCTGGCGGCGTAACCATCGGACAGACATTCGCCGGTGCGTCTGCAAGTCTCGCTGAGGAAGAAGATAAGCTGCTGAAAGAACGTATGGAACGCGAATCCGTAGGACGCGAGATCGAAACCGCAGAAATTGGTACGCAGTTTGACATGGAAAAGTCGACCATGACTGCCGCACTACAGGCGCAGCAGATCGACGCCGTAAACCAACAGGCGGTCACAAACGCGATGCAAACTGCTGGCGCACAGGCTATCGAAGTCGCAGTTGCCAACGCACGTAACGCGCTTGAGGCAGACAAAGCAAACATCACCGCTCGCGCCGCTGAAATGCAAACCGCCGCACAAGAAGTGGAAAACACTCTGAAAGCCCAAGAACTTGACGCTAATGCGAGAGCTAGGGCGGAAGAAAAAGCGCAAGCCTTGTACGTGCGGGTAACTCAAGAAATTGCGAAGATGCATAAAGACGCCATAGCAGCGGCGCTCAACACCCCCGGCAGTCAACTTAATCGCGCTATAGTAGCACTAGAGAAAGCACAGCAAGATGAAGACGCGGAGGCGGAAGCGCGGGCTAAAGCGCAAGTTACAGCAGCCGAAGAACTTGTCAGGGCGGGTGTAACTTATGTCGCCAATGAAGCTAAACTTATCCAGCTACAGACAAGACTAGGATCGCTTGCTGGACTTGACGCTGCTTCGTCTACCAACGTAGACGACCTACTCAAAAAGTATAGCGGGGATAAGCAGTAATGGCGACAGCACAGCAGATCGCGGTTGCACTACGTAATGCCAAAGCCGCCAATGACACTGACGCGGTACGGGTTCTTACCAATGCGTTGATCGAAGCCGATCAACGAGAAAAGCTTGCAGCGCAACGTGCGGAACTTGAGCGCCGATACGCCGAGAACATGCCGCCTAGAGAAATTGGGTTCTTCGAGAACGTCGGGACAGGACTAGGTGCTGGGCTTGCTAGTGTTGGCGAAATGGCGACGCTTGGTACCGCAACGCTGCTCGAAGAAGAAAGCGAGAAAGCTGCGCGTGAGAAGATCAAGAGCGCTTTTGCGGCAATCACACCAGAAGGCGGCGACAAAGAATCCCTGACGTACCAAATCTCATCTGGTCTTGGGTCAATTCTTGGGGTATTTGCACCTGTTGCCGCTGCCGCTGCACTACCTGTCTCCGCGCCGGTCGCTGCTGGTATTGCTACCCTCGGTGCGGGAGCGCTGAGTGTTGCTGCGGGTGCTGGGGAAGCAAGCGAGCGTGTCCGTGCGTATGAGGAAAAAACTAACACAACGGTGCCGGAAGATGTCCGTACTGAAAAAGTGTTGGGCGGTGCGGGGATCGGTGCAATCGGCATTATTCCGTTTGCACGTGTCCTACGCATTCCGGGAGTTAGTAAGCTTGCTGAAAAGGTAGGCGGCGAAACCGTAGAGGGCTTCCTTGGACGCCTACGCAGCGCAGCAACTACAGGTACTTTAGAAGGCGCGACTGAAGCCTTTGAAGGGTTCCTCCAGAATCTGAACGAGAAGGGCTACAACGCAACGAAAGAACTTCTCGACGCAGGGCTGATCGACGAAGCCATTGCAGGTGGTGGTGCCGGTGCGATCTTCCAAGCGCTGCTTGACGTGGTGACGAAGGGTAAGACGCCGGGTGCGCCAGCAGGCGAACCTGCAACAGAAGCGCAACCGCTGCAAGATTTACCGAAGGCTGGCGAGCGTGGAGGTTCGATACAGCGTCGGATTGCTGAGATCGAAACAGAATTGCAGGACATAGAGCAAAAGCGCGTACTCGCCGGTGGAGTGCGTTTCGGTGAGGATAAAGAAGGTAGTAAGCGTTTAGACGATAAGCGTCGCGCAGAACTGAACCAAGAACTGATACTTCTACGAGATACGCAAGCTCGCCGTGCGGAACGTATGGGTGTCATGGCACCTGAACAAGTCACTGCGAGAGAGCAACTTGCCGAACCCGGCAAGACCGACGAGCTATTCGCACAGGAACTTGAGCAAGCACAGCGCGTCGTGCAGGGTCCGCCAAGACCAGAAGCAACCACCCCAGAAGCGCCTGAGCCGGTAACTCGCCGTGAGGATGTAGGCGACGTGTTCGAGGAAGCGTCACGCGAGCGCATGACTGAACCCGGCATGACGTATGAGATGTTCCCACAAGAACTCGAAGCCGCGTTGGAAGCGCCCACGCCAGAAGGTGTGCGTCGCGCACCGGAGCCAACACCTGTACCCGAAGCACCGACAACCCGTGATCCATACACCCGAGACGTTATCGACGAACTCGAAACTGAGGCGATTGACCTCGCAGTGTTGGAAGACGAAATCGCCGCGTTGGACGCCAAAGAGCTTGAAGACACCGCACGAGGGGTAGCTGAGATCGACGCACGGGCGCGCGCTGAAGTCGCGGCACAGCCCCTCACGAACGAGTTTCTGGATACGCTTGGCGTCGCAAAGCGTGCAGGCATACGCAAGCTTACTGACAAAAAGATCGGCTCACCGGAAGTTGCTACTGCGTTCAGGAGCATGCTGAGCAACAACACCGTGTCGGAAGAGACGAAGAAAAACATCCTCGACAAAGTGTTTGTAGGCGAAGCGCCCAAGCTTCCGCAGGTGGTGGAGACTCCGTTCCTGACAGCGCTTGGCGTGCCCAAAGATGCACCGCTGCGCAAGATGGTGGGTAAGCGTGTATCCGATCCGAAAGTGCGGAAGTCGCTGGGTGAGTTTGTCCCGAACGACAAGACGACCCCTGAAGCGTTGGATATGCTGACGCAGATGTTGGAAGAGATACCCGCTGCCAAACCTCGGGGGCGCAAACCAAAACCGCAGGCGACGGAACAGCCCACTGGCGAACAGCCCACTGGCGAACAGCCCACTGGCGAACAGCCCACTGGCGAACAGCCTACTGGCGAACAGCCTACTGGCGAACAGCCTACTGGCGAACAGCCTACTGGCGAACAGCCCACTGGTAAGCCTCGTGGACGCAAGTCGAAGCCAAAAGCTGAGACGGAAACGGAAACGGAAACAGAAACGGAAACGGAAACAGAAACGGAAACGGAAACACCGGCTGCGCCGCCCCTCACTACTCAGATGCTTGACGATTTCGGTGTGTCTAAAACCGCGGCGATCCGTAAGATGGCTGACAAGGACAAGACGCTCGACGATACCGATGTGCAGGATGCGCTGGTAAAGCTGACTACCAACTCAAAAGTCAAACCAGAAGTCAAACAGCGTATCAATAAGACGTTGGCAGAATGGTTAGCAAAGAAACGAGGGACGGAGACGCCTACTGGCGGTAAGCCTCGTGGACGCAAGTCGAAGACCGAGACGAAGACCGAGACGAAGACCGAGACGAAGACCGAGACGAAGACCGAGACAGACGACATCGACCTGTCCAAGTTCAAGGACATCCCCAGCCTACTCGAAGCAATTGGTAGGCGGCAGGATGCTGTGCTCGCAGACAAAAAGCTTACAGAGTATCAGCGCGACGAAAAACTTAAGTATTTAAGTGACACGGCGGTGGAAGGCATCGCGCAACTGTCCGAAAAAGACGCCGATATCATCAACAAGGAACTTGACCTGCTGCCGGTGGAGACACAGACGGCTCTGGATACTCCGATGGCGGACACCGTTACCGAGGCGCTACGCGCTGGCGATCTCACAGGTGCCTTGCGCCAACTTGCCGACAGCACGACCAACAACCGCGTCGCGCAGATCGCCAAGAAGCTTTCCAACGTAGCAGGCACGACCAAGGTCAAGCTGGTCAAAAACCTGAAGAATGACGCCGGTGTGCCGGTGCTCGGTGTGTTCGACCCAGAAACTAACACCATCAAGCTTGACGCAGACGAAGGCGTTACAGCCCATGCACTGCTGCATGAGACGACGCACGCTGCGGTGTCGGCAACACTCGACAAGCCGGGACACCCGCTGACCAAACAGCTTACGGCGTTGTTCGACAGCGTGAAAGATCGTCTAGGCACCGCCTACGGTGCGCAGGATGTGCAGGAGTTCGCCGCCGAAGCCCTGAGCAATGTGGACTTCCAGACTAAACTTGCGCGGCTTACACCCAAAGGTTCGCCGATTACCGCATGGCAAAAGTTCTCTCACAGTGTTCGTAACTTCGTACGTAAACTTCTTGGTATGGACACCAAGCCGATAGATTCGGCGCTGACTGAAGTGGATCGGCTTATCGACGGGCTGATGGCACCCGCCCCAGAGTATCGTGGCAGTCCAGAAATGGCGCTTATGGGCACCCGTGCAGGGGCACGCAAACTTGCCAACAGCATTGACGGTATCAAGCGCAGTATCGGGCAACTAACCCCAGAAGCACGCCGCAAGTTCACGGATTCCGCCGTAGAATTTTTCGGTAGCACTGTCAACGATAACGTTAAGCAAGCGAGCCTCGGCTTACTCGGCTCTCAAGCGCTTGGAGACGTTGCAAAGGCTGTAGGGCTGGGTGACATAGGTTTACGCCTGCACAGACTCATGGGCGAGCAGAGAGGCGCTATGAGCGCGTCTGATGTGCGTGTAGAGGCAAAGGTGAAGGACGTGCAGGAGTGGTTCCAGAACGCCGGTCCTGAGCGCGTCATGGCGATGAATGACCTCATCTATCACCGTGACTACGGCGCGACGCTGTGGCAAGTTGACCCGACGCTTAGTAAGGAGCAAGCCACCAAGAAGTACGGTGCAGACAAAGAACGTATGGACGCTTGGAAGGCGCAGCGTGACGATTGGAAACTGATCGGTCCTGACGGACATCGTGTCTTCAACGTCATGCGCAATCTGTACAGATCGCACTACAACAACTTGAAGCGTGTGTTGGAAGCGCGGATTGACGCGGCTGTACCAGATGGAGCTTTGGCAAAACAAGTCAAGGATATGGTCGGCAAACAGCTAGACATAAACGCGCTGGATGTGTATTTCCCACTGGTGCGTGAAGGTAAATACCGGCTGGAGTACGCGCTGAAAGATACGGCTGTGGAGCGGGAGCGCGACGCCTTCGTTGTGGAACGCTACGATACGAGAGCGTCGATGGAGCGTGCCGCCGCTGCACTGAAGGAAGACCCCAACGTCGTGCAGGAGTCCATCAAACAGCACGACAAAGAGCCTACTATCGAAGACCTTCGGGACACCCCGCCGACATCCTTCGTCAACCAAACGCTCGCGATCCTAGACAAAACCGGCGCAAAAGACGAGACGAAAGTTGAGATCACCAAGCTATTCCTCGACACGCTGCCTGAAACGGCGCTGGCAAAGTCTCTCCAGTCACGTAAAGGCACCTCGGGGTACATCCACGATGCGCTGTATGCCATGCGTACCAAGGGCTACGACCTTGGGCGGCAGATCGTGCGTCTTGAGTATTCCGCCAAGCTGCAAGGGATCAAGAACGAGATCGACAAGCTGGAGCCGGAAGAAGTCAAACAGACTGCTACGGAGCGTGTCGCAGCTAAAGTTGTCGGTAAAATGCCTGTGCGAGCGGTGAAAAATGAACTCATCGAGCGGATTGATTTTGCCCAGTCAGGTGCCAAGAACAAACGGCTTGAGGGGGTGGTGCGAGCGCTCAACCAGACAGCCTTCATATACACGCTCGGTTTTAACGTATCGTCTTCCGTCACACAGTTGGCGCAGCTTCCCGTCTACATCGCACCGATGCTCGCCGGTAAATATGGATACCCAGAGTCGACCCGCGAATTGTTCAGCGCCATGCGGCTCGTATCAGGCGCACGGATCGGTGGACGTGCCAAGCATGCGGTCGGTAAAGCTGCGGAACGGCTGTCTATCGCTCACGGCGTCGATGCGTACTTCGACATTGACGACACGGGCAGGTTCACAATCCGGGACGACCTCGGGCTGACTCAAGCACAAAAAGCCGAACTGGTTGAACTCCAGCCGGTGATTGAGCTTGCCTACAATCGGGGCGAAATGAACCGTTCGTTTTTGCTCGACGCAGTGGGGCTGGAAGAAGGTGGGCGGATCAGCAACAAGAACGCCCTAGCGCAATGGGCAAACAAAATCACTGCTATTTCTGCTGGTATGTTCAACCAAGCGGAGCGCTTCAGTCGGCAGACGACGCTGCTTGCGACGTACAAACTGGCGCTTGCAGACATCCAGAAGCGCAATCCCAACATACCGAAGAAAGAAGCCCAGAAACTTGCTGCGGAGCAGTCGCTGTACGAGACGCAGATCACCAACGGCGGTGCCGTACTCGAAGAAGCGCCACGGTTCACCCAGCAGGGGATAAGGCGTGTTGCGTTAATGTACAAAGCGTTCGGTCTGCACATGTACTACAACATGCTGCGGACAGGTAAACAGTTTGTCGATAATGCGTTCCCCGGCAACGACGCACAAGCGCGAGAGCTTCGTCGCATGGCGTTCCGGCAGTTGCTCGGTATCACCGGTTCGACCGTCGCGCTGTCTGGTGTTCTGGGCTTCCCGCTGTATGGACTGGTGCAGATGATCGGTGATCTGTTCTTGGAAGACGACGAGGACGATTTCGATACCATCGTGCGTAAGCATATCGACGAGGGGTGGTACAAGGGCGGCATCACAGCAGTATTCGGGCTTGATGTGTCGTCGCGTATCGGTCTGAGCAACTTGCTGTTCCAAAACAACAAGTACAATGCCGACCCATCGCTGGAAGAGATCACCATGAGTACAATCGGCGGCCCTGCACTGAGCGTTGCCAACCGTTTTATGCGTGGGGTGGAAGACTGGAACAATGGGCACTTCATGCGCGGCGTAGAAAGTATGATACCCATCGGTCTTGCCAACTTCTTCAAGGCTGCGCGGTTCGGAGAGGAAGGTGCCATATCCCGCCGTGGTGACGCGATCTTTGATGACTTCAACTCGTTCGAGCTTGCCTCGCAGTTCTTCGGTTTCGCACCCGCTGAGTACACGTTCCGGCAAGAACAGAACTTGCGTGATAAGAACGTAGAACGCGGACGGTTGGAGAAGCGCAAGAAGATCATGAACCGCTATTACATGGCGGCTACGACGGGCGACATCGACGCGCTGTACGAAGCGTTGGATGACATCAACAACTTCAATATGAAGCACCCAGAACAAGCCATCTCGCGTAAAACACTCAAGCAGTCGTACAAGTCGCGGTTGAGGACATCTGAGCAATCGTTGACGGGTATCACCATCAACCCACTGATGCGTGAAGAGATAATGCGGAGTCGGGACGAGTACGGTGACAGTGACAGCTTGATCGACGACCTGCTGTAAAAAAGAAACCCCCTGCGCGGGCAGGGGGTAACAACCAACATGAAGCTATGAGGAAAGACGGGCTTAGTATATCACGCCATACGCCAAACGCGA
>Ga0208019_1000692_pt1 | contig 18230 bp, 23 predicted proteins | sample CB_VirMetaG_5_FD_184540 | JGI IMG/M metagenome (GOLD analysis project Ga0208019, IMG submission 184540) | Freshwater to marine saline gradient viral communities from Chesapeake Bay - CB_1508_1D Viral MetaG (SPAdes) (version 4) | ecosystem: Environmental > Aquatic > Marine > Coastal | place: USA...
CTTGCTTGCGGTAAGGCGGCCCCCGAAGGGGCCGGGTTGGTTAGATGTTGTATTCGGCTTCGGTCTTGATGATCTGTTGCTCAACCCATTCGTCATATTGTGGGCCTGTCAGGGCCATGAATTTTGAGCCATGCGGGAAACGCTCTTTTGCGATGCGTTCTGCTTCAAGATCAGTGTTGGCATCGATGTAGGTGTGGTCGAAGCCATCTTCGTGGTTGTTGGTGTCGAAGAATACGATGAAGTTTGTCATGTCTATTTCCTTGCTTGCGGTAAGGTCGGGAAGCACCGCGCTGCCCGATGAGTGAACTGTAAGCCCGCTTACAATGGATTGTCAAGCTAGCTTGAAAAAAAAATTTCCATCCCCCACAATGCGCGGCATGGACAAGAACACGATCATCGAAATCTTCGGCGGAACCCCGACGCTGGCCCGCGAACTGGGGATCAGTCAGCAGGCGGTCTATCAATGGCCGGATCGCCTGTCTGAGCGGCAGGAAGATCGGATCATCCGCCTTGCTTGGCGCACGAATCGTCTGTCGGACATCGAGCAACTCATCACGCCGCCGAACTGAATACCAACCTCCTCTGGTGGTCTTGCCCGACTTCGGTCGGGTTTTTTTATGTAAGCCCGCTTGAATCCTGCCGTGCCTTTGCGGTAGAGTCGGCCCCCCGGCGTTTTGCCGGTTCCTAGCGGCAGGGTTTGCCGCACTTTCGGAGAATTGCAATGCAATACACCATCATGAATGTCGAGGCTCGCTATCCGCGCCTTGACCGGCCTTATCGTTTCGACTCTGTGGAAATGCGTTCTGTACCGTGTGACGCGCTGGAAGAAGGTGCTGCCTTCGATCTGTCGTTTGTCATGGACAAGACGCAGGCGATGGAGCTGCACAAGGTCGCAATGCAGGCATGGGCGAATGCTTCTGCCGGCGACACAAAGCGCAAATGGCCGGAAAAGCCGACGAATCTGCCGTACAAGACCGACGAGACCACCGGCCTCATCATCGGCAAGGCGAAGCTGAAGGCGGCCTATTCTGGCGAAAAGACCAGACCGCCGGCACAGTACGATGCGAAGAACGCCAAGCTGGGCGATGATTTCCGTCTGACCACTGGGAGCAAGATCAATCTGGCGGTGACGGTTGTTCCGTTCAACACGGGCGCGGTCAATGGGATCTCGCTCAGACTGCGCGCGGTGCAGGTGATCGAACTCGCCGAACCGATGGAGGGCAGCAATCCCTTTCAGCCCACCGATGGATTCAGCAGCCAATCCGCCAGTCCGTTCGGTGGGGATTCAATTGGTCAATCCATCGGCATTGGTCAAGCCACGAGTCAAGGTAAGATCGCGCCGGGAGAAATGACGGCTGTTCCGACGCAGGGCAAGCCGATTGATTGGGACATGGGAGATGATGTGCCTTTCTAGGCCATAAAAAAGCCCCGGTCAGGGTAGGAATCTGACCGGGGCGAACTACAAACAATCCACCAAAAGAAGAAACATGATTGTATCAAATGTGACTGATTTTCCAACAGTTTTTTGGGATGAGTGGAGCGGTCAAATCATCGCCGGCATGGGTCTGAAAAAGACCAGCAATGGCGAATATCACGGTGCTTGCCCGAACTGCGGCGGCCATGACCGTTTCTGGATCAAGAACTCTGACGGTCGCGTGGTCGTGCATTGCCGTCAGTGCGAGGATTTCAAGGCGATCACAGAGGCGTTGCGGGATCACGGCCTCTGGCCTGAGAAAACGGCTCAAAACGGCTCTCAGAGCCTCACAGGGTCGGTTTCACCGTTTCTGAGCGTCCAAGCCTATCACCAGCGCAAGAAGATCGGCCTGAACGGTGCTGAACTGATCGATGGCAAGGTCAAGATCCCGATCTACAACGCCGAGCGTCAACTGATCGGCCATCAAACGATTGCAGCAGATGGCACAAAGCGATTCACGCCGGGGATGGAAAGCAAAGGCGCGTTTGGCGTGGTCGGCGGAATACTGGGCGATCATGCCTATGTCACCGAAGGGTGGGCGGATGCAGCAACGCTGTCCGAGGCCACCGGCAAGGCTGCGATCTTCGGGCTGTCGGCTTCCAACATGATCGAGGCGATCCGCTCGATTCAAGAAGTTCGGCCTGACATCCAACTCACGGTTGCGGCGGACAATGATGAGGTTGGCATCGCTGCGGCCAAAAAAATACACAAGGAACTTGGGATTGAATATGTCTTGCCCAGGCGCAAGGACTTCAACGATGTTCTGCTGAATGACGGCAAGCAGGCTGTGCTGGAGGATCTCGAAAACTATCCAGAGCGCGCTGATCCGTTTGCCTGCAAGCTGGATCTCGACACGCTCAAACCCATCGAGTTTGTCGTGGATGGGTTTCTGTCCTGCGGGCTGACCACGATTGCCGGTGCGCCGGGCGTGGGTAAGACCAGCGTGCTTGTTCCGCTCTGTGCGGCGATCTCAGGGCTGATCGACACCGACCTGACCATTCGCCTGCGCAGGAAGGTGATCTTCATCACAGAGGCTCCAGAGCAGGCAATGGCGACGCTGTATGGCCTCAGGACTAAGATCATGTCGGCAAAGCCTGTCAGCGAGTTCCGAGAATGGTTCATCCTGCGGCAATCCAAGCGCGTGACCCCACGAATCTTGGCCGATCTCATCCGCTCGCTGGTTGAGGAACACACCGTCGAGCATGAGAGCGGCTACCTGATCGGCCCGCTGATCGTGCTGGACACAGCCAACTCGAACATCGATCTGAGCAGCGAAAACGACAATGCTGAGGTCGGGAAGGCTGTGGCGGCGATCAAGGAGAACTTGAAGCGCGGAGCGGTCTGGGTTGTCGCACATACGCCGAAAACGCTCAAGCGGGCAGATGTGACCCAACTCTCGGCGCGCGGTGCGTCGGCCTTCGAGGGTGATTCAAACGCCACGGCGTTCATCTTCAAGGAGTCGGATGACCCTAGGGATCACCATCGATACCTGTCCACTGACAAGATTCGATTCGAGGCGCAGTTTCGCGAGATCCAGTTTGAGACCCAGATCGGGTCGGAAACTGTCATGGCTCCGTGGGGCGAGATGCAGGATCTTCACTATCGGGTCGCTATGCCGAAGGCATCAAACCCGGCGGCGAGGATCGCGGAGCGGGAGCGCGCCAAGCGTGAAGAGGCGGCTGAGAAGCGGGTTTCGTTGGTCGATCAGGTGGTGGATTTCGTGGCCGAACATGGCCCGATTTCCAAGCGAAATATTGAGCAAGGGATCGGTGGAAACGCGAAGGAAGTGCGAGAGGCAATTTTGGACGCAGTTGGACACAGTCGGCTCATTGAGAGCGAAAAAAGGGTTTCTGGACACCCTCTTTTGGAGGTTCCGGGGAGCGTATTTTGACTGTGTCCAAATCGACTGTGTCCCTTAAGGAAAAAAGCTTGGACACAGTCGTGTGGGAGGGGACTAGTGTCCCCCTCCCTCACACAGACTGCGTGACCGTGTCCAATTTCGTGGACACAGTTTTGGACACAGTTGGACACAGTTGGACACAGTCCTGTGGATAAGTTGAAGATAAACAATCGAGACAGGTGGCCTGATCTTGCTGAAAAAGTAGATCAGATGCGATCTGTGTTCGGTGATGTGAAGGTGCTGAACATTTACGAGCAGGGCCGCCTAGTGGCCGGCCATCCGCTGAATTTCAGTCAGGGCCGGCAGGGGGCGGGGAAGTGCAACTGCGGCTGCATCCCACCATTCTGTTCCTGCCCGCCGCATGATGGGCAAGTCACGACCGCAGGTGTAAGATAGGTTTACATGAGCATAAACAGCAGAGCCAAGGGAGCCTCCGCCGAGCGCGAGGTTGTCCACATCCTGCGGGATGAGTTGGGCATCGATACACAACGCAACCTCGACCAATGGCGGTCTGGTGGTCACGACATCACCGGGCTGCCGGGCTGGGCCATCGAGGTGAAGCGGTGCAAGACCCCGCTGATCCATCAGTGGTGGAAGCAGGCTAAGGATCAGGCCGACCGCGTTGGCTCGATCCCGGCCCTGTGGTACAGGCTCGACCGGAAACCGTGGCGGGTGATCGTCCCGCTGTACGCCATCAACCGCAGCATGACTATGGCGGACGGCTGGGAATGGACGGCTGAGATCACGCCAGAGGCGTTTTGCATGATCGTCAGGGAGGGGATACCGAATGGAATTTAGCGCAGAGACGAACATCAAAGCCGTCCTGAAAGGATTGGATCGAGTGGCGAAGGATCAGATCCCATTTGCCACATCGTTGGCATTGAACAAAGCTGCCGATGTTGTGGTCAATGACATCACCCAAGGAATTAGGACAAACCTTGATAAGCCAACCCGATTCACAGAACTGGCATTCAAGACACAATCGGGAAGGTTCAAGGGAATCAGGGCAACGAAGAAGAATCTAGTCGCTCGGATCATCCCCGGCGAGGCGCAGTCAACCTATCTCAAGTATCAGGTGCATGGCGGATCAAGAAGGGCAAATCGTTCAAAAATTGCAGTTCCGACAAGGAATGTGAAACTCAACAAGTTCGGCAATGTGCCGGGTAGAAGGAGCGGCCTGATAAAGAACCCCAATCAATTTGCTGGCGAGATCAAGGGTATCGATGGGATCTGGGAACGGTACGGAAAAAAGAAACGCGCAATCAGATTGTTGCATGGTTTCTCTCACAGCGTCCGATATGAAAAGCGGATGCCGCTCTACAAAATCTCGCGGGACAGCTTTGCAAAGAACTTTAGAAAAATATTTATTGAGTCTCTAAATTACGCAATGAAAACAGCTAAATGATTGATTTTTCACGCATACCCCCCCGGCAAAAGGTACTGTCCCCGGTTTTCTTGCGGGTATATTCGAGAGCGCGGTCTTTTAATTGTGCGACCACCTATCGATCTGGTTAAGCCTAGAGGCACAGCCTATTTATCTCACAGCAACGCCTTATAAAGAAAAACTGATATATGGCCGATTTCCCCGAAGAACTCACTAAACATTACCCGCTCGCAGTGCTATCTCAGGCATTGGGGATCTCTCATGTGCAGATCATCAAGATCGCAGATCAGGGTCACTTGCCGAGAAAAGAGAAAGGCGTTTATCCGTTCGCGCCTTGCGTCCGTGCGTACATCGATTATCTACGCGGCCATTCCCGCAACACAAAAGTCGCCGGCATTGACCTGAACGCGGAGAAGGCACGCAAGACAAAAGCCGAAGCCGACATTGCTGAGATCGAGGCCGCAAAGACCAAGGGCGAAGTTGTCTTGCTCAGTCAGGTCGAGCGCGCGCTCCAGATCATCTTTGCCGAGGTGAAGGCCAACCTGCGCAATGTGCCGAGCCGAGCCGTCGGCCAGATCGTTGGCGATACCTCCGAACATCGGATCAAGGACATCATCCTCGCTGAAATTGACCTTGCGCTTGAACGATTGGCGGAAGGCATCGATTTCAACGAAACATTCGACGACGACGAAGATGGCGAGACCGAGGTTTAGCAACATTCCCGGACTCCGCAGGGCCGTCAATCGCGCGGCTCGGATGTTCCGTCCACCTCCGAAACTGCTGCCGAGTGAGTGGTCGGAGAAGAATGTTCGCATCCCTATCGGCAATGCTGTGCCGGGTTTGATCCGTTTCGACAATGCGCCATATCAGCGCGAGCCATTGGACATGACCATCAACCCGGAATGCCAGCGTATCACCTTGATGTGGTCGGCTCAGGTGGGAAAGACCATGCTGGCCTTGTGCGCTCAAGCCTATCGAATCGCGCAAGATCCAACCTCGCAGATCATGATGCAGCCGAGTCAAGGCGATCTCTCGACTTGGCTAGAGACTAAGTTCAACCCGCTGATCGATACCAACAAGGAATTGCAGGAGTTGGTTGCCAAGCCTCGTGCGCGCGAAGGTGTGAACAACCAGCGCATGAAATCCTATCCCGGCGGCTTCCTGATGTTCAGTTGGTCAGGCTCACCCAAGACCATGCGCGGCAGATCCGCACCGTTCATCGTGGCCGACGAAGTAGATGGCTATGACAAGACCACCGAAGGCCATCCGGTCAGCCTACTCTGGCAGCGTGCCGCTACCTTCGGAGATCGCCGCAAGCTACTTGAAATCTCGACCCCAACCATCAAGGACGCAAGCTGGATCGAGTCGGCCTATGAGCAAGGCGATCAGCGTCGCTTCCATGTCTGCTGCCCGGATTGCAACCATGAGCAACCGCTGATCTGGTCGCAGGTCGTGTGGGATGAAGGCGAGCCGGATTCTGCCCGCTATGTCTGCAACGAATGCGGCTCGGCATGGAATGACGGTCAGCGAATCGCAGCTATTCGGAACGGTCGCTGGATTGCCGAGAAGCCGTTTCGCGGCCATGCCAGCTATCACCTCAATGAGATGTATTCGGTATTCCGCAAGCTAGGCGACATCGTGCAATCCTTCCTTGAGAAAAAGCACGCCGGCGATCTGCAAACCTTCGTGAATGTCAGCCTCGCCGAGACTTGGGAGGAGCGCGGCGAAGGTGTCGAGTCGCACATCCTGCAAGACCGCTGCGAGGAATGGGAGAAGATCCCTGAGCCTGTCGTGATCCTTGTCGCCGGCATCGATGTGCAGGATGACCGCCTCGAAGTCGAGATCCTCGGCGTGGGCCGTGATGATGAAACATGGTCGGTCGGCTACCACATCCTGCGCGGCGATCCATCCAGCCCGCGCGTCTGGGAACACCTTGACTCGATCCTGTTTGCTGAATACGAAACCGAGGACGGTCGCAGCCTGACCATTCGCGGTAGCGGGATCGACACTGGTGGCCATCACACGCAGACCACATACAAGTATGTGAAGGCCAGAGAAGGCCGGCGCGTGTTCGCGCTGAAAGGTGTCGGCGGAGAAGGCCGGCCATTGGTCACGCGACCGACCAAGAACAACATCGGCAAGGTTCGCCTGTTCGCTGTCGGATCAGACACCGCGAAGGAGTTGGTGTACTCGCGCCTGCGCATCGATGAGATCGGCCCCGGATACTGTCACTTCCCCGTCGGACGCGATGATGAGTATTTCAAACAGCTAACCGCCGAGCGATTGGTCACGCGATATGTGCGTGGTCATGCGAAGCGAGTGTGGATAAAATCGCGCAATCGCAACGAAGCCCTCGATGTTCGGTGCTATGCTCTCGCGGCGTATTCGATTTTGGGCGTGAATGTCAATACAATAGCGGCTAGAATTGCGGAGAAGCGGATCACGCAAGTACCTGTCGAGGAACAAAACGAACCCGCAGCACCTGTGACACAGCAAATCCGAAGGCCACCGCCACGACGAGGCGGATTTATTCAAGGATGGAGATAGCATGGCAAACGCTTTCGACCCGGCCAATGCGCAAGAAGGCGAACCGTATGAGGTAGTGGTCGGCGACTTCATCCAATGGAAGCGTTCTGACCTTGCCGCAACTTACGATCCCGACGATTACACTCTGACCTATGTTGCCCGCATCACCGGCGGAGGCAACACCGAGATTCAAGTCACCGCGACCGATTACAACGGATCATTCCTGCTCTCAGTAAGCAGCGCGGATTCCGCTGATTTCGTCGCTGGTTATTATCATTGGCAGGCGGAGATCCTGCGCAAATCTGATAACAGCCGCATTGTCGTGGATCGCGGCGCGTTCACCGCGATTGTTGACCTCGATGTGGGCGGAGCCGATCCGCGCAGCCATGCCGAAATCATGCTGGGCAAGATCGAGAACCTGCTCGAAGGGCGCGCCGATGGCGATGTTTCAAGCTATTCCATCGCAGGCCGCAGTCTGACCAAGATGTCCCCAGCCGAATTGATCGAGTGGCGTGATTACTACCGCCGCGAGGTCGCAGAGCAAAAGCGCAAGAATGATGTGAAACTCGGTCGCGCCAGTCCTGCTACAGTCAAAATTAGGTTCTCATGATGAACGCAGATTTCATCAAATCAATTATGAAATATGACCCCAAAAATGGCGGCCTATACTGGATCAAGCCAACTGGGGCAAGAGCGAAAGCTGGAGATCGTGTTGGATTCAATGCTGGAAGTATGAATTACAGAAAAGTCCAAATAAATAACATTGGATATATGGAGCATCATCTTGTATGGATGCTTCATCATGGATCGCTTTCTACTTTGGACATTGACCACATCAATGGCGATACTCAAGACAACAGAATTGAGAATCTCAGAGAAGCCACAAGAAGCCAAAATCTCTGTAATCAAAAGATTCGATCTGATAACAAATCAGGAATCAAAGGTGTGTTCTTTGTTCGGTCAAGGGACAAGTGGTGTGCGACAATCCAATATGATGGATTGAAAAAGCACTTGGGATATTTCGATTCAATAGATGACGCTGTAAATGCAAGAAAAAATGCTGAGCAGATGATTCATAAAGAATTTGCTTGGCAAGGAGTCATGTGATGGCATTGATCGACTTATTCCGCAAGAAGAAACAAGCCGTCAAGCGCAGCTATGCGGGCGCGAATACAGGCCGACTATTCTCAGACTTTGTGACCTCGACGCGCACCGCCGATGCGGAGTTGCGCTACAACCTGAAAGTCCTGCGCAATCGCTGCCGCGAATTAAGCCGAAACAACGAATATGCGAAACGCTATCTCCGACTCTTGCGCACGAATGTGGTCGGTGAAAAAGGCGTTTCGTTGCAAGTCAAAGCCGTCAATGTTGACGGCTCTTTTGATCGGATCGGAAACAACATCATCGAGCAACAGTTCAAGGCATGGGGCCGTCGCGGGAATTGCACCGTGGATGGCAAGATGTCTTGGGCGGACGCGCAGGATCTTTTCATCGAATCGCTCGCGCGTGATGGTGAAGTTCTGATCCGCATGGTGAATTGGAACGGCAACTCGGATCGCTTCGGCATCGAGTTCCTTGAGCCGGATCTGATCGATGAGGATAAGAACGAACGCCTGCCGAATGGCAACACCATCCGCATGGGCGTGGAGATGGACAAGTACCGTCGCCCAGTCGCGTATCACATCCTGACTCAGCATCCGGGCGAGGAATTCACCGGCATGAGCGCAGGCAGCAAGCGCACCGAGCGCGTACCTGCCGACAAGATCCTTCATGTGTATATGCCGGATCGCGCGCAGCAATCTCGCGGCGTGCCTTGGATGGCAACTGCAATCGCCAGCCTCAAGATGTTGCATGGTTATCGTGAAGCTGAATTGGTCGCCGCGCGTACTGCCGCCAGCAAGATGGGCTTCTTCACCAGTCCATCCGGCGATGGCTTTGTCGCGGATGACTATGAGAACAATGTTGTTCCGATCATGGAGGCGGAGCCGGGGTCATTCCACCAGCTACCGCAGGGCGTATCCTTCCAGCAATTTGATCCGCAGCATCCCACCTCGGCTTTTGGTGAGTTCGAGAAGTCGATCCTGCGCGGGATCGCGTCTGGTTTGGGTGTCAGCTACTACGCTCTGGCAAACGATCTCACGGCTGTCAGCTATTCCAGCATCCGTGCTGGCGAATTGGCTGACCGTGATTTCTACCGCAGCCTCCAGCGGTTCATGATCGACCACTTCATCCGTCCGGTTTTCAGCCTGTGGCTGCAAAACTCCATGACGGTTGGATCGGTCAATCTGCCGATCAACAAGTACGACAAGTTCAACACCGCTGCCGAGTTCCGTGGCCGTGGCTTCAACTGGGTCGATCCGCAGAAAGAAATCGCTGCGAATGTCATGGCCCTGAAGAATGGCCTGATTTCCATGCAGGACATCGCCAACAATTACGGTCGCGATGTCGAGGAAACCTTCGCCCAGATTGCGCGCGACAAGGAAACCGCTGCTCGGTTCGACCTCAAGATGGCGTTCGAGCCATTCGGCGCAACTCAGATGCCGGTCGTGCCGGAAGGATATGATGATGGCAATACCGAATGAGGCGATGAGAAAGGAGGCCGAGCGTGGCCTCGCTTGGCGCAAAGAATTCGGTCGTGGCGGTACTGAGGTCGGCGTTGCTAGAGCGCGCGACATCAAAAACGGTGTGGATCTCTCCGATGAAACCATCGTGCGCATGAATAGCTATTTCGCGCGGCATGAGGTGGACAAACAAGGCGAAGGATTCAGCCCCGGCGAGGATGGCTATCCCAGCGCAGGGCGCATCGCGTGGGCTTTGTGGGGTGGAGATCCTGGCCGATCATGGGCCGCAGCACAGGTGAAGAAGATGGATCGATCCTACGACGAACGCCCCTATCCAAACGAACACGCTGCGCGCATCAAAGACCCGGCGCAGTTCGACGACTTCCGCCGTGAAGCGGATGCAGGCGGTGAAGGCATCGATTTCATCTACGGCATCAAAAGTGGCGAGTCTGAGATTCAGGCGATTCGTTTTGACAAAACACGATATACTCCGGCACAGGCGAAAGCATGGCTGGCCGATCACGACTACGAACCGATTGAGTTCGAGGAAGCAACAGGTGAGCGTATGAGCGAAGAAGTTGAAATTCAGGAACCGGCAGAAGGCGAAGAATCCATGACCATCGATGAGGTCAAGGATGTGATCGAAGCTGCCGCCGAAGAATCCGCCGAGGACGAAGTGATCCTCGAAGTCGAAGGCGAGCGTTTGAGCAAGAACGAAACCTTCCACCGCGCTGATGCGCTTGAACCTGAGATGATCGATGAGCGTCGCGTCAGCATGGCTCTATCCTCTGAGGCTCCGGTCAGCCGTTCCTATGGGATCGAAGTTCTCGATCACTCTGATGAATCCATCAATCTGGACTTCTTGAACAGCGGTCGCGCACCGCTGCTCATGGATCACGATCCAGAGCGTCAGATTGGTGTCATTGAATCTGTAAGTCTTGATGGCTCGGCCCGCCGTTTGCGGGCGACTGTTCGTTTTGGAAAGAACGGACTTGCCAGAGAGATTTACGATGATGTCATGGATGGCATCCGTGGCAATGTGTCGATTGGCTACCACATCGACAAAATGGTCAGATCCGAGTCGGACAGAAATGTCTATCGCGCAACCTCGTGGCGACCGATGGAAGCATCTATTGTTTCAATTCCCGCAGACCAGTCAGTCGGCGTGGGTCGAAAGGCAGAGGCTCCCAAAGAACCCCAACCTGAAATTTCCAAAGTGGAGATCACGAAAATGGAAGAAATGAATGTAGATCAGGTGCGCAATGACGCTGCTGCGGCTCGCACCAAAGAAATCAGCGAGATCCTTGATCTGGCTGCCCGTCACAACAAGCGCGATCTGGCTGACAAGGCGATCCGTGAAGGCGCATCTGTCGCTTCCTTCCGCGGTATGCTGCTCGACCACATCGCTGACAAGCCGCTCGAAACTACCGAAATCGGCCTGACTCAGAAGGAAGCGCGTTCTTATAGCTTGATGAACGCAATCCGTTCTGCTTCAACTGGTCGCTTTGGTGGCTTTGAAGCTGAAGTTTCTCAGGAACTCACCAAGCTGTACGGCAAAGAAGCCCGCGGTTTCTATGTTCCGACTGAAATCTTCAAGCGTGACATCACTACCGCATCCCCGACCAACGGCTCAAACATGATCTCCACCGACCACTTGGCTGGTGAATTCATCGATGCGCTGCGTCCGAATCTTGTAATCGCCGGCCTCGGCGCGCGCATGATGCAGGGCTTGAAGGGTGATGTTGCAATCCCGGCTCTGAACGCTAAGACCGCCGTTGGCTTTGTTGCTGAAAACAACGCACCGGGTTCTGAAGGCGCACCGACCTTCCGTCAGGTCACTATGTCGCCTAAGACTCTGGTTCAGTTCGTTGACATCAGCCGCAAGCTGGCAATGCAGTCTGATCCGTCCGTTGAGCAGGTTGTTCGTGACGACATGATGATGCAGTTCGCAGCCAAGATTGACGAAGTTGCAATCGAAGGCGGCGGCGCATCTGAACCGACTGGTATTCTCGGCACTTCCGGCATTGGCTCGGTTGCTCTGGGTACTAACGGTGGCGCAATCACTTACGCCTCTCTCGTCAATCTGGAACGCGAAGTCGCAATCGACAACGCTCTGGCTGGTTCTCTCGCTTACCTGACCAACCCGAAGGTTGTTGCAGCTATGCGTCAGACCGCTCGCCAGTCTAGTGGCGTTGAAGGCAACTTCATCCTGAATGACACCAACACCCTGTTGGGCTACCGCGTTGCCAGCACCTCGCTGGTTCCGTCTGACCTGACCAAGGGTACTTCCAGCGGCGTATGCTCTGCTGCGATCTTCGGTAACTTCAACGCCCTGATGATTGGTATGTTCGGCGGCTTGGATGTACTGGTTGATCCGTACAGCAACAGCAACACCGGCGCGACCCGCATTGCCATGTATCAGGACATCGATGTTGCAGTACGCAACGCCGAATCCTTCGCGGCAATCAAGGACATCACCACCGCTTAATCGGTTGTGATATAAGGGGGCCGGGGATCAAACCTCGGCCCCTTTTTTTATGCAGCAAGTCGAACTTTTCAAAGACGAACACAAAGGCCAAACCTGTGCCGTTCTGGGCGGCGGGGTGAACCTGCCGAATGATCTGCGCAAGATTGATCCGGTTGATGTATTGATCGGGGTAAATCAGCATTCCCTTATACTTCCGCTCGACTACCTTGTGTTCCGCGACCGCGATATGTGGCCGCTCATCAAGGATTTTCGTGACATCAAACTTGTCACGCACCTCAACAAATTCAACGAAGGCCATGTTATTCATGCCGGCATCGCGCCGCCTATCGGCTATTCAGGCGGATTCGCGGTATGGCTGGCGGATTACATGGGCTTCGATCACACCTATGTTTGCGGCATGGATCAGTACCAAGACCGACACGATCTCCGTGAGTATTGGTGGGAAGGGCCGCAATCCGCGAAAAAAACCATGCACCGTCATTGCAACACAGAAATGGGTGCATGGAAGGCTCTGTTAGAATCTCTCAGGCATCCAGAGCGGGTGCAATTTGTATCGGGTAGATTGAAGGATTTGAAATATGAAAGTCATGCTTAGAAGTGCCGTCCTGTGGGACAAGGAACACCGCGACGCGGGCGAGGTGATCGAGGTCAACGACTCCGACGCAAGCTGGCTGATGAGCCGAGGCAAGGCCGTGCCTTATGCCGAGCCTGAGAAGCCGGTCAAGAATCGAGCCGAAGAAGTTGCCACTACTGAAACCCCGAAAACGACGAAGCGCACTTGGAAAAAGACCAAAGCAGCGGACTAACCGTAGCCTGCGTGCTGCGTGGCGGCGGGGTCTATCACGCCGGCCATGTCCAAAAACTGAAGGATATGTGCGAGGCGCACCTGCCCGCGCACTGTTTTGTCTGCCTCTCCGACCTGAAACCTGACTGCGAGGTGATCCCGCTGACCGACCGCTGGCCGGGATGGTGGAGCAAGCTGGAATTGTTCAAGCTGCCGGGGCCGGTCATGTTTTTCGATCTCGACACCGTGATCGTCGGGCCGATGGATGAGATCATCGACAAGGCCAGAGCGCATGACTTTGTGATCCTGCGGGATGTCTATCGTGGCGAATACAACCCCAAGGCCATGCAATCCAGCGTCATGTTTTGGTCGGGCAATATGCGCCGGGTTTATGAACAATATGCTGCCTGCCCGGTCTGGCTGGATGGCGGAGATCAAGCGTATCTGGAACAGGTGGTTCAGAGCGCGACTTACTGGCAAGACCTGACCGATGGCATCGTTTCCTACAAGGTCGATGTGCAGGGCAGGGGATTAAAAGAACACCACAAATGCGTGATCTTTCATGGATCACCACGACCTTGGGAGCAAAAGGATGTTGACTACTAGACGCGGCTGGCAAGTTCCAGAGATCGACGCAATGGCTCTGGACATTATTCTGCGGGAGGTGAACGACCTTCAGCAGATCCTTCCGCGCTGCTCCGACTACCGCACCTGCGTTCAGGCGGGCGGGAATATTGGGATCTGGCCTAAGACGCTCTCAGGCCGCTTCTCGCGGGTTTTCACAGCCGAGCCGGATCATGCCAACTATTCGGCCTTGATCGCCAATCTGGAAGGCGTGGAGAATATCGAGATCATCAAGGGCGCATTCGGAGATCAGCCCGGTACTGGCTCGATGGATCATATCGACCCGACCAATATCGGCGCGCATCAGGTTCAGGAAGGAACCGACTTCGAGATCCTGACCATCGACTCGCTCAAGCTGGACGATGTGGATCTGCTGCAACTGGATGTTGAGGGCTTCGAGCATCAAGCCATTCTAGGCGCGCTCGACACCATCCAGAAAAGCTGGCCTGTGATCGTGCTGGAACTTAAGGGTCTGGGCGAGCGGTACGGTTTCAGCGATGAAGAAACGATCCGCCTTCTCGAAGGGTTTGGATATAAAATAGCTGATAGAATACACCGAGATGTGATTTTCACGAGGCGATAAGATGGCCGTTGAAACCGATGATGACCGCAGCTATTTGCTGGCCGATTTCGGGGTCACGGCATCCTATACGCCAGCCGGCGGATCGGCTTCAAATATCACCGGCATTTTCGACAACGACATTCAAGAAATCGACGCTGGCGGAGCTGCAACCTTCGCAATCGAAGTGCCGCGTTTTCTCTGCCGCACCAGCGATGCGACAAGTGCTGCCGAGGGGGATTCCTTGGTGGTCTCGGGTGTGACCTATTCTGTTTCGTCCGCCTTCAAAGACGGCCAAGGCATGACTGAATTGAGGCTCGAAAAACAATGAGCCATGTTCGCAAGCAACTCCGCGATGCCTATGCCACGGCCCTGACTGGCCTGACGACGACTGGTAGCAATGTTTTCAAGGGGCGGTATTATTCGCTTCAAAGCGCGAAGCTGCCGGCCCTGTGCGTTTATACCGGATCGGAAGCTGCCGAAATTAATGTGATGGGATCTTCGAGGGGATCGGATCGACTGGTTTCGGTGACGATTGAGGGCTATGTGAAAAGCAGCAATGTGGTCGAGGACACGCTCGATCAGATCGCGGTCGAGGTCGAGGAAGCGATTGCCGCCGATGTGACTTTGGGCGGGGTCGCAAAAGACACGACCTATGCAGGTTTTGAATTAGATGCCAACGCCGATCCAGAGCAGACGGTTGCGGTGATGAGGATCAACTTTGTGACGCGCTACCGTGTCGCAGAGGATGATGTAGAAACAGCCATTTAAGGAGACAAGCGATGGCAGTAATCAGCGGCAAGTCCGGGTCTGTGTACCTTGGCTCATATCAGATCGGTGAGCTTAATAGCTTCACCATTTCGATCACTCAAAACATGGAAGAAAGTTTTGCTTTCGGCGGTAGTTGGACGACCAATACTGCGACCAGCAAAACTTGGTCATTCGAGGCTTCAGGCTATCACGATCCGGACGACACCAACGGCCAATCTGCGCTGCTGGATGACATCCTGACCGGCGACTCTAGCGTCACCGTGAATGTCCGCACCGAAGGCAATAGCACCGGCGATGACTTGTACACCGGCACAGTTGTGATCGGTGAAGCATCCATCGAAGCGACCGCAGATGGCATCATCGGTTTTAGTTTCAGCGGTACTGGAACCGGCACTCTGACTCGCACTACGGTGAGCTAATGGCATTCAAATCCATTGATCGAAAGGAAGCCATTACCGTAGTCGCTTCAAACGACCCGGCGTTGGATCTTGAGAACTCTGATCTGGTGGCCTATCGCCAAGACTTTGACGAAAGCCATCTAAAATTTAAGGATGGCGAGGAGCCGACCCGGTTTGTTCTGGGAACGATCAGCTATCTCAAGTTCCAACAGATGAAGGATAAGTTCATTTCCTTCGATGTGGACGCAACAGGGAACCAGCAAATCCGCACCAACATCTTCGGATTGACTGCGGATGCGCTGGCGAACTCGATCCGCAAGATTGAGAATGGCCCTTTTGATGTGAAGTTGGTGGCTGGTAAAGCCTCAGATCAGACAATGGATAAACTGGCCGGCATTGAAGTGGTCGAAGAACTCGGTCAGATTGCGCTGGATATGAATGGCTTTGGAGGCTCTGACGAAAAAAAGTCCTAGGCGCGGTGATGCAGACGAAGCTGAAATTCGACTGCGCAAAATGCTCACCGGCGGACAAAGAAGTCAGGGGCTGCTTCACAAGGTCGAAAGCACCAGTCATGGTGCATGGGATCAAGGGCAGCGTGAATCGCTGTCCGGTTATCGATTATTTTGAGGCCAGTCAGTACCTTGAAATCTATCGATATTGGAAAAAAGGGCAGTATCCGAATCGAGGAACATGGGCAGAACAGCCGCATAAACTTGTGAGGATTATGGAGGCACTCGATGGCATTGTCAGCGAATCAACTTGAAATCCTGCTGAAAGCCAAGGACACGGCATCCGCTGTCATCAGTAAGGTCAAGTCCAGCATGACCAAGCTGGGCAACACAGCAAGGTCTGTTGGCTCTGCAATGACCAAGGCATTCAAGAGCGTCACAGGGTCAATTTTCAATCTCAAGACCGGACTTGCCGCGCTTGCCGGTATTGCTGGCCTTGCCTATGCCACAAAGAAAACTTACGAATTCATTGATTCCATCGGCAAGACATCGAGGAAACTAGGGGTCGCTGTCGAGGATCTTCAGCGGTATCGATACGCAGCATCACTCAGCGGCATTGAAACCGCAGAGATGGATAAGGCTCTTGAGCAATTTGTCCGACGCGTAGGCGAGGCAAAAGGCGGAACCGGCATCCTTAAAAAATATCTGGATGACATGGGCATTTCGCTCAAAGGCGCAGCGGGCGGAACCAAGACTAGCAGCCAGTTGCTTAGCGAATTTATGACTCGATTGGATAAGGTCAAAGATCCAATGGAGCGCGCAAATCTCGCTTATCAGGCGTTTGGTCGCTCTGGTGTGTCTGTCACCAATATGCTTTCAAATGGCAAGAAAGGGCTTCAGGAGATGCTTTCTGAGGCTGACCGACTTGGCTTTGTTCTTGGCGAGGATACGGTTGTCGGCGTTGAGAAAGCCAATGACGCATTCAATCGCATGACCTCTGCGCTTGGTGGGGTTTGGAATAAATTGGTCGCCGCGCTTGCGCCAGCCTTGGAAGGTTTTGGGAATTGGTGGGGCGAATTTGTCGGCGCATTCTCTAAATCCATTGAGCCGGCGATCAGTTGGATCAACACCAACCTGAAAGCAATGGCGGTTGATCTTGAGTCCGCCAAAAAGATGGGCGCAGAATGGGGTGCAACCGTCAGGGATTGGCTAATCAAAGTCACAGAAACCATGCGGAACTGGTTCGGAGAATCAGGGAAAGCCTTTGATCTGTGGAGAGAATTTAAGGATTGGATTAGCAAAGATGGGAAACAAATGTGGGAAGGCATCAAAGAAGGTGCGACCACATTCCTTGCTGTTATCAGGTCACTCCTATCAGCAATCGAATCACTCAAGAATGCGTGGAAATGGCTAACCAAAGAAAATGTCGTCGCCAAGACTGCATTTGCAGCCGGTCAGGGATTGGCAAATCTAGCTGCCACTCCTGCGCGTCCGCCCGCAGGATTGCTGCCTAGCGGATCACGCGCATCGGGCGGCGGTGTTATGGCAGATCGCTCCTATTTGGTCGGCGAAAAAGGGCCGGAAATCTTTAGCCCGAACCGCACCGGAACCATCGGGCAGACTGGCGGGCAAACCATTATCAACAACATCTACACCGCAGCAACGGCACACGGCATCAATAATGCCCTTGCCTCGCGTGGGGATACTTCAACGCGCTCAACTCGGATCGGCATGACGGTGGGCAATGCTCGCAGCACGACCGGGTTCGGCAATCTATCAACGGTGCGCGCACGATGAGATTCGACTATCCAACGGTGGCATCGGCCACGACTAGCATTGCTTTCACAAGCAATCCAGAATCGCCGTATGAGCGCGAGGTTGTAAAGCACAACTCCGAAGTGCAGATGGAAGATGGGTCTTTCTATGTGTATTCTCGGTCTGTCACGAATTACCGATACAACATCGAGGTGATCTTATATTCTGAGTCTGAACGCGATGCGCTGGAGTCGTTTTACGACAGCACCGTGAACGGATCAGAAAAAACTTTTGAATACACCGACCCATACAGCGATGTGTACACCGTCCGATTTATCGACAATTTCAACATTGTTGAGATTATGAAAGATCGCTTTTATCGCGCCACCTTCACGCTGTTGCAGACCGCATGAGAACTTTTGGAGCAGGGTTCGCAAGCAAGCTGGCAGGGGATTCATACCTGCCAATTTTGTTTTGCAAGTATGAGTTGGTGACTTATGTTTCCGGCATGGCTCCGGGCATGGGGACGCAGACCACCACGCCTTTCTATTGGGCCG